>Ga0070764_10000707_pt1 | contig 13657 bp, 8 predicted proteins | sample HubBroMetageWRM4_FD_67287 | JGI IMG/M metagenome (GOLD analysis project Ga0070764, IMG submission 67287) | Warmed soil microbial communities from the Hubbard Brook experimental Forest, New Hampshire - Hubbard Brook CCASE Soil Metagenome WRM 4 | ecosystem: Environmental > Terrestrial > Soil >... | reverse complement strand
CCTGTCTGGAGTTGTCCGGGGCTACTGGTGTGCGAGGGTAAGCCGACCTGGGAGGCGCGGTGAACGAGAACAATCACGGCCACGGCCACCAGGATCACCGTGACTGACGCGATGGAGGTGACAAGGTACCTCCGGCGACTTCTCACCACAGGCGTTGGGGCCGACGTCTCCACGCTGGTCAGTGCGGGGGACGCTGCCACTTCGTTCGATGCTGGATGCCCAGACAGCGTCGGCACTACAGCGTCTGATACAGCGTTCACCGGCGCAATGAACCGATAGCCCCTCCGCGGCGCCGTCTCAATGAAGGTTGGTGACTCGCGGCTGTCTCCCAATACCGACCGGAGTTGCCGGATGTACTGGTTGACGAGATGCTCGAAGTCGACAACCGCGCCTTTAGTCCATAGCTCCTGCTGGATCTCCTCACGAGTCACGAGATCGCCAGCGCGCCGAACCAGCAGGGCGAGCAATTTCAGCGGTTGGCTCGCAAGCGGCACGCGCACACCGGATTTCTTTAGCAGCTCGGAGCGGAGGTTGAGTTCGAAATCCAGAAACGTGAACAGGTGCGCATTCATGCACCGGACTTTACCTTGGATTGAGGAGTAATTGACCTCTGCTGCATTGATCCGTGACCCGTCTCCCGTGAACCATGCGCGCCACATTTCAGGTGACCCGCAGGTACCCGGTGATCGTCAATTCGAACAGCGCTCCCTCGACTATCCGAGCCCTCTTCCGTCACGCCATCATCCTGGTCCCGATACTGTTCCTCTGCGGATGTGGCGGAGATGGAAGTAATACCGGTGCCGGCCCGGGTGTCAGTGGCCCGGGTAGCAGTGGGTCCGGCGACGCTGGCTCCGCCGGTAGTGGGTCTGGTAACACTGGATCAGGCAGCACTGGATCAGGCGGCAGCGGCTCCAGCGGCAGTGGATCCGGTAGTGGTGGGTCCGGTAGCGGCGGCTCCAGCGGCAGCGGCTCCGGCACCCCCAACGCGTACTCGGTCGGCGGAACGGTCGTAGGGTTGAACGGCTCCGGACTGCTCTTGACAAACAACGACGGCGACGTGCTTTCCGTCGGAGCCGGCACCACTTTCACATTTCCTACCACTGTTAACAGCGGCGACTCCTATCAGGTCGCGATCCTGGAGCAGCCGACCAATCCCGCGCAGACCTGTTCGCTGACTGCAGCAACAGGCGTGGTCACGAACGCCAACATCACGGCTCCGGCCGTTACCTGCGTGAACCTTTATCCACGCTTCGCATACGTCGTCAACTCCGGTGACAACACCGTCTCCATCTACTCGATCGCTCCGACGACCGGTAGGCTGCGGAGCCGCGGCTACGTCATGACAGGCGCCAGCCCGACGGCGGTCACGCTGGATCCATCGGGGAGATTCGCTTATGTCGCTAACACCGTTGACGGAACCATATCGGCGTTTTCAGTCGACCCAAACGCCGGCGCTCTGAGTGTCATCCCAGGAGCGCCATTCGCGGCGGGGTCAGGGCCCTCCCCCGTAACAGTGACTCCATCCGGGCTGTTCGCTTACGTGGCCAACAGCGGTGCCAGCACGCTATCCGCCTATAAGATAGATCAGACTACCGGCTCGTTGAGTCCAGTGGGTGGCTCGCCCTACCCCACAGGCGCCAGCCCCACCTCAATAGCGATCGATCCCCTGGGAAGGTTCGCTTACGTCACGAACGCCGCAGCCAACGCGATATCCGCTTATTCGATCAATTCCACCACAGGAGCTATGACAGCAGTCCCCGGCTCGCCTTTCGCAACGGGTGTGTCTCCATTGGCCATCACCGTCGACCCGTCAGCGAAGTTTGCCTATACGGCCGGTGGGCTGCACGACGTATCGGCCTACACGATCGATCCGACCAGCGGTGCCTTGACTCCGGTGAAAGGCTCGCCATTCGTCGCGGGGACGAATCCGCAGTCGGTAACCACCGACCCGTCCGGACACTTCGTCTACGTCTCGAACATCAACTCGAACACTGTTTCCGCATTTGCAATCGATCCCACCTCCGGTGCACTGACGGCCGTCAGCGGTTCGCCGTTTCAGACCGGCGCGGCTCCGAGCTCGGCGCGGGTTGATCCTTCCGGCCAATACCTGTACGCCGTCGACTCCAGCGATAACACGATCACTGAGTTCACGGTCAACCCCACCACCGGAGCACTGGGCCCCAGCGGATTGGTCGCAAGTCGCCAGAACGCATTCGCGCTCGCCATGAGCTATGGCACGAGTCCCGTCGTAGACACGCCGAAGTACCTGTACGCCGTCAATAAGAACGCGGCCACCATTTCCGACTTTACGATCGATCCGGTCTCCGGAGTCCTGAGCCCCATCGTCGAAACAATCACTGCGGACGCCGCCGGACCCAGTTCCATAGCGGCTACCCCTTCCGGGAAATTCGCTTTCGTTCCTTACACCGGCCCTAACATGCTCTACTCCTATTCAATCGATCCCAAGACGGGCCTGCGCACCCTGCTCGGCGGCGGCGGAGTTCCAACGGGACCGAACCCTTCCGCCGTCGCCGTCGAACCGTCCGGCAGATTCGTCTATGTGGTGAACATAGCGACCGGAAGCGTCTCCGCCTACGTCATCAATCCGACAACCGGCGCACCGACCGCAATCAGCGGCTCGCCCTTTTCGGCCGGCATCCAGGCCTACGCGCTGGCAATCGATCCAGCCGGGAAATTCGCCTATGTGGTCAATGAGGGTGCCTCTAACGTCTCCGCTTATTCGATCAATCCGCTCACGGGCGTGCTCACCCCGATCGCCGGCTCACCGTTCGCCACGGGCGCGGCCCCCAATAGCATCGCCATCGATCCCAGCGGGCGGTTCGCCTATACCGCAAACACCACCGCGCAGACCATCTCGATGTTCGAAATAAATTCCTTGGACGGCTCACTGAGTCAGATCTCGGGAAGTCCGCTGGCGGTAGGGGCAGCCGTCTATTCGATAGCCACGAACCCGAACGGCCTGTTCGCCTACGTTACCCGGGTCGATTCAAACACCCTCGCCGCCTATTCCCTGGATTCAACCACCGGCGAGCTGACCGTGTCCGCCGCTGCGCCGCCCCGAGCCACGGATAGCACACCCATGTCGGTCGCTATCGATCCGTCTGGCAGTTTTGCGTATACGGCGAATTCTGTCGGCGAAGACGTCTCGGCCTTCACGCTCAATTCAACCACAGGAGCGATGACCCCAGTCGGTGGCTCGCCCTTCAACGCCGGCGTAGCCACGCAGGCAATCGCGATCATTGCAACGATTCAATAGGAAACAGGAACGACTTATGTATACGCGCGTATCTCTCTCGATCGCCACACTGTTGGGACTGTCCGCAGTCTGCACACCGGCATCGGCAGCCACCTACAGCGTGGATTGCGGAACTAACGGATCCACGTCGCTGGTTCAAAGCCAACTGGCGGCGATCACCGGGACACACAACGCGCTGACGGTGACGGGCACGTGCAGCGGCGACTTGCAACTTGCCGCAATGGACTCCCTGACAATCTCAGGCCTGTCGATGACCGGCACATTGTCCCTGTCCGCGGCCACGCACATCGGCCTCCAGGGGGTGACGATCAGTGGCGAACTGCTGGCGACGGACCACTCGTCGCTGACCGTAGCCAATTCGACGGTGAACGGCGTCGTGCAGCTCATGCACGAGACGAGCGGCACGTTCTCCAACCTGGCGGTCGCGAACTGGGTCGACCCCGGCACGGGAACGGCGAGCTCGGGCATCGTCTGCGAGATGAGCAGCGAATGCTCCTTCAGCAATACCAACGTTTCCGGTGTTCCTTCCGGTGACGTGACTACGCCGTCGATCGGAATCCAGGCCGTTTCCGCCAGCCGCCTCAACTTCACCTCCGGCCGAATCAACGGCTTCGATTGGGGCGTACACGTTTGGAACAACGCCACGGCTTTCTTCAACCCCTACTGCGCCAATCTGAGTATCGACTCCAACAGATCGATCGGCGTGGAGGTGCGTGACGGGGGCGTGGTGAAGCTCGAAGGCTCGCCCGCTGGAAGCGGCTGTGCGGCCGCCAACGTCATCATCAGCAACAACGGCAACTACGGCATGCTCGCGGAGGGCGGCGGCCTGGGCTTCCTGTATCTCGCCCAGATCACCGGGCATGCGCTCGACGGTCTACTCATCCAGGACGGCTCGGTCGTCAAGGTCCGCAGCACCTCCGTCGACCGCGCCACGAGTACCGGCCTTTCGGCCGCGGTCCGAAGCGACGCACATCTTTGGTTCAACGAAGAAACAGCCGGGCCGACCGCCGGCTCAACGCTCGCCGGACCCGTCTGCGTAACGAGCGATTCCAGTGTGGACACAAACAACAGCTCGACAGTCGTCAGGGAAACCTCGAGGTGTCCCTAACCCTACCGCCCCGTAACCGGTCGGCCTGTAGCCCTTGATCTCACCGTTGCCTCGGCGAGATAGTCGTCTGCAGATCCGACGTGCGCACGTCGTTCCGAAACGGATGTCTCGACATGTACGGAGTCAGCACCAGCGCGTCGTGCCGCAGCTTGTGCGAGCTCACGCGAAACATGCTTTGCGTACTCGATGGCTTCGTGCGGTTCGGAGTAATCGCGGTTGCCGGCAGGATCGTGCACCCGAAACACCTTGAATGCCGGCTGGTTTACCAGGATGTCGCAAGTCTCGGAAACCACGCCGGCGACCGCGCCGACTGCATTACACACGGCGGCATGCTCGGGGACGATCAGTTGCGCGCCGAGGCGGCGGGCGACCTCAGGATAAAACGCGCCAGCAGGAGCGCCAATCGCAATCAGCGGAACCGCGAGACGGATCTGCGTCTCAACGAGCCGGGAGAACAGACGCCCCGCCGTGAGGTCATCGATCAGGACGCCCAGAGGTCCCCAACGCCCGTTCGTTGCTTCGATACCAGGATCCTGTGCGAGGGTGCTTTCGAGTACAACACGCGCCGCCTCCCGAAGGACATGTTGATGGGTGCGCTCGCTTAAGCCCTCCGGCGTATCCCTTTGTGTGCGAGCTCTCCCATTGCGCTCCTCGGTGGCGAGAATCGTAGCGCCGAGCCGTGCGGCTGCAACGCTCCAGCCTTCCTGCCGTCCAAGGACGTGCATCGCATCGCTAGGAGTGAACCCCGCAAGAGTTGCAAGTCCGCGATCCACCAATCGCCGTAGTGCCTCGACGCCCTGGGTGGTCCGCGCTACTTCGTCGAGCCGCCGCGGGACCGTCACGAGTTCCTGCCAGACGCGCTGCTCGAGCCGATCCAAGTTGGCATCCGGATCGCGCCCGGGGTTGCGGTGGGCGAACCGCCCTGCGAAGGCCGGCAGGCGCTCGGCGGCAGCGAGTTTTTGCAGGTCGGCTAAAACCTCCGGAAATTGCTCGGCGAGCAGACTCAATGGCATCACCTTGCGCGGGCCAACCGTCAGTCTCTGGTCGCGGTCGAAGTACACCTCGCTGTCGCCCCCGAGGCCGCAGGTGTGAACGTCGATTGCCTCAACCATCGTCCGCCAACCTCCAACCACCGCACCCTCGGCGCGAACGACAGGTCGCCCGTCGACGACGATCGCAACATCGGTCGTCGTCCCGCCCATGTCCGAGACCACAAAGCTCTCCAGCTCGCTCAGAAAGGCCGCTCCCACGACACTCGCCGCCGGCCCCGAGAGCACCGTCTCGACGGGATACTCGAGGGCAATCTCGGCTTTCATGAGCGTTCCGTCGCCCTTCACGATCATCAACGGCGCCGCAATCGCCTCCCTTTCGAGCACGCGGCCCAGGGCATCGATCAGATCCCGGATGCGTGGCGTCAGGCGGGCATTCAGCGCAGCCGTTAACGCTCGCTTCGGGGCGTCGAGCTTGGAGCTCAGCTCGCAGCTACAAGTCACTGGCTTGGCGCAGATCGAGCGGATCCGGTCACGCACTCGCCGCTCGTGCGTGGGATTGCGCACTGAGAACTGCGAGGCCACTGCAAAGGCCTCGACGTTCGAGCCGAACTCGCGCACAGCGGCATCGACCGCCGACTCATCGAGCGGCTCCGATTCCAGGCCCAGTGGATCGTGCCCCCCGCGAACGCGCACGATGACACCTCCACCGGCGGACTCGAGACCTGAGCGCTCGACCATCCGGTCGTCGAAACCAACCAGAATCGTGCAGATGGGGCTAAACCGGTTCTCGACGACGGCGTTGGTCGCGAGTGTCGTGGACACCGAGACAAGTGAGATGTCCTCGCGCCGGATGCCTTCAGGAAAGGCCTCGAACAGGGCGCGCATAGCATTGCCCAGCCCGATCGACAGATCCCAGTGAGTCGTCAGCGCCTTGGCACTGGCAACGACTCGACGCGCTCCGTCTAGCGCAACCGCGTCTGTGTACGTTCCACCCGTATCGAGGCCAATCCAGATCTCGGCAGAGGAGCTCGACGTTTCGACTCGAGCTCGATTATTGACAGGCATTGAGAAGTGGACCCCCACCGTAGTCGCCAATCGCGCCATTACAGCACAGGCGCGGGGCGACGGCCCGGTCAGCGCGGCCCGATGACCTCATGACCTACCAGATCTTCACCCGCTCGGCGCCGCTGCCACCGGCGGTCAATTTTTGACACCCGACGCGAGCAGAGCGCCGTCGCCCTGGCGAAACTGGACGTAGAGCCTGGGCGCTCCCTGTTCATCCTGGGACGACAGGTGCCCGGCTCGCTTTCCGCAGCCACGGATCAGCAGCACGACGGCGTTACCCGGTCGCCATCCAGTCTGCGAGAACACTTCTTCGAGGATGGGTGCAATGTTGGGGGATCGCTCGCGCTCTGCCGCCGCAGTCGTGACTTTCGGACGCCATTTCACGCTCGCTACAGTCCGCGGCCGCCGCGACAGATCACCGCTGTCGAACTCCAGGGGAGCTGCGTCGGACGACAGCTCCGCCTGAATGACCAACTCGGCCGGCAGCGCCTCACGTCCCGTGGCCGCAATTTCCAGATAGGTGTCAGCGATATGTGCCTCGTAGGATACGTCCACCTGGTCGAAGCGAACCCCCACGAGGCCACCTCTCACCGTCAGATCGAGGGCATCATCCACAAGATCGATCAAACCGTTGTTCCGCTCCGCGGTGACACCGTTCGTCCCGCCGGCCTCGCGTTCTAAAGCCGGCACGCCAACGTACACGACGATCGGCTCCGGAGTCAGAACGTCCGCTTCCCCATAACTCACGCGGGCCTCGACCTGGTGGCGCCCTGGTAAGGGATTTTCCCAATTCACTGTGTACGGCGGCTCGCGAGCCTCACCTAGCAGCTTGCCTGCCTCGAGAAACTCAACGGCATGGACTCTCAAGGCTGTTCCGAGGGTCGTGACCCGCGCCTGCAGCTCTATCGGACTCGACGCCGCGACGTAGTTGCCAGTGACCGATACCAGCTGCGCGGAAATCGGGTCCAGGCGGAATAGACCAGACCCAAGCGATTGGGCGGTGGCCCAAACGGGTGTTTGTGAGAGCCGCTTGCGCGGCGGATAGGAGGTGAATTCGGTGAGAAACACCGGGTCGGCAGAAGCTTGCGCCAGCGCCGGATGAAGAACGTACCGAACGTCGAGACCGGCCTTTACCCCCAGTGGCTCAGCCAGGCCGTGACTTGCGGTTTTGTTGTAGTCCGAAGCCCAGTAGAGCACACCGCCTCGAGGCACCTCGGTATTGATAGCCTGGATCTGCTTCCTCAGCTCGAGCTGCGAGGCGAGCCTGAGATTGTCCAACCAGTCTTCCAGCCACGTGCCCAGGCGCCCTCCCGGCGGGGCGACCTCGGACAGAACAGGTTGCACGCGCGCCTCGATCCCGGCCACGTTAAAAATCAACACCAGGAACACCGCCAACACGCCGAATCCCGTCAAAACAGTCCGCCTGGCCACAAGGGCCAGTGACCTTACTCCCGCCGCGACAGGGACGGCCAGGAAAGGCAGCGCGGGCAGAAAATAGCGCATGTTGTAGTTAGTCCCGGGAAACGGGAGTAAGCCCAACAGGTAGATCGCAGCAAAAGCGGTCGGAGCCAGTCTCCAGGCGCGACGCGCGGCTAGCGTCCCCAGAAAAGGCAGTGTGACCTGAAACACGAGGAGTAAAGCAAAGCCGAGCATCGACAGCGCGCCGGTGATATCACGGCTGGTCGCATCTACCAGACCGCTCTTATAGTTGCCGAAACCGGCCCCATCGGCGAAGTCCAACAGCGGATTCATTCGTAGCGCGGCGGTGCCCAGGTCCGCTGTGAGCGCCACAAATACAACGCACAGAAGCGCCAATTTTGAGCCGCGCTGGCTCGAGCGGGCAATGAGCTCGCGGCCGTGCGGGAGCAAGTAGAGCGGACACGAAAACATCAATATGGCGCCGAAGAGCTTGGTGTGAATCGCGACATAGATCGTCACACCCAGGGCAAGGATCTGCCAGCGGGTGTCACGCTGAGGATTGACGGCGATGTGATCGGTGAGATTGAAAGCCAACAAGACCAGGCCCGCGAACAGGGAATCCGGGTAGGCCGACCAGAACTGGCACAGGACCAGGGGATTGAGCGCGACTAGTGCCAACTCGAGGGGTTTGGTGGCGGACTCCAGGCCGCTGCGCCTGTTGAGGCGCGCCAAGGTAAAAACCACCATGCACAGGAAAAAAGTGGTTCCCACACTCGAGGCGACGAGGGTTGCGACGCCCGCGCCGAAGGGCCGCACGAACGGCGCCGCCAGCAGTCCGAAGAAAATGGGCTTGCCGTAACTCAATGCCCGGTCGTGCACCACGGCAAACAGATTGAAGCGATGGTCGCTGATTTCCAGGGCGGCCTTCGCATACTCCAGTGAGTTACGCGCGATAGGCAGATGGAGATTCAGCACGGTGAACAGGACGCCCACCGCCACGAGCGCGACGAGAGTCAACCACAGCTTGCGCTCTCCCAGTCGCCCTTCCCGCCCCAAAAATCCTGGCGCGGTCTCGGTCGTCAATACTGCGGCCACAGCTACATCCTTGTATGGGGGGCGCCAATGCTAGCATCGGCATAACGAGCGAGCCACGAGACCAACAGCGCGGCGCCCAGACTCGCAGCAGCGGCACCCGTGGGGGCCGCAACACCCTGACCCAAACAAATACAACGTCTGGCACCAGGCCCGCCCACCGTCGCTGGCCAATTGACTCCGCGCGAGGCCTGATCGCGTTCAGGAGCTTATTGCGGGTGGAGCGCTGACCGCGGCAAGAGCTTGCGCCCGCCACTTACCCTCGTTGACTCCGACAACGAGCAGCCACACGGCCAGCAACAACTCGGCGACGAGATGAACCCACCCGATATAAGGAATGCCCGGTAACGCGAGGAAGAGCGCGAAGTTCTCGATGCAATAGGTTACGCCGGCGGCGACCATCAGCAAGCCGAGAATGGCAGGAAGAAACTTCGACCGAAGGATGAGGTACCCGATCAGCACGCAGAACACGCTGAAAAAAACCAGGCTCACGCTGAAACCATATCCGAATAGCCTTATCTGGCCGCGCGCCAGTGCCTGTATTTCACCAGCGTCAAAAGCACCGATGTATTCTGGAAGGGTAAACGTGAACAGGGGCGTGATGTAGTTGAAGAGGTTGACGGCCTCGATCGTGGCTGATGCGGTGATGAAGACCAGGGCAAGCAAGGCGAGGCGCGGATTCACAACTTTGAACAATTCAAAGCAGATCCACCCCAGCGGCAGATTGCAGATGACGACGATGACAGCGGCGGAAAACCCCAGACGATAGAGCTGCTCGTGGGCTACGACGTTGGTCGCGGTCTGAGCCATGTTGGCAGGGATAATCAGCTGGCCACGAACATATAAGTAGGCAAACAAGGCGAACGTGATGATGACCATGTAGAACACGCCCGCCAGGCGCGCGAGTAAACGCGGATGCTCCGTGAAGGTCATGAGTTTTGCCCCGTCGCAGGTCCATAGAAGCCAGCGATGCAATAAACGTCGAGGTTTGGTCGGTAGCCTGTAACACCCTTGATCATTTTGCCTCCCATCCCCCCGAGAGTCTATTGGGGATGCGAACTCTGCTGGCGGCCACGCGCAACACCTCGACGCCAGACCTTCTGACGGAAATCATGGCGCCGCGCGTTCATCGGCGAGTTATTCTCGTTATCGGACGCTGAATGGCAGCCTTAGTGAGTCATCACTAATGGTGCGATGACTCAGGGAGACACTGACGATGCTGAGGCGACACTTCAATCTGACTCTTGGTTCCCTGGCACTGGGTTCATTGGCGCTGCGGTCGTACGCAACCGGTGCCGACGCCCAGAAGGGAGCGACTTTCTGGCTCATCACCCGCGGCAAGGGACGCATATTTCTTTTGGGCTTCGGCGAGGCGAAAGACAAAGCCTGGTACAGTCCGCTGATACAACGAGCGCTCCAAGAAAGCGCCGATCTATGGCTCGAAGTCGGGCCAGAAGTGGAAACTCAAGACGTCGCCGTGAAGCAAGCCAATGCCAAGGAACGAAAACGGCTCGAGCACGAATCAGGCCGGACCTTCTTTGATGCACTTCAGCCTGAAGTGCGAGCCAGGATTCCCCAGTATCTCGATTCCCTCGGCGTCAAAAGAGAATCCATAGAAACGCTCGCTCCGTGGAGAGCGTACTACGTCATCAATTCTGCCTTCTGGTCGCACACCAAGGTGTTGTACGAGCAGGTATTTCCAGACAAGGTGCTATTTGACGACGCCGTCGCCCAGGGCAAGGGCGTTTACTACGAGATGCCGACGAAAATGGATTTCGTTCGGTTCAGTGCGGCTATGCCCGACGCCGCGCAAAGCGAGTACATCAGCTGGCTGCTCGACTTTATCGACGACCAGCGCAGCGGAGTCAATCACGACCAATTTGCATGGTACGCCGGCAAGCCGGCGGAGAGCATGCGAAACCTGGACCGGATGCGGGCCAAGTATCCCGACCTTTACAAGATCATGCAGCCCCAGAGAAACGGATGGTGGGCTCAGAAAATTGCCGGGCTTTTAGCGGGAGGAGGAACTCATTTCATCGGAATAGGGATGCTCCATGTGTTGGGTCCCGACGGCATTCCCAGTCAGCTCTTGCGGCGCGGAGTCGTAACGCCAGCGGAGCTGACAGAGAATCCCGCTTTGGCGAGTTTTCAATGAAATGCTGTTCCCTCTGCCTCCGGGCTGTAGCAGCGACGGCAGCCTGAAACAGATGACCACGGCTCTTATCCCGGAAACGCGGCAGCCAATGTCTGCAGCTCTTGCGGCGTGAGTGTTATTGAAAGCGCTACCGCATTTTCCTTAACGTGCTCGGGAGAGCCCGATTCGGGAATGGCGATGACAGTGCCGCTACGGATGACCCAAGCCAGTGCAACCGCGGCTGCCGAGCACTGATGTGCAGCACCGATCTGGGCCAGTGTCCGGTCCCCCACGACGAGATTATGGTCGCCGCCGAGCGGCGAATACGCCATCACCGGCATTTTGTGTTGCGTGCACCATGGCAGAACGTCACGCTCTATGCGACGGTTGTTGAGGCTGTAGGCGACCTGGTTGGTTGCGCAGCGCTGGCCGTCCGGGACCCGGAGCAGATCCTCCATTTGCTGCGCGTCGAAGTTGGATACGCCCCAGGCGCGAATCTTTCCCGCCCCTCGCAGGTGTTCGAGTCCAGCCACCACGCCGGCGAACTGCGCGGTCGGGACGGGCGAATGCAGCAAGTAGAGGTCGAGATGGTCGGTGCCCAGACGAGCCAGACTCGCCTCGCACGCCCGGGCGATTCCATCACCGGCTACTTCGTGGGCCTCGACCTTCGACACCAGGAATACACGGTCGCGTACACCAGCAAGTGCGTGACCCAGGAATTGCTCCGAGCGACCGTTTCCGTAATTCCCCGACGTATCAACCAACGTCATGCCGAGCGAAATACCTGCGCGCACGGCCTCCTCTTCATCGGTTGACGGATGCCTTCCCTGTCCGAGATGCCAGGCGCCTTGACCAAGCGCTGGAACGGTGGCGCCGTCCGGAAGACGTACGGTGCGCCCTGCTGTCTCCGCGGTAGCGCCAGTGGCGGCAAACAATAAGCCGAATGCCGCGCAACGCGCATTGAACTGACGTCGGCTGAGCAGTTGCTGGTTCACAGGCCACCTCCTATCCGCCAGTCTAGTCGCCAGAAACTCACGCGTATAGAGTTCGAGACAGACGAGGACGAAGCAGCGAATGCAGAGCACGAGCACAGCAGCCCCATTACCCTTCCGGCAGGAAACCTGGTCTTCACCACAGAGACGTAATCTCGCCGGGGCCTGTCTCGCACACCTGCTCCACGACGGCTACACGGATCAGCTTTACGCGCTGCTACCTGTGTGGCAGTCGGACTTCGGCCTTTCTTATGCCGGTCTCGCGGTGCTCCGGGCCCTCTACTACGGCACGATGGGCGGTTTGCAGATCCCGGGCGACAGGCTGATCGCCAGGCTCACTCCCCGGGTGGCACTCGCGCTGGCGACCTTCATCGCGGCGGCGGGGTACCTGGTAATGGCCCTCCCCTACGGATTTGCGGGCCTTTGTGCTGGCCTGATCCTCGCCGGTGTCGGATCGAGCGTACAGCATCCGCGCGCCTCACTCCTGGTGACCAACACCTACGGCAAGGCCTCACGCGGGCCACTGGGCATCTATAACTTCTCCGGCGATCTCGGCAAGGCGGCCTTTCCTGCTGTGGTCGCGCTGCTCTTGCCAGTCGTCGCCTGGCGGCACGCCGTTGGAATCATGGCCTTGGTCGGACTAGGAGTGGCTGTCGCGTTGTTGGCCGTGGTGCCCCGCCAACCGTTCGTAGCGGCGGTCGAGAATGAACCCACAACAGGGGGACGCGGTGGCAGAGGCTTCGGTTTGCTCCTCACCATCGGCGCCCTCGATACGGCGACCCGGATGGGCTATCTCCTATTCCTGCCGTTTCTCCTGCACACCCGCGGCGCAACGGTGGCGGTAGTTGGTCTCGGCTTGGCCCTGCTCTTCATCGGGGGAGCGTTGGGCAAAGCGGCCTGCGGCTGGCTCGGCCAGCATCTGGGTGTGGTGTGGAGTGTGATCGCCACCGAGGTCGCAACCGCATTGCTCATCACGGCGACCTTGATTCTCCCACTCGCGCCGCTGCTCGTGGTACTTCCGCTTCTCGGCATCGTTCTCAACGGTACGTCGTCCGTGTTGTACGGTACCGTCCCGGACCTGGCCCCAAAAGGCAACATTGGCCGGGGATTCGCGCTTTTCTATACGGGCGTCATCGGCGCCGGAGGTCTTGCGCCGATTGCCTACGGCGCGATTGCCGATCATTCAAATCGGACCGTAGGTATCCTCGCCTCGGCTGCGACGGCTGCAATGATAGTACCGTTGGTTCTAGCGCTGCGTCCCGCCGTGGAGAATCAGCGCGAGTAGCGATGCGATCAGTTCTGCGGCAAGCGCGAAAACACCCGATGAGCGTTCGAATAGTAGATCTTGTCGATGACCGCTTTCGGCAGCGCCAGGCCCTTCACGCGGGCCTTGATGGCATCGATGTACTGCACGTCCGAAGTGGCCAGGTAACGCCAATCCGAGCGCCAGAATTTGTCGGCCTCGACTTCGAAGGGCGTGCCGTCGTCCGGGGGGTTCTGGGCTCGGGCATGCGGATCCGGCGGGTCCTCGGTGAGGTCGGTGCCGTATAACAGCCGGTCCTGGTACTTGATGAAGAA
>Ga0070764_10000704_pt1 | contig 13664 bp, 19 predicted proteins | sample HubBroMetageWRM4_FD_67287 | JGI IMG/M metagenome (GOLD analysis project Ga0070764, IMG submission 67287) | Warmed soil microbial communities from the Hubbard Brook experimental Forest, New Hampshire - Hubbard Brook CCASE Soil Metagenome WRM 4 | ecosystem: Environmental > Terrestrial > Soil >... | reverse complement strand
ATGAAAGCAGCCCGTTCGCTGATACCCGCAACCGGCGGCCCTTCACGCAGAATGCCGAATTTCCGCGTCACCTCGGCGTGAGGATAGAAATCGGAGCACAAAGGAACCTTGACCGGACCAAGTTCCTCTTGCCGCCACGCGATGTGGCTCGGAATCGAATCTACGCTGATGTCCATGACCTGGGCATTAAGTGCCGCGAACTCTTTTTTCCTGGCGTCGAGTTCCGGCACCTGCGCCGCTCAAGTCGGCGTCCAGTCCAGTGGATGAAACGTGACGACCAGGTTCTGCCGGCCGAGATAATCGCGCGAGCGCACCGTAATCTGGCGTTCGCCGGCAACCGCACGCAGTTCGAAGTCCGGCGCCCGGTCGCCAACTTTAAGAGCCATTGTCGTCTCCGATCCGAACAAAATTGTAATTGAGATTGCAGGCTCCCGGCCTCAACCCGGAATTAACGTGTTTTTAACATTTACCCTGTCATGAACCGTTAACATTTCTGACATGCCCGATCAGCCGTTGCACATTGAAGATCTTCCCGGGTCACGCGAGGGAATCCACGTTTTGCGCCTCTCTGGGCCCCTCACCATTACCAATCTATTCGGTTTTCAGTCCAAGGTGCGGGCCGATGGCGCGCGCGCCCTCATTCTCGATTTTACGAACGTCCCCTTAGCGGATTCGGCGGGGATTGGAGCGCTCGTCGGCGCCTATGTAACGCGACAGAAAGACGGACGCAGCCTGGGGCTGGTCGGCGTGAATCAGCGTATCCACCACGCTCTGGAAGTCACACGTGTGGAAGGCTTTTTCAGCTTCTACGGAACCGTCGCCGAAGCCGAGCAAGCGGCATGAAAATGCAGAGCCGGACGTCTGCGGACTACCGTCCAATCGACGCCAAAAAGAAAAGCGGCCTTTGCGGGCCGCCCTTCCTGTTCCGAGTTTTGATTGTGGTCTAGACGCCTTTGACGTTCTCCGCCTGCCAGCCCTTGGGGCCTTTTACCACGTCGAACTGAACTTGTTGACCTTCCTGCAGGCTGCGAAACCCGTTTGCCTGGATGGCGGAGAAGTGAACGAAAACGTCCTCGCCATTCTGGCGGCTGATAAACCCATAGCCCTTGGCATCGTTAAACCACTTTACTGTTCCGGTTTCCATGATGTTGCTGTGTTCCTTTTGTGTTGAAGTAGCGCTGAAACTCGGAGGATAGTGCAGGCAGGTCACGCTTTGGAGCGGTCTGCTGCTGACAACCGCAAAGCTCAAACGCACCTAAATTTTACATATTCGGGACTGAATGGCCAGAGGATTTTGTGCTTACGGAGGTAACCCACATAGGCTTACCCGCAGGGCGGATTCCGCGAATACAGCATTCACTGTACGAATACATTTCTCTGCGGGCCTCCCAAAAATTCCCGGCAGCAGCCCGCTCCGCTCTCATATCAAACTGAAAAATAACCCGTTGTCCTTTGGCAGGAACTTTGCATCCAAGGTTGGCGAGTAGCTAAGAGGTTGGAGGATTCTTATGCTAGCCATCCGCGCTGAAAACCTTGGTGATCTGGCAGTGATCGAGTGCAAAGGCCGTATCTTACACAGCGATTCGGTTTTCAAACTGCGCGACTTTGTGCAGTCGCAAGCACCCGTGCGCATCATCGCGCTGGATCTTTCCGAAGTCGAAGCTATCGGCGGTGGCGGCCTCGGGATGCTCGCGTTCCTCGAGCGCTGGTCACGCGAACACGATATTCAATTGAAACTGTTCTCGCCGTCCAAACCAGTCCTGGAAGGGTTAGTGCGCAACCGCTCCATCCTGAACTTCGAGATTGCGACCTTTCATCAAATGATGGACATCCTGGCTAACTCCGCCAGCCAATACGCCATGGCCGCCTGATCATCGCCGCCTGATCCCCAGTTGCAACTTCCCACCGCCTCATTCATCATCGAGAGATGAGTATTCAAGCGGGAAAGTGGGGCCCCGTCCTCGCAGGAGTTTTCCTCTGCCTTCCCCTATTTGTTCTCACACCCGCTCCAATTCTTGCCCAATCCGACCTCATCGGCGATGTTCGCATCCAATTAGCGCAGAATTCCTTTTCCGCGGCCGAGTCCGAACTTCGCGCCTACAAGGCTCAACATGGCGTCACGCCGGAATATCTCGAAGCCCTGTCGTGGATGGCCCGCGCGGCCGCCGCAGCCAAACAATGGGACCAAGCCACGACCTACGCCACCGAGACTCGCACTCTTTGCGAGCAGCAACTGACGAAGCGCAAACTGGACGCCGAACCTCATCTCCCTATGGCTCTCGGCGCGGCCTATGAAGTTCTCGCTCAGGCGATGGAGGCGAAAGGTCAGCACGCAAAAGCCGTCAGCCTTCTGCGCGCGGCGCTGGCGCGCTATGGAAATACCTCCATTCGACCGCGTCTCCAGAAGAACCTCAACCTGTTGGCGTTAGTCGGTCAACCGGCGCCACCCTTGCAGGAAGCTCAGTATCTCGGACCGAAGCCACCCACGCTCGCGTCCTTGAAAGGCTCGCCTGTTCTCCTGTTCTTCTGGGCGCATTGGTGCGGGGACTGCAAAGCTGAAGTCCCTATCATTGCGCGCCTGCGGCAGGAATTCGCTTCCGACGGCTTGGTAGTCATCGGTCCCACTCAACTCTACGGCTATGCCGCCCAAGGGGCCGATGCCTCACCCGAGCAGGAGCGGTCTTACATAGAATCGGTGCGCGCAAAGTATTACGCCAGCCTGCAAGACATGCCAGTGCCACTAAGCAAGCAGAACTTTAACGCTTACGGAGCGAGCACAACGCCGACTTTGGTCGTTCTGAATCGCGCCGGACAAGTAGCGATGTATCATCCCGGCGCGCTCTCTTATGACGAGCTGAGATCCGCCGTGCAGAAAGCTGTAGCTCGTTAGTGTAGGGATGGGCGGCCGCTTTTCCAGCCGCAGCAGAAGAAGATTACAGCGCCGCAGCCTGTTCCCGCCGCCGGCCTTGAATCTCGATATAAACGTTGATCAAAGAAACCGCCGCCGGTGTCACCCCGGGAATGCGCGAAGCCTGGCCGAGCGTCTGCGGCACGACATTTCCCAGCTTCTCCTGCATTTCGCGCGACAACCCACTGACCGCCTGATAATCGAACCAATCGGGAATGCGCCGCTGCTCGGCCTTTTTCAGCCGATCAATAGCGCGCTGCTGCTGGTCAAGGTATCCCGCATACTTGATTTCTGTTTCCGCCGACTTGAGTTCGTTGCGAAGTTCGGACGAAAGTTCGGACGAAAGCTTGACCGCAGAGGACGAGGAGTTCGGAGAGAAGTCTCTCTCGAAAAACTTGGGCACGACATTCCGCAAAACTGGCGCCAGTTGTTCAATGACTATCTCGGGGCGCTTCAGCAATTGCGCCAAGGGCTGCCCGATTGCAGCAGAAAGATCGAGTTGCGCGGACACTCCTGTCCGCGAACTTTCGCCGGCAACGGCAGCCAGTTCGATTTCCTCCGCCATTGCCGCTGTTACTCGCGTCCGCTCCAGCGCCAACTTCAGTTCTTCGAATCGCCGCTGCTTCGCCTCAAAATCCGCCCAGGCTTCATCCGAAATCAGCCCCACCCGCCGTCCATGCGGAGTCAACCGCCGGTCAGCATTGTCGATCCGCAGATGCAAGCGGAATTCCGCGCGCGAAGTAAACATCCGGTAAGGTTCGTTGGTACCTTTAGAAATCAAATCGTCGATCAGAATCGCGGTGTAAGCTTCCGTGCGATCGAGCACCAGCGGAGCTTCTTCCTTCACCTTCAATGCCGCGTTAATCCCAGCCATAATTCCCTGGCACGCGGCTTCTTCATACCCCGACGTTCCATTGATCTGGCCGGCCAGAAACAGTCCGGCGATCTTTTTCGTTTCCAGTGTCCGCCTTAGTTCCGTGGGATCGATCGAGTCGTACTCAATTGCGTACCCCGGCCGCATCATCTCCGCGTTTTCGAGCCCTGGAATCGACTTCAGGATCGCTAGCTGCACATCAATCGGCAACGAAGTGCTCATGCCGTTGACATAGATCTCGTGAGTGTTCAGTCCCTCCGGCTCCAAGAAAAGCTGGTGCGTCAGCTTGTCGGGGAACTTGACGATTTTGTCCTCAATCGACGGACAGTAACGCGGCCCGGTCGATTGAATCTGTCCGCTATACATTGGCGAGCGATGCACGTTCTCGCGAATAATGCGGTGCGTCTCTTCGGTGGTAAAAGCGATGTAGCAAGGCACCTGAGAGTCGTGATGAGCAACCCGCCGCGTGCGAAAACTGAATGGTGTGGGATCCAAATCCCCCGGCTGTCGCTCGAAGCGCGACCAGTCAATCGTGCGCCCGTCCAGTCGAGGAGGCGTCCCCGTCTTGAGCCGGCATCCGCGCAGCCCAAGCTTCTTGAGCGCCTCGCCCAGCAGAACCGCTGCCGGTTCTCCCGAACGCCCCGCCGGATACTGTTGCTCCCCGCAGTGAATCAGTCCGTTAAGAAAAGTCCCGGTAGTAATGATGACTGCCGAAGCCGAAACGCGCCGCCCATCACGGAGTAGGATGCCACGAATAATGCGGTCGTTGGTCGTTAGTCGCTGGTCGTTCGGATATGCATGTTCTCCGCCGGAATGAGACTTCTCATCGGAACTCGCGAACGACGATCGACCATCGACCATCGACTCCAGAATCACATCCGCCACTTCCGCCTGTTTGATGCTCAAATTTGCCTGCGACTCCAGCACTTCGCGCATCTTGAGACGATAAGCCTGCTTGTCGCACTGCGCCCGTGGCGACCACACGGCGGGCCCACGCGAAGTATTGAGCAGGCGAAATTGGATTCCAACCGCATCCGTGATTTCGCCCATGATGCCGCCCAGCGCATCCACTTCGCGTACCAGATGTCCCTTGGCGATGCCCCCGATGGCCGGGTTACACGACATCTGCGCAATCAGATCGGTGTTCAGCGTAAACAGAGCAGTCTTCAGCCCCATGCGGGCGGCAGCCATGGACGCTTCGCATCCGGCATGGCCGGCCCCGACCACTACCACATCGAAATGTTCATCAAACGTCAGCATGTGCGCTTTTGCGCAGAATCCGCAATATCCAGAGAGAATGGCGCTTGTTTGATTGTAGCAACGTTGCCGGGTTCAAAGTCGCGCCCTTGCGATCTGCCCACCCCGACCGTATAGTGAACGGTTTACTTTGCAATCTTTATGGCCCGACCTATCCCCATCGGCGTGCGCGGTGAAGCGGCTGAAACCGTTGAGTTGAAGCACACGCTCGCCGGACATAACCCCGCGTTGCCACCCGTGTATACAACTCCCGACATGATTCGGCTAATGGAAATCGCCGGCTTCCACGCGCTGCAACCATTCTGTGATGAGGGAGAAATCACCGTGGGCATCTCCATCCACGTCGAACACCGCGCCGCCAGCGGGATTGGGGTGCGAGTTCAAGCCGAGGCGGTACTCGAATCGTTCGACGGACGCTTCTATATCCTGCGTGTCCGCGCCCACGACGGCACCCAGGAAATCGGCAGCGGTACCGTGGGACGCGCCGTGGTGCATGTCCCCACTTTCGTCAAACGCATGCAAGAGAAGGCTAGCGCTAGGTGAAGGATGCTGCTGCGGGGGCCGCATTGTTCCGATTCCCGGATGCGTGTCGAATTGCGTCCTTCTGCAATGCTTTGGCATCTTGTAAGAGAACACAGTCTTGATTCGCCTGCAGCCATGAAACGACCGCCGACTTGGTTTGAGCGAAAGTTTGACTTCACGTTTCCTGTGGAGCAGCATCCGAACCTGTGTGCGCGTTTGCGAGGCACACCGGCCCGGCTGGAGGAAACCGTCCGCGGCATCGATCGCGGCGTCCTGGTGAGCAAGCCGGGCGAAAACAAGAAATGGTCAGCCCAAGAACATGCCGGGCACTTGCTGGACCTCGAACCTCTTTGGATGGCCCGCGTCAATGATTTCCTGGGAGATAACCACCTGACCGAGGCATCGCAGCTAACCGTCGCCGATCTGAGCAATCGGAAGACGCACGATGCGCAACACAACCAGCGCCCGATCGGAGAGATTCTGACCGAATTCCGAAGCGCCCGCTCACAACTCGTGAGCCAAGTCGAGAACCTCGACCCTGCAATTTACTCCCGCGCTCTCCTTCATCCGCGGCTGAAATTGCCCATGCGACTGGTCGATCATTTGTACTTCGTAGCCGAGCACGATGACCACCACCTGGCCCACATCTGGGACCTGATCAATGCCGGCCAGGCAACTCACAAATCAAGAGTCAACGCGGATTAAGGGTTTCGTGCGCGGCAACACCTCGCCGATTTCGACCGCCGGAACGCTAGCATCCCGCAGCGCTCGGGTCAGCGCATCAGCCCCCTCGGCGGGAACCGAGATCAGCAGGCCGCCAGCAGTCTGCGGGTCGAAGAGAAGGGTGCGGATATCGCCGGGCACCGCCGGATCGTAGTCCACCACGCATTCCGCAAAATCGCGATTCGCGCTGAGTCCTCCGGGAATGTACCTGGCGCGAATGCAATCGAGCGCGCCCGCAAGCACAGGAATGTTGGCAGCCCGAAAAACGAGGCTAACGTCCGATGCCAGGGCCATCTCACGAGCGTGGCCGATCAGACCGAAGCCGGTGACGTCGGTAAGCGCATGCACCGACCAGCTATGCGGATTCTCCGCAAGCCCGGCGGTAATCACTTCTGCCGCGGCTTTATTCAGAGTTGTCATCGACTTCACGGCGGCATCGATCCACTCTTGCTTGGCAACGCCTTTCTTGATTGCTGTCGAAATCACGCCCGTGCCCAGTGCCTTGGTAAACAGCAACCGGTCGCCGGACTTCGCGCCCTGATTGGCCAGCACGCGCTTAGGATGAATCACTCCGGTAACGGAATATCCGAATTTTGTTTCTTCATCGCGAATGCTATGACCGCCAACAACGGTGCAGCCGGCCTCCATCATCTTCGACAAACCGCCGGCCAGAATCCGCTCCAGGATCTCGAGATCACTTTTTTCCGGGAAACAAACCAGCGCCAGCGAAGTCAGCGGCTTTCCACCCATGGCGTAAACGTCGCTGAGCGCGTTAGTGGCGGCGATCTGGCCGAAAGTGTAAGGATCGTCCACGATGGGCGTGAAAAAATCCACCGTCTGCACCAGCGCCGTCTCAGGCGTGAGCAGATACACTCCGGCATCGTCGGCGTGATCGAAGCCGACTAGTACATTCGGGTCGTGTTGCCGGGCTAATTTCCCAAGCACTGTGTCCAGCGCCGCCGGACTCAGCTTGGACGCTCAACCCGCAGCTTTAACAGACTCCGTAAGACGGAATGGTTTTACTTCAGGCACGAAGAGATTGTAACGGAGGAGACTATTGCCGAGGGCAGAGGTCAGATTGCAGACGTGAAAACAACCCAAGGTCCCGACCTCTGCAATCTGACCTCCAGCCTCTGACCTTATTTCACGCTGACCTGCGTGATCTGCAGATCGGGATAGGCGCGGTTCCACTGGGCCGAAATGTTGTCAAAAATCAGGCGGAAAGGCTTGCTCTGCCCGGGCGCAAGCGGCGAGAGGTTAAGGTCCACGGCTTCATCGTACGGTCCGCCGGTCCGCAGAACGCGAATCGGAAGCTCTTCCCGCTGCGCCGTCTGTCCCAGTTCGTCCTTGAAAGTCACCTGCACCACTGCGTGGGTTATGGTCTTATCTCCGGTGTTGGTCACCGTGCCGTCGAGATAGCTGACCGTGGCGCCCGCAAAATTCTCCGCTGCACTCGCCTTCAGGTCCGAGAATTTCAAGTTCACAGCATATGCCGGAGGCGCAGCCGGCTTGGTCTGCTTCGCCCGCAAAATCAGTGCCAGAACGGCGACCACAACTCCGACAATGACGATCCCAACGATAATCGGACGTAGGGTGGACTCTCGTCCTTCCGTCGTAGGGTTAAAACTAGGCTCGATCAGGCCATCCATGGCGGGATTGTACTACCGGCGGCTCCTAACGATTGTCAACTAACGACTATCGACTAGTGGGCATCAATGCGGTGAGACGAGGCTTTCGGAGCATTTCCCGATGTCCCCGAACCAACGTCGCGGTAGTTATTGTATTCAATCGTCAGCGCGGCCCGCCCTCCGAGGCGGATGTAGCTGACCGACTCGTTGCGTCGTGGAAGCCAGAAATCCTGCACCTTCATGTACTCGTGACGGATCTCGCTCTTCTTCGTCCAGAACGACGGATTCTGGGCGGGCTCGGCTTCAATCCGGGTGACAGCGAAATCGGTTCCATCGACCCACACCTTGCCGCGATAGAGATACTTGCTTTTCGTTTTCGGGTAGACGGCAAGCACGTATTGGCTACCTCTGTCCCGAGAATTGACGCCCGAAGAACTAGCGCCTGAGGACTCGAAGCCGATCAGCGCGAAGTCGTAGTTGTCGCGGTTCAGCAGGGTATGGGCGTGCATTTCCGGCTCTGTAGCTTCCGTTTCGCTCTCCAGCAACCGCTTGAACACCCGGTCAATGACCAGCTTCGATCCGGTTTGGGAGACGACCTTAAAATTCTTCGTGGAAGGACTGTCAGTGGACGGACTGTCATAAGTGGCCTCCACCGTCATCTCGGCGTCGCGATCACTAGGGAATCCCCGATAGGAAAGCCGATAGATGCGCGTGGACTCATAGTGGCGAAGAGCTCGTGCCCGCTCCGCATCTTTGCGGACAAGATTGTTCACAACCTGCTCGACCGAGAGTGGCGCCGTAGTAATAGAAGGCGGAAGCGGGTTGGAATCTACTGCGGCACTCACCAGTGCGGACGTCAGGATAAGGCAAACTCTGACCGCAGTCGGCACTGAACTCTGTATTGGACTCAAGACGCTGCCCATCCAACATCCGATCGCAGAAACCGATCGCAGAAACCTTAGGTTACCACCTCCACGGAAAGTGCAGAGTCAGGGCGGGAGCTCGTCAATTCAGTTCAAGAATTTCAGCTCAACGACAAGCGTCAATTTCCTGGTGTGTGGCGATTTGACTCCTCTTCCGGGAGTTCCAGCCAAAATTCAGGGAATATTTTCAATTACTTGCGGAGGAGAACAAACGGTCAGACGATTGCTTCCGTAACCGGTGTAAGGAGGAGACTGCCTCATGAGGACTCGCGAACCGGGAAGTCGCGTTCATTGGAACTGGATTGCGATCTTCTCCTACGCCGCGTCTCTAGCAGTCAGCGTGGCGATTTGGAGAGGTGTATTCCTCGCCGTGGAACATTTGCTGAAGTAACCTCAACCGGTGAGGTTGGGAATCCGCGGCGGGTCGCCGCCCGAGCTCCAAAATCAGCGATCTAAATCAGCGATCGTAGTGCAGCAGTGAGAACACGTCGTACTTCGCCAGTTTCTCGCGACCTCTCAGGAAATCGAGTTCAACCACGAACGCCAATCCCGCAATCTGCGCTCCCAGGCCGCTGGCCAGTTCCGCCGTAGCCACCGCCGTTCCTCCCGTGGCCAGCAGGTCGTCCACAATCAAAACGCGTTGGTCCTTCTCGATGGCATCTTTGTGGACTTCCAGCACGTTGCTCCCATATTCCAGCTCGTAACTGACCTTGACGATTTCGGAAGGCAACTTTCCCGGCTTGCGGACTGGAACGAACCCCGCATTCAGCCGATAGGCAAGCGCCGGTCCAAAGATAAATCCGCGAGCCTCCATGCCCAGCACCAGGTCAATCTCTTTGCCGATGTAGTGTTCCGAGAGCGCGTCAATCAGCCGCGCGAAGCCGAGCTTGTCTTTGAGTAGAGTGGTGATGTCATAGAACAGAATGCCTTTTTTCGGGAAGTCGGGCACCTCCCGAATCAGCTCTTTCAGTCCATCGCAATTTGCCGGTTTGCTCGGAAGTTTAATCGGTACTTGGGACACAATCTGCTTTGACATGATTGCGTTATGCTCCTCGAACCTGAAAAGAACTGAGTCCCGCCACCGCTTCAGCGTCGGATTCCTCTACATCATCAACGCGCGCCGCCCGCGGCCCTTCCTGCAACCGCGCCCGCAATCCGGCCAACTGTTCGCGCGTTCCCATGGCCAGCACTTCAACGCTGCCGTCATGATTGTTCCGCACCCATCCCGCAATTTGCAGGATGTGCGCCTCACGCTCGACAAACCAGCGGAAACCCACGCCTTGCACACGTCCACGTACTAGAAAACGACGTGCCTGGGCGGGAGTGGAAGATAGATCGTGATTGGAAGCCATCGTTCGATTGAGAGGTTATGAGGTCAGCTCGTAGAAGTGAAAACACAAACCCTGGTTTTTACCTCTGCAATCTGACCTCTAACCTCTGACCTTGCCTACTGCGCTCGTGAAAGATACGTGCCTTCCGCCGTGTCCACCTTAATCTTCTCGCCTTCATTGATAAATGGCGGTACCTGCACGATGAGTCCAGTTTCAGTCTTCGCCGGCTTCGTAACACTCGACGCCGTGGCGCTCTTCAACCCGGGCTCAACTTCCAACACGGTCAACACGACAGTTTGCGGCAGCTCGATCCCGACCGCTTTGCCGTCGAAGAACTCCACTTTGATCTGGAGGTTCGGCGTCAGGTAATCCACGGCATCGCCGAGCGTGTCGCGGGTCAGGTGGGTCTGCTCGTAGTTCTCCGTGTTCATGAAGTAATAGTCGTCACCGTCACTGTAGAGAAACTCCATGTTCTCTTCATCCACGTTGACCTTCTCGATAGGATCAGGCGAGCGGAAACGGTGTTCGAACATGGCGCCGGTGCGCAGGTTGCGCAGTTTGGCCTGAATGAACGCCCGCAGGTTGCCCGGGGTGCGGTGCTCGACGCTGAACACGGAGTGCAAGTCATTGTTGTGCTTGATGATCATGCCGGGACGGAGTTGGGTCGCTGGAATCGACATTGCTGGGTTACATCTCCTTCACTCTGCTTGGAATTCGGACAGCGGGGCAGGTCCGGGTTCTCCCGCAAGCCCGCGTTCGGCCTGCTGGAGTGGAGGTCGCCGGGGCGTCCGCCGCACTTGGGGCCAACTTTTTATTTTACACAGAGAGACAGGGTTCTGGGAACCGGTGCGCCGCCAGGGTAGTGGGGGATTTCAATTCCCAATTACAAATCGCAAATCACCAATTCGATAGTTCGGGTCTAGAATAGAGTTGATCGGGAGGATCATTATGCGCATTGGAAAATATGAGAGTTCCAACGGTACGAGCGGTACCGCAGTCACTTTCCTGTTGATCGGACTTGGCGTCGGCGCCGCCCTCGGTCTGTTGCTCGCTCCGAAGACCGGACGACAGCTCCGAAAAGATCTGCGGCGCTCCTATGATGACGCCCTGGACACTGTCTCCGACTGGACCGACGAAGCCAAAGATCGTTTTGAGGAAGCCGTCGAAAAAGGCGCCGATTTCGCCGACGAACTCCGCGCCAAAGCTGAGCCACTGAGCGACTTGCTGCGCCGCTCGTAAATTGCGCTTGATAGTCGATAGTCGTTGGTCGATAGTTGTTCGTCGCCAGCAGACGGCGGCTTACGGTTGAGGCTGGGTCTCGTCCTCGAGCGTGCGTTTCTTTCTGTGCACATTGCGGATAACTACACCCACTGAAACCCGGAAATTGTCCTGCTTCTGCTTGCCGACCGACGGGAAGTCCGTGGCGGTCTGAAAATAATCAGCCTTCAACCGCAATGCGAAACGCTCATTGATCTTGCGGTCGAGGCCGCCACCGATAATAATCGCCCGGCCGGTGCCGATCTCAGTGAAAGATTGTCCCTGCGCGCTCGCCTCGCCTCGCACGCCCTGATGCCCGTACATGATTTCGCCAATCGGCGTCCACATTCCATACTTGCGGCGGGCAAATTGCACGCCAAAAAGAACGTTGTACTCGCGGGTTGCTGCGTTGAACGTGTATGGCGATGACGGACAGAATGGCGGGCAAGTAGGAAACGGCGCCGGCACGCCCACCGGAATCTTCGAGTTCCCGAAATATTGGCCGCCATCCACTATGAAGCCAATCCAATCGGTCGCGTTCACGTCCAAAGAAGCGTCCCAGCCGGGCAGCCCCGCCCAGTGACCCGCATTGAAAAAACCGGTCTCGGCATACGTACCACCGCCGAAAAACTCGAAACGAGGATACTGTGGCGCGGGCGGTGCGGGTTTCGCTGCCGGAGTTGGAATCGGCGCCGCTGGCTCGGCGGTTGGCGCCTGCGCCGGAGTCTGATCTGTAGTGGTGGGAGCTGGAGCCGGAGCCGGAGCCGGAGCCGGGGCCGGGGCCGGAGCCGGAGCCTGCGCCCACGACATCAAAGAGAGCGCAACCACACCGGCCAAAACTCCCAGGTATTTCCTCACGATTCCCCCTTAGAAATGATTTGAAAAGTTCCGGCTTCAGCCGGACCGCCATGAGCCTACTAAACACGGGGCATAAGCCGCCGAGGGAGTTGCTTGTCCCCTCCCACCCCCGTCTCTAAAACAAGTTCTAACGCGCAGGCGCTGCTGGTTTTCCAAAAACCGTATTGTAGTGAAGCCGGATATCCCCGCATGTTCCCTGCTCGACTGAATAGACCATGCAGGTGTCAAAAGGGCGCGAATAAACGTGCAACGTCACCGCGCGCTGGTTGGCTTCCCTAGGATTCACCACCCGGTGCACTGGCTCCCGCGGATCGACCGCGCATGGATTGGCAACCGTCAACTCCACCGTGTTAGATGCCTCCAACTGGCACGTGCCCGCCTCGATGTCTTGAAATCCCACGTGAAAATTTTCCACCAGCAGCTTTCCCACCGGAGCCGCCATCCAGCAATTCTGGTCGCGATGATTGTGCACCGAACTGCTCTGCCCAACCTCCCAGCAGATGGCGATGAGTTCGTAAAGCTCCGTCTTGTCGATCAGGTTGCGCGTGTAGTGCTGCCGGTCCCAGGTCAAATAGGGGTTGAGACTTGATTCCTCGACGGGCATCTTCGAGAGCAGTGAGAGTACTTGCTCCGTCTGGTCGAAGGCGGTTGCGGAAAACGCGTGAAGTTCCCGGACCAGCTCGTCAATGGACACTCGGGGTGGTACCTTTAGCCCGCTCATATGTACACCATCAATATTGATGTATTCGACAAACTATTGAGTATACCGTGCCCCGCCAATGGAGCGTCGGAACGATCGAACGAGACCCGGAACAAAGCTCGGTACAATGAATGGAATCCATGGATATTAAGCTCACAGAGAACGAAGTCCGCGTCCTGGGGGCGCTGATCGAAAAGGACATCACCACCCCGGAATACTATCCCTTGTCGCTGAACGCGTTGCTGAATGCCTGCAACCAGAAGTCGAATCGCGATCCGGTCATGCAGTTGAACGAGAACGCTGTGCGCGATGCGCTGGAGGGGTTGCAGGAGCACCGTATGGCCGGGCCCGCGCGCGGCGCCGACAGCCGCGTGACCAAATACGAGCAGCGTTTGCAGGAAGTATTCAACTTCACGCGCCCGGAAATTGCCGTGCTGTGCGTCCTGCTCCTGCGAGGCCCGCAGACGCCGGGCGAACTCCGCGGACGAGCCGAGCGCCTGCACCGCTTCGAAACCCTCGATGACGTGCAATCGGCCTTGCAAAAGTTGATGCAGCGCGAGCCGCCCTTGGCAAAGGTTTTACCCCGGCAGCCAGGAACGAAAGAATCGCGTTATGCCCATTTGTTTGCCGGGGACGTAGTAGAAGCCGGGCCGATGGTGCCGGTCGGCGCAGCCGTCGAGAAT
>Ga0070764_10000703_pt1 | contig 13667 bp, 11 predicted proteins | sample HubBroMetageWRM4_FD_67287 | JGI IMG/M metagenome (GOLD analysis project Ga0070764, IMG submission 67287) | Warmed soil microbial communities from the Hubbard Brook experimental Forest, New Hampshire - Hubbard Brook CCASE Soil Metagenome WRM 4 | ecosystem: Environmental > Terrestrial > Soil >... | reverse complement strand
TGAGCGCTCGCGCCCGCAGGCGCGTCGCCCTTCTGATCAGCCTTCTTGCCACCACCCTTACCCTTATCCGCCTTCTTAGGCGCCTCGACCGGCTTCAACAGGCTGTCGAGAGACTGGAAGATACCGTCGTACTTGTAAGACGGCAGCTCGTATTCCCAACCCTGGAGTTGAGCGGTGAGCTTCTGCGCCTCGTCTGCGGTTTCCTTGGCGGCCGAACTTACCGTGAACGTAATGAGGTCGCGGGCGCCGTCCTTACGGCCCGCGATGTCGACCTCGAGGCCGTCGAATGTGCGATAGATAACGTGCGAGACCTTCGCATCGGCAGGGGCCGGGGTGACCGCCTTGTGTACGTCGTCGAAAGTCATCCCGCCGAGCGCGCCAGCGATCGGATCAGCGGCGACCGGGCTCGACAGCTCGCGGCCTTTCGGGATGTTGCTGACGGTGAAATCGGTCTGCTCCTTCTTCTCGCGTGAGGCGGTGTAGGCCGGTCCGTCGGCGGGCTTCTCTTCAACGGCTTTCACGCGATCCTGGTGAATATCGATGAGCGTGTGATCGAGCCAGCGCTTCGGATCGGCGTCGACCGAGAGCGATGGGGCGGCCAGCAACGCCTTATCCGTCGAGGGCACGCGCACGTACCCGGACTTGGCGCTCGAGGACTTCCCGATGATGAGCTCGTACACCGTGCTCGGTGTCACAACAGCGACTCGGGTTCCCGTGGCCTTCGGTGAAGTCGTGTCCTCGACCCCCAACTGCGGATAGTTGGCCGGGCTGTGGGTTTTCTCCTCGACGACGTTCAGGGCGCCGAGGTCCAGGAGGAATTTCCGTACCTTGCCGGAGTCGGCGGGGTAGTCACGTTCACCGACTGCCCACTCGGCGGCACCCTTTTTCAGGGTCGTACGCGTTTGGTCACCCTTGGTGAGGCGAATTTCCGTAACAGTGTTGAGCGCGGTTTCGAGCCCCGGCAGCACCAGATCGCCGGCCATCGTGGCCCGGTCGAGATGCCGTTTCGAGGATACCCAGATCGCAAAGGCGATGACGACGACTCCAGCCGCGAGCAGGATGGCGACACGACGTGGAGTCATGGGTTGTTTTCCTTAGTAGTCACGGACGACGCGCGCTGCCGCCGGCGGCCGACCGCGATGAGCAGCACCACGACGACGAAGGCAAAGGGCACGACCACAATGTTCAGAATCTTGAGTTCCGTGCCGAGGCTCTTGATCTCCGCGTCCAGCCCGGCGCGTACCTGGCGCAGTTGCTTGCGGATACTGACCTTCTCGTCCTGGAAGTGGTCGAGCTCCTTCTCCTGCTCGGGCGTCAGAATGAGCGCCGACTTGTCGCTGCGCTTGGATTGCAGCGTCTCGAGCTTGTCTTCCGTGTCACGCAACTGCTGTTCGAGCTCCTGCTCCTTGGCGCGGAAGCGGTCATCGGCGACGCGGCGAAGCGCCTCGACCCGCTCGAACGGACGGGTGAATGTCGCACGCCCACGGACGCTGATGAGATCCGAGCTACCCGACAGGTTGTCCAGAGAGTTGAGCACCAGGTCGCCGTTGCTCGCCCAGGCCTGGGCCACCTGCTGACCGAAGATGTTCTGCTCGTGCACCCACATGAAGTCCGACAGCAGGTCCGTGTCGGCAAACACGATGAGGTTGAGCGGCTTTACCGATTCTTTGAGAGCCGTCTGTCCCGGGGCCAGGGTGACGCCAGCGGGCGGCCCGCCCGGAAACATGGTTTTGACGTTTCCGGTGACACGAGCGGCGAGCGTGTAGCGCTGTCCGGTGGGCTTGAAGCCCTCCAGCAGCGTGCCTGGATCGAACAACATGGCGAAGCGCTCGGCCGGCAGCGTCTCGGCATCCGTACTCGACTGCAGGATGGATTCGAACTTCGTGGTAGCGCCCTTGATCGGTGTCAGGAACCCGGTGGTGGCTAGATTGACGTTCGAGAGTCCGCCCGTCACGACGTCGTTTGAATTGAAGGACGAGGAGTTGAGCCCGAGGATGCCGACGTGCTGCTGCGGGGGCTCGCCCTGGTGCATGGAAACAGACAGGGCGCGGCCCCGGTCGGCGACGACCAGCTTTGGATCGAAGTTCACACCCCAGTCGCTCAACAGGGTGTTGAAATGCGAGGACTTGTCGGCGCCCATGGCGGCCATCGGGTTGTTGGGATCACCCTGGCCGGCGGGGTCGGCTTCCGCGACCGGATCGACGAACAACAGGATGTGGCCGCCGCGCAGCGCGTACTGATCGATGGCCCATTGGGTCGCCGGAGTCAGTCCCTTCGGGTGCACGATGACGAGCGTGTTGACGTCCGCGTCGATCTTGGTGACGTTGGGCTGAACCTCGCGAACGTCGAATAGCTGCTGCACCTGGGCATAGAGGGCCCAGGCCGGTTTCACCCCGCCGGAGCGCGGGTCCATGCTCTCACCCATCGGAATCGTCGAGAGCCACGCCACCACGGGCTTCTTCGGGTTCGCGAGGGTGTAGATGAGCTTCACGACATCGTATTCGAGGAACTGCTCCTTCTGCGGATCGAAGAATTCGATGGCAGCGTGGCCGTCCGTGGAGTTCGTGCCCGCGAGCCCAAAGAAGAACTGCGAGCCGGCGGCGCCTACCGGCACACTTTTCACACCGAGCTCGTTTGCGCGGTCTTCATCCTCCGAGAACGGCTGCGGGTCGATGACGTGAACCCGCACGTTACCGCTCGAGCGCGCCTGCAGCTCTTCCAGGAACTCGCGCACCCGGGTGCCATAGGTCTTCAGGGTCGGGATCTGGTCAGCCGTCTTCTCAGAGAAGAAGAAGTAGAGGTTGATCGGCTCCTTGATGCTCTTCAGGATCCGGTCAGTGCCGGGCGCCGTGGTGTAGAGGTGGTTCTGCGTGAGATCCAACCTCCAGCCGCGCAGCGTGTAGTTGAAGAGGATGGTGAGTCCGATGAAGAGGAGGGCGAGCGCCAACAGAGTGCCGCCGCTGAGTGTCGAGCGTTTCGTCATGTCCGTTAACCTTGCCGCTAGTCCGCTTTACGCAGTTCGAGGGTGATCGAGGTCGCGAGCAGGAAGAGCGCGATCAGCATCCCGAAATACAACAGGTCGCGTATGTCGATGACGCCCTTGGCGATCGATTCGAAGTGCGTGAGGAACGACAGCGACGCGATCGCGTTCACGATGGCCTGTGGTGCCCATGCGCGGAACACGTCCAACACCAGCGGGAAGCCGGCCAGCAGAAACAGGAAACACGCCATCACGCTCAGGATGAATGCCACGACCTGGTTCCGGGTGAGGGCTGACATCCAGGAGCCGATTGCCAGAAACCCGCCGGCAAGGAGCAGGCTCCCCAGATACGCCGCCAGGATCGTGCCGTTATCCGGGTTACCCAGGTAGTTCACGGTGATCCAGAGTGGAAAGGTGAGGGCGAGCGCGAGAGCCGTGAAAATCCACGCGGCGAAGAATTTCCCGAGCACCGCCTCCCAGAGGGTTACCGGCTGGGTCATGAGCAGCTCGATGCTCCCTGACTTGCGCTCCTCGGACCACAGCTTCATGGAGATCGCGGGGATCAGGAACAGGTATAGCCACGGATGGAATCCGAAGAACGGGTCCAGGTCCGCCTGGCCGCGCTCGTAGAAGCTGCCGAGGTAGAAGGTGAAGGCGTTCGCCAGGATCAGAAAGATGAGAATGAAGATATAGGCCAACGGAGTCGCGAAATAACTCGTCAGCTCGCGGCGCATGATGATGCCCACGTTACGCATAGCGTTCCTTTGTGGTTATACGGCCAAACTCGCGCAGGCCGGCTTAATTCGTGATGCTGCGGAAGACTTCGTCGAGGCGTCCCGACTCCAGGTGCAGTTCGTTGAGCTTGAAGCCCTTCGCGGCGGCAAGCTCGGCGATCGCAGGGAGAATGTTCGCACCCGCGCGAGGGAGCGCAGTGACTCGGCCTTCGCGCTCGCTCATTTCGACTTCCGCTACTGCTGGAATTCCCTCCAGCGCCGTACGCAAGGCCGGGAGCTGGCCCGGTTGATCGAGCTGCACAGACACGGCGTTGTAGTAGCGTGATTTCACCGCGAGTTTCGCGGGCGAGTCATCCGCGACGATCCGGCCGCGCGCGATGATGATCGCCCGCGTGCAGACCGCACTGACTTCCTCGAGGATGTGGGTCGAGATGACAATGATCTTGTCACGCGCCATGTCGTTGATGAGGGCGCGCACTTCGTGTTTTTGGTTTGGGTCGAGGCCGTCGGTGGGCTCGTCGAGAATCAGAACCGGCGGGTTGTGCACAATCGCCTGCGCGAGACCCACGCGCCGGCGAAAGCCCTTTGAAAGGGTCTCGATGGTCTGGTCGAGGACTTTCGCGAGCTGCAGACGCTCGATCACGTGATCCAGGCGCGTCTTACGCTGCGCCCCTTCCAGATGTCGGATGTCAGCGATGAATTCGAGGAAGCGGCGGACGGTCATTTCGCCGTAGGTCGGCGCGCCTTCCGGGAGGTAGCCGAGGCTCGCCTTCGCGCCCAGGGGATCTGTTTCGACATCGTGGCCGCAGATGCTGGCCGTTCCCGAAGTCGGGGACACGAAGCCGGCGAGCATCCGCATGGTCGTCGTCTTGCCCGCGCCGTTCGGCCCCAGGAACCCGAGCACTTCCCCCGGGCTCACCGTGAAAGTCACGTCGTCAACCGCGGTCAGCGAGTCGTATCGCTTGGTCAGGTGTTCAGTCTTGATCATAGGTTTGGCACTAGATAAATGTCCCGTACAAAAGTTCCCTGATCTTTTCGGCGCGGGATTTTGGACGGGGCAGCGCGCGAAATTCAAGCGCTGTCATGGTGTTCAGGGGTCCTGCTGATTCCGGCTTTCTGTTGGCTTTCGGCCGGCAGTGAAATTCTTCCGTAATATCGGGTTGTTAAGGTCGTTATCTGAAGTATTTAAGAAGAAAGACGCGCCGGTCGCGTCATCGATCCGCCATGGGAGCGTCACAGTGACGTCAACCCTGAGCGGCACACTCCGTGCTACCTGATCCTTAATCGGGTCATTGAGCCACAGGCTCCAAGAGGGTGCACGAATGCATTCGATGGGCATCGATGCCGCCGACGCTAAGCGCGGCGGGCAACTCGGCGGTGTCTGCGTAACCTGGCACGCTGAAGACGTCTTGTCGGCCCACAACGAGATCGAGCGAGGGGCGCCGTTCTGCTCGAATCCCTCCTGCGATCTGCACGTCAGGCTAACCGATCTGCAGGTTGAGAGCGGCGGAAACTGGGCTTCACTACCGGACGGGCGAGTCTTCGGTCGCGGTCGCTACGGGAGCCGGATGCTCTGCGACGCATGCGGCACCCGCCGGGGTCCAGTACGGCTCGAGACCCGGCTACGTCTCTCCCGCTAGTCCGCAACCCGCTAGCCGGCAAAGCGGCCGCGGGTGCGCCAGTAGAGAATCGAGAGGGCGCCCCCTAGCATTCCCCCCAGGTGGGCGAAATGCGCGACGCCGGGCTGGATGCCTGTCACCCCGAAGAAGAGCTCCGCGACGCCATAAAGCGTCACGAAGAGCCAGGCCGGCATCGGGATGGGTGGGAACAGCAGCATCAGCCGCTGCTTCGGGAAGTACCACGCGAACGCCAGCAGCAGACCAAACACGCCGCCCGACGCGCCGATCACTGGTTCCCCGCCTTGTGTCGCATTCTGCACCAGCAACTCGGTGCCGGCGGCGGTCAAAACGCACGCCGTATAGTAGAACGCGAAGCGACGGCTGCCCCAGAACATCTCCAGAGGGGTGCCGAACATGTACAGCGCGAACATGTTGAAAAAGATGTGCAGGAAGCCGCCGTGCAGAAAACTGTAGGTCAGGACCTGCCACGGTTGAAACAGTGGGTCGCCCACCGGCCAGAGCGCAAAAAGGGATACCAATACAGTGGCCGCCACCTGCTGTAGCAGGAACACGGCGACGTTGGCGATGATGATGCCCCGGGTAACGGGCGGTAAGGAGAACATGCCGTCAGTTTACCGGGGCCCGATCCACCTCTGCAGGAAAACGAGGTCGAGCCACCGGTCGAATTTGTGCCCCACCTCGCGCAGGTGACCGCTTTTTTCGAATCCGAGCTGCTCATGGAAGCGGATCGAGGCCTCGTTCGCGGCATCCACCCCCGCGATCATGACGTGCTTGCCCAGGGCAGCGGCCCGTGGAAAGAGGGCTTTCACGAGCTCCTTGCCCACGCCCCGGCCGCGGGTCTCGGAGCGAACGTGTACCGAGTGCTCGACCGTGAACCGATAGCCCGGCCACGTACGGAAGTCTCCGAACGTGGAGAAGCCCAGTACGCCCGACTCGTCGGTGGCGACCAGTACCGGGTATCCCATGGCAACACGCGCGCGCCACCACTGCGCCCGGTCCTCCAAGGTGACCGGGATATAGGAGTAGATCGCCGTAGATGTGGCGATTACATCGTTGTAAATGGCGAGCAGGCCGGGCAGATCGGACTCACCGGCGTCGCGGATTTCCATGGGCCGTCATTTTAGTCAATTTGTGGCGGCGTGTACCGTGTCACTCAGGAACCGGACCAAGGGCGCGGAAGCACTGTGCGCCACGTTAAACCTGAGCCACTGGCCACATCCCTGTGCAGGGGAGAACAACGAGCCTTTCGCCAGGAGGATCGACTTCTCACGGGCGCGCCGCACGAGCTCGTCCACGGGAGTGCTGTCAGGGACGCGACCCCAGAGAAACATTCCTTCGCCAACGCCACCTTCGAACGAAATTCCAGCGGATTCGAGGGCGGCGCGCGCGTCCCGGCGCATGCGCGCGAGACGGGCCCGTACCTGGTCCACGTGGCGTTTGTACCGTCCGCTATCGAGCACTTCTGACACGAAACACTCCAGCAGCGCGGAGCCTGATAGCACGGAAAGCACCTTACGTTCCACGAGCTGCGCGATGAGAGCGGTGTCGGCGGCCACGAACCCGACCCGCAAAGCGGGGCCGATCAGTTTCGTGTAACTGCCCACGTAGATGACGTGCCGCAGGCCGTCGATCTGCGCAAGCCGCACCCCGGTGCCGTCGTAGAGGTCGCCGTAGACGTCGTCCTCGATCACGGCAAACCCGAACTGCTCCGCGAGAGTCAGTACGCGATGGCAGTTGGCCGGTTCGGCGCTCGTGCCTGTTGGGTTGTGAAGGAGTGTCTGGGTGAAGAAGGCCCGCGGCCGATGCGTCCGGCACGCAGCTTCGAGCGCTTCGAGGTCCGGGCCGTCCGGCCGCCGTGGAATCGGTACGAGCCGCACATGGTGGGCCCGCAGTTGCTCGAAGAGCACGAAGTAGCCGGGGTCTTCAACCAACACCACGTCGCCGGGAGAGAGCATGATGCGTGCGAGCAGGTCGAAGGCCTGCGACGCGCCGAAAGTCGTCACTATGTTAGCAGCGCTCACGGCGATACCGTGCTGCGCGAGGCGGCCGGCTATCTGCTCGCGCAGCTCGAGTATTCCTTGCGGCGGGCAGGGTTGCCACGCTTGCGCGCGCCGCCCGCGTGAGAGGCGGGTCAGGATGGTGCTTGGCGCCGCCTCCAGCAGCCAGTTCTCCGGCAGAAACCCGGAGCCCGCGGCAATGAGTTCCGTCGAGCGCGACATCGACAGTCGCGCCAGTGCCAGTGCGTCGGAGCCGGTGTCGGGCAGGGCTTCGATGGCCGCGAGCGGCGTCGCGGGCCGTCGTCGGGTCACGAAGAATCCGCGTCCGGCACGGGATTCGATAAGTCCGCGTGCGACGAGGCGGTCGTACGCATCGACGACGGTAAAGGGACTCGCACCCACGAGTTTGGCGAGCTTTCGGATCGAGGGCAGTCGGGCGCCGGCGGCGAGCTGGCCGTGTTGGACGAGCTTGGTGATGCGCTCGGCGATCTGGTCGACCAGCGGGATGGAGGACTCGCGCGATAGCTCGAACACGTGTGGGGCTCCTTTACAGCACCATGATGACGCCTGTGGCGGTCAGCGCAACTGCCATCGCGGCATTGAACCCCATCCGGCTCGCCGGGCGCTCGAGAAAGCGTCGCAGTGAGCTGCCGAACAGTGCCCAGACTGCGATGCACGGCATGTTCATCACTACCATGATGGCCAGCATGTAGGCACCGGCCGCCAGCACCCCGAACTCATGCGGCAGGAAGAGCGAGGCTGCCGTGATGCTCATCACCCAGGCCTTCGGATTCAGGAACTGGAATGCGGCCGCCTCGAGGAAGGTGACCGGCCGCTTGTTGGCGTCGCCATCCACCGGACCGGAGTTCAACATGCGCACGCCGAGGTAGAGCAGATAGAGGGCGCCGACCCAACGCAGTACCGTTTGCGACTCGGGCCACTGCGTGAAGATGGCCCCGAGGCCCGCGCACACGGCCAGTAGCTGGATGGCGCATCCGAAGCTGATGCCCAGCATGTGCGGAATCGTGCGCCGGAACCCGAACGCGGCGCCCGAAGCCGTCAACATGACGTTGTTAGGGCCCGGGGTGATCGACATCACGAAGGAATACGTTACAAAGGGCAGGGGGTCGACGACCATGGCACTCTCCCGTAAGGAGTCCAAGGTTCGGTGCTTATTGGAGTTGAGGGCAGGTACAGACAGAGGCCGCGCGCCGCGTACTGTATCGGCGCGCGACCTGTACGCCGTCAGCGCGAGGGGGGCAATTGGCTGCCGAGCCGCTCCGCCGCAGCCTGTAAGGTCGGCAGGCATCGCTCTATCAACTCACGGCGTGACACGCGCGAGGCCTGCGTGCTGACATTCATCGCCGCGACCACGGCTCCGACGACATTTCTTACCGGTACGGCGATCGAGCGCAGTCCGATCTCGAGCTCCTGGTCGTTCAAGGCGTACTGTTCGGTGCGCACCTGCTGAAGAATTTCTTCCAGCTTCTTCCGCGAAGTGACCGTGTGCTTGGTGTGAGTCACGAAATCAACCTTCCCCAACTCCACTGCTACCTGCTCTTCAGGCAGATAGGCCAGTAGCACGCGACCCAGCGCCGTGCAGTAGGCGGGCAGGCGGCTACCAACACCGAGCGTAACGGACATGATCCGTTTCGTCGCTGCGCGCGCCACGTACACAACCGCGCCGTCATCGAGCACGGCGACGGAAGACGCTTCGCCGAGTGTCTCGCTCATTTCTTCGAGCACCGGCTGCGCGGCGATCGGGACCGCCGCTGTAGAGAGATACGCGTAGCCGAGGTTCAGTATTCTCGGCTGCAAAAAGTACGTGCGTCCATCGGTCGCCGCATACCCCAACTCACGCAGGGTGTAGAGGCAGCGGCGTACGACCGCGCGGGTAAGGCCGGTCGCCCGGCTCACGTCGGCGATCGTCAGGCGACGGTCGACGCCGGCAAATGCACGGATGACGTGCAGGCCGCGCGCCAACGAGGTCATGAAGTCCGGATCGCCGCCCCGAAACAGGTTGTTTTCGGGGTCGGTGGAGCTCATGACTCGTTGAGCGATAAACGAACCCGAACTCTTGGGAAATGCTTTAGAGTGCAGCACAGCAGTATCTTATAGGTTTAGATGACAGTACGGTAATCGTACCTTACGCCAACGTCGGTGTCATCTCCAGTAGGGGTGAGGGCGGTACTTCGAGGGGGCGGTATCATTGGCAGTTCGGGTACGCACCTGATGGGGGCGCGTGTGCATCGCCGCACGAACCTCCGGGGCTACCCTCACCGTCACTGAGGAAGATCCATGACCGACGCATTCATTTGCGACGCCGTACGAACGCCCATCGGCCGTTACGGTGGAGCGCTCGCTACCGTGCGCCCCGACGACCTTGCCGCACTGCCGCTCGCCGCGTTGCTGGCGCGAAACCCGTCCCTCGATGCTGCTGCGATTGACGAAGTGCTGCTTGGTTGTGCGAACCAGGCTGGAGAGGACAATCGTAACGTGGCCCGGATGGCCGTTCTGCTTGCGGGCCTTCCGGTTTCGGTGCCCGGCGCAACCATCAACCGCCTGTGCGGTTCGGGTCTCGACGCGGTAATGGTGGCAGCGCGCGCCATCAAGGCGGGCGAGGCCGGACTCATCCTGGCGGGCGGCGTTGAGTCCATGTCCCGTGCGCCCTTCGTCATGCCGAAGGCGGACTCCGCGTTCAGCCGCAGCGCCGAGGTTTTCGACACCACGATCGGGTGGCGCTTCGTCAATCCCGTCATGAAGCAAAAATACGGCGTCGATTCGATGCCGGAGACCGGCGAGAACGTCGCGGCCGACTACAAGGTGTCGCGCGAAGACCAGGACAAGTTCGCGCTGCGCAGCCAACAGCGCGCGGGCGCCGCTTACGCCCGCGGCTTTTTTGAGTCGGAACTCATTCCCGTCGAGATCCCGCAGCGCAAGGCCAAGCCGTTGATCGTCGCGCGTGACGAACACCCGCGCCCTGAGACGACTCTCGAGCAACTCGCCAAGTTGCCCACGCCTTTCCGTGCGAACGGAACGGTCACGGCGGGTAATGCGTCGGGGGTGAACGATGGCGCTTGCGCGTTGATCATTGCGTCCGAGGATGCAGTGCGACGCTTTGGGCTAACTCCTCGCGCGCGGATCGTTGCTGGCGCCACTGCGGGGGTCGAGCCGCGGATCATGGGCATGGGGCCCGTCCCCGCTACCCGGAAAGTGTTGGCGCTGGCGAAGCTGGATATCAAACAGTTGGATGTGATCGAGCTGAACGAGGCCTTCGCATCGCAGGGACTCGCTGTCCTGCGCGAGCTGGGTCTTCCCGATGATGCGGAGCACGTCAACGCCAACGGCGGCGCCATTGCGCTCGGCCATCCGCTCGGGATGACAGGGGCCCGCCTCGCGACTACGGCGACCTACCAGCTCATGGCCCGGAAGGGCCGCTACGCCCTGTGCACCATGTGTATCGGCGTCGGGCAGGGTATTTCGCTCATCATCGAGCGTGTTTAGGCCTTAAGCGGTATAGGTCCCGCGCATTCCTTTCAAAATCGGAGATCTCGATGCTGAACGAGGGTGATCTGCTGTGGACGCCGAGTCGGGAGCGGGTTGAGAAGGCGCAGCTCACGGCCTTTACGCGCTGGCTCGCGACGGAGCGCGGTAAGAGCTTTGCGACCTACGAAGACCTGTGGCAATGGTCCGTGGATGACCTCGACGGGTTCTGGCAGGCGATCTGGGATTACTTCGAGGTGCAGTCCTCCGCGCCGCACACTGCGGTGCTCGCGGACCGGCACATGCCGGGCGCGAAGTGGTTTCCGGGCGCGCGCCTGAACTACGCCCAGCAGGCTCTGACGCACGAGCGCCCCAACGCTACCGCGCTGTTGTATCTAAATGAGCGCACGCCACTCGCTTCCATGTCGTGGGAAGAGCTCGGCGCGAAGGTGCGTATCCTCGCCACGCAACTCCGCAAGCTCAATGTGAAGCCGGGTGACCGTGTAGCGGCCTACATGCCGAACATTCCGGAGACCGTCATCGCGATGCTGGCGACCACCAGCATCGGGGCAATCTGGACGAGTTGCGGCCCCGACTTCGGCACGCGCGGAGTGTTGGATCGTTTCACGCAGCTCACGCCGAAGGTGCTCTTCTACGTCGACGGCTATCAGTATGGCGGCAAGGCTTTCAGCCGCAAGGACGAGATCCACAAGATCATCGACCAGTTGGGCTCGCTCGAGCGGGTGATCTACCTTCCGTATCTGAACCGTGACGATCGGGCCACGTTCCACGAACACACGGTGTTGTGGGATGACCTGTTGAATCATGCGCCGGTGCCGCGCGCCGGGTTCGAGTTCGCGCAGGTGCCGTTCGAGCACCCGTTGTGGATCCTGTTCTCCTCGGGCACGACCGGGCTGCCGAAGCCGATCTGCCACAGTCACGGCGGCATCATTCTCGAGCAGTTGAAGCACATGCAGTTCAACTTCGATGCGGCCGACGGGGATCGCCTGTTCTTCTTCACCACCACCGGGTGGATGATGTGGAACTTCCTCGTGAGCGCACTGTTGTCCGACGTCGTTCCGGTGCTCTACGACGGGAATCCGGCGTGGCCGACACCCGATCTGCTCTGGAAGATGGTGGACGACACCGGCGCGAAGGTGTTTGGAACGAGTCCGACCTACGTTTCCGCACTCGAGAAGGGCGGCATCGTGCCGAAGACGTTCGCGAAGCTCGAATCGCTGCAGACCGTGACGCTCGCCGGCTCCCCGGTCACACCGGAATGTATGGAATGGATTTACAACAACGTGAAGCAGGACCTGTTGGTGGCTTCCGGAAGCGGTGGCACGGACATCTGCACCGGCTTCGTGATGGGCAATCCCACCCTGCCGGTGTACGCCGGCGAGATCCAGTCGCGCGCGCTGGGCTGCGCCGTGTATGCCTTCAACGAGCGCGGCGAGAAGATCGTGAACCAGGTGGGCGAGCTGGTGGTCACGGAGCCCATGCCCTCCATGCCGGTGTGTTTCTGGAACGACGTGGACAACAAGCGCTACCTCGATTCCTACTTCGGGGAGTACCCGGGAATCTGGCGCCACGGCGATTTCTTCAAGATGAACGACCGGGGCGGCTGTTTCGTGCTCGGCCGCTCGGATGCCACGTTGAATCGCCACGGCGTGCGCATCGGCACGGCGGAAATCTATCGCTCGCTGGCGACTTTGCCGGAGATGGACGACTCCCTGATCGTCAACCTCGATCTGCCGCACGGGAAGTTTTTCATGCCGCTGTTCGTGAAGCTCAAGAACGGCCTGCAACTCGACGAAGCCATCCGTGACAAGATCCGGGCAACACTGCGTCGGGAGTATTCGCCGCGGCACGTGCCGGACAAGATTTACCAGGTGGAGTCGATTCCCTTCACCCTCACGGGAAAGAAGATGGAAGTGCCGGTGCGCAAGATTCTCATGGGCGTGACGCCTGATAAGGCTGCCAACCGCGATGCGGTGGCCAACCCCCAGGCGTTGGATTATTTCATTGAGTACAGCCGGAAACAGACCGACTACTCACTTACCGGCTGAAGCGAAGCGGAAGGTGCGACTATGGAAGATGTGAAGTTGCTCATTGGGGGACGCGATGCCCCGGCCGCGAAGTCGGCGACGTTCGATCGCCTCAACCCCATCTCGGGCGAAGTTGCTACGCGTGCCGCCGCAGCTTCTGCGGCGGATGCCAAGGCCGCCGCCGATGCGGCCGCCGCGGCGTTTCCGAAGTGGGCGGCGTTAGGCCCGAGCGCACGTCGCGCGCTACTCAACAAGGCTGCGGATTTGTTGGAGTCCCGGGCCGCGCAGTTTGCCGCGATCCTCTCGACCGAAACGGGCGCGACGGGTGGTTGGGGTCATTTCAACGTGCATCTGGCGGCGGGCATGCTCCGCGAAGCGGCGGCGATGACGACCCAGATTTCGGGTGAGGTCATACCCTCCGACGTCCCCGGAAGTCTGGCGATGGGGATCCGTCAGCCAGCGGGCGTAGTGCTCGGAATCGCGCCTTGGAATGCGCCGATCATCCTCGGTGTTCGCGCCGTCGCCATGCCTTTGGCCTGTGGCAACACCGTAATCCTGAAGGCCTCTGAGGTGTGCCCGGCAACTCACCGGCTCATCGGGGCCGTGTTGACGGAAGCGGGTCTCGGCGACGGTGTTGTGAACGTCATTACTCACGAGCCCAAGGACGCGGAAGCCGTTGCCGAAGCCCTGATTTCGCACGCCGCCGTGAAGCGCGTGAATTTCACGGGCTCGACGCGGGTAGGGAAGATCATCGCGGCGCTCTGCGCGAAGTATCTGAAGCCGGT
>Ga0070764_10000702_pt1 | contig 13674 bp, 18 predicted proteins | sample HubBroMetageWRM4_FD_67287 | JGI IMG/M metagenome (GOLD analysis project Ga0070764, IMG submission 67287) | Warmed soil microbial communities from the Hubbard Brook experimental Forest, New Hampshire - Hubbard Brook CCASE Soil Metagenome WRM 4 | ecosystem: Environmental > Terrestrial > Soil >... | reverse complement strand
CAAAGCCTTGCGCCACGTCATGAAAGACGCGCACAAGGCTGGCGTGTTGGTAATCGTTATTGGTATCCAATCAACGGACCCCAATAGCGTAACAGCCGTGCTCGACTTATCGAGCAATGCTGTCACCAAAGGCGCGATATCCGATGCTCTTAGGGAGGCTATGATTTCTGTCGAGACTCCCGACAGACATTGGGTTGAGCAATTGAAGGGCAACGCCTAGTTTCCAATGGCGCGGCGGGGGAAAAGGAAACCTGGTAAGCCAGGAAAGGACTCCCCCGCCGCGCGTTCACGTAAACGAAAATCCAAGTCAATTCCTGTATTGGTGTTGCTTCCAGGCAACAGACCATACCGGGGGCCAAAGCACAAAGACCCGTGGGATGGCAAACCCGAGCTTGGCCCATTTGACCGCCCGTTAGAGCAACAGGACCAATTCGCGTTAGCGTATACGCGCAAGTGGCACGCGGTCCATGATTGGGCTATGGAAGCGTCGTTAGGTGACGTGACTTTAAGGAATGGCGACCCCCGCCGCCGCTCTGCCGAGGGTCTTCTAGTTCGAAACATAGAAGATGATGAGGAAGCCGCGGAGAGGGGATGTCCGTTGGAGAAGCTAGAGAATCTCCCGAACGGTCCCAACAAAGCCGAAGGCGGTCATAGGCGTGTAGTAATCCGTCTTTTGACGTGGTTGTGGGATGTCCGCAATCAATCGGCATATCAGCCTCAGTGGGGAAATTTCGGGACTGGAATGTCCGCTAGAGCGGCGACGGATTCGTTTCGACGTTACGTGCGGTCTTATCAAGACGCGGTAGCGCGCGGGATTGAGTCGCGTCGGATGATAGTTACAGGGATGTCCATTGTGTGGTGGACGTCCGACCCGAGAGAGTTGAACTACGTATAACGAAAGGGGCGAGGAATGAAAATTTGCGTTGCATCAAGCTGGAAGAATGCCGACGGGTTTGTGCGTTAATGTCAAAGTACACAGACGACCAACTCCGCAAGTACGCCGCTGACGTAGTCGCGGGTTTGAAAAACGCCAACTTTACTCCGGAGGACGTCGCGGGAGTCATGGCGTGGGGTTTGGGAATGATATTCCTGGACTCGGCCAACGGGTTGACCAAAGAGCAGTACATGGCCAACGTGGTTGTTACGGTGGGGAAGTGTATCGAATCGCGGGGTGAGAAGCCGCGAATCATTCGCCCGGTTTAACCCTCCAATGCCATTAAATTGGTGGATTGCGACTATGAAAGAGGGTCGTTGCAAGTGCGGATATTTGCGCGTGCTTGACGAACCTTCGGCTATTTGGATGCACTGGTATACCTGTTGGTATAATGGGAAATAAAGACGTCGAGGTAAGAGTTGACGCCGTTTGGGACATCGAAACTGCGGAATGGGATACATTTGTCTGTGGCGCTCTGTGGACCGTGGACGAGGGAGTTACCGTTTATTGGGATGAAGACAGCTTTGCGCAGACGTTACTTGCGCTCCCGCCGCAGACAAACGCGTGGGCCCACGCTGGGGGGAAATTCGATGTTCTATGGCTTTTGGACTGGTGCCACCGAAACGGCTCTATCCCCAACGCGCAGATACGTCTTAGCGGTAGTTCTATTGCGTCCTTGGCCATAAAGCGCGGTCCCGTATTTCGGGATTCCTCCCGACTAATGCCGATGTCACTCGCGCAAGCATGTACGATGTTTGCGGGGGAGAGAAAGGAAACGCTTGGACTCGAATGTATTTGTGGCCGTAACTGCGGGGGTTACTGCTCTATCACTGTTGACTTGTCAACTCCTAGCCGTAAGCGGTTGGGAGACTACCTCGTCAAAGATATTGAGTCTTTGCGCGATACTCTTGTTGCTCTCAACAGTTATTGCGCCAGCAATCGTTTGGTTATGTCTGGTACAGTGGCATCTACCGCATGGAATACGGCCAAGCTTTCTTGCGGGTTGGTCGATGCTAATTGGGATACAACTGAATACAAGTTTGCGCGCAGTGGGTATTATGGTGGACTCACGGCAGTTGGTCGTACAGTTGCGCCGCACGTATGGCGGTACGATAGGGTCTCGGCGTATCCCGCGGCGTTAAGCGAGCCTGTCCCCTGCGGGGACATGAAGTATTGTGATGGGAGGGAATCTAAACTTGCGTGGAAACGTGAGAAACAAGGGTTCTATGCGGCAAAGGTGGATGTTCCAAATCAATTGGCGCCACCATTGCCGGTACGTTTGGACGCGAGATTGGTTTACCCGTGGGGCACAATTGAAGGTATTTGGTCTCGCGATGAGTTGCATAGGGCGGAGGAAACTGGCTGTAAAATTCTTGCGCTCAATGGGTGTATCGCGTGGTCGGATGAGAAACCAATCCTCAAACCGCATGTTGAACATTGCTTTGGGCTTAGGGAGAAGGCGGCAACGAAGAATCTTAAGGTTTGGCTAAAATTCGTTGCCAATTCGTTAACCGGCGCGTTTGCGCAGGACCCTGAAACCGACGTTGTTGCATTAGGAGAGGAATATGCGGATAAGGTTGGTTATGAGCCAGTTGGCAATTATGATTGGATTTGGCGTAGGAAAATATTTCGTATCAGTGAAAGGGCACACGTACAATGGGCCGGAGTCCTTACGGCTAGGGCACGTATTGAACTTAACCGCCAAATTGAGCACGCCGGGGATAGCTGGTGTTACTCAGACACGGATAGCGTCATTGCTACTAAGCAGCTCACTCGCAACGTTGGAGACTCGCTCGGCCAATGGAAATTGGAAGGTGAGGCAACTTCATTTGAAGCGATAGCTCCAAAGGTCTATCAGTATCAAGAAACTGTTAAAGGTCCGAAAGGTACCGTTGGACCAATGTTGCGGACCGCCCGCGCGAAAGGAATCCCGGACGCTGTACGGGAGTGGGACCGGATACATGCCGGGGAAACAATCAAGTTGGACCGTGGCGTTGATTCATTGTTGGTTGCCGCCAAGGGTGACAAGTTATTCAAGCGGCGGGATAGTCATCGGACTGTCACACGTAAAGAGTTGTGGTGCGGTGCCCGTATGCGTGATGGCGACCGGACACGCGCGCCGCACACGAGTGACCTTCCCAACTTGCCAAGGTGACGTCACACGGTTAGAGTGACGTCACAATGAGTGACGTTTCAGACGGTGACTTGGTCCCCGCGAACCCCGGCAACCGCACCAAAGCCGCACGGTTCCGTAAGAAGGTGGCCGCGGGTGACGTGCTGCTACCGGAGGAAGCGGCTTGGCTCGATGAATACGAGCAGGCACAACGTCGTACAGGTTCGGCGCGTGCAGCGTCCAAGTCTCGCAAGCTCACCCATATAGAGGAAGAGAGCGAAAGCGCTGCGGAGTCCCACGGTGAAGGGTCGGTTGCGTTTGTCGCAGCGACTGCCGCTGCGACCCGAGAGGAAGGTCGAAGACTGGACTTCCTCGCGTCGGCCGGACTTCAAGCCTTCAATATGGCATTTGGGCGTGTCCTCGAAATGAACAAACAATTACTTGAAAGAAATCTCGCCCTTGAAAATGCACATGTGGATTTGATGAATGCGGTTACCAAGGGTCACATAGATTTGACTGCCGCGGAGATTGACGCTATGAGAGCCGAAGCGGCAGCAGAAGACAAAGGGTCCGGCGGTATCAATGGAATGGTAGAACAATTGTTACCCGCCCTGTTAGGCGAAATGGCGAAGCGAGCCGGTCCACCTAAGAAGTAGGGCCGTGTAGGCCAAGCGATACTCTTGCGCGTTGACCACCGTTACGTTATACGTATGGTCATTGCCCCTCGTGGGCGCGCTCAAACAGGGAGATTTCGCATGGCCAAAGCACGCAAACGGCACGCAAGCGCATCCACGGCGCTCGCGACTCGCCCTCAATTGGTGGTGATTCGTGGTGGTGCCGGCGGCGGTCGTCGTCGGCGTTCCGGCGGCGGTCGCATTCGTGCGGTCGGTCGCGTGGTTCGCCGCGGGGCACGTTCCGGGGGAAAGCACGCTCTCCCCGCAACGGGGCTTGCGCTGGGAGGCGCCATCGTCGGCTACGCTCAAGCCGCGGGATGGCTCGACAGTCTTCCCGAGCTGGGAGGGTCCAAGACTCTCGCCATGGGAGTCGCGGGGTATTTCGCCACGCGAATGACCAGCAACAAATACGTCCGGGAAGCGGGCGCTGCCGCGATTGCGGTCGCCGCGTTCGAATTCGGGCGTGAGCACGGTGCGGACGCTCATCCCGCGGCCCGCGCGGCTCGCCCCGGAGTCCACGGATGGGGCGGCGGCGGGGGTCTCGGGCACGGTGGCGGCGGCTAGTCACGTTTTCCGGTTTGACTCCAATCTTTCGATTGGAGTCACTCCGGAGGACATGACGTTCTCCTCTCACGATTGAAACCGAGGCAATCCCGCCTCCACACGAATTGAAGGAGTCACCATGCCGCCTTATGGACAGCCGAACATGTGGCAACACCCGAGTGCCGGTTACCGTCCCCAGCCGAACCGAAACGATGTCGTTGGTTGGGGTCTCTCCAACCTTCTGGCTCCCATCGCCGACCCGATTTCCGCGTTGGGGCAGTTGGCGTCTCATCCCAGCTTTGCCGGGTTGGGGCATCTGTTGGAATCCCCCTTCCAGGGAATCGCGCAAGCTTTCGGTGGGGGACAACCCGGATGGATGGGTGGACAGCCCCAGCCGAACGCGATGCAGGGCTACCACAACAACGGTGGTCCTCTCCCCGCTCCCGTCCCGGCTCTCGGGCAGGGTATGGTACAGGGTCACGCCGGGCATGACCCGCGGGCAATCGTGTCGTACATGGGTCTGGGGGCCGTGTCATGGGTGGGGGCGGATGCCTCCATCAAGACGCTTTCTCCGGAGCCTCAGGCGCCATTCATCGGGAATCGTCTCGTGCTCGTCCGGCGTGCCTCGACGGGCGCCGACGCGCGGCAGGTTCTCGTGTCGTCGCCGCTGACCGTCTCGGGCATCCCCCAGACTCCCGCGCCGAATGTCCCGGCTCCGGTCGAGATGTTCGCGGAGAACGCGACTTACAGCGCCCTTCAGATTCAAATCGCGGCGGCGGGGACGGAAATCTCGATTTCCTTCTCCATCGACGCGGCCCCCGGAGGGACGGATTTCGTGAATCTGTCCTGCGGGATGTACGGGTACTGGCTCCGCTAGACCCCAGCGCGGAGCGATGAGCAAAGCACTTTCATCGTCCCTGGAAGTCCCCTCAAGCGCCGGAACTTATTCCGCCGCGCTTGAGGGGCTTACCGGCGTGAATGAAGTATTGATGAGACGGGACCCGTCAATCCCACCACTCTACTCAACCGGTGCTTTGTGGGAAGTCCGCCCGGGGGACCCGTCAGAGTTGAAGTGGCGATATGCTCCCGATGTCGCGGGAGAAGGTTGGGGGGATTGTCAGGATTTGTCGGCTTACCGGGCCGCAGAATTGCGCGTGTCCGGAGTCGACCCCAAAGCCCATGTACGGGTTTACCCGTCGGGCCCAAACAGTTATCACGCGGTTGTTGCCCGGGGGAATGGGTCTGTTGAGGACCCATCGGTGATTCTCGGGATGAATCCAATTCCGGAGGCGCCAATGTCGACGAGTGAATTGCCAATTGTGGCGGGTTTTCCAAGTTTGCACGCGTTCCTTTCCGCCGCGCATGGTGGAATTCGTCAAGCCTTGCGGGCTTTGCATCCAAATCCGCCCGTCGATGTCAGTGGCCCTGGTTTCCTTGGTCCGGAGACTCCGCGGACTCCCAAAGTGGACCGAATCAAGGATGTCGCGCCGGAAGTCCGCGGGCCAACCTTCCACGTTGCCCCTCACCGGATTGACGGGATTTGTGGCTGGAAAGGCATTCATCGGGTCCCATTGAAAGACGGGACTGCAATCGTCGGAATGACCGAAACCCACAAAGACCCGCGCGACGTTATCGGTGATGGTGCGGGGTTACTCTCGTCAGTAGGTGACTTGATTCTTCGTCATCCAGTCATCACGGCATTGGTCGCGCCCGAGGCTCTCACGGCAACCGCCCTGCTCAAGAATCCGTCGTCTCGATATGCGTTGAATGCGACAAGCGCAGCAGCGAGAGACGCGGCCAACTCATCGAATTCACGAGGGAATTCCTCAAGCGATGGATGGCCCGCGGTGTGGGGCGCGGCCAAGTCCACAAGAGCTGCGCGAGGAGGCGCCACGTATGCCGCTGCGCAAGCCCAACGCTTGGCGTCTGGTGGACAACCCGCGCAAGTCGCCGCGCTTGGTCCCAACCCAGCAACTGGCCAACCGTTTCCACCAGGCACGACGCTGGCGCAAGCGCAACAGCAAATTCAGCAGTATCAACAACAGACCGCCGCCGGGACCGCGCCCGGGGCAATTCCCGGTGTGCCTCCGGGGACCATCAATCCCATGACCGGAACGCCGTTTCCTCCGGGGACAACTGCGATGGGAGTCCAAGCCGCATACCAAGCCGCACAGCAACAGCAGAGCGGCGGCGGAAGTGGTGGGGGAGGTGGTGGTGGGTACAGCTCCGATTACGGAATCCCCGACGGTGGAGGCGGCGGGGGATTTGGTTCGGGAAACGGATACTCTCCTGGGAGTATGTCCGATTCGGATGCCATGGCAGCGGCCAGTTTTTCGGACCCGACTGCGGCTCTTGGCTACTGGAACACGTAGCCAATGTCCGACCCCATTACGCTTGCTCTCCTTTTCTTCCTCTTGAGGAAGAAAGGGGCGAGTAGCGGCAAGTCCAAGGTAACAATTGCGTCTCCCGCGCATTTGATTTCGCGCGCGACTCAACACTCGGCGATGTCGTGGGCGCCCTACTTTCAAGACGTGGGGGAAATTCCGTCGGTCGCCGATGCTCTCTCACGTTGGGCAGGAATCGAGTCCAGCGGAGAGCCTGTTATTTCGAGTTTGGGTGAACGTGGAATCCTCCAAGCGGGGACTCAAACCGTCAAAGAAGGCGGGATGACACAAGCCGATTGGGACGAGCTTGGAGGTGGAGATATCCTCCCCAATGAGCAAGCTCGAATCGGAGCACACTACTGGCGTTGGCTGTTTACTCGCGCGGCAACTCATCTGGGGTCCCCTCCGACGGACCCAATTGACCAAGTGTGGTTTGCCTATCAGTATCACCAACGCCCAAAGGACTTCACTCAATGGGGCCAGCTTCCTAGTGTTGCCGCATTGGCGTCGGCCTACTTGCTTGGGCGCGGTCATACCAACAACGATGATGAGTTGTTGAAGCGGACCACTGCCTCAAACGTCGTCGCGTGGGGAACCCCCGACGGACCAATCCCACCAATCGCGTAAGGGGATTCCATGCGTTTGATTCCAGAGAACACGCTTCGATTCCTCATGCAACGGCCGGGGGAAATTCCTCCACCAGGCAATGACCGTTGGGGAAAGTCGGTCGCGCTCACCCCTGCCGCCCCGAGTTATTGTGTGGTCAATACCGGAATGCTTGGGGATGTCCCCACGCCGGTTGCACTACAGTTTGAGTTTTCGTTGGACAATCAAACTTACTCCGCGACGGTGCCCGCGGCTTTCCCCGGTATCGTGGCCGTTGACATCATGAAAGCAGTTGATGTCAAGGCGGGAGGTTTCTCAAGTGAGATTCTTCTCCACGCTGGCGATTCGATGCCATTTTGCACTTTGCTTGCAATGGCGTTGACCGTCAACGTGTCAATTTCGGGCGAAGGTGGCACGACTCTTTACGTTCATGCTGTCGCCGCTCCCGTCCAGACCATCGATTGCGCTTCCGTGACAGACGTTCCGGATTCCCCGTGGGACGACGTTTTCACGGCTCGATTTCCGGCCGACACCGGAGGCGAATTTCTGGCGCTTCCAGCCAGCACCGCGGCAAAGCAAATTTTCATTCAAAACAACGCCGCAGTTGACCTTTACATTGGATTCGGGAGTTTGATTCCATCTCTCGGCCCTCCTCCGGTGTACAACATGATTCTCCCCGGCGGAATCCACGCGATTTACGAAAGTCAGTTGGGTGCTTTCACTGGCGCGGTGAATGCAATCTTTGCGGCCGGCGGGTCCGCGACGGATTATGCTGTGTTTACCCGCGGCATTTCGTAGGGAGAGTCAATGTCCAAAAATCCGCAGGGGAATTGGGGTCCGTACGGCGCGAAGGGTCCCACCTTTTGCCCGTTTGGATGGGCACAAGTGAACGCCGATGGGACTCTTGCGGCGTCCAGTGGAAATCTCCAAATCACGAAAGGGTCGGCTGGGGTTTACACATTCCAACCCTTGGATGATAAGGGCAATCCTCTCCATTACCCCCAAAATGGATTGCTGGCCGATGCCCAGATATCGGACGGTACACCGTCTCGGGCATCAATCCTTTACGGGATTGGGGCCACCGATGATGGAATACTCATCAACACGTTCAATTCGTCGAACGCGGCAACAAACACGGCGTTCTACTTCAAGCTTTACACGACCGCCGTCTAATCATGCCGTTTGGACCTTGGCCCGGGGAAGGTGACGGTGGTGGAGACGTTAATAGCGTATCCGCAACTGACAACCGCGTAACTGCGGAACCGACGACGGGTTCCGTAGTTATTGCTCAATTTGCTGTAGCAGATTGGGCACTCACGGTGACAAGGTTTTTCGCTGTTGATGGCGTCAATGGAAATGATGCAAACTCGGGCTTTTCTGACGTCTCCCCCGCCGATGCTGGCGCAGCAGCAAAAAAGACTCTTACGGCCATATCGGAGGTAATTCCTCCAAATGGAGCGGGGCGGGTCGGCCAGCTTTATGTTTCGAATGGTGGCGTCAATACATCTCACACGTATTCGGAAGCCGCACAATTTCTGACTCAACTCTCCGGATACGGTGGTTTTGGACTCTGCGCAACTGGAACGAATCCGAATGCTGGGGCCGTTGCCTTTGATGGCGCAGTAAACACACAGATATACGCGGGAGGTATTACAGTCCCCGGGCTGAACGTCGGTGGATACAACCCGACTGGAACCCCAACCACAACCGTTATTCAAATGCTTCAAGTTGGGGGAGGCGCCCCAGCTCTCCCCGCAGAGCCAGCAGCTCCACTTGGTTGGCGGATTCGTTTCGACATTGCTACATCAACAGTCGCATTAAGAGGAATCTGCAAGTCCATTGTCAAGGTTGCGAGCGGAACCACTGTCACAATTGGCAGCGAGCTTTCAGTAGTGCCATCAGCGGTTGATGTATTTTATATCGAAAAAGCGGGGGTTCTTTTTACAACTCCGTTTGTTGGAATTGGCGCGTCTGACACTGAGGGACTTAGTATCGTAGGAATTGACTTTCAAACTGAAGTATTCGTTTACAGCGGAACACCCCGATTCAGTTTTTGTGGATGCAACTCAATAGCTTCTCAGGCGCCGGCCCTGACATCAATCAACCCAGCAGCAACGATTTTTCAAGCGGGAGGGTCTGGACTATCAAGACCTGTTGGTGGCGGGTTAAGAAACGCCGGAACCTATACAAACCTCACTTACGGCGGCGCGCGTGTAAGTTGGACTGACTCGATGATGGTCGGGACCGCTGAAATGATTGTGAGTGGCGGTGACAACTCAATTGGTGACGGTTGCGCGTTCGGTGCTGGATTGGTTGTCCAAGGGTCTTACGGCTCGACACAATGGAACGACGGAGCCGATTCAATTGGAGGCATCGGAACGACCCCCGTTACCCCAACTCGTTTTTTGGGCCCGGGTTTAAACGTTGGATTTATGTGCGGACTTCAATTGCGAGGGTCGCGATGTTCATTGCGAAGTTGCGACTTCCAAAACATGGGAGGAAATCCGGCAATACTTCTTTTGGGCACTTGCGACCTTCAAATCGTCAACACTATTACTGGTAGCACTGGAAACACAGACGTTGGTCTCGACTTAACACAGTCCCAACGTTCGAGAATCGTTGTCCGAAATTTGCCTTCTGTTACTGGAACGCTTGGAGACATACGTCTTGCCGGCGGGCAGATAATCTCGTGGGCAGAAATTAGCGCCACTGGAATTATCGACAGCGCAGGCAATACAATTATGTTCTTTACGAGTCCGCCAGTCGTGACCGTAAAGGCATTCTCCGGAATTCTAACTTCCAGTGAAGGAACGGTTTTCACATACCTTGCCGACACTGGAATCGGAGAGTCAATTGTCCCTGGAAGTAACCAAGTGGACCCGACAAGATACCCAATATCTTTTCGGCTCATTACACGACTTCGTGCTTGCGCTCCCTTGGGGACCCCAGCAGGCGGCGCAGTGACATTCACCCTTTACAAGAACGGCGCCGCAACGGCCATGACTTGCACCATTGCGGCCAGCTCAGGGGCAGGAACGAAGGCGAGTGACTTGGTACATCCAATCTTGTTCTTGGACGGAGACGACTATGACTTGCGCGCCGATGCCGGAATAATACCCAGCAACATTGCGGTTTCTGCTATCCTTGAGGGACCCTCTTAGGGAAAGGAGACTCCTATGTGGTCACAAGAACAAATCGATGCAATGGCCGAGTTGGAAGGTCGTCACGCGGCTGACCGTTTCAAGCTGGCGATGAAACAAGGGAGCGAACAACGCGCGTTGTTCGAAACTCAAGGAACGGAAATCAAGGAAACGATGGCACGTCTCGGAATCGTCACGGGCGAGGAAATCCCCGGCCCCGCGCTCGCCTCCGTTCCCGCGTTTACTGGTATTCCGCCGGAGGGGGAAGTTGGCGCTCCGATTCCCATGGTGATTCCGCCGCCGGCCCCAATTCCGCTTGTGGTCGATGGTTTGGTCGGGACTCCCGTTGCGACAACATTAAGTGTTGGAAACGCTGGCCGTCCTTTATCCCCAACTCCGATGCCGCGTCCCCTCAATCAGAGAAAGTAATTGGCTATGCCGATTCGGACTCGTCAAACGTCTGTGGAATGGGCCGCGGGAATCGTTGCCCCGGTCACTGCTTCCAAAGCAGTCGCCAAACTGCAGGAGGCATTGGACTACGCTGATGACGCTGTCAACGAAGTCCTTTCAACTCTTGGGGGGACCATCCCGCCGGCTCGGTCAATCATGCCCGAGTTATTCACCGCTCGGGACCAAGTCGTCAATGCTCGGTCGGCAATCAAGTCATTGGCCGACCGAACGCCGGACGCTGACGTCAACCCCACGCACGTTGCTACGGGGCAACGGTTGGGGGCAAACCTCATTGATGCGGCAAATGAGGCGATGGACAAAGCCCACAAATCGGACTCACCCGCGGAAGTTATCGATGTCGCCGAAAAAGCCGTGGAACGTGTCGCCACCAAGGCGGCCAAAGGACTCATCTACCTTGGAAGCCGCGCCTTCACTCCGCTGGAAGTCCTTATCGGAGTGGCCGTCTTGGATGAGATGTTCAATGGCGGCAAGATTCGGCGGGGGATTCTGAAAGGACGGTAACGCATGGACCCTGTGTTAATCGGCTTGCTGGCGCTGGCGTGGAATTCCTCCCGAAAGAAACAACGGGAAACGGTCAACGGTAGCGATTCGGCGACCGCGTTTCTATACCAGCTCCCGCAAGACGGTTACACAACCACGCGAATGGCTGTCTCGACTGGAGGCGATGACCCGCGAGACATGGGAATTTTCGACTCCCCCGCAAAAGCGATGGCAATTGCACAGTCCAATGGTTGGACTGTTGCTCACGGGGGGCAAGTTCTACAGCTCCAAACCAAACCGGGGGCTGGGGCATAAAACAAGGAGATTTCCATGTCAGGCGGTATCAAAGGCAATTGGGGTCCATACTCGAATCCCGCGCCACCAGATGAGGGAGACGTTGTAGTTGATTCGGCAGTACCTGGACTAGGGTTTCCAAACATGGGAGGAATCCCGACAATGACCGCGACTGGCCCCGTAACTCTACCCGGAGTTACCTCGTCGGGTCCTGTGGCGGCAAACGATGGTCTTGCTGTCGAGGGAGGCGCAACGGCGGATTCTCTCGCGGTATCGGGAGCGGCAACCGTGGGAGGAAATCCCGTAGCCACTCTCGACGCTGGGGCGGGCCAATCCGAGACTTACACTCTTGACAACATTGATTGCACGACGACCGGAGATAAAGGAGCAATAATCCCCGCAAAGGCGGGACAATTCTTTATCGTCAGTCGTTACTCTGTAATGGTCCGGACTCTCACGGGGAACGCGACGACCGCGCCCACGTTCGACCTTGGAGCGGGGGTTGGAGGGAATGGCATCCTACCCGCTGCCACTTCTATGTCGACGGGACAAATCAACGTCGGAGTCGACAGCGTTGCGTCAAACAACGTTACAGGGATGACCGGAGTAGCAAACTCCGCGGTACATCTCGGCGTTCACGCGGCGGTGATAGGCGCAACGGTTCTTACCGTTCGATTCATCCTTTGGGGGTATTGGGTAACCGCATAGGACAATCCGCAAGTCTGTCATCCAAGTTACCTGCTAGAGTAACCCGGGGTTCCTCATCGAAATTGAGGAATTCCCGGGTTTCTCTATTGAGCATGTCCCTTTCTTCCCCGACTCTCATCCGCAGTTGGAACCATCGTCGGAGTAGGGCGAGCGCTTTTGATTGTTCGGCGGGAGTCACTTGATGAACTCCACTTTTAGTTTTGTATTTGTTTCGTCTTTTTCATTCCAAATTTGAAGTTCAATATTAACAATGTCTGTTCCTTCCGGTATATCGGCCACTTTGTCAACTGGTGGCTCGTACGGACTATTAACTCTAACGCGAATTTTCACTGGCACACCGGAAGGTCAGAGCCAGAGCAGTGCGCGGACCCGTCCACGTTGAAGCAACAGCAGAGCTGCGCTGTTGTCCCACAACCACAGACCCGCGAATACCCCTTGGGCGGGTCCGGACACGCCATACAAGCGGCGCTAGTCGTCGATGTCCCGCACGGCTCGCAACAGAGCACGACCGAGCCTCCCGCCCCGCTTGCGGCGTCTCCGGGGGCCCCCGCGGCGCCGGCCCCAGCTGCGCCGGTCGGCCGACCGCCCGCGCCGGCTAGCGATGCGTCATTTCCGCCGGCGGAACCTGCCATACCACCGATTCCCCCGTCTATTGCCCCGGAGTCGGTATTGAGCGCGGTTACCTCACCACAACTCATCATTGCCAAGAACGCCGGTATGACGAAATAAATCCTCATGACTTATCCCCCACAAGCGGCGGCATTCTCCCACCATCATTAATAACTTGTTTTTCTGCTAGCTCTTTGGACAACCAATTATTTGTGCCCCAGAAGCGTACACACCAGCAAATGGTGCATTGGACAAAAGCACCGTGACCAAGAATTGTATTTGGTCTGTGAAGTTTTTGCTTTTCATGTTTGCAGACAATCATGGACTCGCCCTCCGACTCTTCCTAGGAATTGAGTAGGTTCGAAACCTCCTCTGGCACGACTGGCAAGGAAGAGTATCGGCCTTGTCGTGTTTGCCCCAATCAAGTCGACGCTGGAAGATTTGGCATCGGTGGCGCTTGGTCCAACCACCTAGCCTCGCACGGTCGGACACTCTCACGACATTATTTGTATGTGCGAGTAGTGCTCATCGTCCTTAGGAAAGTGTGAATTACACACAAATTCCTTGAACGGATTCATCTCGGGCGGGGTAATGAGTTTCCAAACTCTATTCTTAAGACAACGATGCTCACCACACTTCAACGTTGTCCACGGTGGCATCAATTTCCATTTCAATATTTTCACTGTATCCATGGTCTCGCCCTCCGGAGTGGCCCCCA
>Ga0070764_10000701_pt1 | contig 13675 bp, 18 predicted proteins | sample HubBroMetageWRM4_FD_67287 | JGI IMG/M metagenome (GOLD analysis project Ga0070764, IMG submission 67287) | Warmed soil microbial communities from the Hubbard Brook experimental Forest, New Hampshire - Hubbard Brook CCASE Soil Metagenome WRM 4 | ecosystem: Environmental > Terrestrial > Soil >... | reverse complement strand
GCGATCCTGCTGGTTGCCGTAATTGTAGGCGTTGATGACGCCTTCGCGGACGGCCATGCCGATTTTGTGGACTTCTTCCTCGGGAAAGCCTGCGGCCTCAGCCACGCGCATGGAAATGCTTTCCGCCAGGTCCACGCTTTCCAGAAGCGTCTCCAGCATGACTTCAATCCGTTGAGTTTTGGCCGCCATCCGTGGTCGAGGCAAGGTCCGTTTAATAAAAGGACGCGAGTATGGTTATCACAGCGCCGGAGTGCAAGTCAATGAACTCCGGGTACTCATGCGGGATCGGGTTCGGATAATGCGCCTGACCAAGCTCTACTGACAGTGTTCTGCAGTCGCGTCAAATATACCGCGTGCTAATATCGGCCACAATGCCTCCGTACAATTGGCAGCGCGTGATCCGTCAAGTGGCTCTCGCCTTTGCGTTATTAGTCCTCGCGGCCCTGCGAGCCCACACCAGTTGGGGCGTGTGGCCTCCCCATATCTGCAGTGGCGGATTTGTGGATGGGGTCCAATTTGTGGCGCAACTACTCGCCGCGACGTTGGTGGTCGAGGGGATTCACGGGATGACCTGGCGGATGCGGCAGACATCCAAGGCTTTTCGCGCCAAGCAGCAAAGTGCAGTACATATTTCGTTTCCTACTGGTGGAAAACTCTTTGCTCCGGTTGGAGCAACCTCTTCGTTCTTACTCAGCCTTTTTGTATTGCTGATTTCCAACGCACACATTTGATCCGTGACGCCCTGCGCGTCGGTCGACCTAAACAGCATATCCAGAAAGATGATCGTCGCGGTGATCGTTGGAGCCTATGGTTTCTTGCTCCGCGCCGATGCCGCGTTAAGAAAATTGCCTCGAAGTTCAAGGGGCTGACTCCCGATGTCGCAAATTCGAGGTGCGCAACAGGAGATACGATTGGATCTCCAAAACCGACTAGGTCATCGCGGGCTGGGCGGGTTTGGCGACTTTGGCGATGACGAGGCCCGCAAAGAGCCAGGTGAGCGTGGAATCCGCCAGGTTCACGGCGGTATACGGGCCGGAGAAGCCCCACCAATTCCAATTGGGGAGATCCACAATGACGCTGGCGGCGAGGCCTACGACCGCCAGAAACGCTACCCTGCGGGCATAGCTCAAACCGGTGGTTTGCAGCAGCAGCCATGTGAGCAGGAATGCCGCGGCCATCAAGCTGAGCAGCTGAATGATGAGGCCGCGGGAATACGAGCCAAATCCGCCACGGCGCACGGCCGCGACCATGATGGGGCCGGCCTGCATCTTCTGCATTACCGCGGCTATCACGTTCTTCTTCTGTTCGGGAGTCAATCCGACGGTTGGCGGCATGCTCGGCAATATGTAGGTGCCGTCCTGGCCGGCGTGCGAGGCGATCACCGCGGACACCTCGTCCTCGTTGTGGAATGCGACCATAGTTTTTTCGTGCCAGCCGATGAGTTCCCAGGAAATGGAGCTCCATACAAAGGCCATCAAACCGCCTAAGATCGTTCCCAGGATCAACGATTTTGTCACGGCGCCTCCTTGCGTTTCACGAATGACTTTCCGAATCGTCTGCTTCAGACATGCTGGCTGACGGAAAGCACGTTGCCATCGGGGTCTTTGAACCAGGCAACTTTGTCGCCGCCGGGCGCTGTCCAAATGCCAAGTTCTTGATCCTGAATGAACGGGTATTTCTGAAATGCTACGCCCCGTCCTTGGAGCCAACGGACCATTGCTTCTATGTCCTTGGCTTCCCAACCCAGAATTGTGAACGCGGCTGGAACGAATTCCTTGGGGACCTTGGAGATCCGGAGCATGGTTTCGCCCGCCATCATCACCAGGGCGAATTGATCGTCGCTGACAAATCGAAAACCCAGTTTGCCTTCGTAAAATCCCCTGGCTAGCTTGGAATCTCGCGTAGGGATCACGCCTACAATTCTGCTGGAAGCCAACATTTCGGTCCTCCCGATTGGGGCCTTGTGTGGTTGCAAAGTAGCACTTGCGGTCCGTGTTGTCTCTCGCTATGTTGACAACAAATGTCGCATAGGTGCCACAGGCTGTTATCGGATCGTCGGGGCCGCCGAATGGCACACCTCGCCACGCTGGCGCACGATTTTCCCGACGATCACGTGATCCCCAAGCATTTTCATCCCGAGGATCAATTGATTTTTGCTTCCAAGGGCGTAATGACGGTGCGGACGAAACAGGGCATTTGGGTGGTGCCGCCGCTGCGTGCGGTGTGGATACCCGCCGGAACGCCGCACTCCGTGGCGATCCTGGGGCCGGTTTCGATGAGGACCCTGTACTTCGCTCCCAAGCTGGTGCGAACGAAGGCGGAGAAATGTTTTGTGATGAACGTATCGTCGCTGCTGCGGGAACTGATTCTGCACGCTTGCAAGTTTCCGAAACTAAAGAAGCAGGAACCAGTCCAGCGGCGGATCATCGAAATGATTGCGGATCAGCTAGAAGCGGTGCATTCGATTCCACTGCAGTTGCCTCATCCGACCGATCGCCGCGCGATGCGAGTTGTAGATGCGCTGCTTGCGGAGCCCGGAAGGCAAAGGACGCTGGCAGCGCTTTGTCAAGATTGCGGTGCGAGCAAGCGGACGATCGAGCGACGGTTCCTGGCGGAAACGAAAATGACATTCAGTCAATGGCGCCAGCAACTGAGACTGCTGCACGCGATGCAGCTGCTGGCGTCCGGTGAAAAAGTCACGGGAGCGGCGCTGGACGCAGGTTATAGCAGCGCCAGTGCGTTCATCGTGATGTTCCGGCGGCAGCTGGGACAAACACCGCGGCGTTACTTCGCGATCTGAGAGCGTGCTGCGGAAGGAGCGCGAGGAACCGAGTCGCATGACTTAATTCCGGAGGCGCTCAGAAGATGTTCACGGCGCGCGCGGCTAGCAGCACCACGATCGCCAGCGAGATCAACGACTGCAACATCGTGCCAGCTTTAGCCCACCGCGCAAGAACGGCAGTGTCCGTCGGCGAAAAAGCCGTGCTGGTATTAAACGCCAGGAACAGGTAGTCCATGAATTGCGGCGACCAGTCGGGATCGCGGCCTTCCTCGTTCAACATTTGCGGAAACAGGAAGGAACTTTTCAGGCGTCCGGTGCGCGCGTCGCGCCGCGAAGGGCCGCCTGCGTCGAACTTCCAGTACCAGAGCGCGAAGACCACGATGTTGGTGATCCACAGCGCGACGGCGGCACGCAGCAAAGCCATCGGCGGATCGAGATGTTGCGGGATGTCTTTGATCAGCCAAACCAGCGACGTAATCATGCCCACTGTGATGGCGCCGTTGGCGATGAGTACGAGCGGCCTGGTGATGTGGAAGTCTCCGCGACGGTTCGATACCGCGATGGGAACCATCAAAACCAAAATTACGGCGAGCAACCCCCAGCCGGGGCCCACCGACAGCCGCTCCGGCAGTGAGAAGTACACGCCGCCCGCCGCGAGCATCGCAACGAAGGCGGGCCAGCGAGGTTCGGGATCACGGGAAGGGGCCATAAGGTTGTGGCGCGTCGCGCGGCTGGAGTGTATTACAGATTTCGTTGCGGCTCAAAATTCATACGCTCTCAGGCGAGCTGACGGCAGCAAAGCCCGGCCGGTCCCCGTTGCTTCGTCACGCGATTTGCTCCCCGTTAAAGTTGAACGATGTCCTATTTCGCACAGATTGTTACTCCCTTCTTCTGGTTGAATTGACACTGCCTTCGAGGGATGTGAACTTCGACGCAAACAGTGCAGGGCGCTTCGCGCCTTTCAGGATAGACATGAGCGGGAAAAACTTTCGCGTCGCACCGTCGGACGAACGAACCAGCGTGGACGGAAAATCGGTTAGGAATAAAATACTGCTGGCCATACCCGACAACGAATACGAGATGCTGCGTGCGGACTTGACGTATATCGACCTGCCGAGTCATCTGAGTCTTCATGAGCCGACGCAAAATATCGAGTTCGTTTACTTCCCGAATCGAGGAATGGTTTCGCAAGTGGTGGTGACCAAAGACGGCCGCACCGTGGAAGTGGGCGTCGTGGGTAACGAAAGCTACGTGGGCGCGGGATTGGCCGCCGGCTTGACCAGAAGTTCCGTGCGCGAAATCATCCAAATCGCCGGCGATGGCTCACGAGTATTGGGAAATGCGCTGCAACGCATTCTGCGCTCGGCGCCCCAGCTTCAGGTAATGTTGAACAGGCTTACGGGGCTGCAAGGGATGCAAGTGGCGCAGACTGCGGCGTGCAATCGGCTGCACGATATACAGCAGCGTCTCTCCCGGTGGCTGCTGATGACGCAGGATCGGGTGGGCTCCGGGGTGCTTCCGATCACTCACGATTTCATCGCGACGATGATGGGTACCGATCGGTCCAGCGTGAGCCTGGCGGCGTCCGTACTGCAAAAGAACGAAATCGTAGAATACGTGCGAGGCGCAGTAAAGATTGTGGACCGCAGGAAACTCGAAAAATCCGCTTGTGAGTGTTACGCCGTCATTCGGCAGTTCGAGCACGAACTCGGATTGCAATAGCAGCCCGCATCAGTGTTGGATACCCCACAGACAGTAACCTCCTTCTATCGCTAATGTTCGGCCCGCGAACATTCCGTCCGGTTTAGATGTGTATTCAAGGCGAGTGGAATTCGGCGGAAGCATGACCACACCAATTCCCGAGGGGGCTATGGAAGCAAGACGTCGCAAACTGGTACGGCTCGAAACGCAGAATTTTCAGGGCTGGGTGTGCAGTGAATGCACATGGGTATTCAAACCTTCAGGTCCGCTTGCCGGCAGCTCAATCGACGAAATGAAGATGCATTACCAGCAGCAGCGCGACAAGGAATTCGCGTCGCATGTCTGCGAAAAGCACCCAAAATCCACGAAAAATCCTAGCTAGCCAAATCACTCGCAGGCCAAATGCCGAGTGACCCACGAATCCGCGCAAAGCAACTACCGAGCGGGCTGGCAAACTGTGCGTAAACATTTCAGTGGCGTCATGCCCAGTACGTGCGGTCGAGGGTGCGGTAATGGATGGCTTCGCTGAGGTGTTTGGGCGCGAGGGAGCGGGAGTAGCCGGTCGCTTCCATTCCCACACGAATGGTCACTGCTGGTGCCGCCAGCTCCCGATCGAACTTCTCGGCTGCTCCATCGCTGTGGTTCAATCGCCGCTCGTCGCCTTCCCCTTTTTCCGTATCGATGTCCGACTCCTTTCTACCGAGCCCATGGTCTTCGACAAACCACACTCTACTCGGGTCTAAGGAGCCGGCGTTGTTATGCAATCATGTTCCTTTCCGGTACCCCACTTTACCGGAAGCTTTTTAGATTGCTGAACTGGCCGCAATAAACGGCGTGCGCATCCATCGCGTACGGCGTTTTCGTGGTGAGTGCACTTACAGTCCAATTCGGAAGTGGAAACTCCTACTTCGAGAGCTGGTAATCTAGGATCCAGGAGCCCGTTTTTTCATCTCTCCACATATTGCTGAACGCGGCCTCGCGCGTGAGCGGCGCATCCAGAAATAATCCGAATCGCTCTTCGACTTGCGAACGAATCTCGTTATCGAACGTCCTCCATGCCTCCTCCTGAGTCGCGCCTCTCACTTCTCCCCCCAGGCCGCCCATATTAGCTAGCCTTGCGATGTTGGCGCGGGGCCAGGCTCTTTTTCAACGCCTCCATCATGTCAATGACGGGCGCCTTGCCCGTTGTCGGAGCCACCGTCACGGTCTCGCCCTTCAGCCTTGCTTCGATCTACTGGTTGAGGCGTTCCTGGAATTCGTGCTTGTAGGCTTCTGGCTTAGACGGAGCCGTCAGATTCTGCACCAATTGCTCGGCGAGTTTCACTTCGTCAGGCTTCAATTCGATGTCATATTTTTTGTCGTAGCCTTCCACTGCTGCAATCTCGTTTTGGTAATACATGGTGTGTAGCGTCAGGCCGTTGTCCCGTGCGCGCAGGAGGATCGTGTATTCGCGTTGATGCATGCTGACTCTTGCGACGCCCATTTTCTTGGTGTCTGGTGCTACAAGCTTAATTGTTCACGCCTACCCGCTTTGCTGTATGGTTCGCCATCGCTAGCCGTTGTTTATAGGAAGTGCGGCTTTTCTCCAAATGATTACTCCGATTCGATCCGTAAAGTTTTCTACTGTGCTTGGTTTTGTACTCCTGATATCGACGATGTGTGGCTGCGTTCCGAACGAAACCGCTGAGCAGCGGAAAGAGCGTGAGGACAAGACCCGGGCCGAAGTTGCGAAGGCGACCGATCGAGCCAAGCCGGAAATCCAGGCAGCGGGACGCGAGCTCGGTCGAGTAGCGGATGAAGCCGCAAGAGAAGCGCGTGCTTTCGCCGAAGGCGTGCGACAAGGTTGGGTTCAGGGCGGACACCATGTCGTCAACTTAAACTCCGCGTCTGAGAGCGAACTCACGGAATTGCCGGACATTTCTAGCGTGACCGCTCGACGAATTATTAGAAACCGGCCTTATCGTGAGCCGGCTGAATTGATTTCAAAGCATGTCGTATCGAGCGAACAGTACGCCAAAATCAAAGATATCGTAAAGACAGAATAAGAATCCAGCTTGTGAATGGGCTCGCTGTACGGTCCTGGAGTGCGGAGCGGAAGAAGGTAAAAACAGCATGGCCACGAAAAAAGCCAAGAGTAATGGTCTAGCCGATCCGTCACGGCTGAGTGCCATCGATGCGGCTGACAAGGAGATAATCCAAGTTGTCATCGAAACGCCTAAAGGAAGCCGCAACAAGTACGCATTCGATCCTGAGCAGAAGATTTTCCAGCTGATGAAGGTGTTACCCGCCGGAATGGCGTTTCCTTATGATTTTGGCTTTATCCCCTCAACTCTCGCCGAGGACGGCGACCCAACAGACGTACTCGTTCTGATGGATGAACCCGCTTTCCCTGGCTGTCTCTTGAAATGCCGTCTTGTGGGCGTGATCGAGGGCGAGCAAGGTAAGAAAAAGAAAAAGGAAAGGAATGACCGTATCGTTGCGGTGGAACAAGAAAATCACAGCTACGCGTATGTGAAGCACGTAGATGATTTGGGGAAAAAGTTTGTCCGCGAGCTTGAGGAATTCTTTGTGAACTACCACAAGATGCTGGGCAAAACATATTCGATTATCGCCGTGAAGGGCCCCGGGGAAGCACGGCGCCGTATCAAAGATGGCAAGCGAGCAAATACAGGTAAGTAAGGGTTAGCGCCATGAATGCTTCTTGCGCGCCCGCCCGATTGACACCGAGACGCTCAGCCACAGACTCAACGCCAGGAATAGCACAACTCCGGCGTTCCGCACGGGAAGCAATTTCCAAACAAGCAGTGCGAAACAGACGAGGCCCAAGCTGCCCATAGTGGCGCCCCAGGCATCCAGCGCTGCTGCTTCTCGCCCCCGCGCGGTGTTCACAATTCCGGCCTTCCGCTTCTTTTGCCGTTCGTGTTTTTCAACAAGCGTGGCGCTAGCGGGAAAGATAGCTGGGAACGCGAGGAATAGGCCGCCGAACACCGGGCCGAAGTGTTTCGCAAGCAAACCTGCAATCACCGTGATTGCGCCGCCAAACAGAAAGCGAACGCCGTACTCATACCACCGAGTTTTTGCGAGCGCCGAAAAATCGAAGGTTACTCTCATCGCCCGTTAGCGCAAAACGATTGCCCAGACTCCGAGGGCGCAAGTCAGCCAGAGGGCGAGCGCTGTAATGGACGCCAAGGTCGAGTGGATTTGATTCTTCATCATCAACCGGCTACAGAACGCCGCGTACACAAAAAAAGCGAACGCCCCGGCAATCATCGAGCGGGCCTCTGTCGCAGCGTATAGCTTTCCGTCTGCCGCGATTGTCAGTCCGAGCGTGGCGAGTGCGACGGAAGGGGCAGCGCCGAACAAGCCGGCAAAACTTTTGGGCTTAAGAACGTCGCCTAGAGTGGCGAACAATGACACTATGAGGCCGCCAACGACGAAACGGAAAAGAGTTGGATCATTCAGAATTCCCTTCCGAATCTTCGCGCAAGTAATTCCGCCGCGGGCCCCGCGCCTTTCTGGTCTCAGCGGCAGAGCGATCTTCAGTAGATTGCGTCCGAGCAGACTTGCCCTTTGCCTTTCGAGCCTCCGACCGTGCGGGGTCTTGGGATCATACAAGTATGGAAGAATGAATCAGCGCCATCTATCCGGCTATCCGTGTATTCCCATGGCGCGAACGGTGTTGAAGCTTGAGCTCTGCTCAACGCCCGAGCCGTTCCTTGCCATCCGAAATCGTTAGGTAGCCCGTGATCCGTAGACGTACTTTAGTGATAGAATCCCGGCCATTTTCGAGCACGCCTTTCCTGGGGGGTGGCACTTGGAAGAACTACTCAAGGAAGTCTTGTCATTTGTCGAAGGCGATGTTCGATGGTGGGATGAGGCGGCGGAGCGTATGGAAGTACTTACAAGTGCTCTGCCGGAGGCGGAACGAGCGAAATGGCAGCTGTTAATCGCCGTCTACCACGAGCGTGCGCAAGCCCATTCGGAGCTAGTAGCGAGCGTGCGGAAACGATCTGGCGGGTGACTTAGACGGGGATCAGTGAGCGAATGTGATCCATCATGTGGAGTGCATCGGATTTTGCAACGACAAGATCAATCGGAGAATCTTGTCCGAGGGTGTGAGCCATTGCGTCCGCATGTAGAGTAAAAAGAATGATCGGAACATTCGGCATAATCCGCTTTAACTCGTAAGCGACCTCGATTCCATTCATCCCCGGCATCTGGAAATCTAGAAGGATTAGATCGGGTTTGTGTCGTTTTGCGAGTGTGATCGCTTCCTCGCCATTTGCGGCCTCCGCGCACATGTCATAGTCCTCTTGGATTTCGAAGACTTTGCAAAGGCTTTTCCGAATCATCGCGTTGTTGTCAACGACCAAGATTCTCTTTGGCATCGCTCTTACGGTCCTTGATCTGTTCGGGGCAAGCTGAACAGGAAAGACCCATGAAAGCGATACATCGAACTGTGTATTTGAAAGATCAGGAGGCGGATCCGGGGAGTTCCACGTCGCTACGTTTTAGGTCCCTTCCTCGAAGCAATTAGAGTGTTGCTGAGAACGTACATCACTCGAACCTCGTTTGTTGTTCGCTTTGATCATTCTACTAATTTCCGAATTGCGTTTCATGGCCCGACACTGCCTCTTTCCAAATTACCGCACCGTCGGGCAGAACTTCAAACAAGTCATAATCCCGCTCCATGGGTCTCCTGTTCGGGTGGGTGAGACTGGGATGCCACGATCGCGTCACTGGCGGCTCTCCAACATTAAACATCCACGGGATTGCCGGTCTGCGAGATCGGCTTGATTTTTCACCGGTACATCTCAGATTCATCGACCGACCGCTATTTAAGTGAAAACATATGTACAGTGAAATGCATCATGCGAAACGTTTTTGCGTCTAATAGCATAGGAGCGTAAGTATGACTGTATTATTCGAGATTGTGCTCCTGGTGATTGGATTGGTTGCGGCGCTGAACCTGAAAACTGCTAGGCGTCGTTAGCATTCGATCCAACGGCTCTGCCTTCATTTCCGCCTTGTTTTCTTTGCGGTGAATCCGAACTAATCAACTTGGCGGCGGCCCCGTAGCAGACGCTACGGAACTCTCCTGATCGCCGCGAAATGCGCCTAGCTATCTGACCCGAAAGCGAGTACGGTCGAAGTGTCTCACTAGCACCCTGCCGCACCCACCTCGCAACACACGGCTCCTTGCGAAATCAGACGGCGTTGCTGACTGCGCACGTTCCCTCGAACGAAGATGTAACGCCAGAGGCGTCGAACATGGCCGAAAAACGAGAATGTCCAAATTGCGGAAGCGTTGAGAATTATCGCTCGCATCGGAAGAGCCCACTCGAGAAATATCTCCTCGGAACCATTGGCGTGCGCCCGTATCGTTGCCTGAATTGTGGCGTCCGCTTTTATGCCTTTTCGCGTTTCGAGGAAGAGCCTTCAGTAAAAAATAAGGCTGCATGAGCAGTTTTTAAGGAGCTGAAATGGAACAGCAAAATCCTCAACGCCCAGACCTGGATACGACTCTCGCAGCGCGAATGCCTGTCGAATCTGGCGTCCATGTGAAGCGGCCTAGGCCCCTAACATCCTGTACGCACTGCGGCGCAACGGGCCATTCTTCAGAACTATCAAATGTTCGATGTGCTCACAGGATGAATGGAAAAAGATGCCGCGGAACGAACCAGAGTGCCACCGGGAAAAGGGATTGGAATCAATGTCAATCTTGTGGCGGATCTGGTTACGAAACTACTAACCAGTGTGCTGTTTGTCGTGGTTGCGGCTGGATATTCCAGGGGTGACCACTCCGGTCACACACAGGAAACCCGTGCCTAATCGCGACGAAGTAGCGAAACCGGCGTGGTGAATTTTTTACAAGGACGCGATTCTCGAATCGGATCAAAGCCAGATTGCCGACCGCATTCGGGGAGCGGAAGAGGCAACTCGGGCTCGTGCGTCGCTCCGTAGACAGGTTTCAATCGAAGAGCGAGTCGAAATACAATACGCTCTGGCCGGTTTGCTTATCTTGAGGCGAGAGTTGGGGCAAAGTCGGGATGAAAAAATCAAGCGCCAGCGAGACGCATGGAGTCGAAATGAGCGAATCCCAGACTGAATCCTGTGGAAGGTGCGGGGCAGAGATTGAATTCAGTCGAAGGGTTGATTTCACGCTGAAGGATGGAACCCGGGTTTGCGCGCAGTGCTTCGTCAAGGAAACTCCACGGTCCGCGCAACGCCAGACGGATTGGGCGAACTGAGACTGCGACTGGCGGACAGAGGAAAAAAAGTTTGACAGGGCCGACCTGGTTAGAGATGTCCGGTAAGAGCTGCCCTTAACGGAAACTGACCCACTACCGGATTTCATTCCGGTTACCACATCAATTGGGAACCGCCCGCGACAGAATTCCGGCGAAATCCCGCTAGCCGCAAATCCCAGCGTGTCATATGATCGCCCATTAGAACGCCGGAGGCCTCTTGCACACCTGCCTGCAAGACTTTCGCTATGCCTGGCGCATGTTTCGCAAGAACTGGCTGTCCAGTCTAGTGATTTTAGCTTCTCTCGCCATCGGGATAGGCGCGAACACGGCCATTTTTAGCGTGGTAGACACGCTCTTGCTGCGCCCCTTGCCGTATCCACACTCGGAACGGCTGGCTGCGATTTGGCTGCACTCCCCGGCGCTCGCCATTTTCCGCGATTGGCCGTCGCCTGGCCAATTCATTGACATACTAAACCAGAACCATTCCTTCGAGCAGATGGCGCTTGCGCAGAGTCGCACGCATACGCTGGCGGGCCGCGAGCAAGCCGAACTGGTCGCCGGACTGCGCACGCAATCCAGCTTACTGGAAATGCTTGGCGCGAAACCCGCGCTCGGCCGTCTATTGTTGCCGGAAGATGACAAGCCCGGAAATCCGAACGTCGTCGTGCTCACCGACAGGATTTGGAAACGCCACTTCAGCTCCGATCCTGCGATCGTCGGCAAGAACATCACGCTCGATGGCAAGCCTTTCACCGTGGTGGGCGTGATTAACAGCGGCTTTCTGCTGAACGCCGAGGTCATGCCGTCGGAAGAGCCCATGGATAAGGTTGACCTATTCCTTCCGTTGGCATTGGCGGCCGACGCTCCGCAAAACCGGCGCGACGAGAACTACAACATCATGGTGCGGCTGAAGCCGGGAGTTTCCCTGCAACAGGCACGCGCCGACGTGGACGTAATCGCCAGCCGCATTCGTGAAAAGGACGAGCGCGACCGCAGTTTTGGTATGGACGTGGTTGGGCTGCAAGAGCAGGTGGCGGGGGATGTTCGTCGGCCGCTTCTGGTGCTACTCGGCGCAGTGGGTCTGGTGTTGCTCATCGCCTGCGCCAACGTTGCCAGTCTGCTGCTTACGCGCAGCGCCTCACGCGAAAAGGAAGTAGCGATCCGCACGGCCTTAGGGGCCAGCTGGCAGCGACTGGCGCGGCAACTACTTACCGAAAGTATTCTGTTGGCGATCCTCGGTGGGGCTGCTGGACTGCTGGTCGCGCGCCTGAGCCTTTACCTAGTGCGCACGATGAATCCTGGCAATATTCCCCGACTGGAAGACATTGGAATCAACGGCAGCGTCCTGGGATTCACCTTCGGCCTCTCGCTGCTAACCGGCTTTTTGTTCAGTGCAGCGCCGGTTTGGCGCGCCATCAAGCTGGATCCAAACACGTCGCTGAAGGCCGGGGGACGCAGCGGTCAGAATGACGGCGGGCTCTATCTGGGCAGGCATCGTTTGCGGAGCCTGTTAATCGTTTCCGAATTCGCATTGTCGCTGATGCTGTTGATCGGAGCTGGGCTGTTGATTCGCAGCTTCGTGCGCTTGCAAAACGTCAGCCCGGGCTTCACCGCGGACGGCGTGCTCACCATGCAGACTGCCGCCAACGACCCGAAATATCGCCATGACGACAAGGCGGCAGCGAATTTCTACCAGGAAATCGAAAGTCGCATTGCGCACCTGCCGGGTGTGAGCGCGGAAGGCGTCGTTTCGGTTCTGCCGCTCACGGGTTCGGTCGGTTGGGGCGGTATCAACGTGGAAGGACACCCTCTGCCTCCCGGTCAGGAATTGCAAGTAGATCTGCGCACTGCGAGCGCCGACTATTTTCGCGCGATGCAGATTCCGTTGATCCAAGGCCGCCTTTTCTCCGAACATGACACCGCGGATTCGCCGAGAACGGTGATTATTGACGAAAAATTCGCACAACGCTTTTGGCCGAGCGGCGACGCCGTCGGAAAACACTTGTGGTTCGATCCCAAGCGGCCTGAGGAGATTGTCGGCGTCGTCGGAACGGTAAAACAATACGGTCTGGAGACGGATGGCAAGATCGCGACCTATTTTCCGCAACAGCAAGATCCCTCGACAGGCATGTTTCTAGTGGTGCGCTCGGCATCGGGCGCGGCCGGACTATCCTCGGCGATCGTGCGCGAAATCCACTCGGTTGATTCCTCCGTGGCGGTTTACGGAATTCGCACGATGCAAGAGCGCCTTTACGATTCCCTTGCGCGCCAGCGTTTTGCGAGCACCATGCTGGGCGCATTTGCGGCTTTCGCGATGCTACTGGCGGCCATGGGCCTGTACAGCGTTATGTCCTTCCTGGTGACGCAAAGCACGCATGACATTGGCGTGTTGATGGCATTAGGCGCGCTACCGAGTGACGTAATCCGGCTGGTGCTGCGCCAGGGAATGCTACTCGCGGCCATCGGCATTCTGGCAGGCGTCGCTGGTGCTGCTGTGCTTACTCGCGTCATGGCCAGTATGCTGTTCCAGGTGAGCGCGACAGATGCGAGCACCTTCGCCGCAGTGCCGGTGTTGTTAGGTGCAGTGGCATTCGCTGCCACACTCATTCCAGCTTGGCGAACCACCCAGGTCGATCCGATGGTAGCGCTGCGCGAGGAATAGCGCGCGGCGTCGTTGTCAAATCCACTGTGAACGGCCTGTAACTCTTGATTAGCAGTTTGTTGAAAAACTCGTTTGCTTTGCAACTTTCAGTGGAAAAACTCGTCCGAAGGAAGAAGGTCAAGGAGGCGAGCGAATGCGCGGAGACGATAATCAGCAAGAAGGAATGTTCAGTTACGTTTCTCCAGAGAAGCGAGTCCCGGCGGATCATCCGTTGCGACCGATCCGCAAGATGGTGGATGAGATTCTGAAGGAGATGTCGCCGCGGTTTGCGAAGTTGTA
>Ga0070764_10000699_pt1 | contig 13689 bp, 10 predicted proteins | sample HubBroMetageWRM4_FD_67287 | JGI IMG/M metagenome (GOLD analysis project Ga0070764, IMG submission 67287) | Warmed soil microbial communities from the Hubbard Brook experimental Forest, New Hampshire - Hubbard Brook CCASE Soil Metagenome WRM 4 | ecosystem: Environmental > Terrestrial > Soil >... | reverse complement strand
GCCAAGCATTTGCCCCTCGTCCACGGCGCCGTTGCCGGCCGCGACCTCCGCGGCAACGTTCAGGGTAAAGCCGCGCACGAACACCGCGCAACTCCGAAGCACCCGCCGCTCTTCTTCGGTCAGCAAATCGTAGCTCCAATCGATGAGCGCACGCATCGTTTGCTGCCGCGGACGGCGGTCGCGCCCGCCCGCGAGCAGACGCAGCTCGAGATGTGAAGCCAAACTCTCCACCGACATCGTGCGTACGCGGGCGGCCGCGAGCTCGATGGCCAAAGCGATGCCATCGAGGCGCTCGCAGATCGCTTCGATGACCGGCCGCGCGGCGTCGGCACGAAAGGCGGAATTGGCGGCACGCGCCCGTTCGACAAACAGCTGCGCGGCCGACGCCGGCTCCAGCGTCGCGAGGCGATAGAGGCGCTCGCCGGAGATGTCGAGCGGTTCGCGGCTGGTTGCCAGGACGCTCACGTGTGCGCAGCCCGCAACGATCCGCGCCGCGATTGCGGCAACGCCGGCGACCAGATGCTCGCTGTTATCCAAGAGCAGCAGGAGCTCGCGCTTCTCAAGATACTCCAGCAGCGCGTCGAGCGGCGCGCGATCGGACACGCGCGGAGCGCTGAGTGCCGAAAGTATTGCGTCGGAAATCAGGGATGCATCGGTTATCGAGGACAAATCGACGAGCCACACCCCGTCGCGCTCGCCCGTGAGACGGCTTGCCGCGACTTCGAGTGCGAGCCGCGTCTTTCCGATTCCGCCCGCCCCCGCGATGGTCACCAGCGCGCCGGTCTCAACCAACGCTTCGACGCGAGCGACATCGTCGCGGCGCCCGACGAAGCTGGTGCTCTGGCGCGGAAGATTATTCGGCGGCGTCGCTAACGCGCGCAGCCCTTTAAACTCTCCTCGAAGCCCCGTCCCGACCGGTTGATAGACGTCCTCGGCCGTATCGAGATCCCGGAGCGGAAGTGCTCCGAGATGACGCAGCGTGATGCCGTCGGGGAGCCGCTCCGCCGCGAGGTCGGCGGCGACGCGCGAGAGCAGAATCTGTCCGCCGTGGCCGGCCGAAAGCAGCCGCGCCGTGCGATTGACGGCTGGACCGAAGTAATCGCCGCCGCGTTCGTCGGTTTCGCCGGCATGAATCGCCATTCGCACGTGAAGGCCATCGATCGCCTCGAAGTTCTCCAGACCGATGCGTCGTTGCGTTTCAACCGCCGCGTGCAGCGCCTCGCCGAGCGTCCAAAACGCGGCGCAGAACGAATCCCCCATGGTCTTGAAAATGTAGCCGCGCCGCGACTCGATCTCCGAGCGGAGGATCTCGTCGTGGCGGCGCAGGGCTTCACGCATCGCTTGACCGTAACGCTCCCAGCGCCGCGTGCTGCCTTCAATATCGGAAAATAGGAAGACGACTGTGCCGGTAGGGAGGCTCACCGAACCAGCCGCGACCCGGCGATCTTTCCGTCGGAGGTTATTGCGACGTCCCATTCATGCTCGACGCCGCCGGTAAAGTCGAGCGCGTAGCGATAGATCGTCACGTTCTCCGTTTGGCGCGTTCCCACGAACGTAAACGAGCGGAGTTCGCCGAGCAGTTCGATGCCGGCGCGCACTTGCGCGAGATACTCCGGTGTAAGCAGGGCGGCGAAGTCGCTGGTGAGAGCACGGCGATCGACGTCGCCCGATGCGAGCTGATTCCAAAAAGTGCGCACGCGCGCGTCGACCGCCGAATCGTCGCTGGGCGCGACCGTCGCGACGGCCACCGGAGCCGGCGGCGCCCCGATGCCATACGCGGCAGCGATCGACCGCACGATGCGCTCGGGCAAACCCGTCGCGCCGAAGCCGTTCGTCAGAACGACAACGCCCAGCCCGTCGTCGGGAAAGATCGCGTTATAGCAATAACCGCCGACCTGCGGGGCCAGGCCATTGTGCCAGAGTTCGCGGTGGCCGTCGTCGCGTTCGATCTCCCAACCCATGGTGTAGCGGCGGGAGCCATCCCCCGTCGGCACGCTTTCGTTCCAAACGCGATCGAGATAGGATTTTCCCAGCAGCGCCCCACGCAACAGCGCGTTGTCCCAGAGTGCCAGGTCGTGCGCTGACGAAACGACTCCGCCGGCACCGCTGTAGAGATCGAGGCTGATAGCGGGTAGCTCCGGGGCGCCGTTCCGATACCCAACGGCTACGCTTCCGTTTTGCTGCGCCGCATAGCCAAAGCCGCTATCAAGCATACTCAACGGCGCAAAAATACGCGCATCAAGGAACGCACCCAACGGCGAGCCGCCGCCTTTCTCCACGACGGCGGCCAGTCCCGCGTAGTTCGCGTTGCTGTACTCCCATCGTGTGCCCGGAGAGAAGTTAGGTTTATCGGTGGCGAGGATTTTGAGAAGTTGCGCGGTCGATATCTCGCCCTGCGTCGGCCAAGCATGCTCGTTCAGGAACGGATAGTTGCGCAGGCCACTCGTCTGGTCGAGCAACATGCGAAGCGTAATTTGGTTCGCATTCGGCAGCGACGGCGCGAATTTTGCGAGGCGCTCGTCGAACGAGAGTTTGCCCTCGTCGGCAAGCATCGTGACGGCCGCAGCGGTGAGCTGCTTCGTCAACGAGCCGATTGCAAAGCGCGTCTGCGCGGTGACGGGAGCGCGCGTTGCGAGATCGGCCAAACCGAATCCGCCCTCGTAAACCGTACGCCCCTGATAGACGACCGCAACCGCTATCCCCGGCGCCGCTCCTGAATCGAGAGCCCGTTTTCCGACGTCGGCAAAAAAGGCCGCATTTAACAGCGCGGCGGCCACCACAAAATGCATGCGGCGCCTATTTTCCTTTAGCGGCCTCGCGCTCGCCCTTGTTCGGCTGCGCGAAGAAAAATGCGGCCACCAGCGCGGCGAGAATGGCCCCGATTATGGGACCGGCTGCGTAAATCCAGGCAAGATCGCCTGCTGCGCCGAGTAACAGCGGCGGAATCGATCGCGCTGGGTTCATCGACGCGCCGCTGATCGGTCCGGCGAAGAATCCGCAGGCCGCGATGGTAAGGCCGACGGCGAGCGCGGCGTTCTTCCCGATGGCCGCCGCTTCTTCTGCCGTCATCAGGATCACCATCATCACCAAGAACGTTAATACGACCTCGGCAATCGCTGCCTCGAATTGGGTAACTTGCGGACCGGGATGGCTGGCTCCCAACGCGATCGCGCGTCCCCAAACCACGAAACATATCAATGCCGCACTGAATCCGCCCACAAACTGTGCGACCCAGTAGACCAGCATCTGCCCGACCGGCATCGCTCGGCGCACGGCAAACCCAAGCGAGACGGCGGGATTGATGTGCGCGCCGGAGATCGAGGAAAACGCGTAAATCATCGCGGTGGTGATAAAGCCGCGCGCAAGCCACCGCGAGACATAATCCACGTGGCCCGATCCGGTGAAGTAGAGCACGTCCACGCCGGTCGCGACGAGGGTTACGAAAAACGTGCCGATCACCTCGGCACTCATCTTCTGGACGAGTGCCGGCTTAGCTGCGCTCGTTACTTCTTCCGGCGGCGTTGCAGGAATGGGTCGAGCGGAACGATCGGCTTAGAAAGCATCGCCACCAGCTCCGTGCGGCTCTTCACGTTAAATGTCTGGAAGAGTTGCGCAAGCTGATTGCGCACCGTATTGGGACTGCGACCGAGCTGCCTGGCTATTTCCGTGTTTCGCCGTCCGGCGCGGACCAGTTCGAGGACTTCTCGCCGCGCGGGAGGGATACGGTCGAGCGGGAGCACCGAATGGTTCGTCGCCTCGGTAACGCGCCGTGCAATCCAACTGCGGGGCCAAGGCTCGATCTGGCGCGTAGCGCGCCCAATCCACCGGCGATCGTGAGTGACCTCGTAGAGCTCCAACGCACACAGCGCAGCACGCCACGCGTAGTTAAAATCTTCGAAGATCGACCAAGCTTCGGTGAGCGCCGCCTTGCCCTCATCCACGTCGCCGAGCCGCAGCCACGTGACGCCCTGAGAGTAGGCCTCGAATCCCTTGACGCGCGCGTCGGTTCCATAGGCGAAGATCGGAATCACCGAGGTGCCGAGCGTGCGGAACCGCGCTAGATACTGTTCTGCGATCGCGGGATCGTCGCGAGCAAACAGCTCGCCGAGAACGAGCAACGCCGATCTCTCCTCCCCGGTCACCTCGTTCCAGGAGAGGCGCTGCGAAATTTCGTGGGCCTCCATCAGTTGCTCGGTCGCGAACGCCATTTCGCCGGTGTTCTTCGCCAGCATCGCTCGATCGAGGTAGCAGAGCACGCTCCAGTGCTCGGACGGAGCGAGGCGCGCGGCCTTCCGGAAGCCCGCAAAGGCGGCGAGCTCGTTCCCGTCGAGTTCGTCGATCGCGGCGATGAAGCGCGTCGTGACGAACCGCTCGAGCTGCAACCCCGAGGTCCAGGGGAGCGCTTCGAAGATGCTGCGCACGCGGTCGGCGGTCTCGTGCAGCGGCAGTTCGCGGCAGAGGAGCGCAAGCGTTAGCAGGGCGTTGGCGCGGAAGTATTGATCGGCGACCTCGGCAGCATCGAGCTCGTCGAGGGCCTTTTGCAGCTCGTCGACTTGCCGCAAGATCTCTCCTCGGCGCAGCGCCACCCACGAAAGCAGGATGCGCGCGCGGGCGCGGCTATTCGCGTCAGGCGCGTCGAGCTCGGCTACGGCGGCGGCTTCGGCTTCGTTATGCTCGTGCCGCATCCAAGCGATCAGCCCTTTATAATGCAGCGCGTCGTAGTATAGCGTGCTCCCGGCCGGCGCATCTTTGAGTGCACGCTCGATGAGCCGGCTTCCGCCGACGTAGTCCCGCGTTAACCCGAGGGCCGCGCCGAGCAACGCGTCCCGGGCGACACGCGTTTCGAGGGAGCCTTTCGGGAACTCGGAGAGGCTTCCGATCACCTCAACGTAGCGACGCTCGCGTAGCGCCAATCGCGCCGCAGCCAGAACGGCATCAAAGCTCTCGACGCCTTCCAGCAACTCACGGCAGCGATCGAAGTCTGCGGCGGTGAACGCTTTTTCGAATTCCCCGGCATCGAAGCGGGGTCGGGTTACAATTGCGCTTATCAACATCGTCCCATCTATTGATTGGAAGCATGGGCAAAGGGCCCTGCGGTTGCGCCGGACAATGCCGGTACTAAGGTACCACGTCGTCCGCCCGGTCCCTTTAGCCTAGCACTCCTATGGAACCGGGCCGAAACCGACTGAATCGAGCTTGTGAATGCGTCGCCCACGAACCGGCTCCGCGCCAACCGCGGAAACCCGGTGGACATGCGTGGGAACCGGACCAAAGCCGACCGAGTCGAGCGGATGCACCCGATGCACGCCGGCAGTTGGTAGAACGGAATTCCCCGAGACTCCACCTCCTGCGCAGCCGCCGAGCATTACGGAGGCAATCGCAATCGAAGCTATCACAAGAGCTTTGAGCATTGATCTTTACCTTTCAGCGCCGGGGCGGCGCTAGGGAGCGAAACTAGTAGTACGAACATACTAGTACCAAACCGCGTCTAAGAATAGCCGCTTGGCGAACTTTGCAACGATTTGAATTAAACCTAGCGGGAGTGCGCAAGCAACGAGACCAACCTGCCGCCGGTGGGGGCGACCAAAACCCTCTTACCATTGCCATGCTCAAAGAAGGACCTCCACATGCCTCACTTTCTTCTTCAGGTAGGCAAGCAAGCCCTGACCACCGCCGCGTACGCGGCGTTTGTTTCGGCGATCGCAGCCTGCAGCGGACCTTCATCAGTAGCATACTCGCCAACGTCATTCACTGGAGCGAATGTACCCAACGGGATTCATCGCGCGACGGCATATTCGTTTAAAACTCTCGACAATCCCGACGACCCCGCGTTCAACGAGCTTCTCGCAATCAATAATCTCGGGAAGGTCGGCGGATATTACGGCAACGGTTCGAAGAAAAATCCAAGCGTTGGCTACATCGTACGAGACTTCGGAAACTCACATTACCGGACGAAGCGCTATCCGGGAGCGACCGACACGGTCGTCACCGCCGTTGATAATCTGAACGATATTGCGGGTTACTACGTGTCGTCGTCGACCGGCGGAACGTTCGGCTTCATCGAGACGGTCGACGGGATCTGGACCAGCTACAAACAGCCCCACACGAGGGGGAGTTACAATATTACGGAGTTGCTGGGACTAAGCGACGCCGGTATCGGCGTGGGCTTTTACGCCGACGCAAACCAGCACCGTCATGCGTTCGAGCTCATCCAAACCACGGGCAAGTTCCACGGGATCTCGCCGCCGGGCGCGCTCAACGCGGTTGCAACCGGAATCAACGGCAAGGGCGACGTCGTTGGTTACTACAACAAGTCGAATGGTGCGACCGAGAGCTTCCTGCTAAAAGGCGGCGTCTACACCGAATTCGTCTACGAAGGCGCTGAAGCGACACGGGCTCGGAGCATCAATTGGGAGGACGAAATCGCCGGCGACTACGTCGACAGTTCGGGAAACACGCACGGCTTCGTGCTCGACGATCTCTTGGGCACGCCCCAGTGGACCGCGCCGGTCGACGACCCGCGGGCGGCCGGTCAGACCGTCGTGGCGGGAATCGAGAATCATCACCACTTGGTCGGGTATTATGTGGACGCTACCGGCAAGACCGACGGCTTTCTGGCATCGCCGAAAAGATAACGTAGCGAACCTTGCACTTTAATACTCTCGAGAGGCCCAGTGGCGACTTCCGTCGCCCACTGGGCCGCCCGAAGGGTGTCCTCTAGAGGACGAACGTTCTCCAATCGTAAGGCGTGAAGCCTCGCGCGACATCGAGCCAACCCAATTGCAGGGTTTGGTCGATGCCGGTTGCGTCGTTGAAGCCGGCCACGCTGACGGGCAACTCCTTGACCGGCCGTATGTACCGCAACTCCGTGTCCGGCACGCTTTCGACGTAAGACACGGCTTGTTGATTGCTACGCGTCATTTGCTCGAGGTCACGCCGCGGAAGGTGCCGGAACGCCCGGCTTCCCATCGACTGAAAGTAGGCGGTCCGCATCTCGACTTCGAGCAGCTTTCGCTGCATCGTTCCGTAGGCGCTAAAGGCGACTGCCACCGCATCATCGAGGTTCTCCTCGGGCTCGAACGGCGGATCCAAAAGCACCACGTCAGCGGCGTGCGCGATTGAGTGGGCGATTGCGACCGGAGAGTTGCTCGCAACGCCGCCGTCGCAATAGAGGTTCACGTCCCCGTCGGGGCCGGGCATCGCGACGGGGTCGAAGGCGATTGGTATTGCGGCTGAGGCAAAGATCGCCCGGTGCAAGAGATCGGGAGTCGCCTCGCGCACGACGGTTTGCGGGCCGAGCGAGATCTGCAGCGCTTTCATAAATCTTGCGCTGAACTCCGTTGCCCTCTCGTGGGGATCGACGAAGAAATATTCGGGCCGTTGGTGAGTCAGATTGGTTACGGCCCAAATGAGCGGCATGACGAGCGGAATCTTCGGATCGAGGTTGCGAACGATCCAGTCGTAGACCGGCTCGCTCTCCAACAACGCGCTTTGATTTTTCCGTAATCCCAGGAGTCGAAATGCGGCCGCCGCGCGATCGAGCACGCCGCTCTCGGAGTCGCCCAGAGCGGCGTAACGATCCTTCAGCTGGATGAGGTCTTGCCCTGCGATCCCATTCCAAAGCCGGCGCAGTGTCGTATACTGTCCGGTCGCGACATACCAGCCATTCAACGCGCCGATCGAGGTTCCGCAGACCACCTCGTACGGCGGCAACGGGGATCCGTCCGCGATCCGGCTCGTCGCGGCAAGTGCCCCGACTACTCCCGCCTGGTAGGCACCGCGCGCGCCGCCCCCACTGAGCACCAACGCCGAACCGAGCGCCGCAACTTGGGCTTCGGCACGAGCGCGAAGCGCCGCGGGCGCGAGTCCGGCGGCGGCGAGAGCAACGATGAAACCCCGCCGCGCGATCACTCCGCGTCGGGGACCTTAAAGTCTGGGCGCCGTGTGCTTATTCGTAGTCGGGCCAACGCGTATCGACCGGCTGATGCATGAAGTAACTCTTCCCGAGCGTGGTTGGAACTACTTCGAACTTCCGCGGGGCCTTGTTGAAGTTGAAGGCGTCGTCGGGGGGCGTGGCACGCGTGTCGCTCGCCGAGAGCTGTCCCAAGTCGAACAAGTTCTCGATGAAACGCAGCATGCTGCCATGCTCGTAATGCACGTGCGAGACGTGCCCTTTCTTTGCATAAGCTGAAACGATCAGCATCGGGATGCGCATGCCGAGACCGTCATAATCCAACATGGCAGGCGGCTCCGGATCGTACCAGCCGCCGTAGTCATCCCAGAATACGAAGATCGCGGTGTTCTTCCAGTATTGCGATTGGCCGATGGCGTTGACAAGCGAGGAGACCCATTGGGGCCCGGTGTTCGAGCCGGATCCCGCGTGGTCGGAGTTCTCCCAGGTCGGCGTGATCCAACTAACGGCCCGGAGCTTGCCGTTCGAGACGTCGTTGAAAAACTGCGTCTGCGGCGTGATCACGTCGTTCGTCCAATCTTGGCCGTAGTAGATGTGCTTGATGGCCTGATATGCACTCCAAATGCCGAGGTCGCCATTGATCGTCGCGGTGTAGAAACCCCACGAGATGCTGGCCTTGTCGAGTTCGTCGCCGAGTGTCGTCGGATCCCAGCAGGCGACCTCGTAGCTTTGATCGACCTGACGCTGCTGGTTTACCTCGCCGACCATATCGCCGGAGCCGCCGGGGCAGCCCCAGTCGCCCCATGGATAGTTGACGGCCGATTCGGCTTGACCCGAGATAATGTATTGATGCGAGATGAAACTGCTCGCATCGAAGTTCGAAGCATACATTTGGTCGGCCAGCACGTAATGCTTGCCCATGAAGAAGTACGGCTTCGTCTCCGAGTGAGGCACGTAGCTATACGGTGGATTCGAGTTCGGGCAGGGATTGCTTCGCCCGCCGCATCCCCATGATTCGTTGTTGAAGCCGTTCATCTGGCAATCGGTTCCAGGGTAGCTTCCGGTGCCGTTGCAGGCCGCCAAGAAGCCCCAAGAGTCGTGCTCCAGATCCCAAGTGGTTTCGAGCGGAACGGGCTGAAGGGTGATCTTCTGGTTGGACGAGTTGTAACCGTACTTCACCGTCTTGGCTCCGGGGAAGCCGTAGAAGAGGTTATTGAACGCGCGGTTCTCCTGGATAATGATCACGACGTGTTGAATTTTGCCGCTTGCGCCCGTGCGATGCACCCGATTGATCGCCGGTGCGGGGAGCTTGGCGACCGGAAAGGCGCTGGTGTACGGGAGGGCGGGCGGCGACGTCCCCGCGACGCCGCCGTTGCCGTTACACCCCGCGAGAAGCGCCCCGATCGCCCCGATAAGTAGCGATCGACGACGCTTATTCATAATCGGGCTCCCTCGTGTCGAGCGGCTGGTGCATGAAGTAATCTTTGCCCAGCGCCGTGGGGATCACCTTAAACTTCCGTGCCGGTTTAGTGAAGTCGAACGCGTCATCGGGCGGAGTGGCGCGCGTATCGCTCGCCGAGAGCTGCCCTAAGCCGTACAAATTCTCAATCCAACGAAGAATGCTGCCGTGCTCGTAGTGCACGTGCGAAACGTGCCCCTTCTTCGCGTAAGGCGAGACGATGATCATCGGAATTCGCAGGCCCAGTCCGTCGTAATCCAACATGGCGGGCGGTTCGGGATCGTACCAGCCGCCGTAATCATCCCAAAAGATGAAGATCGCGGTCGAATTCCAGTACTGCGACTGGCCGACCGCGTTGACCAGCGAAGCGACCCACGCGGGACCGGTGTTCGAGCCGCAGCCGGCGTGATCGGAGTTCTCGCACGTCGGCGTGATCCAGCTGACCGTGCGGAGCTTGCCGTTCGAGACGTCGCTGAAGAACTGGGTCTGCGGCGTAATGATGTCGTTCTTCCAGTCGGCCCCGTAGTAGATGTGCTTGATCGCCTGGTAGGCGCTCCAAAGATTGCCGTCTCCATTGATTGTTGCGGTATAGAAGGCCCACGGAATGCTCGCCTGATCCATCTCGTCGCCCAGGGTGGTCGGATCCCAGCAGACGACTTCGTAGCCACTGTCGATCTGCCGCTGCTGGTTCACCATTCCGATGAAGTCACCCGAGCCGCCCGGACAACCCCAGGCGCCGCCGGGAAAGTTGACCGCCGATTCGGCCTGACCGGAAATGATGTATTGATGTGAGATGAAGCTGCTCGCGTCGAAGTTCGACGCGTACATTTGGTCGGCGACGACATACTGCTTGCCCATATCGAAGTATGGCTTCGTCTCAGAGTGAGGAACGTAGCTATACTGCGGATTCGGGTTCGGGCATTTCTGTCCGTAATGGCCGCAGCCGACCCACTCTTGATTGAATCCGTTCATCTGGCAATCGGTGCCGGGGAAGCTGCCGGTGCCGTTGCAGGCCTGGAAGAACGAGGTCGAGCTGTGATCGAGATCCCAGGAGGTTTCCAGTCCGACCGGCGACATCATGATCTTCTGATTCGACGTGTTGTAGCCGTACTTCGCGGTTTTCGCTCCGGGGAAACCGTAGAGCAAATTATTGAAAGAGCGATTCTCTTGCACGATGATGATGACATGCTGGATTTTGCCGCTCGCCGAGGAGTGATGAATCCGCTGCTTCAGCGCTGCGACCTCCGGCGGATGTGCCATTGCCGCCGGTTGCGTCGTAACGGGTAGCGAAGGTGTCGCGCTCGTGAGCGCCCCATTGCCGTTGCAAGCTGCGAGGAAGGTCCCAATGGCCGCGACGATAAGCGGCCGACTCCCAAGAGGGATACAACGCATTCGCGTTCTCCTTTAAGTATAGCAGGGGTGACCTGAGCTAACTTACGCGGGGCTTAATGCGGAATCCCGGCGTTAAACGATGACATGAATCATCTTTAAGGGTTAAACGTCATGCGTATGCGCGTACCGTCCTCGGTCTCGATCCTCAGCTGTCCCGCAACCGCGCGGATAATACGTAAGCCGAAACCGCGGTCGGCGGGTCGTCTGCGTTCGATGAACGATCCGTCATCAACAACGTCGACGGAGAGCTTGCCGTCGCTGAGGAGTTTTGCGCGCAGCTCGAGATGCCCCGATGGGGTCTTCCGTCCGCGCGCATAGGCATGTTCGACGACGTTCGCCATCGCCTCTCCGGCGGCGGTGGTAACGTCCTCGCGAAACTCTCGATCAAATCTCAGCGCTTCCAGGAATGATGCGAGCGCGTGCCGCGCGGGCGCGACGTAGCGCGATTGCGCCGGGCAGCAGAGACGAAGCTCCGACGCCGGGCTCATCGGCGGAGACATTCGGCGAGGTACTCGACGGCCGCCGCGCGATCGTTGAAGATCTTGAAGGCGCTGGCAAGGCCGGCGTATTCGACGAGCCGCGCGAACTGCGGCGTTCGAATTACGAGCGCAACCGGAAGGCCGTCGCGCTGCGCGCCGACGCAGAACCGGAGCAGCTCGGTCAGTGCGATAGAGTCGGCGTACGTTACCTCGCCCAAATCCAGCAGCACCGCGCCGGAGTCTTCAGAAACCTGAAGTGCCTCGCGGATTTCGTTTTTTCGACCGATTTCGAGTTCGCCGCTTAAGCGGATGGTATAGATCGGCGGATCGCCGAGATTCACGCAATTCTCCAAAAGGCACTAGGGCCCGGCGCTGACAGTTTTCCCGCTTCGATGCCCACCGTAAACGTTGAGTCGTCCACCTGTCCGGCGCGCGCCCCGCCGGACCGCGCGTCCGCGAAGCGGATCGTGAGAATGGCGACGTCGTCGGCGATCTCCCGGCTGCCGAAAATCCGGTCGCGGATTGCCGCCGCGGCGTCCGCCTGGGGTTGGGTCGCCACGGCATCCACGGCCGCCAGGAGCTCCGCTTCGCCCGCGGCAATGTCGCGGGAGTGCTCGATGAGACCGTCGGTATAGAGCACGATCATCGCGCCCGCGACGGTTTGAAGACGTTGCGTCCGGTACACCGTTCCCGCCGCGAGGCCTAGGGGCATCCCGCCGACCTCGAGCAGTCGCGCACGCCCATCCGGTTCGTAGAGCACCGGGGGCGGATGACCGGCGGTAGCGTATGCGAACTCGTAGGTGGACGTGTCGATGACGCCGGCAATCGCGGTGATGAGCGTGCCGTCCTCCTGCACGAGCTGCCGATTGACGCGCTCGAGCATCCGCCGCGGGTCGGGATCGAGCAAAGCGCTGCCGATCAAGAGCTGCCGCGCTCGATTCATCGCGATCGCTGCTTCGATTCCATGCCCGGTAACGTCGCCGATCGCAAGCAGCACCCGATTCGCGGAGAGCTGCAGCGCGTCGTACCAATCGCCGCCGACCTTTGCTTCTTCGGTCGCGGGAAGATAGGTTGCGCTGAAGCTCACCGCGGCAAGCGTTGGAAAGACCCGTTGCAAGAACGCTTCTTGCAGCGTATCGGCGATGCGCTTCTCCGCTTCGCGCGCGACGCGCTCACCCTCGAGCCGCAGACCGAGGGAATACTGCTGAATGCTGAAGAGCACCGTCGCCAAGACGACGATCACGACGGCTGCCGCCGCGAAGATACCAATCCAGAGGATCGCCGCCTCTGCGCGCGCATCGCCGCGCGCCTCTTCCTGCGCGAGCAACGTGTCGATGCGGACCATGTCGATGCGGAAGCGGTCGATCAGCCACTTTCCATGGAGAGCGAGGTACGAGTTGCCCGGCTTTGTGGACCTCGAGGGGGCCGCAACGTGCTCTTCCCACCGCCGATTGACATAGACCGCGTCGTCGAGCGTAAGCAGCGCTTGCGTTTGGTGCCGCTCCTGCAGCGCTCGGCGAAGGCGGCTTACGGAGCTCGGAAAAGAGGACCGTCCCTCATAATACGGTTCGAGCAGAATTGCTTGGTGGACGGCGGCGTAGCCGCGAATGCCGGTCTCTTCGTCGAGCTGCTCGTTGATCACGTGCGCCGCCAGCATTCGGGATCCTCGAATACCCTCGGCGTTCTGGAACGACGTCGTTACGATCGTCTGCAGCAAGCGCCCGCCGACGACCAGCGAAACGATCAACAGCAGAAGCAACACGAGCGTAAAGATCAGAGGGGCATGAACCCGGGGGACCATCAACCGAGCCGTTTTTTACTTTCTCGAACCGAGCCCTTTGGAACGGAGCTTTTGAAACGGAATCCTGCGTTAGTGGCCGAGGTGCCAGCCATGCCGCTCGCAGCGGTAGGGTTTCAATCCCGTCGCGGTGCGCGGAATCGCGCGCTCGGCAGCCTTCTTGGTTTCAAAGGATGCCTTCGGCGCACCGTTGCGCTTGTAGCACGACCGGGAGCCGCCGGTCTTCCGTTCGCTCACTCCTCGCCGTCGAAATAATCAATCGGTTCGGAGCGAAGCGCCCTGCGCTGTGGGGATTGAACGCCCCACTTCTTGCTGTCGGGATAGTACCATGACTCGCCGATCGGATTGTCGGCGACGACGTAGAGCACGAGATCCTCGGATCCGTCGTTGAAGAGTTGATGCGCCTCGCCTGGCTTGAAGATGCACGCATCGCCGGCAACGATCGGCACCGTTCCCTCGCCGTCACGCATCGTGCCACGCCCCGAAATGACGTGATAGAACTCCCATTGCGCGCTGTGCGAGTGATACGGATAGGGCGCCTTTCCAGGCGGAACTCGCAGAATCTCGACGTCGAAGGGATGACGCTCCAGTAGGTCGGTCGAGTCGCGTTTGCGCCCGAGCGCCTCGGAAATCTCAATTCCTTTACCGG
>Ga0070764_10000698_pt1 | contig 13692 bp, 7 predicted proteins | sample HubBroMetageWRM4_FD_67287 | JGI IMG/M metagenome (GOLD analysis project Ga0070764, IMG submission 67287) | Warmed soil microbial communities from the Hubbard Brook experimental Forest, New Hampshire - Hubbard Brook CCASE Soil Metagenome WRM 4 | ecosystem: Environmental > Terrestrial > Soil >... | reverse complement strand
AGCAGGACGCGCTGTGCCTCGCTCTCACTCAGGTCGGACTTGAGAGTTTTGGCGGCTACTTCCTTCTTGTGATAACGGTCGCCGATCCAACCACCGGCGGCGGCACCGACGATGGCCCCGACAGGACCGCCGGCCGCGGCGCCCACCGCGAAGCCCGTCACCACGCCGATGCTTTCCTGTTTCGAGGCCTTCGGCTTCTCGGTCGTTACCGTAACGCTGTCCTGTGCATACACCGGCAGAGCCACCAGGCAGGTGGAAACAACCGTGAGTCCCAACGCGCCGGTCCGAAGCTTTTTCGTGAAAGTGTTCATGAGTTGCATCCTTTGGTCGTTCAGTTTGCGGTGGAACCCGTCGTTCCCCCTACGGATGCAATTTCAACGCGATGGCCGGGCCCGGGCGTGGCACAAACCCGTCAGGCCGGTGATGATTCGTGGCAAATAGTGGCAAAGGCGCCGGGCGTCGCACCCTCCGTTCGGATGGGGTCTGCCCGCGCGCCGGCGTGGCGACGCTGAACTACTTCGGGTAAGTCAGCCGGTCCTGAATAGCCAGCATGACATCGCTCCGGGCAACCTCTCCCAGCAGCGTGTTGCGCCACTGCCCCGGCGTAACCGGCAACACAGTGGCCTGCTCACGCAGAAAAGCTTCCAGCGCCGCCGTCAATGACATATCCGGCGCCAAGGCAAACTCAACGGGCTTCGCGACGGCGGATACGGGCAAACTGCCATCGAGCTCCGAGTGGTGCACCTTCTCGAGCACCTCACGCGGGTTGAGCCACGACACGAGCTCTCCGGCCTTCACCACGAACACGCGTTCGAGAGGTCTCTTAGGCAACTTCTCGAACACTTCGCCAAGAGACATCGTATCAGGGACCACGGCTGCCGCCGGCTTCACCAACGTCTCCACCGTTCGCAGCCGCCAGTCATCGCTCCCCTCCGCGCTGAAGGCGCCCTGCAACGAGGCGTGATAGACGGACTTCCCGTTCCGATACACCTTCGCCGTGTAGTGCGAAGTCACGCAGGCCAACATGAGCGGCAGCACGATCTCATAGTCACCCGTCATCTCGAAAAGCATCAGGATCGAAGTGAGTGGCGCGAGCGTAGTGGCCGACAGGAAGCTCCCCATGCCGATGAGAGCATAGGCCGCGGGCACCGACACAATGGCCGGCATGAGATGATGCAGCACGCCCCCCACCAAAGCACCGACCGCAGACCCAATGAACAGCGTGGGCGTCAAAACACCGCCAACCGCCCCGGATCCCACAGTGGCGGAAGTGGCGAGCACCTTCGCGACGAGAATTGTCAACAGCCACAAGCCAACCAGGTTTCCGCCGAGGATGTTGCCTATGACGCTATAACCGTTCCCCCAGACCTGGGGGACATAGATGGAAATAGCGCCGACGAAAATCCCACCGAGTGCCAGCTGCCAGTACAACGGCAGGCCCAACCGCACGAAGCGGCCCTTGGTGAAGTCGATCAACCCGAGAAACGGCGGCGCCAGGTGACCCAACAACACGCCGAGGACGATGTAGAACCCCAGCTCCCAGTTCGAGACGAACTGGACGTGCGGCACGCTGAACACCGGACCGTAACCCAGAAAACGGTGAATGGTTGCATCCGCGATGACCGACGCCACGACGAGCGGGCCGAAGGTATCCATGGCCAGCGAGCCCAACACGATTTCTGAAACGAACAAGGCACCGGAGATCGGCGCGTTATAAGCGGCGGCAATACCCGCAGCGCCCCCGCACGCCACCAGGAGTCGCAACCGCGGAACCGGCGCCCGGGCGAGCAGGCCGAGCCGGGAGGCAATCATGGCAGACAGTTGCACCATGGAGCCTTCCCGCCCGATGGAGCCGCCCGACCCGATCGTCAGCAGCGAGGACGCACTTCTGAGCAGCGTGCCCCGCAAGCTGATGCGTCCATCCCCAACCAACACCGCCTCCATGTAGTCGGCGACTTTCAAAGAGATGAACTTGCTGCCGAGGATATACAACACCCAGCCGGCTAGCGCGCCCCCCACCACGGGGACGAGCGCGCGATGCCACCACACCAGTTTCTCGGCCCCATTGACGAGTCCCATGGCCTGGCCGGTGAACACGAGCTCGAGAAGCCGGATACTCTCCCGAAACGCGACGCTGGCGAGGGCGCCACAAATGCCGACCAGCGCGGCCCAGAAAATGATGCCCGCAAGATCCTCGTGCCCAAACAGGACGAGCCTCAGCCGCGTGAGCAGCGAAAGCGGGATACGCGCGATTTCTCGTGCCTGGATGTACATGGGGCTGCGGCAGTCGCTCGCGTTTCTAAGCTCAGTTGGCCGCGGACCCGCTGGCCCGTGGACCTGTTTCGGCCAGCAGTGACACTAGCAGGCGGGTGAGCGCCGCGGGGTCGACCGGCTTGGTGAGATGATGATCGAACCCGGCCTGCGCGGTCAGCTGCCTATGCTCCGCGCCGCCCCAACCGGTGAGCGCGATCAGCAACACGTGACGTCCCCAGGGCTGGTTGCGGATCTGGCGGGCGACCTCGTAACCGTTGAGTTTGGGCATGCCGATATCCAGCAGTGCGATGTCGGGACGAAACTGTGCTGCCGTCTCGAGCGCCTGGACACCGTCGCCGGCGGTGCGGATGTCGTAGCCGGCATCGTTCAACAGGATACTGAGGCTCGTCGCCGAATCGTTGTTATCGTCTGCCACGAGGACACGGCGGCGTCCGCGCCCCACAGTCGACACCGGACCGGGGCCTTCCAGCACGCTGGCGCGTACAACACCCTGTCGCGCGGAGACGGGGAGTCGCACGACAAACCGGCTCCCCTGCCCCGACCCCGAGCTGTGCGCCTCGATGGCGCCACCGTGCATCTCGACGAGCCGCTTGGCGAGCGCGAGTCCTATCCCCAGCCCGCCGCGAGTGCGCTCCAGAGAGTTGTCGAGCTGCGTGAAGGGCTCGAACACCTGCGTCAACATGTCACTCGGAATGCCAATGCCACTGTCCTGAACGGCCACCGAGATCATGTTGCCATCGCGCTGCGCGGTGATGGCGATTCGGCCGCCCGGTCCCATGTATTTTGAAGCGTTATTGAGAAGGTTCGAGAACACCTGGGCGAGTCGGATAACGTCCGCATCGAGAGTTATGGGCGCCTCGGGCAAATTCACCACGAGCTGGTGCCCGCAGGCGTCGATGAGCGGGCGGCTCGTCTCCACGGCAACCCGAATGACCTCATCGAGCTCCACATGTTCACGGCGAAGCTCGAAAGTGCCGCGGGTAATGCGCGAGACGTCCATGAGATCGTCGATGAGGCGCGTCATCTGGGTGACTTGCCGGTCGATGACATCGCGAGCCCATTGCAGCTCGGGAGTGGGCGGCATCCTGGCCTTCAGGATGTGACTCGCATTGCGTACCGGGGCGAGCGGGTTGCGCAACTCGTGAGCGAGGGTGGCGAGAAACTCATCTTTGCGGCGATCCGACTCGGTCAGGGCATCGCGCATCTGTTGCTGCATGTCGACACTGTTGCGCAGATTTTCCTGTTCGGCCTCCAGGCGCCGGCGGGTACGGTGTAAGGATTCACACAACAGGCTGAGCAACACCCCGGTGAACACCATAACGCCCAAGGCCACGCCACCGCTGAGCGACTCGATCCGGAAGGAGTAACGAGTCGGGGTGAAGAGATAGTCCGCGGCCAGTCCACCGAGCACTGTGGCCAGCAACCCGGGTCCCAGTCCGCCGTACCACGCTGCGATCACGACCGCCACGGTAAACGTGCTGATCGGAGCGAAATTGCCGAGGGTTGCCGAAATCGTCAGACGTATGATCGCTACCGCGGCGGTTGCGCCGATGGCAATCAGATATCCCTGGAGGGATTGTTGGAATGGAGTGCGGGTGGGCCGCATACCCAATCCTATCAGAGCGCCATGGCACTCGGCTCGGACTTCACTTCGAGCGTGCCGCCCCGGGGCTCCGACGTCAGCACCCGTGGCCGCCCCGACAATAACGCGCCCGGCTCGATGATCATGCGCGCACGCAGTCCGGGGGAATTATCGGTGAGCTCCAATGTTCCCCCGTGCAGCTTGGCGACCGCTTGCACCAGACTCAGACCGAGACCCACGCCCGGGGTACCCCGGCTCGCATCGCCACGGTAGAAGCGCTGCGCAACTTTCGGCTTTTCGGTGTCGGGAATTCCCGGACCGTCATCGGCGACGCAGATCTCCACGGCGCCATCGGGGCGGTATTGCACTTCGACGGTCACCGAGCCCTTAACACCCGCGTACTTGAGCGCATTGTCGATGAGGTTGCCGACGGCCTGCGCCAGCAGGGTGGGATCGCCCGACACCAACACCGGACCATTGGAGGCAAACGAGACCGATACGTTCTTCACCTCCGCCGCGGGCGAATAGAATTCGACCACTTCAGCCGCTAACTCGTTGGCGTTCACCTGCACGAAGCCGGAGCGGCGCATGCCCGTATCGATCTCGGCGAGCCGCAGCAAAGCGTTGAATATCCTGATCACCCGATCGACGTCGGCGACCGCGCCATCGATCTCCGCGAAGGTCTCCTCGTTCGTGGGGCGCGTCAGCGAGAGCTCTTCGAGTCGCGAGCGCAGCTCCGCCAGCGGAGTTCGCAGGTCGTGGGCAATGGAGTTGGAGACGTCGCGGATCCCGTTGATCAGTTGCTCGATCTGATCGAGCATGCCGTTTATGGTGTGCGACAGGGTCTCGAGCTCGTCACCGCTGCTGCTGCTGGGCAATCGATGGCTCAGATCCCCCTGCACGATGGCCAGAACGGTCTGCCGGATACTGTGGATACGCGCCAAAATGGCCCGTCGGATCAGGACACCGCCCAACACGCCGGCAATCGACAATACGACGACCGCTCCCGCGAGGCCGCTCCAGAAATGTCGCGTCAGTGGAGCGAACTTCGCCACGTCGCGGCCCACCAGGAGGTTGTAACCGCCGGGAAGCGCGGTCCGCACGACGACCGATTCCGTCGGCGTACCGCTGAGATCCAGGGTCACGGTGTACATACCGGCCTGCGCGGGCACCGTCGCGGGCCATTCCTTCAGGTTGCCGGCGATCCGATTGAGTGACCCATCGGCCAGCATCAGGATGCGCTCCGCCGGAAGCTGCATGCCGACGCGAGCATCGATGAAGGTTTTCAGGCCCGTCGCGCCCTCTCGATGGAAGACGTCCGTGAGTCTCTGGGTGTCGGCGTGCAGGATGTCGGAGCGCCCATCCTCCATCGTGACCTGCCAGGCATACCAGAGCGGGGCAGCAAACAGAACGAGCGCGACGATGCCGAAAGCTATGTAGCCAAAAGTGAGTGCAAAGGCCGTTGACCGGATTACTTTACTCACTGGTTGCTCATCCGAGGTCAGCCCTCCGAGGTAAGCATGTAGCCGGCGTTGCGCACCGTCCGCAACAGCGGCCTCTCGAAGTCGGCATCGATTTTCTGGCGCAGCTTGCTGATGTGGACATCCACCACGTTCGTCTGAGGATCGAAATGATAATCCCAGACGTTCTCCAGCAGCATGGTACGCGTTACGACCTGGCCGGCATGGCGCATCAGGTATTCCAGCAGCTTGAACTCGCGCGGCTGCAGCGCAATGCTGCGCTCGCCACGGACTGCCTTGCGGGACAGGAGATCGACCCGCAGGTCCGCCACCTCGAGAATCGTCTGCGTACCGCTGCCCTGCGAACGGCGTGACAGGGCATCGAGCCGTGCCAACAGCTCACCGAAAGCGAACGGCTTGGTGAGATAGTCGTCACCCCCGCTCTTGAGCCCCTTGATGCGCTCGTCGACATCGGACAGGGCGCTGAGGATGAGTATCGGCGTGCGGTTGCCCGACTTGCGCAGCGACTCGATGATGTGCAGGCCGTCGATCTGTCCGGGCAGCATCCGATCCATGATGATCACGTCATAGGGCTCACTCGCGGCGAGAAACATGCCCTCACGCCCGTTGTCGGCGTTGTCGACCGTGTGGCCGGCCTCCTGCAAGCCTTTGACGACGAAGCGGGTCACCCGCTCATTGTCTTCGACCAGTAGGAGTTTCATGGCGTTGCGTGCGCACCAGGCTCCGGCAATGCCGGTGGGTCGGTATGGGCGTTGGCTTCCTTGTGTTCCGCATGGGCGTGACGTCGTGCCCGCATGCGGTTACTGAACCGGTCGAGATACAAGTAGACCACGGGGGTCGTGAACAGGGTCAACATCTGGCTGAGGATGAGACCGCCCACCATGGTGTAGCCCAGGGGTTGGCGCAGCTCCGAGCCCGTGCCACGACCCAACATGAGGGGGACCGCGGCCAGCAGCGCCGCCATGGTCGTCATCATGATCGGCCGGAAGCGCAACAGGCAGGCCTGCCGGATCGACTCCTCGGGAGTCAGGTGTTGCTCGCGCTCCGCCTGGATCGCAAAATCGACCATCATGATGCCGTTCTTTTTCACGATACCGATGAGCAGGATGATGCCCACCAGCGCGATCACCGACAGGTCGAAGTGGAAGGCCCACAACATGAGCAACGCGCCGACACCCGCCGAGGGCAGCGTCGAGAGAATCGTCAGCGGGTGGATATAACTCTCATACAACATCCCCAGGATGATGTAGACAACCAGCAGCGCCGCCAGGATCAGCAACGGCTCGCTACGCAGCGAATCCTGGAAGGCCTGGGCGGTGCCCTGAAAGGTGCCCTGGATCGAGCCCGGCAGATTCATGGCGGCCGCGGCCCGATCGATCGCATCGACCGCGTCGCCCAGCGCCGCACCCGGTGCGAGGTTGAACGACAGGGTTACCGACGGGAATTGCCCCTGATGGCTCACCGACAGATAGCCGACGTGGTGCGTGTCGTAGTGTACGAACGTCGACAGCGGCACCTGCTGATTGGTGACGGGCGACTTGATATAGATCTTGTTCAGGGTGTTCGGATCGGCCTGCAGACCGGGTGTGACCTCCAACACCACGTGATAGCTGTTGAGCTGCGTGAAGAACTGCGTCACCTCGCGCTGGCCGAACGCGTCGTAGAGAGTCGCATCGATGAGCGACGGCTGAATCCCGAAGCGCGCGGCCTGGTCGCGATCGATGACCAGCGACAGCGTGGTGCCGTTGTTCTGCTGATCTGAAGCGACGTCCCGTAACGAGGGGATCTTCTGCATCTGCTGGAGCATTTTCGGAGCCCATTCGTTGAGCTCGTCGAGGTCGGGATCCTGCAGCGTATATTGATATTGTGTGCGCGTCGTGCGGCCGCCCACCGTAATGTCCTGCGCCGCCTGCAAGAACAGCGTGCCACCGGGAACCTGGTTCAGCTTCTTGCGCAGGCGGGTGATGACCTGGTCGGCGTTGGCGTCACGCTCATCGAGCGGCTTCAATCCGATGACCACAAACCCGTTGTTCACCGGCCGCGAGCCGCCGAGGCCCGTTCCATAGGCGGAGACAGCGGGATCCTGCGCGACGACATCCAACAGCTTGTGCTGGAGTGCCACCATCTTTTCGAAAGAGATGTCCTGCGGACCGTCCGACAAGCCGGAAATGACGCCGATATCCTGTTGCGGAAAAAAGCCCTTCGGCACGAAGGCGTACAGCAACCCGGCGCAAATCACCGTCACGATGAACGTGAGGATGGTCGGTTTCTGATGGCGGAGCACGAAGTCGAGGCCGTGCTTGTAGCCCGCGAGCAACTTATCGAAGCCGCGCTCGATGGTCATGTACAGCTTGCCATGCTTGGCATGCTTCTCATCCCGGAGAAACAACGCGCACATCATAGGCGAGAGTGTCAGCGAGACGAACGCCGACACGGCAATGGTCAGTGTGACCGTGATCGCGAACTCACGGAACAGGCGACCGATGATACCGCCCATCATCAACAGTGGAATGAACACCGCGACCAGGGAGAGGCTGATCGAGATGATGGTGAAGCCGATCTCGGCCGAGCCCTTCATGGCCGCCTCGCGCGGCGACAAGCCAAGCTCGATATGGCGATAGATATTCTCGAGCATGACGATCGCATCGTCGACCACGAAGCCGACGGCAATCGTGAGGCCCATCAACGAAAGGTTATCGAGGCTGTAACCAAGCACATACATAAGCCCCGCTGTCCCGAACAGCGCCAGCGGCACCGTGACACCTGGAATCAGCGTGGCCCAGAGATTGCGCAGAAATAGGAAAATCACCATCACGACCAGACCGATCGTCAGCAGGAGGGTGAATTCAACGTCGTGCACCGAGGCCTGGATGGTGGTCGTGCGGTCTACGATCTGCTTGATCTGGATCGACGCCGGAATCTGCGTCTGCATGTGCGGGATTAGCGCCTTGATCCGATCGGCTGTGTCGATGACGTTCGCACCCGGCTGCTTGTTGATGAGCAACAGCACGCCGTTGTGGCCGTTCTGCCAGGCAGCGATCAGGGTGTTCTCGGCTCCGTCGACGGCGACGCCAATGTCGCGGACACGCACTGGCGCCCCATTCTTATAAGCGACAATGATGTCGTTCCAGGGGGCGGCGTTCAGGAGCTGGTCGTTGTCGTAGATCGCGAAGCTGTGCTCGGGGCCGTTGACAGAACCCTTGGGAGCATCGACGGTGGCGGCGGTGATGACGTTCGCCACGTCCTCGAGTTGAATGCCGAGAGCGGCGAGCTTCGCCGGATCGACCTGCACACGGACTGCGGGCTTCTGCTGGCCGCCGATAGTCACGATACCGACGCCGGGGACGCGCGAGACCTGCTGCGCGATGATCGTTTCAGCGGCGTCATCGACCACGGTGGTCGGCAGCACGTCCGACTGTACGGACATCACGAGAATGGGCGAATCCGCGGGATTCACCTTTTTATACGATGGCGGCGTCGGCAGGTTCTTGGGTAACTGCCCGGCGGCGGCGTCGATAGCCGACTGGATGTCACCGGCGGCGGCATCGATGTTTCGATCAAGATCGAACTGCACCACGATCGTCGTGTTGTTCAACACGCTCGTCGAAGTCAACTGCGAGACGCCCGGTATCTGCCCGAACTGGTACTCGAGCGGCTGCGCCACCGAGGACGCCATCGTCTCGGGACTCGCGCCCGGAAGCGTCGCGGTCACCTGGATGGTGGGAAAGTCGACTTGTGGGAGCGGTGCGACCGGGAGCAACGGAAAAGCGGCCACACCGATCAGGAAAATACCCGCCATCAACAGCGAGGTCGCGATCGGGCGCTGGATGAAAGGCGCCGAAATGTTCACGAGCTGGCCTTTTTGACGGGAACCGGCGCTCCCGGCGGCGGTGCTCCACGCGTAGCAGCGCTTTCCGTCGGCGACGGCTCGGCGGCAATGCTGTGCACGCGGGCACCAGGGCTCAGTCGATACTGGTTGCTCAGGACGACCTGCTCACCTTCCTTGAGCCCATCCGTAATGACCGTCACCGTGCCCGACTCATCGCCAACCTTCAGCGGGCGCGCCTCGACGGTGGAATCGGCCTTCACAACATAGGTGAACATTCCGTTCGGACCGCGTTGGATGGCATTCGACGGCACCGTCAATACGCTCTTGTCGGTTCGCACGAGCACCCGGGCGTTGATGAACTCGCCAGGCCACAATGCGTCGTGCGGGTTCGGGAAAGTCGCCTTCACCCGGATGGTACCGGTGCTCTGATCGATCTCGTTGTCGACCAGTGCAATGACGCCTTGATCCAACTCGGTCTTACCGTCGCGGGACATCGCCGTGACGCGCACGTTACCGCCTTCCAACGATCTGTTGAGTGTCGGCAGCGCTTCTTCCGGCAGCGTGAAAATAGTCGAGATGGGCTGCACCTGGGTGACTACGACGATGCCCCCTGTATCGGTCGCATGCACGTTGTTACCCGGATCCACCCGCCGGATGCCGGTCTTACCCTGGATCGGCGAGACGATCGTGGTGTAGCTGAGCTGCGTCCTGGCGTTGTCGATGGTGGCCTGGTCGCCCTTGATCTGGGCCTGCAACTGCCCCACGAGCGCATGTTGTGCATCCAGCGTTTGTTTGCTGGCGAGGTTCTGGGGAGCCAGCAACTCGAAGCGATCCATGTCAGCCTTGGCGCTCGCGAGCTGCGCAACATCTTTGTCGTGGGCTGCCAGCGCCTGGTCGAGAGCCGCCTGGAAGGGGCGCGGGTCGATCTGGCCGATGAGGTCGCCTTTCTTGACGGTCTGGCCCTCGACGAACCCAACCTTCTGCAACTCGCCATCGACACGCGCGGTCACGGTCACCGTGTAGAAGGCTTGTACCGTGCCCAGGCCCTCGAGATAGACCGGCACATCGCTGCGCCCGGCAAGCGCCGTCTCGACCGCGATCGAGTGGTCGACCTTCTTCTCGTTGTCGGCTGCCTGCGCGCCACCCGAATGCCCGCGCCACAGAAAGAAAACTGCCGCCAGCGCGAGCGCCGCACCCAGCATCACCACCCGGGGACCACTCATCCGAATTCTGTTCATGTTCGCTGCCAGCCACCGCCGAGCGCACTGAAAAGTGCGACCAGCGCGTTGAGATGGGAATACTTCACCTGCACGAGGGTGTCCTGAGCCGTAAACAATGCGGTCTCCGTGCTCAGAACGACCAGGATGTTGATCGTTCCCGCGTGAAACTGCGCCTGGGTCAACTCGTAAGCGTGGCGGGCGGTGTTGACGGCATCCTGTTGGCGCTTCAACTGCTCCGCGGTCTGCTGCACGCTCACCAGGGCATCCTCGACATTGCCGAACGCCGAAATGACGGCCTTATGATAGTCCGACAGCAGCTCGGCGTAGCGGCCCTTGTTGAGTTGGTACTGGCCGACCAGGGCGCCGCCTTGGAAAATGGGCTGCGTCAGCCCGGCGCCCACACTGAACACCCGGCTCACGGGGTTGAACAGCGTGCTCAGGGCCGGGCTCGCGTAACCGCCATCCGCCGTCAGGCTGATGGTTGGAAAGAACGCCGCCCGCGCCGCCGCTATATTGGCGTTCGCAGCGATCAGCTGCGCTTCTGCTTCCGCCACGTCCGGGCGGCGCGCCAACAGCTCGGAGGGCATACCGGGGATCACCTCGGGCTCGGCCAGGTCGCCCAGGGTGCCGGCGGTGACATCGACCGCCTCGGGCTGCTTGCCGAGCAGGATGGCCAGCGCGTCGAGAGTCTCTCCAAACTGTTGATTCAATGGCGGTATCGCGGCGTCCAAGGTCGCTACGGTGGTCTCCTGCTGCGCCACATCGAGCGCGGTGAGGGTGCCGACCTGCGCCTCCAGCTGCAGTCCCTTCAAGGTGTCACGGGCGCTCGCCACGTTGTCATTGGCGACCTTGAGTCGATCGCGCAGCTCGAGCGCCTGAAAATAAGTGCTGGCCACGCTCTGCATCACTGTCAGCTCGACAGTCGCGCGGTCGTAGCGACTCGCGAGGGCAGCCATGCGTGCGGCGTCCCGCAATGCGCGGTTCTTACCCCAGAAGTCGATTTCGTAGCTGGCGCTCAACTCGGCGGCAAACGAGTTGAACGTTCCCGGTGCCGAAGCGAGCGTGCCGGCGGGCGTGATAATCGTCTGCTGCGCCCGCTGGCGAGTTCCATTGAGATCGGCCCCCAGTGAGGGCAAAAGCGGCGCGCCCGCGATTCGCGCTTGCGCGTCGGCCTCCCGGATACGGGCGATGGCGGCTCCGATGTCATCGTTCGCGACCCGCGCCTGGTCCATCAGGTCGTTCAGGGTCGGCGAATTAAAGCCTTGCCACCAATCGGAGGAAGGCCAGCCGGCCTCCTCGGGAACGAGGTTGCCGCGCCAAGCCGCCGGCGGCGGGATGTCGGGACGCTTGTAGTGGGGGCCGAGGTTGCAGGCGACGAGGCCGCAGCTCACCAGCCCGAGGACGGCGGAACGCAGAATGCTATTCGTGATTATCACAAGAGAAGGGGGCGACAATGGGCCTGAGCTTGGGAGCGCCTGGGCCTAACCATACGGGGGTACCGATTTACCGAAGATGGGCGAATCATTAAAGTCCGTTAATTGGCCTTCATCGACACCGCCCACCAGGCGGACCGGAACACCATGCCCCTAGATATTACGGCCCGCCGGGCCTTTGGCGCCGGCGCGCTGATCGGCGCTGCCCTCCTGTCTTTCGCAGCTGTCTCGCAGGCCAAACCGGCTACTGCCCCGGTGGCGGCGGCCCCTCCCTCGGCGGGAAAGCCCGCCCCGCGAGCCGTAACCCCCGAAATGACCCCCTCCGGCGTGCTTCGCGCCACCCTCGCGAACGGCCTGCAAGTGGTGATCGTGCGTAACCCGCTCGCCCCGGTAGCCGCGACGTCGGTGAACTACCTCGTCGGCTCCGATGAGACGCCCCCTGGCTTTCCGGGTACGGCGCACGCGCAGGAACACATGATGTTCCGCGGCAGCCCCGGCCTCACTGCGGATCAGCTCGCCGACATCGGCAGCGTGATCGGCGGCAACTTCAACGCGAATACGCGCGAAGGCCTCACGCAATACCTCTACACGGTACCGGCCGAGGACCTCGACGTAGCACTGCATATCGAAGCCATCCGCATGCAAGCGGTGCTCGATTCGAAGGAAGAGTGGGATCACGAGCGCGGCGCGATCGAGCAGGAGGTCGCACAGGATGTCTCCGAGCCTTCCTACATCCTGTATGAAAAAGTTCGCGCGGCGATGTTCTCGGGCACCCCCTACGAGCACGATGCGCTCGGTACGCGACCCTCTTTCGAAAAAACCAGCGCGCAGGCGCTGAAGAGCTTTCACGACACCTGGTACGCGCCTAACAACGCCATCCTGGTCATCGCGGGCGATGTCGATCCACAGGCCACCCTGACTGAAGTCAAACAACTCTTCGGCGACATCAAATCGAAGCAACTTCCGGCGCGGGCGGCGGTCAACCTGCAGCCGGTGAAAGCCACTTCATTCAACGTGCCCACCGACAGTCCGAGCGGCACGCTGATGATTGCGACACGGACGCCTGGACCGACGAGCGCCGACTTTCCGGCCCTCGAAGTCCTCGCGGACGTGTTGAGCAGCAAGCGCTTCGAGCTCTTCGGGCTGGTGCCGCAAGGAAAAGCGATCGACGCGGGATTTTCCCTCGACCCCCTGCCGAAGGCCGGCCTCGCCTACGCGACGGTTTCCTTCCCCGCCAGTGACGACCCGAAGGCGCTCGAGACCGCGGTCCGTGCGATCCTGACAAAAGTGGCGAAGGACGGCGTTCCGCCCGAGCTCGTAGAGGCCGCCAAGATCCAGGAGCGCAGTGCGGCGCAGTTTCAACGCAACTCTATAGCGGAGTTGGCTGCCGTCTGGTCGGAAGCGCTGACGCTCTACGGCTTGCAGTCGCCCGACGAAGACCTCGAGCGCATCGAGAAAGTGACCGTCGCGGACGTCAACCGCGTCGCGCGTCAGTACCTCGACCTCGATCACGCGATCGCCGGTGTGATGCTGCCGCGGGGATCGGGTGCACCGGTGGCCTCGCGTGGTGGCGGATTCGGCGGCCAGGAATCCATCGCGCTCGGCGAAGCCAAGCCCACGAAGTTGCCGGAGTGGGCGGAAGCGGCCGTCAAGCGGCTGGTTGTCCCGCCCTCGACGCTGCATCCCGTCGTCACCACCCTGCCGAACGGCCTGAAGCTCATCGTACAGACCGAGGATGTCAGCGACACCGTGACGGTGTTGGGTCACATCCGTAACCGCCCGGAGACGCAGGAGCCGCAGGGCCGGGAAGGCATCACACAGGTACTCGACGAGCTGCTCACCTATGGCAGCGAGAAACTGGATCGCGTCGCCT
>Ga0070764_10000696_pt1 | contig 13706 bp, 8 predicted proteins | sample HubBroMetageWRM4_FD_67287 | JGI IMG/M metagenome (GOLD analysis project Ga0070764, IMG submission 67287) | Warmed soil microbial communities from the Hubbard Brook experimental Forest, New Hampshire - Hubbard Brook CCASE Soil Metagenome WRM 4 | ecosystem: Environmental > Terrestrial > Soil >... | reverse complement strand
CTAGCCCACGAATCAGCCCAGCGCACGCTCCTGATCGACCTCGGATTTCCTCTTGGCGATGCTGCGCTGCAGCTTGGCATGGCCTGTGATTACTCGACCATGAACGCGCTCGACGATTGGCGCCGCCTCGATGCAAATTTTCTTGGTTCCCTGCTTGGCGTCCATAGTTCGGGGCTCTCCGTCCTCGCGGCTCCAGGAGAGTTTCCCCGGACACCGGCCTCGATCGAGGCCATCAACAGATTGATCGCCGTGGCCTGTCAATCCTTTCAATATGTTGTCGTCGATATTGGTTCAAGACAGGATCTGAAAGAATCATCGCTGATGAACGAGTCGGCAATTCTCTACATGGTGACACAAGTCGGCATCTCGGAGTTGCGAAACGCAAATCGGCTCATCACACAGTTCTTCTCCGCGCGCGGCCAGCAACTGCAGGTGGTGCTCAATCGATATGAAAGCCATTCCCTCGGATTCGACGACGCGCACGTAGCCTCCGCGCTCACCAGGCCCGCCGAGTGGAAGGTTCCGGACGAGGACACTACGGGAAGGCGCGCGCACAACGCTCTCGCCCCGATGGCATTGGAGGATGCGCCCATTTCCAAGGCGATTCGGAAAATGACCAGGGCCGCCTGTGGGCTACCCCCGCTCGATCGAAAGAAAAAAATCTTCAAAATCTTCTGAAGGATCCGAGAACCCATTCATTCGGTCAATTAGGCTTGTATCGGCATAATGATTACAACATCGCGCGATTGAGCGTGAAGTGAAGCCCAAATTTGGGACCGCGCTAATTCCGCACAATGCCAGTTTCTACCTCGCGAGCGCTCAAATTGTCGAACCATGTGAACTTAAGGACCGCCGACGTTGCAAGAATTGTCCCAAGCGCCAGTGCCGCGCGGCCGTACTCATGAATCACTACGTAAAGCGGCAGCGCTACCAGCGCAATTTGCCACACCATCCCCACCGCAATGTTGAGCATGTCGAGATAAAAATCCTTGTTCCGCTCGAATCCTGGATCCTCGGCGAGAACCATCTTCAGGACCGGTCCCCAGAAGCCCCACGGCCGTATGCGGCGGTAGAAATCCTTCAGCACTGCATCGTCCTCCGGCTTGGTCAGCAGCGTGCCCAGCAGGCAGCCGATCAGCGAAATCGCCAGTACGAGCGGGAAGACAATCACTACGTCCATATTGATGGAATAAGTCGCGAGCAGGCGCTTGACAATTGGCATCTGCGACACAATCGCCGGCAGCCCCAGCGCTGAACCAATACCCGTGATCATTCCCCAGAAGTAGCCGTAACCGTTGAACCGCCACCAGTACCACTTGAGCACGTTTGAAGCCGTGTAGCCGCCCCACAACCCGGAAACGATCCACACCACTACCGCGTTTACGGATGTAACTTTCCAACCAATCGCTACGCCAATCACAACCACGGCAAACGATGCGAGGTAACTCAACCGCACATACGTCCTCGGCTTAGCATGCGGATTGATGAAGCGCTTGTAAATATCGTTGACAAAATAGGGCGGCGCCGCATTCACCGTTGCAGCAAAGTTCGACATGAACGCGGCCAGCAATCCCGCAATTAAGAATCCCAGCAGCCCCGCGGGGACAAACCGCCCCAGCGCATAGGGCAGCACAAGTTCGAAGTCCATGCCGGCGCCCATCGCACGCAGGCTCGGCCCATAGAACGCCGCAGCCAGCACGGTGAGCCCGATCACAAGGAAATAGCGCGGAGGCGTGAGCACAATATTCACCCACGCACTCATCATCGAGGCCTCGCGTGGGTCTTTGGCGGAAAGGATACGCTGCATGTCGTAGTTGGGAGCCGGACCAGCCGCCGAGATCGGAATCCCCTTGAAGAGCAGCATCACGACAAAAAAGCCGAACAATCCATAGCCGTCCTGCGCAATCTTCCCGTTGGCCGCCGGCAGAAGCGTGGACCAATTCAGGTTCAAATGCCAGCCGAAAAACAGGTTGTCCCAGCCTGCGGGCACCACCCGATGCAGCATCTCCGGTGCAACCTTGCGCATGGCAATAATACCCACCGAAAATGACGCGATCGACAGGATGAAGAACTGCACCACTTCCGTAATCACCACGCTGATCATGCCACCCTTGATCACGTAAATGGCCGTAATGGCGATCAGAATCAGCGCGTATTCATTGGCCGAAAGCTGCCACGGCAAAAATGTCTGCGCAAACTTTCCAATGCCTTTAAATGCATAGCTGAAAAACCCGATGATGCTCACAAACGCGTAAAACACCACGATCAGATGCGACAACTGCGCGCCCCGTCCCGTGCCGAACCGCGTCTTGATCCACTCCGCCCCGGTCATCACGTTCGATCGCCGCAGCCACGCCGAAAGATAAACCATCAGAAATATCTGGTTGAAGGTCGGCCATAGCCAGGGAATCCACACGCTCTTCAACCCGTATACAAACATCCAGGAAACCAGCAGCATCGTCCCGCTGATATCGAACATTCCAGACGCATTCGAAATGCCGAGCATATACCAGGGCATCGTATTGCCGCCGAGAAAATAGTTCTGCATACTCTGCGAAGCGCGATGCGAAACCCAGTAACCGATAAGGACCGTGCACAGCAAATATGCGACGATGATGGCAATGTCGATCGTTCGGAGTTGCATTGGTTCCATTCTCCTGCCCGACAAGATCGCCGGCACAAAGCGCGGCGCGGCAATTCGGCGGTGGCGCCGCGCACGCCGGAAGATTCGAGGGTTTGGCTTGCGCTGATACTCTCGCACACCCAAGCATCCATGCGCAATCAGATTCCAGGCTTTCCCGTTGAGCACAAGAGGTTCTACAAAAACGTTTGATCAGCTCTTGCGTAGGGGACTATACTTGCCAAACGTTTCTCTCGAAGGGGAGCGGGCACAATGAAGTTCGGCTATTTCGACGACCAGAATCGCGAATACGTCATCACCCAGCCGGATACTCCGCTGCCATGGATTAATTACCTGGGTTGCGACGCTTATTTCGGCATCATTTCGAATACCGCGGGCGGCTACTCCTTCTATAAGGACGCGCGCCTGCGCCGGCTGACGCGCTACCGCTACAATAATGTCCCGCTCGATTTCGGTGGACGCTACATCTATCTTCGCGATAACGATTCCAGGCAGTTCTGGTCGCCGAGCTGGCAACCCGTGCGCCGCGACCTGGAGAAATATTCCTGCCGTCACGGCATGGGCTACACAATTATCGGATCCACCTTCGCGGGCATCGAAGCGCATACGCTCTACTTTGTTCCGCTCGATGAGAACCTGGAGATCTGGCGGCTGACGGTGACCAACCACCGACCGACTGCGGTCAGCCTTTCCGCCTTCGCCAACATCGAGTTCTGCCTGTGGGATGCGATGGACGATGCCGCCAACTTCCAGCGAAACTTTAATACCGGCCAGGTCGAAGTGGAAGACGGTGTCATCTACCACAAAACCGAGTACCGCGAGCGCCGCAATCACTTCGCATACTTTGCATGCTCCGAGCCGGGCCGCTTCGACACGCAGCGCGAAGCATTTCTCGGTTCCTATCGCGGCTGGGACGCACCGGCAGCCGTGGAAGCCGGTGCACTGACCAATTCAATCGCTCACGGCTGGTCGCCCATCGGCGCGCACCAGATAGATCTGCATCTTGAACCCGGCCAGTCGCGAGAGATCGTCTTCGTTCTCGGGTACCACGAAAATCCCGCCAACGAAAAGTTCGATCCGCCCGGCTCGCAGACCATCAACAAGAAAACCGTAAAGCCGGTCATAGCGAAGTATCTCGACGGCAAGCAGGCCGGCGCAGCCTTCAAGCGGCTTCAAGATTATTGGGAGAGCACTCTTGGCCTGCTTCAGGTGAACACGCCAGACATTCACACCAACCGCATGGTAAATATCTGGAACGCCTATCAATGCATGGCCACGTTCAACATGTCGCGTTCGGCGTCGTTCTATGAATCGGGCATCGGCCGTGGTCTCGGCTTCCGCGATTCCAACCAGGACCTGCTCGGCTTCGTGCACATGGTTCCATCGCGCGCAAGGGAGCGCATTCTCGATCTGGCTTCGACACAACTGCCCACCGGCGGCGCATATCACCAGTATCAGCCGCTTACCAAGCGCGGCAACAACGACATAGGCAGTGGCTTCAACGACGATCCACTCTGGCTAATCATCGGGGTAAGCGCGTACCTGAAGGAAACCGGCGACTGGAGCATCCTCGACGAGCGCGTCCCATACGATAACGTGCATGGCTCCGAGCAGCCGCTTTACGAGCACCTGAAGCGCAGTTTCAACTACACGCTGGCGCGCCCTGGCCCGCATGGCCTGCCGCTGATCGGCCGCGCCGACTGGAACGATTGCCTCAACCTGAATTGTTTCTCTGAGACGCCCGGGCAGAGCTTCCAGACCACCACCAACAAGGACGGCAAAGTCGCCGAATCCGTTTTCATCGCTGCCTTGTTTGTCTATGCAGGCCGCGAACTGGCGGCCATCGCCGGCAATCGTGGGCTAGAAGCGGAAGCGAAGAAATACATCGGTGAGACTGAGAAGAACCTCGCCGTGATCAACGAGCACGGCTGGGATGGCGAGTGGTTCCTCCGCGCTTACGATGACTCCGGCGCAAAAATCGGCTCGAAAGAATGCGAAGAGGGAAGAATCTTTATTGAGTCCAATGGCTTCTGCGCGCTGGCCGGCATTGGCCTCGACGACGGCAGAGCAGAGAGCGCGATGAATGCAGTGCGCGAGCGCCTCGCCACAGAGCACGGCATCGTCGTGCAGCAGCCGGCCTACTCAAAGTATTATCTCCAACTCGGTGAGATTTCCTCCTATCCGCCCGGATATAAGGAGAACGCCGGCATCTTCTGCCACGTAAATCCCTGGGTCATGATTGGCGAAACCCGCCTGGGCCACGGCGATGCGGCGTTCGACTACTACACCCGCATCAACCCCTCCGCGCGCGAAGACATCAGCGAACTGCACCGCTGCGAGCCGTATGTTTATGCGCAGATGATAGCCGGCAAAGACGCACCCACCTTCGGCGAAGCCAAGAATTCATGGCTTACGGGAACCGCTGCGTGGAATTACTATGCGATAACTCAGTGGATTCTCGGTATCCGCACTTCGCTCGATGGCCTCGAAATTGCGCCCGTGATTCCGAGGAGCTGGCCAGGATTCACCGCCCGGCGCACATTTCGCGGAGTGGTCTACGCAATCGTTATCGAACGCCGGGGCGACGGAAACTCGATTGCCCTTACAGTGGATGGCGCGCCGATCGATGGAAATGTTGTGTACGCGCCGACCGACGGCCGCACAGAAGTTGCGGTCAATGGAATTCTGACTTAGCCAGTTGATCTTCAACCGCTTGATCCAAGGAGAAGAACTTGTACGTCGCAAATGAGCAACGATACGAATCGATGAAATATCGGCGATGCGGCCGCAGCGGCATCCAACTGCCACTCATCTCACTGGGGCTGTGGCACAACTTCGGCGGGGTCGACACGTTTGAAAATGGCCGCGCCATGGTGCGCCGCGCCTTCGATCTCGGCATCACGCACTTCGACCTCGCCAACAACTACGGCCCGCCGCCGGGCAGCGCCGAGTCCAACTTCGGCGAGATGCTGCGGGTCGATCTCAAACCCTATCGCGATGAGCTGATCATCAGTTCTAAAGCCGGCTGGGAGATGTGGCCCGGCCCCTATGGAAACTGGGGATCGAGAAAGTATCTCCTTGCCAGCCTCGACCAAAGCCTCAAGCGGATGGGTCTTGAGTACGTCGACATTTTCTACTCGCATCGCTTCGATCCCGAAACGCCGCTTGAAGAAACCATGGGCGCGCTTGACCAGGCCGTGCGCTCCGGCAAGGCGCTTTACGCCGGAATTTCCAGCTACGACGCGAAACAGACCGCGGCGGCCGCTAAGATTCTGCGCAGCCTGGGCACGCCCTGCTTGATTCATCAGCCGCGCTACTCCATGTTTTCGCGTTGGGTCGAAGGCGGGTTGCTCGACACGCTCGGGAATGAAGGCATAGGCGGAATTGCGTTTTGTCCTCTGGCGCAGGGTCTGCTGACCGACCGCTATCTTCAGGGCATTCCCGGCGACTCACGTGCCAGCAAGCCGCATGGCTTTCTGAAGAAGAAAGACATCGATGAGCACCGGCTCGTGCAAGTTCGTGCGCTTGCGGCCGTCGCAGTGCAGCGCGGCCAGTCGCTTGCGCAGATGGCGCTTGCGTGGGTGCTCCGCGACGACCGCATGACCTCAGCGCTGATCGGCGCTAGCCGCGTCGAGCAAATCGAGCAGAATGTCGCTGCCCTCGCGAACCTCGCCTTTACTTCGGATGAACTTGCCGCGATCGACAAAATCCTGGCCTAGCGCGTGTAACGCAATGGCGGCACTTGATCGGTGGCCCACCGGAAGGAGTTCCCGTGCACAACCTGCGCCAGAGTGTGGAAGCGGAGTTGCAATCCGGCATTCTTCCCTTCTGGCTCAACCACGTAATCGATCCAGTGCATGGCGGCTTTCATGGGCGAATCGCAAACGATCTCGTCATTGATCCCCGTGCGCCCAAGAGCCTGATTCTCAATGCACGCATCCTCTGGACGTTTTCGAAAGCGTTCAGCGTGTATGAATCGCCGGTACATATGGCTGCAGCTCTGCGAGCCTACGAGTATCTGTGCCGGCACTTTTGGGACGATGAATTGGGAGGCGTTTATTGGACGGCCGATCACCAGGGCTGCCCAATAGACACAAAAAAGCGCATTTACGGACAGGCCTTCGCTATCTACGCGCTCGCCGAGTACGCACATGCCACGGGAAGCGCCGAGGCCGTCGACCGCGCAATGAGCCTTGTGGCGCTTGTTGAGCAAGCTGCTCATGATGACGCGCATGGCGGCTACTTTGAAGCCTATGAACGCGACTGGACAATAGCCTTCGATCAGCGCCTGAGCGAAGCAGACCTCGACGAAAAGAAGTCCATGAACACGCACCTTCACATTTTGGAAGCCTACGCCACTCTGCTGCGCGACCACGAGGATGTGAACCTGCGTTTACGGCTTCACGAACTCATCGAAGTTTTTCTCAACCGCATCGTCGACCCCGCATCGCACCATTTCATTCTTTTCTTTGACGAATCGTGGCGGCCGCGATCGGAGAAGACTTCGTTTGGTCACGACATTGAAGGAAGCTGGCTGCTCTGCACAGCGGCAGAGGTTCTCGGCGATGCGAGCCTGCGCCAACGGGTGCGTGAGACGGCGCTCAACTTGGCGCAGGCTGTGTACGATCGGGCGCTGGACGCCGATGGCGGCATGTTCTACGAAGCTGAAAAGACCGCCACAGGCGGCACACGAATCGTCGACTCCGACAAGCATTGGTGGCCTCAAGCCGAAGCCGTAGTGGGTTTCCTGAACGCATACGAACTCTCCGGTCGCGAGCACTTTCTGCATGCAGCTATACAGAGCTGGAGGTTTATTGACAAGCACATCATCGATCGCGAACACGGCGAATGGTTCTGGCTGGTCTCTCGCGAAGGTGTACCCGGTGCGCAGCGGGATAAAGTCGGCCCATGGAAGTGCCCGTATCACAACAGCCGGATGTGCTTTGAAGTGATGGAAAGATTGGACCGGCTCAACCGCGGCCAAGGCGTGAACGGGTAGAGCGGATTGCGTCGCTATCTACGCCTGCGATGCGACGGGAATCGTAATGCAGAAGACAATGACGACGCCGAAGAGTAGCTTTTCATGCTGGAATAGTCGGGTACACGCGCGAAGAGATTGCCGCCCTCCCGGCTACTGTTTGGGAGCGTCCTGAGCAGGGGCCTTCCTGTTGCTCTGCGCACTGCCCTGGCCCGCCTGCTTCGCCAGTTTCTCGTCGTGCTTGCGCTTGTAGTGGCGTGCAATGTCCGGCCAGAATTCGATCACCTCGGCGCCTACGATTCCCTCGACTGACACTGTAAGTCCGTCGCTGATCGTATCGCCCACCGTGCGCTCCGATGCCGGGTAGTATGCGCGCGCAATCGCCGCTCCAATCAGGTTGCCGCCGACGTTAGCATAGTTCGGCCCCCATTTGCCATTGTCCCGCCTGCACCACCCTGTACTCGATGCAGCCCACAAAAAGCGCTTCACCTTGCTGCCTGTGCCCTTTTGAAAATAGCGCGGGTCTTCATGCCACCAGCTCGTCAACACCGCATTTCCAAAAAAATTGCCGATGAACGCGTCGGAATAAGCCGCCCCATAGCGTTTCGCGTAGCCCTGTGCGCCCTGGCCCCATTCGGGATAACTATTGTCTGCTTGGCCAATTCCAGAGACGACACCGGCCAGCAAAAATGGCCATGGATCGGTCGCGCCCTTGATGAACAGTTCGAACTTCTGCTTTGGCGAAAGCGGCAGCGCGTCCCTGTTGGTGGTGGTATTGAAGGTTGCCATGACACCCATGACCCGTTGGTGCTCCTGAGCCTTCAACTGCTCCTCTGCTTTTTCATTCTGGCTCTTTTGCGCGTCGGATCCAGGGGTGGGCGCCTGCGAACTGGAAGTGCCCTGGGATGCGGGAGTCTGTGCCGGAGCCTGCTGCGCGGAAATCTGCGGAACTTCAGGATCAACGGCCCCACCAGCGGCCTGCGGTGCAGGAGCTTCCGGTAAGGGCGCGACTGCGGATGGGGCAATCTCTGTACCGGCTTGCTGTGAAAAAACAGCGTTCGGCAGCGCCGTCAAGGCGATGCTGCAAAGAATGCGTCCAAAAGCAAGGCGAGAAACTAGATTCATCATTCACCAGTTGTTCTGCTCGAACCACATGATTCTTTCGCCTTCAGGCAGGCGGATCGCGCCTCACTCGAACCGGTGTCAGACTAGCTTCGAATTGCAGGAGCAACCTTCAGACTAAACCATTCCGCACTTTGGGCCGCCGGATTGCATGGCCTTCAAATTACTTTGCGTTGGGCGCAGAATGATCTATCCGTTAGACGAAATCGGTAGCTTCACGGACACAAAAATCCGATTGGCGGGTTTGATTCGACAAAATTGGTTCGAAAAGCAGCCCTCCGCCGGAGCAGGGTAGCACAACAGCTGACCTGTGCCAAAAGCAGACCTGGGATTCCGGACGCGTCAAACTGCAAAATCGATAAACCCTCGTTGCGGGTCAGTCGAGATCAGCTTCGCAGTCACCTTGTCGCCAACGTCCAGCCCCTTGCCGCCCTGCACCACCATGCCGTCGACGTGCGGATTGAGAGTACGCACAAACGTGCCGTACTTGTTGACCCCGGTGACAATGGCCGGAAAGCTCTGCCCAATGCGGGGATGCAGCACCACCGCGGCAATGCGCTTTTGCATATCGCGCTCCACCTTGCGTGCATTGTCTTCCATCAGCGTGCAATGGGTCGCGATTGCATTCAGGTCGTCTTCCGAATAAGGCTGGGCCGTCTTGGCCAACAGTGCCTTCATCAGGCGCTGCGTCACCACGTCGGGAAACCGCCGGTTGGGTGCGGTCGAGTGCGTGTAGTCCTGCACAGCCAGGCCGAAGTGACCCGGCGAAGGCTCATTCGGCTTCACCAGCACATATTCGCCTGGCCCCATCAGCTTGATCACCGTCAACGACAGATCGGGAAAGTGCACCGGATCTTTCTGTTTCTGTGCCAGCAGAAAATCGTTCAGCGCCTTCGAATCCGGTTCGGCTGGCAGCATCGTGCCTAGCTCCTTGGCCACTTCCACAAGGCGGTCCCAGCGCTTTGGCGTGCGCACGATGCGCCGGATCGATGCCACACCCGCCTCTTCGAAGGTGCGTGCCACAACGCCATTCGCGGCCACCATGAACTCTTCAATCAACGAGGTCGCGCGGTTCTTCTTCAGTTGCACAATCTCCACCGCCTGGTCGGCCTGCATTACCGGGCGCGTTTCCACTGTCTCCAGGTCGAGCGCACCGTGCTGAAAGCGCCCGCCGACCATGCGCTGCGCAGCCGCGTCCTGCAGTTTGAGCTGCGATGCCAGGTCGGCGCTGGCGGCGACTTTCGCCGGTGCTTTGCCTGAGCCGTCGAGCCACGCACCCACGCCGTTATACGCCAGCTGCGCGCGGTTACGCACCAGTGCCGCGTAAACCTTGCCGTCGGAAACGGTGCCCTCTCCATCCACGTTGAATTCGATCACGTGCGCCATCCGGTCTTCGTTCTCGTTCAGCGAAGTGATCCCTTCGGAAAGCTCCGCGGGAAGCATCGGAAAGACTTTTACGCCCGTGTATACGGAAGTGGTTTCGCCTTTAGCGTGTCCGTCGAGCACGGTTCCCTTGCCCACACGCGCGTCCACATCGGCCACCCCAATCAGCACGCGGATCCGGCCGTCGGGCAACTGCTCGGTCCATTCGATCTGGTCCAGGTCCTTGGAAGTGTCATTGTCGATCGAGGACCACAGCAGGCTTCGCAAATCCTGTGCGCCGGGAACCGCGGGCGGCTCAGGATGGGCCTGAATGCTGGCCAGTTGCGCGTCGGTTCCAGCCGGAAATTCAGGCTGGAAACCGTGTTCGATCATGCATGCTTGGGCGGAGGCGACAAGATTGAAATGCGAAGGCTGGCTTGAATGCATTGAAGAAGGGACTCCTTGAACGGACAAGCCAGCCTATCACGCCGAGCCCACACACGCGTCTGACTGGACACGCATCGCCGCCCTGCCGGAATCGACAACCGTTCGCCAGTATTGCCATCGGCCGAGAGTCGGCTTCTATTGTTGGATGCCGAGGTCGGAGAGCACTTTGGGCTTGGCTTCATCGACCGCAAGCAGGTTGTGGCATACAGCGCAATCCTGCGGTATGCTGCTGCCGTCCTTGGCCGTGTGGCTGCCGTCGTGACAGCGGAAGCAGCCCGGATAACTCATATGCCCAATATTGTTGGGGTGCGTTCCCCACGTTACCTTCATAAACGGGAAGACATTCTGGCTGTACAGCGTCACCAACTCGCCGGCGGCGGCTTTCACCTGCGCGCTTTTCGACGAAAGCACATCGGGATACTGCGCGCGATAAAAAGCCTGCAGCTGCTCGGGGATTTTCACGCCCGCATCCGCTTCCGAGGCGTACGTGCCGTTGAGCAGCTCCAGCCCCTTCTTGTGGACAAACGGCAGATCGGGACTGATAGCTCCCTCGGCCATCGCACGATTGATCGCGTCTTCCGCGGTCACAAACGTGTGCGCCGCCCGGTTATGGCAATCGATGCAATCCATCACCCTCCGCTCGCCCTTGGGGACACCGCTCCCCGCGGGCAGCGCGCTGAACACGGTTTCCGACCCGTCCGCATTGCGCTTGTCGACCCAGGGAATTGTGGTCCGCGTCGAGTCGGTAGTCACATATTCGATGTGCCCCAGGTGAACGCCGTGAATGCCGGTCAGGTGCGACAACCCATCCAGACCGCCAAGGTGCAGCAAAATGACCGACTGCGTCTCTGTGTTCTTTTCATCATCCGCAAAACTTGACTTGACGAGCAGCTTTTCACCCACAAACCTGGCTGGCGTATGGCAGCCTTCGCAAATGTCTCGCGCCGGGCGCAGATTCTGCACCGGCGACGGAATGGGGGTCGGATAGTCGGGGATCATCTTTGGAGCGAAATGCGCCAGCGGATGGAATGTGACTTCGACAAGTTGCTTGGTGCCGTTCACTTTCGCGCTGAGGTAAGCTTCAGCGCCCGAGCCGATATGGCAGTCCGTGCATGCTACGTGAGAGTGCGCCGAAATCCTGTAAGCCGTGTACTCCGGATGCATCACATGGCACGACTGGCCGCAGAACTGCGGCGAATCCATATAGGACGCGCCGCGATAACTGGCCACGGCCACCACCAGAAGGTTCACGATCGTGGCTACCAGCACAATATCCAGGCCATGCCGGAAGACGCGGTCGTTCAAATCGATCCTGGGAAACTCCGCCGGAATCTGCCCTTCTTTCCGCAGTTTCCTCCGGCGCAGGAATACTCCGATTGGAATGAGAATCAATCCGAGGATAAACAGCCCGGGAAGAAGCAGGAAGAAAATGATGCCGAGGTAAGGGTTCGTGCTCAGCCGGCCAAATATCTCAATCATCCAATAGCAGATAATGGTTACGCCGGATGCGCTGGTGATTGCGCCCCCGGCTAGGCTGATCGGATTGTTTCCGAAAAACAGCGCCGGCCTTACCCAGTTTTCCCGGAATTTTTGAAACAATGCCACCTTCTCCCCCAAATTCGTTCGCACGCAACTGCGCGATAACCGCAACTGTGGTTTCACTGCACGCGAAGAAGCCCGTCAGCTTTTGCCTCAGGGCAACCGGTTACTTCAGGCCCTTGTAAAAAGTCGCCACATCCTTGACTTGGGCATCGCTCAGACCGGCGATGGGCTTCATCTTTCCCTTGCCGTTCTTAATGGCGGCGATGATCTGGTCGATGGTCAGTTTCTGAATCTCCGGATCGGATGCAGGCTTGATGCCCATCATCTTGGCCATCCCCGCGCTGGGCGTACCGGTTGCGCCATGGCACATCGAGCATTTCGCCTTATAGGTTGCTTCCCCGCCGGATTGGGCGAACCCTGCTGCACCGGCCAGGCAAAAAACCGCTGCCAGAACTACCTGGGATCGAATCGACTTCATCATTGAGTTGCTCCTTCGTTGGTATTTTGAACAGCATTCTGCGTGGCCAAACCGAGATGGAAAGACTTCAACCCCACCCCACTGCGGATTCTCTGAGAAATTCGATTCTCCGCTCAGAATTCATAGTGCAATCCAAGCGTTACATTGTTCGCATGAAAATTCCGCGCCGCCGTCTCGCCGGCAGGCGACTCGGTCAGACCCGTCTGCGCGGTTAAAGTCGCGCAGGGAACAACCACCGATGTCAAAGACGTAGACGCGCTGCAATTCTCCGGACCCGAAGGACCACCTTCCCCATACCCGTAAAAATTGTATTCGCTCTTCATGGTCAGGTGAGGATTAACCGCCCAGGCGAGATTGACGAACGGCGACTGATACGACGACACCAGCGATCCGTTCACATCGCGCGCATCGTTGAAGAACCGGCTCCCGTTCACTGAACTTATCCGGTATCCAAGATTCGATTGGATCTGCTTGGCAGGCGACAGCCGTAGAGACACAGATCCGTACTGCGTCGGTGCATTCATGAAGTCGCGCCCAAACCAGTCGGCCAGTTGGGTCGTCGAACCGCGGGTAAATACTCCGCCACAGACGTTGGGCGCTCCGCTCGCGGTGAGGGTGGCCGTTCCGGGATAAGCGCTTGGCTTGGCGGCCGCGTTCTGGGCGCCGTTGTCAAAACAAATATTGGTTGCCGCATAGACATCGGTGTAGGCGTAGCTGAAGTCAAGACCATAGTGGTCATTGGGCAGCAACATGCCGCTCAGACTGGCAATCCTGGTGTGATCGACATGATCCAGCGGGCCTTCGTATGGGTCGTCGCCCGCGGCCACCGCGGCCTGATTGTTATTTGTGTTGTTATGCCGTTCCAGGTCGTTGAAGGCGCCAGAGAACGTTGCCCACGATTTCGGCCTGTATCGGGCATGAACCCGGTAGTGCCATAGTTGCCGCGGCGAAATTGGCGTGAGCGCGTTGTCGGCGTAGGCCATTTCGACGGAACCGTTCAAATCGAGGTTTGCAGTGGGACGCACAGCTGCGGTAAACACCCCGGCATCTTCGTTGATGGTCACCGTTCCGCCGACCGAAGCGCCCACCGGAAGCGGAATGTTGTGAGGATTGCCTTCCGCTACCACGTGATTCTG
>Ga0070764_10000695_pt1 | contig 13708 bp, 14 predicted proteins | sample HubBroMetageWRM4_FD_67287 | JGI IMG/M metagenome (GOLD analysis project Ga0070764, IMG submission 67287) | Warmed soil microbial communities from the Hubbard Brook experimental Forest, New Hampshire - Hubbard Brook CCASE Soil Metagenome WRM 4 | ecosystem: Environmental > Terrestrial > Soil >... | reverse complement strand
GCCAGGCTGTGCAGAAAAATTCCCGTGCCCGCGAGCAACACAAGCGAAAGCGCGAGCTGCCCCACGACGAGCGAATCGCGGAAATAATGGTGCGCACGGCTTACGTGCGCCGCGCCGCGCCCTGCATTCAGATTTTCCTGCGGATCCACGCGCGCGACCTGCACGGCCGGCACCGCGCCGAAAATCAGCGCCGAGAATAGCGACGCAGCGCAGGTAAATCCCAGCACATAGGAATCCATGTGAACGGTGATCGCCGCGCCCAGATTTCCCTCCGCGAGCAATAGCAGCGCACGAATCGCAACATAAGCGAGGCCGATGCCGACAACTGTTCCCGCAACCGCGAGCACCAGACTCTCTGTAAGAATCTGCCGCGCCATTCGCGCCGGCGACGCGCCAAGCGCGGTGCGAACTGCGAATTCACGCTTCCGTGCCGACGCGCGCGCCAGCAACAATCCCGCCACGTTCGCGCACGCGATCAATAGCACGAGGCCCACCGCACCAAGCAGCACCAGCAACGGCGTCCGCACGTCGCCATACAGCAGCCGCGCGATCGGCACGGAAAACAGTCCCCATCCGGAATTCTTCGGGTAGTCGATGCCGGCCGTATCGATGAAGCGCTGAGTGATCACGCCCATCACCGCCGCCGCTCGGTCAGCCGTGACGCCGGGCTGCAAGCGCGCGATAGCGAAATAGCGTTCATTGAAAAAGTTATTGCGATCGAACTCAGCAGGCGCGAGCCCCATAGGCGACCAGATGTCCACGCCGGCGGGCCAGTCAAAATCCGCGCGCATCACGCCGACAACTTTATAGCTCTGCTGATTCAGTTCGATCGACCGCCCGACGATCGCCGGGTCGGATCCAAAAACCGTCTTCCACGCGCGATTCGACAACACCACCACCGAATTCGCTCCCGGCTGATCCTCTTCCGGTGTGAACGTTCGCCCCAGATACGGCGTCGCGCCAAGCACCTCGAACCACTGCTGCGTCACCTGCGATCCCACCAGGCGCACCGGGAATCCGCCCGCCGAATAATTGAAATCCATGCCCTGCTCGAGCGCCACCGAGCTAAACGTGCCCGCTTCGTGCCGGACCAGATCGAAATCCGGCACGGAAATCTGAATGCTATCGAGGCGAAGCGAAACGTACCGCGCGCGCGGCGCCACCACTCGCTCCGGATGATCGATTCCCGCGGGATGGAGCAGCAGCCCGTTTACTACGCTGAAAATCGCTGTGTTCGCGCCGATCCCAAGCGCCAGCGTCAGCACCGCAATCGCGGCGAACCCCGGCGATTTCGCCAGGAGCCGCAGCGTGTACTTCAGGTCTTGCACGAATGTGTTCATCGGCGACTCCCGCGACGGCGAGTTTCAGACGGCGTAAGCGCACGCAAGAGTCACGCAGGCGCACTTCGCCCGGCTGGTGATTGAAGGTACGCGCAAGTACGCCCGGAAGTTCACCGAAAAATGCTACAGAGCGGGCAATCAGCAAGCCGGAGGGCCGAACAGCTACAAAACGGTGACGACTGCTACTTCGTGGACTTCACTTTCGAAAGCTTGAGAGTCATCTCCAAATCGCGCCTCGTATCAAAGTTCGAAATCGTGCGCGTCGGCGAGAGCGTCTCGTTGTGCTCCGCGTAAATCTCGTAATCGACGTTGGGATCGAGCCCGCTGAACCGGTACGTCGCCGTGTCGTCCGCGATGTACGTCTTCACCGCCAGCGTTTTCAAATTTTTCAGGTACACCACACTCGAAGGCACCGGATTCTCCTGCTTATCGATCACCGTGCCGTGCACCACGCGCAACTGCGCCTCGGCTTTCTTCTGAGCTTTGGTCTGCGGCGGGTCTTGGTCGAGCGGTTGAACCTTCGGCGCCACCTGCGCGGAACACGCAGGCGCGAACGCGGAAAATCCACCAACACAAAGTAGAAATGCGAAAAGCGCGGCGAAGCGGAAGGGTTTCACAATGTCCTTGGATGCGCGCGAACTTGAGCTGGTTTCAGAACGTTTCCAAGCGCGATCTCACCACCACAACCAAGCGCCAGCCTCAGCGAGGCCAAACGACGCGCCTACTCTTCCTCGTCCGGATTCTCGAGGTCGCGTTCGCCGTCCTCTTCTTCCTCGTCTTCCTCTTCGTCTTCTTTCTCGGCGCTCGATTCTTCTTCTTCGTCCTCATCGTCGTCATCGTCATCTTCGGAAATCTTGATCAGATGGACGGGATGAGTCTGCGTCACTTCGAGTTCAGCATCGCACTCGGGGCAGCCGACGATTTCGCCTTCCTCGACTTCGTCTTCGTCGAGATCAATTTCGGTGTCGCATTCCGGACAACGTGTCACGGGCCAAGTCTCCTTTCACGAGGGAAGGTCAGCTCGCGGAGTATTATATACCGCGAGGCAAATTGAAAAAGGCCATGGATGGGAAAGAGTGACCTCGAAACGTGAATATCCCGATAGGCCACTGGTAGGCGTCGGCGGCGTGGTGATCCACGGCGGCCGGACTCTACTGATCAAGCGCGGCGGCCCTCCCCTCGAAGGTCAATGGTCGATTCCCGGCGGAATGCTCGAGCTCGGCGAAACTTTACGCGAAGGCGCGGCGCGTGAACTCCTCGAAGAAACCGGCTTGACCGTCCGAGTCGGCGAGCTAGTCGAAGTCTTCGAACGCATTTTCCCCGACGACACCGGAAAAATCCGCTATCACTTCGTCATTCACGATTTCCTCTGCGAAGTCATCAGCGGCGAACCACGCGCCGCCAGCGACGTAACCGACGTAGCCTGGGCCACCCGCGACGAACTCCCCTCCTTCGAACTCACCGACACCGCCACCCGCGTCCTCCTCCGCGCCTTCGCCATGGCAAATCCGTAGTAGGACAGGCTCTCAGCGGGATGTGCCTTAGTCGCGCGCAGCGCGATGTAGCTTAGACTTTCGAGTCTGAGCGCGACCAACTCTCAGTTGGTCGCGGGTTTAGCAATCCCGAGTCCCGAGATTCCGCCAATTTGCGCACGCCAATATATCGTGTTACGATATATCCACCATGCACCGCCCAACGTCCAACGCCCATGAGAAACTGTTGCGCCGCCTAGCCGAGTTCCGCTTCCAACTCCGCCAATTCCTCCTCTACAGCGAACGCGCCGCAGCGCACGCCGGCGTCCAGCCACAGCAACACCAGCTCCTCCTCCAAATCGCCGGCAAGCCCACCGACGCCCTCGCCACGATCGCCTACGCCGCCGAACGCCTCGGCCTGCAACACCACAGTGTCGTTGAACTCGTCGATCGCTCCGTGCGCGAGCGCCTCATCGAACGCGGCGAAGACCCCAAAGACGCGCGCCGCGTGATCCTCACCGTCACAAAGAAAGGCCGCCGCGTCCTCGACGAACTTTCCACCGATCACGCCACCGAATTAAGCGAAATGGGCCCGCGCCTCGCGCAAGCGCTCCATGGAATCGGAACCACCAAACAAAAAACGCGCCGCACAACAGCGCGCAAACGCACCGAAAGGCCGAAACAACAATGAACTCCCATCCATCCGCCCTCCGCGATTTCACCGTGGAGCGCCGCGTCTGGCTCCTCTCAGCCGTCGCCGTCGTCATCGGAGCCGGCGGCGCCGTCCTCGCCGTACTGCTCCTCAAATGCATCGCGCTCGCAACGAACATTTTTTATTACCATCGCATTAGTTTCGCGAACGTCAGCCCCGCAGGCAGCACGCTCGGCGTCTTCATGCCTCTCGTTCCCATCGTCGGCGGGCTAATCGTCGGAGTGATGGCGCGCTACGGCTCAGAAAAAATTCGTGGCCACGGAATTCCCGAAGCAATCGAAGCCATCCTCCTACGCGGCGCGCGCGTCGAACCCGTCGTCGCGTTGTTGAAGCCCATCTCCGCCGCAATCTCGATCGGCTCCGGCGGCCCGTTTGGCGCCGAAGGTCCGATCATCATGACGGGCGGCGCCTTCGGCTCGCTCGTCGCGCAGTGGATCCGCCTCACAGACGCCGAACGCACCACGCTACTCGTCGCCGGCGCCGCGGCCGGAATGTCCGCCACATTCGCTTCGCCACTCGCGGCGATCCTGCTCGCCACGGAATTGCTCCTCTTCGAATGGCGGCCGCGCAGCCTCGCGCCCGTTGCATTTGCAAGCATCACGGCTGCAATTTTGCGCGTGCGCTGGCTCGGCGCCGGCCCGCTCTTCCCCGTCCCTGAAATGGGCGCGATGCTTTCCGGCAAAATCGCCATCGGCGCGATTCTCACCGGCCTTCTGATCGGCGTGCTCGCGGCAGGCATGAGCCGCATGATGTACGGCTTCGAAGATCTTTTCGCAAAGCTGCCGGTGCACTGGATGTGGTGGCCGGCGATCGGAGGAATCGGCATCGGCGTCGGTGGAATATTTTTTCCGCGCGGCCTCGGAGTCGGCTACGACAACATCGCCGAGCTCCTCCGCGGCAACGCGCCGCTCGCGCTGCTCGTTGGCCTGCTGGTCGCGAAAAGCTTGATGTGGGCGTTTTCGCTCGGCTCGGGAACTTCCGGCGGCGTGCTCGCACCTCTACTCATGATCGGCGGCGCGGCCGGAGAATTGCTCGCGCACTTGGCTGGGGCAAGCGTAGAGATGCAGGCGCTGTGGGCGATGGTCGGAATGGCCGCAATGCTTTCGGGTTCGCTGGGCGTGCCACTCACGGCGATCGCTTTCACTCTCGAGATCACGCATTCGATCGGCGCGATGGCGCCGGTGATGATGTCCTGCATCGGCGCATATCTCGTCACATCGTTGATCCTGCCGCGCTCGATCCTCACAGAAAAAATCAGCCGCCGCGGATTCCACCTCACGCGCGAGTACGGTGTCGATCCGCTGGAAATGGTTTCGGTGAACGAAGTGATGTCCGCATCGCCGGCGTGCGACCCCGCCTCACAGCTGCCCGAGTATTACGCCTTCGGCGACGAAACTTCACGCACCGCCGCAGAACGCATGGCCACCACAGGTCTCGACCAACTCGCCGTAGTCGATCGCACGACGAAGAAAATCTGCGGCAGGGTCACGCTGCACGACCTGCTCGCAGGCCGCAAACGCGCCATCGATCGCGAGAACGAACGCGTCCGCGTCTTCTCCGCGCGCATCCCAGGCGAACGCTCCGTAGCGCGATAATCCGGCCTCCACAAGCGCGAAGCAGGTCAGCACATCACGCCATGACGGGATGCACTGAGCGCATGCCGGATTCAACGTGTCGCGCACGCTCCAGCGCGGCCGCCACCGACGCGCAAAAGTTTTCCTCGCCGACGTGGCGGTCAAACCCGGCGCGGCGCATGCGCAGCATCGGCTGCTCCCGCGCGCCGCAAACAATCAACACGCGCCCCGATTCGCGCACGCGATCGGCCAACGTTTCGAGCGCCTGAATGCCGGTGGCGTCGATCGCCGTCATGTTCCGCAATCGCAAAATCACAACGTGCGGCAGCTGCGGCAGCCGTGCATAGAGCGCATCGATCTTGTCCGTCGCTCCAAAAAGAAACGGCCCGTGAATCCGGAAGATACTCACGTATTCCGGAATATCCTTCTGCTGCAGAATGTGCGCTTCGCCGTCGCGCAAATATTCCGGCGTCACTTCTGAAACTGTTGTGGTCTGCGTCACCTTCCGGATGTAAACCAACGACGCGAGAATCATTCCCGCTTCCACCGCCACCGTAAGATCGGCGAACACCGTCAGCGCGAACGTGACGAGCCACACGCCGATTTCGAGCGAAGACAGGCGCAAAATCCCGGGAATCTCGTGCCACTCCCCCATCCCGTAGGAAACCACCAAGAGAATTGCGGCCAGCACCGTGAGCGGAATGAATTGCGCAAGCGGCGCCGCAAACATCACGATCGCCAGCAGCGTGAGCGAATGAATCATTCCCGCCACCGGAGTTTTCGCGCCCGACCGGATATTTGTAGCCGTTCGCGCGATCGCGCCTGTGGCGGGCAAGCCTCCGGCAAGCGGTGAAAGCACGTTCGCGATGCCCTGCGCCACCAGTTCAACATTGGGGTTGTGGCGATCGCCGCTCAAGCGATCCGACACCACGGCGGACATGAGCGACTCGATCGCGCCCAGCATTGCCAGCGCAATCGCAGGAGAAATCAGTGGCCGCACGATATCGATGCGAAATTGCGGAATGTGAATCACCGGAAAGCCCGAGGGAATTCCGCCAAAGCGCGTGCCAATTGTCGCCACCGGCAACTTCAACGCCACAACGGCGGCCGTTGCGGCAAACAGCACCACGATATAGCCGGGCACCCGCTGAACGTAGCGCCGGAAAACAATGATCGCGGCAAGCGATGCGGCGCCGAGCGCCGTCTCCAGCGGCGACAACGTCCAAAACTGGTGCGCGAGCACGGACACACGCGCCGCGAATTCGCCCGGCACTTTGTCGATCTTCAACCCGAAAAAATCTTTGATCTGCGTGCTGGCGATCAATACTGCAATGCCGTTAGTGAATCCGATCACCACCGGGCGCGGAATAAATTTAACGGCCCCGCCGAGGCCGGTGATGCCCAGCAGCATCAGCATCACGCCGGCCATCATCGTGCACATGAAAAGTCCATCGACGCCGTACTTCGCGACGATTCCGTAAACCACTACAACGAACGCGCCGGTGGGCCCTCCGATTTGCGTCGAAGATCCACCGAACGCAGAAATCGCAAACCCCGCGACGATCGCGCAATAAAGCCCGGACTGCGGCGGCACTCCCGACGCAATCGCGAACGCCATCGCCAGCGGCAGCGCCACCAGGCCCACGGTAATTCCCGCGAGCAGGTCGCCGAAAAAAATCCGCCGTGAGTAATGACGCAGTAAGACAACAGATTTAGGGAGCCAATCGCTCATAGATACGGAATCGTCCACAGACGCGAATGCCTTCAGTCCACGCGAGCGGACCAATCACTAGTATCGCCGGGCGCACGAACCAGCCGAGGTGACGCACGTCACCAGTGAAAACGAATCAATGGCGCGCTACGAAACCAGCCTAAGCCGTGTGGTCGTGATGAGAGTGGAATTTGGAATCGTGAGACGCACCGCGGAAGGGCGCCGTGAAAATGCGGCGGATCGCGTGCAGCAACTTTCGAAACAACGTCGGCTTTTCGTACTGCCGCCAAGCTCTCTGTGTCATAGGGCCCAACCGCTCGCTGCGCAAAACCATCCACGCAGCGTCGAAACTTTCACGTCAACTAACTCGCTGCAGCCTCAGACAGCCGCCCGTACCGCCGCTCGCGCCCCAGAAAATCCTCCACAGCGGATTCCAGGTCGGACGCTTTGAAGTCCGGCCACATCACCGGCGTGAAAAATAGTTCAGCGTACGCGCATTCCCACAACATGAAATCGCTCAGTCGCCGGTCGCCGCCGGTGCGAATCAGCAAATCCACGTCCAGAGCCGCGCCGGTCGAATGCGTCACTTCGCCAAGCCGCTTCGCGAATTCGCGCTGCGAAACTTCCAGGCTACTCATCATCCAGCACGCCGCGCGCAAAATCGCATCACGCGACGAGTAATCCACAGCAATGCGCAGCTCGAGCGCGCGTCCCGCGGCTGTAGCGCGCTCCGCGGCATCGATCGATTGTTTCAGTGAAGGCGGCAGCCTGTCGCGGCGCCCGATCACGCGCAACCGGATTCCCTCCGTCACGCACTTCGGCGCTTCCGCGCGAAAATATTCTTCCAGCAAGCCGAGTAGCGCATTCACTTCGCTCATCGGCCGGCCCCAGTTGTCACTCGAAAACGCGTACAGGGTCAGCGTGCCGATACCCAGCCCCGGAGCGGCGCGCACCACGCGGCGCACAGATTCCACTCCCGCGCGATGCCCTTCCGACCGCGCAAGTCCCCGCTGCCCGGCCCAGCGTCCATTGCCATCCAAAAGTATCGCGACGTGAAGTCCGTTCGATGTTGCCGTCTGCTGGGCGAGTTTGTTGATGGGTACGCTCATCGATTTATCCGCGTTATGAATTTGGTAGTAGCGCTAGCCTTCCCGCGTCACACGTATCAAAGCTTCCATATGATCCAGATATTTTTCCAGCGCGCGCCGGCCTGATGCGGACAGGCGATACTCCGTCTTCGGCACGCGGCCATCGAACGATTTCGCGCAGTCGATGTATCCCGCATCTTCCAGCTTGCGCGCGTGTACGCTCAGGTTTCCGTCGGTCACGCGCAGCAGTCCTTTCAAATCGTTGAACGTGAGCGACGCGTTCACCGCCAGCGCGCTGATGATCGCAAGCCTCGTCCGCTCGTGAATCAGCCGATCGAGATTGGTCGCCTGCGTTTCCGTTCCCACCGCGCGCCGTGCGCGTTCCGCTCCGTCGTTTCGCTCTGGGCGCGTCGTGCGCACAGCATTCGATTTAGCCGCCATATTTCCTCGCAATCATCGCACCGAAAAGTATGTGAAGCCCGCCAAAGCCGGCCGCGAGAAACCAATTACTCCAGCTCGATGGGCAAAAAAGCGCCACCGCGCCGAGCACCATAAAGCAGAGACCCATCAGCGGAACGATTCGAATCGAAAACGCTCCACCCGTCACCACGCCCGTGCCATATAGAAGTAGCCACTCCGCGGGAATCGGTTCGATGTTCGCATTGCGCACGTTCATCGCGATCAGCAGCGCGCCCACGAACAGCGGCGGAGCAAAACTGTAAGCGAAACGCCGTCCAGGCCCCGAGAACACCGGCGTGCCCGCACTTCGCGCCTTCGAATACGTAGTCCACACCGCGATTCCAACCGCGACGATCGCCTCAGCCATCCACGTGCCCAACCACCCGATCGACGAAGTCTGCCGCGACGCGATTACCGCCGCTCCTAGCGCCGTGATCCCCATTGCCACTCCGCCCCAGCCGGGAACGGCCGTGAACGAGCTGGCTCGCTCCATCGTTTCGCGGATGAAACGCAGGTTGTCTCGGGCGTGGTCGTCGATCGCCAGCGGCGTTGGAGGGCCGCCGGGGCGCGATGCCGGAAATTTGGAAGACGCCATACGCCGAGCATAAGCAGCCCGGCCGTACCTGTCAAGTACTTTATATAATAAAGTTCCATGAAACTCTCGTGAAAAATAGCCGCCGAAAGCCGTTCTCCGTTGTGCACCGTCTAAGTGGCGGCTATGCTGCATCAGCTTCTAATAAAAACGAGGAGACAGCGGATGAAAAAGATTCTGGCAGCACTGGTAATCCTGGCTTGTACGGGCCTTGCGGCATCCACGCAGGCTCAGACTCCGGCTCCCGCGGCAGACGCTTCGAAAAATCCCGTGACGGACATGCTGCGCCAGGTTCTCGGTCGCGCCGCGCAAAACCAGGTGGCCGCGGCGGATGCAATGCCGGCGGACAAATACAGCTACAAGCCCACGCCCGAACAAATCACCTTCGGCCATTTGATCGTGCACATCATCAACTCCAATAATCTCGTCTGCTCGGCGTACGGCGGCACCACCGCGCCCACCGAAAAACCGGCCGACACCGACTCGAAAGACAAGCTGATGCCGCAGCTCAAGGCTTCCTTCGACCTCTGCACGCAGGCGTTTGCGAAGGCCGACGATTCAAACCTCGGCGAATCGATCAAAGTTTTCGGCGACCGGCAAATCTCGCGCGGCGGCGTGATCATTATTCTGGCCAGCGAATTCGCCGACCACTACGGCATGCAAGCGATGTACTTGCGGCTAAACGGACTCGTCCCGCCGACAGCCAAGAAGAATTAATAGAAGTCAGAAGACGGTGCGGCTACTTCGGATAACGTCCGAACAACTGGTTCCAGCGGATATAGATCAGATCGCCAAACATCGTGAGGCTGGCGCGCACGACGTGCACTTTCGTCGCTTCGTCGTGCGCCCACCGCACCGGCACTTCCGCGATGCGCAAACCATGCCGCTTCGCCAGAAACAAAACCTCCGGATCGAATCCCCACCCCAGAATCCGCTGCTGCTCGAAAACAATGCGCGACGCCTCGCGCTCAAACACTTTGAACCCGCATTGCGTATCGTGAATCGGCAGCCACGTAAAGAGCCGTACCAGCGCGTTGAAAATAATTCCCGCCATCTCGCGCAGCTGCGACTGCCGAACCGAGATCAGCGAACGGTCGATCGCGCGCGACCCGATCGCCACCTGATTCCCTTTCTTCAGCGCGTCGAATAATTTTTCAGACTCTTCGATCGGCGCCGATAAATCCGCGTCCGTGAAAAGCGCCAGCCGCCCGCGCGATTCCAGCATGCCGTGCCGCACGCTGTAGCCCTTCCCTTGGTTGCCCGGATTCGAAAGCAGCCGCACCGACGGCCACTGCCGCGCCCAATCGCGCGCCACTTGCGCCGTGCCGTCCGTCGATCCGTCGTCCACCACGATCACTTCGATCTGGTCGAGCGGCAACGGACGTCCCTCGAAATATTCGCGGATGCGAGCCAGCGTTCGCGGGAGCCGCTTTTCTTCGTTGTAGGAAGGAATGATGATCGAAAGCTCGGGGCCCAAACTCATTTTTCCAGGGCGCCATCGGGGCGCAAACGCCAGCCGTGCAATCCCAGCAGCGGAACGAACCGGCACGGAAACAGCGTTTGCTGCGTGACGCGATTTTCTTTTTTCACCAGCAGCATCAAGTCCTGCTGCTCCGCATTTCCAACCGGAATCACCAGGCGCCCGCCCTCCGCCAGCTGATCCACCAGCGTCGCGGGCACAGCCGGCGCCGCCGCGCTCACCAGGATCGCGTTATACGGCGAAGCCATCGGCCACCCGAGCGAACCATCACCCGCAAAAATGTTCACATTCCTGTACCCGAGCCGGTTCAGCCGCTCGCGGGCTGTCGCCACCAGCTGCGTGCGGAATTCCACCGCGAACACCTCGCGCGCGAGATACGAAAGCACCGCCGCCTGGTAACCCGACCCGCACCCGACCTCGAGCACACGATCTGTGGGCTCAATCGCCAGCGCTTCCGCGGCAGCCGCCACCATGTACGGCTGCGAGATCGTCTGCGCTTCGCCAATCTGCAGCGGTTTATCGTCGTACGCTTCGCCCACGCACGACGCCGGCACAAATTCATGCCGCGGCACCGCCAGCATCGCATCCAGCACGCGCGGCGACGCAATCCCGCGCTCGCGAATTTGCCGCGCAACCATTTCCTTCCGCGCGGAGTCGAACTGTAGCGTTGCCGTGGCCGTGCCCGCGCCGTTTGCGCTCATGGTAGCAATCCCGTTTTTACTGGCGGCTGGGAATTCCCGTCGGTTACTTCCACACCTGCGAGCCGTGCGATTCGTTTTGGCGGACCGCTGAGACCAGGAAGGCTCACTCGGCTGAAATTATCACAGGAAATGCGCGGCTGCTACTGGAACTCAATTCATCGAAGTAGCAGGTCACCCGAGCCATAAACGCGCCGGCACCGGAATTGCATAGCTGCACCTCGTTCGATACAGTTCTAAGGTTCGTTTGTCAGGGCGGACAGAAGCCCGGACCAACCACAGGAGATCCGATGAAGTTCCAGAATGCCCTGATTTTGGCGGCATGTTCGGCGTTCACTCTCGCCGCCGCCTCACCGGCGCACGCGCAAGCCGCACCCGGCACCGCGCCCGCACAGAAGCCGGCCGCACAAGCCGCCGCGCCCGCCGAAAAGCTCGACCCCGCGAAGGAAGCCGCCATTCGCCACTTGCTCGACCTCACCGAAATTTCCAAGATGGGCGACAACATTTCCGCCGGCATCTCCCGCGAAGTTCAAAACGCCGCCGGCCGCGCCGTCGCGCAGGATCAAGTTCCGAAGTTCATGCAGGAATTCAGCGCGAAATTCACCACTGCCGCCCCGGTCAGCAAAGTCACTGACGCAATCGTTCCGATTTACGCAAAGCACTTCACGCTGGAAGAAATTCAAGGCCTCACCAAATTCTACGAGTCGCCGCTCGGCCAGAAGCTCGTGAAGGAAATGCCGGCCGTCGTGCAGGAATCGCAGAACGTCGGCGTCGAAATGGATGAAGCCGCGGCTCTCGTAGTCCTCCGCGGAATGCAGGACGAATATCCCGTGCTGAAACAGATGCTGCCGCCGGATCCGAATGCTCCCGCGCCGGCCGCTCCTGCCGCAACTCCAACGCCGGGTCCGGGCGCAGGCTCGGGCGATTCAGGTGCATCGTCCGCTCCTCCTCCGAAGAACGTCCAGCCGGGCACGCCCGCCACGCCGAAGCAGTAATTTTTTTCGGCGCGCTCTTGAGGGCGCAATGAAACACGTCACGATGAACGACAACATGAAACTAACGAGGAGGCCGGTGCTCGCCGGCCTCTTCGCGTTTCTGGCCGCCGTCGCATGCGCGCTCGCCGGAATTCATCCCGCACTCGCGCAATCGCAACAGTCTCCCGCGCAGACCGGCTCGATCACCGTTTCCGCCGCGATCAGTCTCAAAGACGCTCTCGCCCAACTCGGCCCGCTCTACGAAAAACGCGTCCCCGGCGCGAAAATCACCTTCAACTACGGCGGCTCCGGCACGCTCGAGCAGCAAATCGAACAAGGCGCTCCGGCCGACATTTTCTTCTCAGCCGCCGAGCAGCAGATGGATCAGCTCAAAGCCGCCGGCCTCATCGACGGCGCGCCGCACGACATCGTCTCCAATTCCCTCGTACTCATCGCGCCCGCCGGCGACGACGCGCTGAAAACTCTCGAAAATCTTGAAGCCCCCTTCGTGAAAAAAATCGCTCTCGGCGAAACGAAAACCGTTCCCGCCGGAATGTACGCCCAAGAATCCCTCGGCCATCTCGGCCTCTGGGCCGGCCTCACGCCGAAAATCGTCTTCGCGAAAGACGTTCGCGCCGTCCTCACCTACGTCGAAACCGGCAACGCCGACGCGGGCTTCGTCTATGAAACCGACGCGCTCAGTTCGAAAAAAGTTCGAGTCGTCACCAAAGTCCCCGACGACACGCACGCGCCAATCGTCTATCCCGCCGCGGTACTGAAAAATTCCAAGAATCCCGAACTCGCGAAAGCCTTCCTCGATTTTCTCGCCGGCTCCGACGCGCGCGTCATCTTCCAGGAATTCGGCTTCGCTCCTCCGCCGGCAGACACCACCGTCATCGAAAAACCTGCCGCCGCAAATTAGTCCCGCTCCGGCTACAATCCTCCTCGCATGGCGCCCGTCACAGACTGGTCTCCGCTTTGGATTTCGCTCGCGACCTCCATCGTCGCGACGTTGCTGACGCTCATCGTAGGCGTCACCGCCGCGGCATGGCGCGAACGCAGGCGCGGCCCGCTCGCCGTCGTCGTCGATTCGATTTTCCTTTTGCCTCTCGTGCTCCCGCCCACCGTCGTCGGCTTCCTCCTCCTCATAGTCTTCGGCCGCCGCAGCCCTGTTGGCGCGCTACTCGCGAAGCTCGACGCCACAATCGTGTTTTCCTGGCCCGCCACCGTCATCGCCGCGGCGACCGTTTCGTTTCCGCTGATGTATCTCACGGCTCGCGCGGCGCTCGAGCAGGTCGATCCCACTCTCGCCGAAGCCGCCCGCACTCTCGGTGCCGGCGAATCGCGCGTGTTGCGCGAAATCCTGCTCCCGCTCGCGTGGCCCGGCATCCTCGCCGGCACCGTTCTCGCGTTCGCCCGAGCGCTCGGCGAATTCGGCGCCACCCTAATGATCGCGGGCGACATTCCTGGCCGCACCGAAACCATTCCGCTCGCAATTTATTTCGCGGTGGAATCCGGCGGCATGCAGCGTGCCTGGATGTGGTGCGCGATCGATGTGGCGATTTCGCTGGTGCTGCTCGGCGGGCTTTATTACTGGACGAATGCGCA
>Ga0070764_10000694_pt1 | contig 13708 bp, 13 predicted proteins | sample HubBroMetageWRM4_FD_67287 | JGI IMG/M metagenome (GOLD analysis project Ga0070764, IMG submission 67287) | Warmed soil microbial communities from the Hubbard Brook experimental Forest, New Hampshire - Hubbard Brook CCASE Soil Metagenome WRM 4 | ecosystem: Environmental > Terrestrial > Soil >... | reverse complement strand
GGCGTGATCAGCCCGTAGAACAGCCCTGTATTGCGCCGCAGATAGAGCAACTCCTTTGCCGCGACCACGCGCGTCACGTCTGCCGGTCTCGCAGACGCAGTGACGAACGCCGCAGCCGGCGTCGCATGCGTCACCTCATGCTTCACCACCTTCGCCGCGCGCACTACATTCGCCGGATCGCTCAGGTTCTCTCCGCGATACTCCGTCCCCATTCGCTGCGCGAACACCAGCAGAAACACGCATCCCCACGCGGCCGACGCAAGGTTCATCACCGCAAACGTGGTCACTCGACCCTGCGCCGCCGCTGCAACCGATCTCCCCGCAAGCTCCGGCGGCAGCACACTCACATATCGCTCGACCCTCGTCAGCGTGCCCTGAACCGCACGAATCTTCCGCAGGCTGAGTCGGTGATTGTGATACGCCGGGTTGTACGCGAAGTTAAGCCCCTGCGCTGCAATCGAGATCAAAAAGATCAGCGCCGTAAACGCCTCGCGCGCACGTCGCGTCGAAAGCCAGCGGTCCACCCACGCGAAAACCATTCGCGTGAACAGCACATTCACCACCGCGAACACCGCCATCGCCACCAACGCCCATCCGGCCAGCGCAGGCTTCACGATCGTTACGCCCACGGCCGCGGCCAGTGACATCAGTGTCGTAATGATGTTCCCGGGCGAGAGAATCCCGAAGAACAACCGCACCGCCGTATAACTCCATACACCCATCGGGAAGCGGATCAGCTGCTTCGGATCAAACGTTGTCCCCGGCTGCCCCAGGTTCAGGTTCGCCAGCTGGCTCAGCAGGAAGATCGCCCACAGCACCCAGCTCACACGGTCAAGATGTCCCGTCGCCGCCGCCCACGCCGCCGTCGCGCCCGCGCCAAAGCACAACCCTCCGACGATCGCTAGCGCAAACGGAGCTACGCTCAGCGTCGCCGCCAGGTCGCTCTTGCCGCCCTTGCGTCGGAAGCCGTTCAAGTACATCTGCCAGCGCAACCGCGTGATCGCACCAAACTGCGCGCGCGTCTGCGCTGCCGTCCACGCTGTTGCTGTTAGCTCAGCCACGCGAGCTCGCCTTCGCGCACAGCAGTCTCACTGCTGTCCTTGCCCACCACGCTCAGAAAGATCTGTTCCAGCGTCAGCCGCGATCCCGCCTCATGCGACCCGGCCTCAAGCGACTCAGAGGACAGCTTCGCACGGACGCCCGCCCGCAGCTCCTCCAGCGACCCATGCGCCACAATCCTTCCGTGGTCGATGATCGCAATGTGCGAGCACAGCCGCTCCACAATCTCCAGCACGTGCGATGTCAAAAAGATCGTCGCGCCGCGCGCAATCATCCCCTGCAGCATCGCTTTCAATGTGCCCGCTGCCACTGCATCCACACCCTCAAACGGCTCGTCGAGAAACAGCACTTTCGGTCCGTGGATCACCGCGGCGGCCAGCGCCAGCTTCTTCCCCATGCCATGCGAGAAGTCCGCAATCAGCTTCTTCCGCTCATCCGCCAGGTTCATGAACTCCAGCAGTTCAGCCGTGCGCTCCTGCGACGTGCGCCGGTCGAGCCCATACATCCGCCCCACAAACTCCAGGTACTCACGAGCTGTCAGCTTGCCGAACAGCGCCATGCCCTCCGGCACCACACCGATATTCCGCTTTACCTCCAGCGGATTCTGAAACAGATCTTCGCCGAGGATCTGAATCGTCCCCGTCGTCGGAGCAAGAAGCCCCGTCATCATCTTGATGGTCGTCGATTTCCCAGCTCCATTCGGCCCCAGAAAACCGAAGAACTGGCCCGGCTCAACAACAAGGTCAATATGATCAACAGCCGTAAAGCCATTAAAGCTCCGGCTGAGGTCGTGCGCTGCTATCGCTGGCATGTTGAGCCGAGTGTACGTTATCCCCTTACATCGGTGGTGGATGATGCGGATCTACGTTGCCATCGGGATCGTGCCCCGCCTTCTGTGTCCGGCCCGCTGTCTCACCCGGGTTCACCAGGTCACGCAGCTCCTTGCTCGGCTTGAAGAAGGGAACCCGCTTCGCTGGTACGGCAACTGCCGCTCCGGTCTTCGGGTTTCGTCCCGTGCGCGAGTTCCGCTGCCGCGTGCGGAAGCTCCCAAAGCCGCGGACCTCCACCTTATCGTTGGCTTTCAATGCGCTGATGATGGACTCGAACAGCGTATCGACGATGACCTCACCGTCTCGGCGGGTGAGATCGCCGAGTGCGGTGACCTGGTCGACTAGATCAGCTTTCGTCATGAGGGTTCTCCCGGGCCAGAGATCTCGCGCTAGCGGTACATTGCCCCTTTAGTCTAAGACACTTAGACGTTTTTGCTCACTAGCACGGCTCACCTAATGCAAAAAAACGCTGGTGCCACCTCTGGTTCTTCGAACTTGAGATGCAACCCGGAGCGACCGCGCCTCTTTCCTCAATAGAAAAGCCCGTGCCGAAGCACGGGCTTTCAGTCGTCTTTCGAGACTAGTTGGTCGGTTCGGTTCCCACCAGGTTCGTCCCGCCCGTAATCTGGGCCGAAACCGGCGTAATCGTCGGGAAGCCCGCGCCCACAAGCTCCGTCAGCGTAAAGCTGCCTGGAGCGCAGTCGTTCACCGAGCAGCCGGCGTTGGTCACCCAGACGTTCCCCGTCGCATCCACGCCGACGCCATACGGGGCCGTCGCCGTGCCGCCATTGCCAGTGCCGTGCAGGAACTCGTTGTTCGGGACGTTGTTGGCGCCGTTGCCGTTGAGGTAGATGCCGCCATCGGTACCCGCGGGGAAATTCACCGGCACCTGGATCACTGCTACATCGCTGCTCTCTGCCAGCCACAGATTTCTGCCGCCGTCGATCGCGATGCCTTCTCCGGTGTTCTTGGTTACGCCCTGCAGGTTGAAGCACCGGAACAGTGAGTAAATGCACAGCGCATCGTTATTGTTTCCTGTGCCTGAGAATGACCGCACCGAGATGTGATCGTTGCCGGTGAAGATCACCTGCCCACTGTCGTCATTCGAGTTCACAATATCCGTCAAAGCGCCGCCCGACGTGAGCATGTAACTCCGCATCTGCGTCGTTGTTGGGTTGACAACCGTGATCGCGTCGCCGCTATTGATGTCGCCCGCCATCGAGGACACCGGGAGCGGTAACGATATAGCTGCGTCGATCGAGTAGATTGTCCGGTTAGCCGATACGTTCGCCACCTGAAACAGCGATCCGTTCGTAATGCCTACGTTCACGCGGTTATCCGCGCCGATCGTGACCGCGTTGCTCACAGTGCCCGGCAACGTTACCGAGCTCGCCGTCATCGGAGATGTGGTCACGTACCCGCCCACGAACGCGGCCGAGCTGTCGTTGTACCAGGCCACCCCGGACGAATCGATCGCTACCTGCTGCGGATGCACTAGGTTCGTCGAGTTGAACGGCCCATTGAAGCTCTGGCTCGCCGGATCGAAGTACGCCGCGCCCGCCTGTCCTGCCGCATTGCTCGGGAACCAGATCCGCCCCGAAGCGTCGATGTCCAGCGTGCTCACCGTTCCCGTGTCTACAGCCAGTCCGAGACCCGTGCTCGTGTAGCTCACCCCGATCGTCCAGTCATTCGGCGCCGACGAAAGGTATGGAAGGAATGGTGCCTGCCCCGTAATCGAGTTATAGAGATTGTTCACCTGAGTTGATGGAAACAGCGCCATCTGCACTGCCGCCTGCAGCGTATCGGAAGGCCGCGTCGCGGCGCCGTTGCTGGTCCAGTTGAAAAGCTTGCCGCAGGCCGTCTTCGTCTCCGTTGTGCTCGTAGAGCCGGATGTATTGATGCACGCCGCCAGGATGTTCGCAATCGTATTGATCTTCTGCCACTCGACAACGTATCCCGCGCTGCCCTGATTTGCAGAGCCATTCGCGATGCTGACGATCGCCGGGATCGTGACGTTGTTGCCCATCACAAGACCCTTCGAATACACCGTTCCACCCCCCGACGACGGGCCGCCGAACCAGTCGTTCGCTCCGTTCGATCCGCCAAGTGTTGTCGAGAAGAAGTGCGACAGCACAAACGCCGTCGCTGCGGTCGTTACTTCATTCATCACCACGAAACTGTTCTTCGCATTCGCGCAGGTCCCGAGTGCCGCCGCTTCCACCGCAGACGAGTTGTTGCCCGCACCTGCATTGCCGCCGATTCCCAACAGATACACCGGCGTGTTCGACTGCGGGCACGAGTACGCTCCCGGCGCGAAGCTGAAGTTGCCATTGCTGTCCGTCTGAGTCGAAGCAAGGATCGTGCCCGTCGACCCATAACCGCTCGTGCCCATCGCGACGACAGAGATCGTCGATCCGGTCACCGGTTGTTGTCCACCAAAGGATCGACCCGACACCGCAGGGGATACGACGTTCGGCGTAACGCTGGACATCTGATCCATTGCGCAGCCGGCCAGCAGCAGCGCAGGTATGAGTGTCGTCACACCGCACACAAGAAACTTGAGTCGCATTCTTCGGCCTCCGAATAGCCAGCGAGAGAGAGAGGTATTGTTGAGGGTCTGATGGTGCATTACACCGGCAGATTGAAAGTTAAGAGCTTACTTAGATTATGCAGGTTGTCAGGCGAAGGAAACCATAAAGGTAACGTTACGACCGTACCGGAACCCTTCTTTTCAACACCTCTACTCCCGCAGCGCTGCCCATATTCCGCCCTTCAGATGCGGCTCCGCCACGCCGGCCTTTCACGCCAACCTATCTTTAATTCCTTCCTTTTCATCCTCTTCGGACTGCCACTACCGGCGGATCCAAATCGCACACGACCACCCACGCGTCATCTCTGGAAGCGCGAAAACGGTCCTCGAAATTGCTACGTTATTTCCACAGGAAGTAAAAACCTGGTGCCTGATTCAGGAGAGTCGTCGGATTTGTGAACAGATCCGATGTCTCATCTCCGGTCAGCAGGCCCAGCAATCCGCGCTGGTCCCTCGGTGATCGCACGATCTTCGGCTCGCCCTTCAGCCCCACGCGCTTCGCCGTATCCAGCAGCGCCACTCTGAATCCGCCCTGTGCATCGATGAGCCCCAGCGGCTGTGCCTGCTCACCCGTCCATACCTGTCCCGTCGCCAGTGGCTGAATCTTCTCCGCCGACGTATGCCGTCCCGCCGCCACATCGCGGACGAACTGTCCATACATGTTGTCGATCAGCCCCTGGAAGTACGCCTGCTCCTGCGGCGTCATGTCCCGAGTTGGGTCACCGGCGTCCTTCAGTTCACCCTTATGCAGGTTCACGCTCTTCAGTTTCGCCCACTTCAGCAGTTCGCCGTAGTTCGTCCACTCCATAATCACGCCAATCGAACCCACCACGCTCGCCGGGTTCGCATAGATGCGGTCGCACCCTGACGCAATGTAGTACGCTCCCGACGCGCCCACGCTTTCAACTGACGCCACCACCTGCTTGTGCAGATCGTTCCGCACCCGCAGCACCTCGTGGTACACCTCCTGCGATGCCGCCGCGCCTCCGCCCGGCGAATCGATATGCAGCACGATTGCCTTCACGCCGTCATCCTTCCCAAAGCGCTCCAGCTGTTTGTTGATCTTGTCCGCGTCCACAATCACGCCCGTGATGTCGACCACCGCAATGCTCGGCTCTCCGAAGCTCGTTGTGCCCCCGGCTCCAGCCACCGCGGCGAACATTCGGCCGAACACAACCGCGCAGAAGATCACCATGATCGCAACGATGCCCGCGATGATCGCCGCCCAGAACCATCCCGAGCGCTGCGGCGCCGCATACGGGTAGGGATAGGCATACGGTCCGTACGGAGACGGTCCCTGCGCCGGCGCGCCCGTCGGACTCTGTTGCGGATATGTCTGCTGATACGGTGGTCTTCCCTGGTCGCTCATGCCGCAGAGTGTAGCAGCGGCCGCACGCGTGCGTCTCTGCGGGTCCCGTTCCGCGCTTCGAATTCACCGCCCTTAGGCGCCTCAAATCTCATTCGTGTCTGTAAAAATGACGTATCATGAACTCGCCGATGCGTTGCGTTTCGCTCAGCGCAGGTGGACCCAAAGGCACGTGAGCTCTCCAAGCCTCAGCATCGTGATTCCCGCGTACAACGAAGGTGCGCGCATCGAGAACGCCCTCGAGCGCGTCCTGGCCTGCGTCGCCAACCGCCGCTGGAACGCCGAAGTCCTCGTCGTCGACGACGGCTCCTCCGACAACACCGCTGACATCGTCCGCCGCTGGATGCACACGCACCCCAACCTGCACCTCATCTTCAACGATGGCAACCGCGGCAAGGGTTTCTCCGTCCGCAACGGTCTCCTCCAGGCGCAAGGCCAGGTCGTCATGTTCACCGACGCCGACCTCTCCTCGCCCATCGAAGAAGCCGAGCGTCTCTTCGAAGCCCTCGACGCCGGCGCCGACGTCGCCATCGGCTCCCGCTGGCTCGACAAGCAGCGCCAGACCATCCACCAGCCGCTCTATCGCCGCTTCTTCGGCCGCTGTTTCAACGCGGTCACGCGCAAGTTCATCGGCCTGCCCTACAAGGACACACAATGCGGCTTCAAGGCCTTCAAACGCGACGCCGCCCAGGTCATCTTCCGCCTTCAGACCATCGAACGCTGGGGCTTTGACCCTGAAATCCTCTTCATCGCCCGCAAGCTCAAGTACAAGATCGTCGAAGTCCCCGTCACCTGGGGCCATGACGAGCGCAGCCGCATCAGCTACCTCAAAGACGGCATGAAGATGCTCGAGGAGATGGCCCAGATCCGCAAGAACTCCCTCCGCGGACGCTACGACCAGGCGATCGCCGCCATGAAGGACACGAGCACCATGATCACCCCGCCGGCCGCCCGCCCCGAGCCCATCCCGCACCCCCGCTGACAGCTTCCCCTCTCACGGGTTCGTCATGAGAGAGGCGCACCGTTTTGCATCGGCATACCCGCAGGATTTCGTTGCCTCGAGTGGAAGTCTGTAACTAGAGACAGTGCACACCTGCGAAGCCTATCGATAGTCTGTTAGCGCTAAGCCACTCTCGGCCGCGCACGTTCCGCAACGCGTTACAACCAGACGCGAGCCCAGCGGCGCCAGGTTCCCAACAATCATCCATCCGTCGATTCGCGTCTCTGCATCTCGCGTCTCGAACCCTTGGCGTTCGCAGAAGGGAATATTGTCATGGAAAAACTAAGCACAAAGAAACTGTGGTTTGCCCTCCTTTGCTTCGTCGTCTCTCTCGTGTTTTGTGGGAGATCCGGCGCGCAAAGTAAGCCCAACATCGTCGTCATCATGGGTGACGACGTCGGGTGGCTCAACATTGGCGCCTATCACCAGGGTCTGATGGCAGGCAGAACTCCAAACCTCGACAAAATGGCGGCGGAAGGCATGCGCTTCACGGACTATTATGCCGAAGCAAGTTGCACTGCGGGCCGCGCCAACTTCATCACCGGTGAATTGCCCATTCGCACCGGCATGACCACTGTCGGCCAGGCGGGCGCCAAGATCGGCATCCCCGATCAGGCTGTGACGATTGCGGCCGTGCTCAAGTCCATGGGCTACGCCACAGGCCAGTTCGGCAAGAACCACCTTGGCGACCGCAACGAATACCTGCCCACCGTTCACGGGTTCGACGAGTTCTACGGCTACCTCTATCACCTCGATGCGATGGAAGACCCTTGCCATCCCACCTATCCTCCTGCGTTGAAGGACACCGTCGGACCTCGCCACATGTTGCACACCTGGGCAACCAACGTGGATGACCCAACGGCCGATCCACGATGGGGCAAGGTCGGTAAGCAAAAAATTCAGGACGACGGAGAACTTTGTCCCAAGCGCATGGAAACGGTCGATGACGAAATCCTGGCGAATGCGATGACGTTCATCGATAAGGCGAAGGCCGACAACAAGCCGTTCTTCCTCTGGCTCAATCCCACACGCATGCACGTAATTACGCATCTGTCGCCGAAGTACGAAGCCATGCGCACACCCGAGAATGGGTGGTCCATCGAAGAGGCTGGGATGGCGCAACTGGATGACATCGTCGGTAGCGTCATGCAGAAACTGAAGGACATGGGGGTTGACGACAACACCATCGTAGTCTTCACCACCGATAACGGCACGGAGAACTTTACATGGCCCGACGGCGGACAGACTCCATTCGCTGGAGGAAAGGGAACTGCGCTTGAAGGCGGCTTCCGCTGCCCCGCGATTATTCGCTGGCCCGGTCATGTACCTGCAGGTAAGGTCGAGAACGGAATCATCTCCGGCCTCGACTGGTTCCCAACATTCGTAGCTGCGGCCGGCGATTCCAACATCATCGACGAATTGCTGAAGGGAAAACAGATCGGCGGGACTAACTACAAAGTGCATCTCGACGGTTATGACCAGACGGCCCTGATCACTGGGAAAGGCCCGTCAACCCGGCGCGAGATCTTCTACTTCACCGAGAGCACGCTCGCAGCGGTACGTATTAACGACTACAAATATCGCTTCACCGATCAGCCGAATGGCTGGTTGGGCGCAACCGTCCACGTGGATTGGCCAATCCTCGTCAATCTTCGCCTTGATCCCCTCGAGCGCACGGGAATGCCGACCGCAACCGGCGGATCCATTTTCTACAAGGACTGGTTCGAGTACGAGTTTTGGCGCTTCGTGTTCGTCCAGCAAGTGGTGGGAAAACTCGCGCAGACCGCGCTTGATTACCCGCCGATGCAAAAGGGTGCGAGCTTCAATCTGTCACAACTGAAAGAAGAGCTCGACAAGGAAATTGCGGCGAAGGCGGCACAGTAGTCAAATCTCAACACAGCGAGCGGCTCTTAGGAGTCGCTCGCTACCTAACGCGCCTATCTCCTGCCCTTCACCGCCTCATACTGAAACACCTTCTCCAACGCCACTCCGAACACCAGCGCAATCCGGAACGCTGTCTCCAGCGATGGCGAATACTTATCCAGCGTCGCCGAGCGGCGCTGGGACGGCTCCTCCGACAACACCGCCGACATCGTCCCCACCCCCGCTGAGTCCCGCCTCCCTTAGCGCGTCTCGACCCGGCTGATTCGCTCCTTCAGCTCTTCAATCTCATCCTGCATCGCGCTGAAGCGATCATCCATCGCACGCCGCCGGTACATCAGCATCGCGATCGCCGGCCACAACAAAATCTCCAGAACGACAAGCTTCCCGAGATCCGCCCACGCGACGGCGAAGCCGTTCTCATGGACGCTCCCTAGAAAAGCAACCACGTCCAGCACGACGAAGGGGATAACGACCACCTTCGCCGCCTTCACCAGAAAGAATCTGAACGACGTCCTTGTAGCAGTCATGGCGGCTGGACGGAAGACTACACCCGTCCCACCCCGCCGCAAACATCTTCATCAAGACCGCTTCGACTTCGGCGGCTCATACTGAAACACCTGCTCTAGCGGCACGCCGAAGACCCGCGCAATCCGGAACGCTGTTTCCAGCGATGGCGAGTATTTATCCAACTCAATCGCTATCACCGTCTGCCTCGTCACACCGATCGCATCCGCCAGTTCCTGCTGCGTCATCGCTCGCTCCGCGCGCAGCTCGCGAAGCGTATTCCTGAGCCCTGGCATCAGAGTGCCCTCCGGTACGCCACAATCTGCGTCACCGTCTTCACAATGTCCGAGATCACGAGCATCCCAAAGAACACATTCAGGAAGTGCAGCCCCACGAAGCCCTCGTGGATCGGAAACTCATGCCCAGCAAGCGTATGCAGCCACAGCATGCCCAGCCCGAACACCATCAGCGACGCCAGCGTCAGATAGCCCGCGCGATACCCACGCAGCTGAATCAGCTTGTCGCGTTCATCCGTTATTCGGTGCCGCGTAACTGCCGCAATAATCGACTGCAAAATGATCTGCAGCACGATGATCGCGAAGATCATCCCCGCTACCTTATTCACCGAGTTCTGCTCGTGAACATGAAAGTGCCAAAAGAAGTACGGCAGATACACAACCAGCTCCGCCGCCAGCGAACCCCACAGCGACCGCTCCTGATATGAAAGGCTGCCCATCGCTCCATCTCCATGTCAAAAATCTTTGACATGGAGAACCATAACGCTGACCAATCGTGATGTCAAATATTTTTTACATCAATACCAACGTACAAGTTACAGGCACGGATTCGCGGCGTACGCTCGGCCTCAAGGAGATCTAGAGATGAGTCAATTATTCGTCGGTATTGGCACTGGTCCGGGCATGGGGATGACCACAGCATCCCGATTCGCCCGCGGAGGCTTCGACCTCGTTCTCGCGTCCAAAAACATTTCAAAGCTCGACCCGGTTGCCGAGGAACTTCGGCGCAGCACGGGTCGCAACGTCGAGACTGTTTCTCTCGAGGCGACCGACCCAACCGCCGTACAAGCGCTCGCCGATCGCCTCGGAGATCGTGTCGGGGTTATTCACTACAACGTGGCGATCATGGAAAAGACCGGCATCGAAACCTCCGTTGAAGATTTCCGCCGCAACCTGGAGGTCGACATCACTGGAGGCTTTGCTGCGATTCGGGCCTTCGCCCCTGGAATGGAGACACGACACAAAGGCACGATTCTTCTAACGGGCGGCGGGTATGCGGTTAATCCGAACCCTGACTATCTCGCATTGAGTATCGGCAAAGCGGGTCTTCGATGCATGGCGCAGGCGCTCTTCAAGCCGTTGGCCGCAAACGGCGTCCACATCGCGACACTCACTGTAACCAGGACGGTGCCCGTCGGCTCCTCCGATGCCATCGCCGTCGCCGAAGGTTTCTGGAAGCTGCACTCCGAGCCGGAAGGGAACTGGACCTGGGAATCCCGTCTCCAGTGACCTGGCAATCCTCCCCGTCCTTCCCGCTCGGCCCCTGTCGGGCTTACGATGCAAAAGAGTCGTCTCAAACCGGGGCCAGCCCCACCCTCAACCTGGGCCTCAAACACTCGCCTCCCCGGCCGCCTCTTACGTAGTGCCAATCGACATCGCCTTGCAAAGGAGATCCAATGCATATCCTTGCCGCAGCACTCTGCATCGGTATCATCGCCGGTCTGCGAACCTTCACCGCGCCCGCCGCGGTCAGCTGGGGCGTCCGGTTCGGCCGTGTCGCGCTTGCTGGAACTCACCTCGCCTTTATGGGCTCCATCATCACGGCCAGCATTTTCACCCTGCTCGCCCTCGCCGAGATCGTCTTCATTGATCCGAATCCCAAAACACCCAGTCGCAAAGGAGCGCAAGGGTTCGGCGCGCGCGTCGTGTCCGGCGCCTTCTCCGGCGCTTGTCTAGGAGCCGCCGGAGACTCTCTCTGGCTCGGTCTCCTACTCGGTGCCATCGGAGCCGTCATCGGCACCTACGGTGGAGCAGCATTCCGCGGCCGCCTCGCCGCGGCCTTCGGCAAGGATCTTCCCGCGGCCATCACTGAAGACGTCGTAGCGATCGTCGGCGCCATCCTCATCATCGCGTACCTCGCATGAAGACCTTCGACGCCATCGTCGTCGGCGCGGGTCAGGCCGGCCCATCGCTCGCGGGCCGCCTCACCGCTGCGGGCATGTCTGTCGCCGTCGTTGAGCGCAAGCTCTTCGGCGGCACCTGCATCAACACCGGCTGCACGCCAACCAAGACCATGATCGCCAGCGCCTACGCTGCGCAGATCGCACGCCGCGCCGCTGAATACGGCGTCACCCTCGGCAACGTATCCATTGGTGTCGACATGTCCACCGTCATCGCTCGCCGCGAAGCCGTCGTCTCCGCCTCGCGCAACAGCGTCGAATCGTCTCTGCGCAACAACCCACGCTGCACCGTCTTCATCGGCACCGCAACGTTCACCGCTCCCTACACCCTCCGCGTTGGCGACGAAGAGATCACCGCCAAACAAATCTTCCTCAACGTCGGCGGCCGCGCCACGGCCCCTGATCTCCCCGGCGTGCATGACGTCCCGTTCTTCAACAACTCTTCGCTGCTCGCCTTCACCGGTCTCCCAAAGCATCTCGTCGTCGTCGGCGGCAGCTACATCGGCATCGAGTTTGGCCAGATGTATCGCCGCTTCGGCAGCGAGGTCACCATCGTCGAGCGCATGCCGCGCCTCGTCATGCACGAGGACGAAGACGTCTCCGCAGCCATCCGCGACATCCTCGAGCGCGAAGGCATCACCGTGCGCACCGACGCCGAGTGCATCCATCTCGCGCCGCACGCCGACGGCGTGCTCGTCGGCACCAATTGCCCCGAGCCTCCACCGGACGTCATCGGCTCTCACGTCCTCCTCGCCGTCGGCCGCATTCCCAACACCGACGATCTCGGCCTCGATCGCGCCGGCATCGCCGTCGACAAGCGCGGCTTCATCACCGTCGACGATCAGCTTCGCACTAACGTCGAAGGCGTCTACGCCATCGGCGATTGCAACGGCCGCGGAGCCTTCACCCACACCGCCTATAACGACTACGAAATCGTCGCTGCGAATCTGCTCGATCACGGCTCTCGCCGCGTCTCCGACCGCATCCTCTGCTACGCGCTCTACTCTGACCCACCGCTCGGCCGCATCGGAATGACCGAAGCCCAGGTCCGCGCCTCAGGCCGCCCCGCACTCTTCGGCACGCGCCCTATGACGCGCGTTGGTCGCGCCGTCGAAAAAGGCGAGAGCCTCGGCTTCATGAAAATTCTCGTCGACGCCGAGACCAAACAGATTCTCGGCGCCTCACTGCTCGGCGTCGGGTGCGACGAAGCCGTTCACTCCCTCCTCGACGTGATGTACGCGCGCGCGCCCTACACGACGGTCACCAACGCCGTGCACATCCACCCCACCGTCTCCGAACTCCTCCCCACCGTCCTCGAAGACCTGAAACCCCTCCAATAGACTCCGCGCCCGATTCCCAACGATCTTGGCGCATAGGAAGGAGCGGTCACAGCATGAAACGCACATATTTTCCCGGTATCACTGACATTGTCGTCGTTAAGGATCCTGCAGAGATCCGGACAATTTCAAACGATCCAAGGTTCGACCGGGATTTCGTATTCCATGGTCCTGTTCGCAACGTGCAGCGTCTCCGGAAGATGCTCCGTATCTTCTCGCTCAACGGCAAACTATTCCCAACGATGCTGCCGCGCACCGACCCCATCCGCGCCGCCGCGCAAGACGAACTGTGGCTGAGACTAAACATCAAGGCTGACGACGTGAAACACGGACCCGCTCAATTGGAGCCCATGGCCGAATGGGTCAGAGGGACCGAAACTGCGGAGAAGCTTGGTCTGCTTGTGCAGCAGAGCGTAGGAAGATTGTTCGTGGAAACGTATGCGGCCACCGATGAGAGTTGGACAGCGGCCCGCACAGTTTTTGAAGCTGCAGACTCTTCCAACGTCCTGAAAATGCTGAGCTGGCGCATCAGCGGCAGGCTGGAGCGGGCAAAAACGCTTCTTGCTTCGATGGTGAACGGCGATCTGGCTGGCGTTATCGCCACAATTGCAGCTCCGCAGCTCATCGTCCATGGCCTGCATATAATGCGGCAGCTTGCTGCCGACCCGGCGCTTCGATCTTCAATAACGACGGACGCTGTCGTAGACGCATGCCTCTTTGCACCAAACCCTGTACGCCAGGCGAAAACCTCCGGCGAGGTCAGCGGCTGTCCCTTTAGAAAAGGCTCGCTCTTCATCATCCAACTGGAAACTGCGAGCAAAGGCCTAGCGAATCGTGACCTAGTCTTCCTCAGTCAGAGTTGGAGCCGATGTCCCGCCGAAAAGTGGGTGCCCGCCCTATTGGAAGGCGTGTGGATGCGTGTCTCAGGCGGGCGCCCCACG
>Ga0070764_10000691_pt1 | contig 13724 bp, 14 predicted proteins | sample HubBroMetageWRM4_FD_67287 | JGI IMG/M metagenome (GOLD analysis project Ga0070764, IMG submission 67287) | Warmed soil microbial communities from the Hubbard Brook experimental Forest, New Hampshire - Hubbard Brook CCASE Soil Metagenome WRM 4 | ecosystem: Environmental > Terrestrial > Soil >... | reverse complement strand
TCGGCACCTTGAGCGTCGAAATCGGCTCCGTTCCGCCGTGAGCATACTCGACGATGGTCCCTCCGTCGAAATTGCTTATCCACACGTTCCCATTGCCGTCCGTGCACATCCCCGCCGGGCTCGCAAAGCCGATGAGTGTTCCAACCAGCTTGGCCTTCGGATATGAGTAGACGAGTACATCGCTTCCAAGCCCGCTGTTGTTGCCGCGGTCGCTAAGATAGAGCAAATCGTCGCTCTTCGCTTCCGGCAGCATCCACGAGCGCGCGTGCGCCGAGTGACCGCCAACGCTAACGCTTTGGGGCATTGCCCCCGCTGGTCCAACCGGCGACTGCGAGGCATCGCAGCTTGTTAGCATTCCAACAGTCAAACAGACACTGAGCGCACGGATGAAACCCGAGCCTGTTTTCACGACGATTCCCCTTCATGGCGTATTTAGCAAAAGAACGAAAATGTACTAAAGTAGTCGCGCCGTTTATTGTCTCGCGAACCGCCGCCGCTGGCATGAGGCTAAAGTCCCTTCATGAGCGTGCATCGAGCGCCGAGGCTCGTCGGCAGGATCCGCAGGCCTTAGGGCACTCTCGAACCAATCTGTGAGAAAATCTAGGATACGCAAGACTTCGGCCGGTAGCACATGCCAAGATGTATCGCCTACGCACCGCGATCCAAGCCGACGCCAAGGTGATCGCTGACTGGTTTCCCACGCATAAGAGTGCCGTCTCCTGGGGCGGTCCCGACGTCCCAACGAACTTCGTTGCAACATGGCTCGCGAACCAGTATGCAGGTTCGTCCGGTCGCCACTTCGTGCTTGTCGACGAAAGCGGATGGATTTGCGGCACCTGTGCGGTACGATCGTTAGAGAACCCTCGGCGCATGCATGTCAGTCAACTTGCCATCGCGCCAACGATTCGGGCCGAGGAGTGGGGAGAAGACTGCTCGATCTCGTTGTCATCCTGGCGCGCTCGGCAGGTGCGGGAAAACTGACGCTTTTCGTTTATGAGGGTAACGCGGAAGCGCGCCGGCTCTACGAACGCTACGGCTTCGTCATTTCAGCGGAGAAACGCGCGAAAGCTAGCCCCTATGGTGCGATACTCCCAATGGAACTCACTCTCACAAGCACGGACAAGGCAGACACCCGCAGACGCCGGGACCTTAGCCCGCCTGGCGGGCGATGACCCGGCTCAGGGGTCGCCGGGAGCTGGCACAAGTTCGATTCCCTTTGGCGGGACCTTGCGTCTGCACGTTTGTCGAGCTGCTCGAGGCGATGCGCTAGGCCGCCAGATGTCACTCGAGTGCGCGAGCTTGAGCGATTGCTTCATCTTCGGTCATTGCGGCACCGGCTGCCGTGAGCCGCGTAAACTCGACGCTGCCGATCGCGTCCTGAAGTATCGCGGTAGTCTCGGCGTATTTTTTCGTCACACCAAATTGAGCCGGGATTCCCAATTCAGTACGCCGTGCTTCGACGAAGCCGATGAGCCGCGCCGCAGATACCTGATTGCCGCGGGTGCAGCGGCCCCTGACGCGTCCTCGCCAAAGACTTGCTACGACGAGATGATGCAAAGATACCGCCGACACCACGGACAGTCGGATCCGACTGGCAAGTGTCAGCGCCTCCTTCGCAAAATTCGTGCCTTCATCGTACCGAGTAAGGGCGATGAGATACATTGCCATTTGGGAAGAGGCAGCGGCGATACCACGCACCGTTGACGAGGAGACGCTGGGCGTGCGGAGAGTCGCTAATACTTCCGCGGTCAGCTGCAGCGCTGCTTCCGCGTCGCCTGAAAGAAATTCGTTCTCCGCGAGGCCTAACGCTGCGGCCGACCATAAAGACTCCGCGCCATTGGCTTTCGCGAGGGCAACCGCCTCGGTTAAATCAGTGCGAGCAGCGCAAAAGTCACCGAGTCCACTCTGGACATTGCCGAAGTGTAGAAGCACCGTAGCGGTCAGGCGACGATTACCCAGCGTGCGTGCGGCCGCCAGCGCTTCTTCCAACAGCGGCGCTGCCTCTTCACGCCTTTCGAGGAGGCCGAAAACTCCGCCCATCAAGCTTTGCGCCCAAGCGATTCCGGAGATATCGCCGAGTTCGCGATACTTTGCCATCGCCCGCTCGGCCGCAGCTAGCGACAAACTTAATTCGCCGACCCGCCGAGCGCTGTTCGCGTGAGCGAATTCCAGCTCGGCCACTAGGCGGGGCGCAGTCCTTTCGTCAACCAACTGCAACGCCGACGTTATCCAACTGCGTACTTCGACTTCAGGGAACGCATGTCCAACACTGCGGGTCGCGGCAAGGCGTTGTGCCAAAACAACGAGCCTGCGGTTAGCGATCGTCCGTTCGAATACTGCACGCCAATTCCCCAATTCTATTTCTACCTGTGGTATCCACTCTTGCTCCGGCGTCGTTAACCAGGCGGAGTCAAAACGTTCTGCCATCCGCACGTAAAAGGTCGCGTGTCGACACTCTACGGCTTCTCGATTACCTCGGACATCTAGTTTTTGCGCTGCATACTGTCTCGATGACTCTAAAAGCCGGTAGCGCTGGTCATCGCCGACCAACTCTGCTACTAACAACGACTTTGTTACTAGGGACGCTATGAGGTCGAGTATGTCGTCGTCATCTTCCTCATTGACAGTGCACACTTCCGCTGCGGCTTCGAGCGTGCAACTGCCAACGAAGATTGAGAGCGATTCAAAAAACCGTTGCTCGCGGGGGGTCAACAGGTCGTAGCTCCAGTCGATTGAGGCGGTCATCGTCTGGTGCCGTGGTAACACTCGGCAGTCAGTGCTGGTCAGAAGTTTGAAGCGTCGGTCGAGGCGCTCGGCGATTTGGCGCGGCGCGAGCACGTTTACACGAGCGGCGGCAAGTTCGATCGCAAGGGGAATGCCATCTAGGCGGCGGCAGATCTCGACGACCTCTGGCGCGTTGTGGTCCGTTAACGTAAAGCTGGCGTCGACCGCAACGGCGCGATCAACGAACAGCTCGGTCGCACCATGGGTGAGTGCAGCTTGCGCGTTTCGGCACGGGTTAGGTGGGACCGCGAGCGATGGAATCCGGTAGACTTGCTCGCCGGTGACCGCCAACGGCTGGCGGCTCGTCGCAAGGATCCGCACCAATGGGCACACTTGTATGATGTGGGCCGTCATGTCACGAGCTCGGTCGATGACGTGCTCGCAATTGTCCAGGATCAGCAAAAGTCGCCGCGTCTCGAGGTGCGCGAGGACAATCTCGAGATCGGATCCAGTCATAGAGGGGAGCTGTAACGCAGCTCGGACTGTGCTCTCCACGAGCCGCTCGTGCCCAAGCGGAGCGAGGTCGACGAGCCACACACCGTCGGGGCACTCGTCAAGTACAGCGCTGCCAAGCTGCACCGCGACGCGGGTCTTACCGACCCCGCCGGTCCCCACAACCGTCACGAGCCGATGTCTGCGCAAGAGCCCTGCAACCTCATCCACCTCGCGCTGGCGCCCAACTAATGACGTCAACTGCCGCGGGAGGTTATTGCGTGTCGTCGCAGCCTCGTCGTCGGAGCGCAGCAGCCGTAACCGGGACGCGCTGGGCACGTCAGGGCGCTGGGGTCTGCGCGAGGGATCGACGGCACCTTTCAGTTGCGCCTCGCACCGCGGCAGCAGATCGAGCGCGCGCGCCAGGAGGTTCACTGTCTCGCTGTGAGGGCGCGTTCGCGCTCCGCGCTCTAAGGTACTAATAGCCTCGACGCTCAGCTTCGCGCGTTCCGCTAGGTCTTGTTGTGTCATGCCGGCGTCAAGGCGAAACTGCTTCAGCAGCGCCCCGAAGTGAGTGCGACCCGCAGTTTCCATCTGCCCTCCGTCGGCAGCCGACTTGTACGGATCATTTGTACGAGTCGTACCTGGACCCCTGGGAAGTGTCAAGCGGACAATAAGCGGGCGAGGTCTCGATAATCAAAGCCGCAGCTTGTTGTAAGTAACCAGGACCGGGATTTTTCCCTTGCTAATCGCCGAAAAGAGAGACAAACATGCGAACCTTCTATTCCCTAGGCGGCACTCTAATCGCGTTGATCGCGGTATCTATGCTTGCCGGTTGCTCCGGCAACACCGCGTCGATAGCTCCCAGCACCGCAGGGAAAACACAAGATCTTCGATCGATGCAGCGACCGTGGTTGCAAATTAATGGAAACAACGAGAGAGGTCGTCGCAGTGATGTAGCTTCGAAGCACGCTGTGACGCCGCCGAGCTTTTTCGATTCAAGCGAGAAAGGGGAGCCGCTCGTCTTCGTTTCAGACTACACTGGTAACGTCGTCGACATCTACAGACAACACGGCAACAACAAGATGGTCGGCCAGATTACGGGATTGAATGGTCCGAGCGGACTTGCGAGTGACCCTACCGACAATCTCTATGTTACGACGGGCTCCAGTATTCCGATCTATGCCTCTCCGTACACTGGAATGCCTTTGCTGACCTTGGACGATACCGGGTTCTTCCCCAACGGAGTTGCAATATCTCGCCTTGGGGTTGTCGGCGTAACGAACTTCTGCAATGCTCCAAGCTGCGGCAACGGATCCGGCAACGTCGTTTTCTTTGCTCCAAATTCAACGACGCAATGCGCCAGGGTCGCCGATCCGTACAACTTCGGCTTCGTATTCTTCGATGCGTTTAATAACCGAGGTGATTTGTACATCACGGGAGAGAGCGCGGACTATACTAGAGACACCGTGGGAGTTGTGCGTGGTGGTTGCAAAGCGAAAGCAATTACTTTGCTTACGACAAACAGTGCGCTCGGGGGCGTGCCCAGCATTCGAGTCGATAGGCGCGGCCGTATTGCAATCACGAGCAAGAGCGGCAGTGTTTATGCTATAGTCACGTATAAGCCACCGAAGAACGGTTCCTTGGGCGCCCCAGTCTCGACGACGCTGCTGTCCAGTTCATCAACGCCAGCCGCAGATTTTGCGTTCACTGCATCGGGGCGAAGCCTTTACGAAGCGAATATCCTAAACCCAGCCGTCGCGTACAAATATGAATACCCGGCCGGCGGCACGGAAGAGCAGAGCATCGCGGTCGGCGGACAGCCGTTTGGCGTAGCCGTAACTCCGCCGCTCGTTCCATAGGAGCTCCTAGATATGCCGCGGATGTGAAATTTAGAGGGGCCGATCGTAATTGCGCGGCCCCTTTCCCGCTTAGCCGAATAACCCTAATCCTTAACCGGGAGCGGATCGCTACGGAGATCGCTGAGATCAGGTTGACAAAATCGACGGATGTTGGCGCATCGCCGCGAGCCTGCCCAGCGGAGAAGATAGCGGCTGCTCTTCTAACAGTCGTCTAACGGACTTCGCAAAACTCGCCGGAATTCGACGCGACTAGCCGAGGCTCACAGGCGCGAAAACCCGTACAAGAAAGGACTATCCGGTACTATACGGGAGCGGCCGGGACGCCGATTCACGGGTTGGATTCCCGTCGGCACTGACCGGTAGGCCGCGGAATCCTGAGGGACGGCGGGATAATCCTCGATCCCCGTCGTAGATTTTGGTCCGTGGCTATGTCCCGGGTGCAGTTCGCACATGCGAGTGAAGCCGAGCTCGCGCGTCTCTTCGACTTCTATCGAATAGACTGGGAGTATGAACCCCGCAGTTTTCCGATTGTTTGGAACCGAGGCGGACGCCCCGTCGAGTTTTTCACACCCGATTTCTATCTGCCCGAGTACAAGCTCTACATCGAAGTAACCGTCGCCAAGCCGACCCGCAATTCGCGCAAGAACCGCAAGGTGAGGCTGATGCGCTCGCACCACCCGCGCGTCAACGTCAAGCTCTTTACGCGGCGCGACGTCGAGCGGGTCTTCTCGCGCTCGATGAAGCGCGCTTCGTGATCGGCGAGCCGCTCTACGATTCGCGGTCGATTGCCGACCGCGTTTCTGTAATTGGCGCAGCGATCTCCCGGGATTATGAGGGTAAGCTTCCGCTCATGATCGGCCTTCTCAGTGCCGCGGCGACCTTTCTTGCTGACCTGGCGAGAGCCGTGACCATTCCCTGTCACCTCGACTTCATCTCGGTGAACAAATACGGCGACGGCGACGGGATCGTGCTCGAGAAGGACGTGACGGTCCCAGTCGAGGGACGCCACGTCATTCTCGTCGACGACACCGTCGACACCGGCCTCACGCTGCAATACGTGGTCAAGCGCCTGTTCGAGCGAGGGCCCGCATCGCTGGCCGTCTGCACCCTCCTCGACCGTCCCCACAGGAGGATTGCGGATATCGAAATCAAGTATAGGGCGTTTGAGGTCCCCGACGTCTTCGTCGTGGGCTACGGCCTCGATTACCTAGGACGCTATCGGGAGCTCCCGGCTTTGTACGCACACGGAACCTGGCCTCGATAATGAGGCGATATCTGGTCGCGAGCGCGTTGCTCGCGTTGCTCGGCGCGATCGTTTACGCGCTTTTGCCGATCCGTGCGCTCGCGTTAGAGCTTGGATCGATCGAGCAGGCCGCGGCCGGCTACCGCAGCCCCAACTCGCACCTCCAAGAAATGTTCCGCGCGGCGCTGCTCGATACGAGCCGGCTCGCGCAGTACGCACCCGACGGAACCGCCTACATCATGACCGGCGACATACCGGCGGAGTGGCTGAGGGACGCAAGCGCCCAGGCGCGTCCGTATCTCTTCTTTGCCAAGGACGACCCCGACGTGCGGGCATTGCTGCGCGGGATCGTCGCGCGCATGGTGAAGTATCTTCAGATCGATCCGTATGCCAACGCCTACACCTTGGATTACCGGGTCTGGGAACAGAAGTTCGAGCTCGACTCCCTTGCCTATCCCACCGCGCTGGCTTGGAGCTACTGGAAGACGACGGGTGACGCGACCATTTTCACGCCCGACTTTTCAAAGATGCTCGACGGCGTGCTTGCAACGATGGAGCGCGAACAGAACCATCCGCGCGACTCGCGCTACACCCACAAGGAGCTGCCCAACGAAGGGCGCGGCAACCCGGTCGGCTATACCGGCATGATTTGGACGGGCTTTCGCCCGTCCGACGACGCCTGCGACTACAACTTCCTGATTCCTTCGGAGATGTTCGCCGTGGTTGCGCTCGGCGATATGTCGGACATCGAGCTGAACGTTTATCATAACATCGTCAAGGCGCGCGAGGCGAAGGCCTTGCGCGACGAAGTGCAGCGCGGCATCCAAACGTACGGCCTGGTGCTCGTGCCGAAGTACGGTTACATTTATGCCTACGAGGTGGACGGCCTCGGTCACGCGATTCTCACCGACGACGCGAATATTCCTAGCCTGCTTGCGGCCCCATATTTCGGCTACACGGCGCCCGGTGACCGCTACTACGAGAACACGCGCCGCTTCTTACTCTCGCAAGACAATCCATCGTTCTATCAGGGACACTTGGCGCGTGGCATTGGCAGCTACCACACCCCCGATCACTGGGTCTGGCCGTTAGCCCTCATCATCGAGGGCCTTACGGCGACGACGAGCTCCGAAAAAGAGGATGTGCTCGGTCAGCTCCTCGCGAGCGACCCCGGCGACCATCTGCTGCACGAGTCGTTCAATCCCGACAACCCGCAGCAGTTTACGCGGCGCAACTTTGGCTGGCCGAACGCGCTCTTCTCAGAGTTCGTGATGACGCAGTTCGGCAGCGCCGCCGAAATCCCAATGGGCGACACCAGCGACTTGGAGTTCAACACGGAGTGAGTCGCTAACCGCTCGTCACAATGAGGCTACGAGGAACGGAGTTGCCTTCAAAAGCTGATGTGATCGTTGGGTTGCAGTGGGGCGACGAGGGCAAGGGCCGAATCGTCGATCTCTATGCCGCCGATTACGATGTGGTCGCCCGCTTTGCCGGCGGCGATAACGCAGGACATTCGATCGTCGTTGGCGATCGCGAGTTAGCGCTACGGATCGTTCCCTCGGGCGTGATGCATCCACACGTCGAGCTTTTCGTCGGCGGCGGGACGGTCGTAAACTTGCAAACGCTCATCGGGGAGCTCGACGCGTTGGCGGCGATCGGCATCGATACCTCGCGCGTGAAAGTCTCCGATCGCGCGCATGTCGTGTTTCCGTATCACGTTAGCCGCGATGCGGCGAGCGAGCGCGAACGGGCGAATGCGATCGGTACGACGGGCCGCGGCATCGGACCGGCCTACGTCGATCGCGTCGCGCGTACCGGCATTCGGTTTGCCGATCTGTTACGCGGCGTGACCGACGCCGACCGCGAAACCGGGGCGGCGACGGAGCGGCTAACGCCGCACGTCGTCGACGGGGTAGCATATATGCAGGAGCTGCTTGCGGGCGGCAAGCGCGTGCTGCTGGAAGGGGCGCAGGGTTCGCTGCTCGACGTCGGCTACGGCACGTATCCGTTTGTTACGAGCTCCCACACGATTGCGGGCGGCGCGTGCACCGGACTTGGCATCGGGCCGAGCGCGATCGGACGCGTGATTGGGGTGCTCAAGGCGTATTGCACGCGCGTCGGCGCCGGGCCGATGCCGTCGGAGCTCCGCGACGAGCGCGGCCAGCGCCTGCGCGGACAGGGTGGCGAGTTCGGTACCGTCACTGGGCGTCCGCGTCGCTGTGGCTGGCTCGACGCCGTGGCTGCTAAGTATGCCGTCGCGCTCAACGGTTTGACCAGCGCGGTCATCACGAAGCTGGACGTGCTCACGGGCTTCGACCGGATCGGCATCGTTACCGGGTATCGCATCGCCGGCAGATCGGTCGGGTTTGTCGCTGTGGGCCTTGACGAGGTTGAACCCATCGTGGAAGAGCTTGCCGGCTGGAGCGAGCCGATCGGCGAGTGCCGGCGCGTCGCGGATCTGCCGGCGGCGGCCGGCGAGTACGTCGATCGCGTTCGGGAACTGCTCGGGGTGCCGATCGAGCTGGTCTCGGTAGGCCGGGAGCGGACGCAACTGGCCCGCTAAGGGCGCTTGCGGGGAGTTACTCAACTATGGCCCGCTTTGCGTTTCGCTTGGAGCCGCTGCTGGATGCGCGCAAGCGCACGGAGGATGAGAAACGCCGGGACCTCGCGGCCTGTCGCAACTCGTTGGAGCGCTGCGCCGGCGAACGGCGCCGGTTTGCGGTTGCACGCGAGGCGTGCATTGCCGCGCTTTTTAATGCTGTGCGAACGCGGCCCGTGCGCGACCTTCGGGCGCTCGACCGGCACCTGCGCTATCTCTGCGCGGCAGAAACGACGACCCGCGCGCAAGAGACCGGTCTCGCGGAGTCATTCGAACGCGCGCGGGACGAGCTTATTTTCGCCAACCGCGAACGACGTGTCGTCGAGAAGATCAAAGCGCGACGACGCCGCGTTTTCGAGGCGCAAGAGGCGCGGCGTGAGGAGCTCGAGCTTGATGACGGTAACGCGCGTAGGCACGAACGCACACTGCGCAAAAGAGGTGCTGGATGATCACGCTCACGCGGCTCAACGGCCATCCCGTTTTGCTGAACTGCGACCTCATCGAAACGGTCGAAGGAAATGGTGAGACGGTCATTACCCTGACGACCGGAAATGCGGTGGTCGTCCGCGACGGCATGGAGGAGATCGAGCAGAAGGTCGTCGCGTTCAAACGCAAGATCTCCCGCGCTCCCGACTAGCGCCCGATGCCCTGGAGCTTCTGGGCGGGATACCTCGCGAAGCTGACGCTCGTCGCGCTCGCGCTCGCCGTCATCTACGTGTTGGCGCGGTGGCTACGACGTACGCGATTCTTCGAACGTGGCGACCGGTTCCTCAACGTCGTAGAGTCTGCCGCACTCTCACAACACGCCGCGCTCTACCTGGTTCGAGCCGGCTCCCGTTATTTTTTAATCGGCACCGGCGTTAGCATGCTCGCGGAGGTTACCGGCGCCGAAGACGAACCTATACGTTAAAGTAGCGGAACTGGCCGATCTTGTTGCCGGCGGTTTCGACGAAATAGATCTGGCTGTCCAAGCCTAAGCAGAGCGCGGTTGGTTCCGAGTTCGCCGTCGGAATCGAAAAGAACACCGTGCGGTGCGACCGGAAAAGAAACTGAGCGATCTTGTTTTTCGCCGTATCGGTGAAGTAGAAGTTGCCGTCGACTCCTTGGATGAGGGCATTGGGCGTCACTGAGTTCGTCAGCGGATATTCAGCCGTCACGACACCAGTCACGGAGATGCGGCCGATGTTTCGAGCTTTCTGTTCGGTAAACCAGACCGCGTTATCGGTACCGGTGGCGATGCCGATGGGGTCGGAGTTCTTCGTCGGGACGGGAAACTCGCTGAGCGGGTAGCCGCTAATCGGCAATCGGCCGATGCTGTTGATGCCAGGCTCGGTGAACCAGATCGCGCCGTCGGGGCCGAGGGTGATATCGGTCGGTTGCGCGTGTCCGGTCAACTTGTATTGCGTGAACTTGACGTGTGGCTTCACGCGAAGCTGCTGTACTTTCCAAATCGAATTCGTTCCGGCATCCGCGACCCACATGTTCCCGTCCGATCCGAGCGCGATAGCAGCGGGCTTCGCCGCGGAATCGGGCAGCGTGAACTCCGTATACGGCGGCCCGCTCGTCGTGATTTGCGCGACCCGCCCGAGGTTAGTCTCGGTAAACCAGACGTTGAGGTTCGGTCCGGGACCCGAGGCGATGCCGTTGGGGCCGGCGTCCTTCGTCGGGGTAACGCTCTCCGAAATTCTGCCGCCCGAGTTGAGCTGGCCGATTTTGCTCACGGCAAACTCGGTGATCCAAAGATTTCCGTCGCTGCCCAGCGCAATGCCGAGCGGCTTGCTCGATGCGCTTGGGATAGGGAACTGGGCCGTAACCTGCGGCGGGATCGTGGGCGAGGGACTTGCCGTGCCGCTCGAGATCGGCGTGCCTTTACCGCACCCGGCGAGAAGGCCTACGGCCAGAAATGCAAGCGCGACGCGCGCCATTGGCAACAATTGCTTCTCCTGAAAAGGAAAGTGGGCGGAATCAGCCTCCGTTATTGGCAGACCATTCGAGCATTCCCGCAACGTCTCCCGAGACGGGTGGAGCCGGGCGGGAGTTTTAATCCTAAATATTTAGTTGACAAGGCCGGCGCAAGCGTCTATTATGCAACTAAATCTTTAGTAGTCTTGAGGAGGCACACCCGATGACCCGCACCGCCGATACCCTAACTTCCGAGCTCCCGCCCACCGTGCGGACACGCGTCCGCCTTCCTGAGCCGAAGGCTTCATGCCGGCTCTTTCAAGGCTGGGGTCCGGACCTGACGGGGCGCTAGGAGCATGGCGCGACGACGATCCAGCACCCTGACCGAGGCCGAGCTTCGTTTGATGGAGGTGCTATGGCAGAAGGAACAGGCGACCGTCGCCGAAGTGACGGCGGCCCTTCCGCCCCCGCCGATCGCCTACAACAGCGTCCTTACGACGATGCGGATCCTCGAGCGAAAGGGATACGTTACGCACGTGGAGGCGGGCCGGGCCTTCGTCTATCGCGCCGTTATGGCGCGCGAAGTGGCGGCCGGCCACGCGGTTGGCCATCTTCTTTCACGCTTCTTTGACAACAGCGCGGGCACGCTTGCGCTACGCTTAATCGAGACGGAACGGCCCTCGGAAGGGGAGCTGAATCGTCTGAAAGCCCTGATCGAAGAGTACGAGGAGGGCGACAAGTGATCGTCTGGCAGCAAGAGTTTCTAACCTTCGCAAGCGCGGTTTCCGCGATTGCGCTCAATGCGCTATGGCAAGGCGCGTTGCTCGCGCTCAGCGTCTGGCTGCTGCTCCGCTTTTGGCCCCGCGTCAACGCTGCAACGCGCTACACGGTTTGGATCGCAACGCTCGTCGCCGCGTTCGTCCTTCCGGTGGCGACGACGCTGGCATTCTTCTCCCCATCGACGCCGGATCGGCCGGCGACGCAGCTGACGAGCTCGATCGCTCGGGAACATCCCGCGCAGCGATCGCTACCGCGCCAGTCCGCGGCCGAGCCACAGCCCCCGGCGACTCTATCGGCGCCGGCGCCCCGCTTACCGCAACGATTCCATCTGACGATTCCGGTGCCGGTTGCGCTGGCGGTCTTTGGGCTGTGGGTGGTCTTCGCCGTGTACGCGCTGGTACGGCTCGCGATCGGCTTGCTGCGCCTCGAGCAATTAAAGCGCGATGCGCTGCCGCTGCCGGTCGAGTATCGCGACGCAATGCCGCAATGGCTGCGCGCGAACAAGGGCACGCGCGACGTCCGGCTCTGCGTAAGCGACGAAACCGACGTGCCGGTTGCGGTCGGTCTCTTCGATGCAATGATCCTGGTGCCACGCTCGCTCCTCGACCGCCTCTCGGAGCCTGAAGTCGACCAGATCTGTTTGCACGAGCTCGCGCACCTGCGGCGCGCCGACGACTGGACGAACGGCTTGCAGCGACTTATCAACGCGCTGTTGGGATGGAATCCCGCCGCACAGTTCGTCGGGCAGCAGCTCGACCTCGAGCGCGAGGTCGCGTGCGACGATTGGGTGCTCTCGTTCGTGAAGACGGTGCGCCCCTACGCGCTCTGCCTAACGAAGATGGCCGAGACGGCCAGCTGGCCGCGCCAGCCGATTCCGGCCCCCGGTGTCTTTGCCACGCGCAAACACATCTCGTTGCGCATCGAACGGCTGCTCGGCGCCGGGCGGAATATCGCAACGAATCTCTCATTCGCTCCGGCGGCCGCGGCGGTCGGCATCGTCGGCGCCATCGCGCTGGTGATTGCGCTCGTCGCGCCATCGGTGGCTGCGCCATGCATTACCTCGATTACCGTGGTCACGAACGAGAAACCCGTGCCGGTGCCGGCGTCAAAGCCGGCTAAGATCGTCTATGTGCTGAGCAAAGAAGTTTCGATGCCCGCAACGCACGTCTCAATGCCGGCGACGCACGTCGCGCTGCCCGCGACGCACGTGACGCTGCCGGAAACGCACGTCACGGTGCCCGAGAAGCACCTGACCGTACCGGAAACGCATGTGACCGTGCCGGAAACGCACGTGAGCGTGCCGGAAACGAATCTGACCCTCCCCGCGACGCACTTCGCACTGCCCGGAGCGCAAGTAACGATTCCGAAAATGCGAATTCCGATGCCGAACCTTGATGTTAGCGGGCTTAACGCGGGGGTTTCTCGCGAGATCGCTCGCAGCATGAGCATCGCGCAAGCCGCCGCTGGTGCGAGCAGCTCCTCCCGCGCCTGCTCCGATTGTGATTTCAGGAACGTTGATTGGTCCGGCAAAGACATGCGTGGGGTCAGATATTCCGGCGCCGATCTCAGCGGAGCCAAGCTCGTCGGCACGAACTTCTCGAGCGCGAGGTTCGATGGCGCGGACTTCAGCCGAGCGGATTTGCGCAACGCATCGTTTCGCGGTGCGCGCCTTACCGGTTGCGATTTTTCCGATGCCGACCTTCACGGCGTTGATTTTACCGGGGCGAAGCTCTCGGGTTGTGAGTTTACCCGCGCGCGACTTACGTCGACGGACCTTCGCGACGTCCTGAACACCTGCAGCGGCTGCGATTTTAGCCACGCGAACCTCAGTGGCGTCAACCTCTCGGGGGTTCGCGCCGGTGGCGACGACTTCACCGGAGCGGACCTTCGTGGCGTGAACTTCTCGGGTGCGCAGCTGACCGGCATAGACTTTACGAAAGCGCAGCTGGATGGCGCAAACCTTGCCGGCGCGACGCTGACCGGTTGCGATATGAGCGGCGTCGATCTCACCCACGTCGACCTTTCGAGAACGAAGTTAATCGGCATGGATCTCACGGACCAAAAGCACCCCAGGTAATCTAGCGGCCGCGCGCCCCGAGCGCGCGGCCAAACGCTCTGTTTT
>Ga0070764_10000690_pt1 | contig 13727 bp, 11 predicted proteins | sample HubBroMetageWRM4_FD_67287 | JGI IMG/M metagenome (GOLD analysis project Ga0070764, IMG submission 67287) | Warmed soil microbial communities from the Hubbard Brook experimental Forest, New Hampshire - Hubbard Brook CCASE Soil Metagenome WRM 4 | ecosystem: Environmental > Terrestrial > Soil >... | reverse complement strand
TAACGTCCCCAAGCCGGATCGTTGGGGATGAGTCCCGCGACATGATAGGCAACCTCACCGGAACGATCGGCTAAGAGAAAGTTCTGGGGCGAGCCGCGATAGCTCGCGAGGATCCGCAGCGCCTCGGGTATTCCGCGTGCGCGCTCCAGCGCGAGAGCGGTCGCGATCGTGGAGCGCGACTCTGCAAAAATCGGCCAGCGCACCAACGCGATCGCCGAGCGATCGTTCTCGTCGGGAACGCCGAAATCACGCGCGCTTCGGTAGTACCGTGCCGTGACGTCGCGCGAGAAGCGAACGCGGAAGCGCTCGGTGACCCACGAGCTGCGGCTCAGACGCCCAGCCGCAAAAAGGCTGGTCGTCGTCATCTCGGCGTTGGTCGACGCCCATGCGAAGCGCTCGTTGTGGCCGAGAACGACGCCGGGAATGCCGGGTATCGTCGCTCCCGCCGCATGCACCTGAGGCGATTGGATCTCTACGACGTACCAAATGCCGGGTATCGTCAGGTCGAGGTGCGGATCGTTGGCAAGCAGCGCGCGTCCGCTCACCGTGCGGCCCGCGCCGGCAGCCCATGCATTGCTGCCGATCGCCGGCCGGCGCAGACGTCCGGCGACGTCGGCATCGTCGCAGTCGCTTGGGGGCGGTCGCCTCGTTCGCTTCGTTCGAGCGCCCTCGATCGTGACGTCGTAACGATCGTCGGAGAGCGGGAGGAGCGCACCGAAGCAGCGCCGGCCTTCGTGCCGCCATACCGCGTCGCGTGCAAAAATGTCGTGCCAGGAGTCGGCGAGCTCGAGCGAAGCCACGATCGAGACCGCGAGCGAGTCTTTCGGCGTCCATGGCGATGGACGGTAGAGCAACATGCGAAACTCCAGCGGCAGCGGCTGCGTCGCAGCGGCAGCGTTGATTCCGTCGCTGAAGGCGACGAGCGCCGCGCGATCCAGGGGTGCTAGCGCCCGCAGCTGGCGTCTCGCGATCCCGTCAACGTCAACCGCGCGCTGCGTCTCGTCGAGAGATAAGGCTTTAGCACCCAAGATCTCCGCGAGCCGTCCGTAGGCGTAGCGCCGCGTCAGGTCCAGCTGGAAGAGCCGGTCCGACGCCTGCACGTAGCCTTCGGCAAAGAAAAGGTCGTGCGCGTTGCGCGCAAAGATGTGCGGCATGTCGCGCCGATCGCGCGCGATCCTGACCGCATCATACAGACCGCGCACGGCGATAACGCCGCGGGTTGCGGCGCGGACGTGCAATCCGATCTCGACGTTCGCCGCGTACGCGCCGGCGAACGCGACGCAACCTAGCGCCAGCGCCATCGCATGCCGCTTCAGCCTGTCGAGAATCGCGGCGATCGGGATGGGATCGGCGCTGAGGATCGCCCGCGGATCGGGCGGCTCGAAGAAGCCCATCGTTCTTTAGGAACCTCTTCGATTCAGCGCGTGGTTTTCGTGCCCCGTGACAACGAGCGCCGGCCGCGGTCTGTTAACCCGCAGCCGGCGCTCTTCGGGCCGCACGTCTAGTGAAACGTCCCGGAAGGGCTGGTTGCCACCCCGTAGACCTGGGCGCCGCCCGAATACGTGTTCAGGACTTTCCCTGCGGGGAAGCTGTAGGCGGTCACGCGCCCGTAGAAACGGTCCGCGACGTAGAGCACGTTGTCCGCCGAATTCATCGTGATGAACTCGGGCGTTCCTCCCGTCACGAGTTGCGTGGTTGACCCGCCGAGCGTGAAGATATCCACGCCTGGAACGTACTGATCGACGGCGAGCCACTGAAACGGTTTGCTCGTGGGTGATTGCGAGACCGCGATACCGCCGGTCTGTCCGAAAGTATACCCAAGCGTCGTGCAGGTCGGCGAGCCCGGGTAACACGTGAGAGCGAAGCCCTGCGCGAGATCGCTTTGGTTCAGCGTATATCCTAGTGCGTAGATCGAGGTTTCATCCTTCGTCGTCGGGTTGAGCAGCGCGATGCCCGAGATCGTGGTGCCGGTCGTCGGAACCGACCACGTATAGCTGGGCGATGACGAACCCGCTGGATACAGCGTGATGAATGCAATACCGCCGTACAACGGATCGTTCGCGACGTAAACATTGCCGAATGCATCGACTTTCACGTCGAAGGGGCCGTTCAGACCGTTCGATATCGTCGTTTTAGGGGTGCTTCCGTTCGGAGCGTAGACGGTCACGGTGTTGCTCACGTAGTTTGCGACGTAAAGGTCGCCGCTCTTGTCCGTCGCGATGCCGTTGGGACCGTTGATACCGCTCGTAATCGTGCGAAGCGGGGGTGGGTTTTGCGATTTCGATGCCGCATTGAAGACTCGAATCTCGTTGTTTTCGTTGTCGCTAACGAAGAGCAACTGCTTCGTCTTCTTCTTATGGCGATCGTTCTGCGCTTGCGATTCCGCCGCGTCGGCGGCGGGCGCGCTCGCCCGGGCGAACGCCGGCGAAGTCGCCGCTTGCGGCAGCGCCGTCGAAGCTCCGCTGCAACCCGCAAGTGGAGCGATGGTCATCGATGCAATCGTCAAGCCGGTAGCGGCGCGCAGGGTTAAGATTTTATAGTTCACGTCAAAGCCTTTCAGAGAAGAGTGGGATACTCTGAGGCTAGCGCTTCCCCAAACGGCAAACCACGAAGTTTCTAGCTATTTGGAGTGACGCGCGCGAAGGCGCCGACTTGCAGCGGCAAAAATACGTGGCCGGCCGACGCCACGGTGTCCCGTTCCAGCCGCGCTGCAAAGCCGCTGCAATCGAGCGCCGGGGCCAATTCGCGGATCGCTGCCTCGAAGAACGCATAGCCGAGGGAATCGGGGCCGTGAATCACGCGCAGGTCAGTGCGCAGCACCGGCGGTGCGAGACCGGCTTCGGCGAAGACGTTCACGAGCCGCAGTCCCATATCGGCATGTGCTCGGCGATGACGCAGGCCTTCGATCGACCACCGCGCGAAGTCTTGGTAGAGGGGTTGCGGCGGCCACGCCGAGGTGTGCGCCCAGAGAGTCGAGGCGTAATGCCATTCCTGAACAACGATGCGGCCACCGTCGCGGACCATGCTCGCGAGATGACGAATCGACGAGACCGGATCCAGTTCGTGCATGAGGAAGAATCGGCCGACAACCGCGTCGACGGATTGGTCGAGCGCGATCTCTCCGGGGGATGCGGCAGAAAAGACAACTCGATCGAAGCCCTCGCGCAGCGCGCGCTGTGCAGCCTCACCAACGACGAGCGCGTCGGCGTGGGCGGCAATCACGCGTCCGTTGCACCCGACTCGCTCGGCTACGAGGAGCGCGATTTCGGTGAGTCCACTGCCCAGAACCAGGACGCGCATCCCAGGCGTAATCCCCGCGCACGAAAGCAGCTCTTCGGTCAACGGCTGAGCAAAAGCAGCCTCGAGTGCATGCGGTTTGTCGGCTCTGAGCATCATGGATTCCATTTTCCCTTGCACGCGCTGCGCGCGCCACGAAGCAACTCACATTTTGGCGGCGCGAGCGCTGCGACGTGACCGAACCGCTGCCCGAACTGCTCCGCTCGCTACGCGCCGCCGCGCTGCTATCGCAAGAAGCGCTGGCCGAACGCGCCGGGCTATCCACTCGGACCGTGAGCGACATCGAAACCGGCGCGGCACGCAGCCCTCGTCTCGTCACGGTCATGCTTCTCGCGGAGGCGCTGGGCCTATCACCCGTTGACCGGTCCCGGCTGCAGGATGCAGCGCGCAAGCCCGCCGGCGGCCGGTCGAGTTCCCCGGCCGCCCCCACCGCGACCCTGCATGCCGTCGCACTCGTCGGCCGAGATGCGGACGTCGACCGGCTCCGCACGCTGCTCGCGCGGGACGGGGTGCGGTTGGTTACCCTGGTAGGTCCGGCGGGCGTGGGAAAGACCAGCCTCGCGACGCGCGTTGTGACGGAACGCGCGAAGGCATTTGAGCTCGGTCCCACCCTCGTCGAGCTCGCGCCGGTCTCCGACCCTGCGCTGGTCGCTGCCGCAGTTGCGCGGGCGCTGGGGATTCGCGAATCGAGCGACGCGGCGGCAAGCGACGCCGTGATCGCACACCTGCGCGACCGGCGTGCGTTGCTCGTGCTGGATAATCTCGAACATCTTACGCCGGCGGCTGCGTGGATCGGCGTGTTGTTGGCGGAGTGTCCGCGGCTAGTCGTGCTCGTGACGAGTCGCGAACCGCTTCGATTGCGCGAAGAACGCGTCTATGCCGTTCGCCCACTCGAAAACGCGGCAGCGGTTGCGCTCTTCGTGGAGCGCGCGCAGATGGTTCAACCCGACTTCGAGCTGACGCCGGCAAATGCGGCAGCGGTCGAAACCATTGTCGACCACCTCGAGGGGCTGCCATTGGCGATCGAGCTTGCGGCCCCGCGGCTTCTACTGCTCCCGCCCAAGGCGCTTGCGGCACGTCTCGAACGACGGCTTCCACTGCTCGGCGATGGCGCCCTCGATCGGCCGGAACGTCAACAGACGATGCACGGCGCGATCGCCTGGAGTTACGATTTGCTCAGCGACGACGAGCAGCGCCTTTTTCGGCAACTTTCGCTGCTGCAAAATGGCGGCTCGCTCGACGCCGCAGCCGCGGTAGCCGGCGCCGTGGACGACGAGCGGTCGATCCTCTTTCGAGTCGCACCGCTCGTGGAGAAGAACATGCTCTCCCTCGCTGAGGATGTCGAAGCCGAGCCGCGCGTCTCGATGCTCGAAATGCTGCGCGAGTTCGCGCAGGAGCGCCTCACCGAGCGCGGCGAGTTCGACGAGATCGCGCAACGGCACGCGAAGCACGTGCTCGAGTTCGCGCGGAGCGGGGAGCGCGAACTCTCGGGAGCCTCGCAGGGCCGTTGGCTCGCGCGCTTCGAGCTCGAGCACGGCAACATTCGCGCGGCATTGCAGTGGCTCGCGCGTCGCGAAGAGACGGCGAACGGTTTCCTTCTGCTGGGAGCGGTCTGGCGGTTCTGGTGGATGCATGGGCATCTGACCGAAGGCGTGGAGTGGATGCGCCGGTTCCTTCAGCTGCGGCTGGCGTCGCCGCGCGCCGTTCCCGACGAGATCTACGGGAAAATTCTTCGCGCGTACGTCGTGCTGCTTTCGGCGCTCGGGAATTTCGATGAAGCGCGCGCCTTTTGCGAGCAAGCGATCGCGCTGCAACGCGCGATCGGCGACGAAGTCGGACTGAGCGCATCGCTCACGTCGCTCGGCATCATCTTGCAGTTTCGCGGCGAGTACGACCAAGCGCAGGACGCGCACGTCGAGAGCCTCGGAATTCGGCGTCGCATCGGCGACGACGCCGGCGTGGCCACCTCACTCTCCAACCTTTCGTCGGTCGCATTCAGCAAGAATGACCTCGCGCTCGCGGCATCGCTCGGAAACGATAGCGTCGCGATCTATCGCCGCTTAGGCCACGAGTCGGGTCTCGCGCACGCGCTCATGAAAATCGGTCTCGCCGCGACCGGCGAGCGAAACTACCAGCGCGCGGAAGAACTGTTCAACGAGTGCCTTCGCATGCACCGCAAGGTCGGAAACACGGGCAGCATGATCTATTCGTTGGTAAATCTCGGCGCCGTCGCGCATAAACGCGGCGATTACGAGCTAGCGCTGGCGCGCTATCATGAAGCGCTTGCGATGCTCGACGCGATGCCCAACAAATCGGCGCTGACGAAAGCTTTGGAGGACCTCGCCCTGACGACGGCGGCGTTAGGCGATCCGTCGCGAGCCGCCCGTCTGCTCGGTGCTGCCGACGTCTTACGCCGGAGTATTGGATCCCCGATGTCCCCGTCCGAGCGCCTGGAGTATGAAACGGAGGTCGGCAGCCTCCGCAGGGCGCTCGGCGACGATGTTTTCGACGTTCAATGGCGGATCGGCGCGAGCGCTACGCTGCAGCGCGCCATCGAAGAAGCCCGCGCGACGCGGGACCTCAGCGCCGTAAAGAGCTCCTAGTCCCCCGATTCGAACACCAGCACCAGGGGCGCGGCCTCTCGGCATGGAACCGGCTGCTGCTCGCTTTGCATTCCATTCTTATTAAGGAGTCAGCATGAATCGTCTTATCGCAGCAGCCGTCGGTGCGCTCGCCATCGCGGCCACCTCGGTCGCGGCCTTCGCGAACCCGCCGAGCGTGACGGGAACGTGGAGAATCGAGCAGTCGGGCCTCAACGGCACGTCGACATCCACCGTCACGCTTACGCAATCCGGTATGGGCATCGTCGGTAATAACGCCGCGAATGGTAATGGATTTACCGGCACCTTCGTCAACAGCACGCAGATCAACGGCAAATGGCACGGGCCCAGCGGCGCCGGCTGGTTGACCGTCTACGTCACGCCCAACGGTCATAGCTTCAACGGTACGTGGGGCTATAACGGCCGCCCCGCCAACGGCTCGTTCGTCGGCAACAAGGTCCTCCCGCCCTCACCGTTGTCGGCAGCCGGAACCTGGAACGTCCTCGGTGCCGGTGGGCCCGCTGCGTTCGTCGGAAAGATGGTCTGCAAGCAGTCCGGGGCAGGCGTCGTCTGCGTCTCGGGCGGCGTGACCCTCAACGGCAAAGTGACGCCCACCGATCCGCGCAAAGTTCGGGCCACATTTAATATGAGCGGCGCCGCCGGCGTCTTCTCGTTCTGGTTCAACGGCGACAACAACAGCTTCAACGGCGTGTGGTGGAGGAACAGCAACGGTACGGGCGCGCCGACGGGTCGCGTCATCGGGCAACGCGCGCTCGGCGGCTAAAGTCGCCAAGAAAGAAAACGCAGATGCAGCTCGGGATGATCGGCCTCGGCCGCATGGGCTCGAACATGGTCCGCCGCCTCATGGCGGCGGGCCACACCTGCGTCGTCTACGATCGCAACGTCGATGCGGTTAAGGCCTCCGCGAGCGCCGGCGCGGTCGGCGCCACGTCGCTTGACGACTTCGTGCAGCGGCTTGAGAAACCGCGATCCGTCTGGCTGATGGTCCCGGCCGCGGCGGTCGACGAGAGCATCGCGCAGCTCACGCCGCTCTTAGAAAAGGGCGACGCGCTGATCGACGGCGGAAACTCGTACTACATCGACGACATCGCACGCGCATCCTCGCTGCGCTCGGCGGGCATCGACTACCTCGATGTCGGCGTGAGCGGCGGCGTCTGGGGATTGGAGCGCGGGTATTGCATGATGATCGGCGGTCCGGACGCCGCAGTCGCGCGGCTCGATCCGATCTTCGCGTCGCTCGCACCGGGACGCGGCAACATTCCGCGTACGCCCGGGCGCGAGAAAGCCGGCGGCACCGCCGAACAAGGCTATCTTCACTGCGGTCCGAGCGGCGCCGGTCACTTCGTCAAGATGGTGCACAACGGGATCGAGTACGGCTTGATGGCATCGTACGCGGAGGGACTCAACATCCTGCGCTCGGCCAACGTCGGCAAGCAGAAGCAGATTGCAAGCGCTGAAACGACGCCGCTACGGGATCCCGAACACTATCAATACGATCTCAATCTCTCGGATATTACCGAACTCTGGCGACGAGGTAGCGTTATCGCGTCGTGGCTGCTCGACCTCACCGCCGCGGCGTTGATGGCGGATCCAAATCTCGAAAAATTCGGCGGGCGAGTCTCCGATTCAGGCGAGGGACGCTGGACGATCAAGGCAGCGATTGACGAAGCGGTGCCCGCGCCAGTGCTCACCGACGCGCTCTACGAGCGCTTCAGTTCGCGCGGCGATGCTGAGTTTGCTGACAAAGTGCTCTCGGCGATGCGCTACGAATTCGGCGGCCACCTCGAACAGCCATAGTGATTTGAGTGGCCGGTAACGCCACTAGCGAAGTGCGAACACGCCGATGACGCCGGCGCCGAGAATAAAGAAAACCGGGTTGATCTTGGTGCGCGCGACGGCAGCGAAGGTAGCGAACCCGATAACGAGCGTCAGCCATCCGGTCAGTGACGTCCTCCCAAACGTGATCAAACCCCCAATCGCGAGGCCGATGGCAACCGGAGCTAATCCTTTCTGAATTGAGACGCGCCATGGCCAATGCTCGAGCTTCTTCCATAGGCGCCCGATTCCAAACGTCAGGATCCCCGTCGGCACAAAGAACGCCAGCGCGCAAACGACCGCACCTGGAAACCCGCTGACGATCTGACCGATCTGCGCCACCATCATCATGTTTGGCCCCGGCGACATCTGCCCGGTGCTATAGATGTGGACGAGCTGCGGGTTGGTTAACCAGCGATGCACCTGTACGACTTGAACTTTCATCTCGGGATAGGCGGCCATGCCGCCGCCGATCGTCAGAAACGACAAATACGCGAAGACGCGGGCTAGTGCAGCGAGTGTATCCATTCGTCTTCCTCATGGGCCGGCTTCGCTTCCGCCGGCTGCGGACGATAGGTGAAGATCGCAAGCGCCCCCACGGCGAGCAGCGTAATGGGAACCCCCCACTTGAAGTAGTTGATGCCGAGAACCGCCGCAAGGACGAAAAACGCATCGTAGAATCCGTGCAGCGATCGTTTACCGATTTTAAACCACGTCGCCGCCAGCAGTCCGGTCGCCGCGGCAGCGACGCCGCGCAGCGCCGCCGTTGCAAGCGGACGCGCACTCGACTGGCTATAAACAATTCCAGCCAGAACCATAAAGATAAAAGCCGGCAAACACATCCCTAGCATCGCCGCCGATGCACCGGCCCATCCCGCCAGACGATCGCCCCCGAGAATCGCAATATTGGTCGCGTTGAGACCGGGCAAGGTGTTGCTGATGGACGTAATCTCAAGGAACTCGACGTCGTCGAACCACTTCTTCTTGCGCACGAGATACTCGCGTAGATAGGCGACAACGCCGCCGCCAAAGCTGATCGCGCCGATCTCCAGGAATGTCAGAAAAATCGCCAAAACCGAAGGCTTTTTCACGCTTCGTCGCAGCATTCTCGCGGGGCGCGAGCATACCTCCGCCGAAACGACTTCGTTATGTCCGGCATCCAAAGAATGACCGCCGCGCTTGGTATGCTCTTGCTGGCGGATTGTTCGCGACTCGGCGGCTCGGCCATGCTTCCCGGCAGCGTCTCGAACGGAACGTCAACGGTACGAGCGCGCCAAGAAAGCGTCGTCTTCACGCGTCTCTTCAGCTTCAATGGAAAAAACGGCAAGACACCCGTAGCAAACTTGACGTACAGCGGCGGCATGCTCTTCGGCACGACGTACGGCGGCGGCGCGGGCGATGGCGGAACTGCATTTAAGAGCACGATCGGCGGGACGCAGCACGTGCTCCACAGCTTCGCGGGCGGCACCGACGGCGTGCTTCCCGAAGCGCCACTGCTCGCGCTTGGAAACATCCTCTACGGTACGACGATAAACGGCGGCGGCTCCGGCGACGAAGGCACGATATTTAGGGTAACGACGGACGGCGTAGAGCGCGTGCTCTATCGGTTCACGGGCCGCAGAGACGGCGCGAATCCGTACGCCGGATTGACCGAACTCGACGGCACCATCTACGGAACCACCGCCGGCGGCGGAGAGCATTCGGAAGGCACCGTCTTTAAGGTATCGACGTCGGGAAACGAATCGGTGATCTATAGCTTCGGTGCGACCTACCGCGACGGTCAAACACCCATCGCGCGGCTCTTGCCACGCAGTGGGGCGCTCTATGGCACGACGTACTACGGCGGCTCGGGGTGTTCGAGTTTCGGCTGCGGCACCGTCTTTAAAGTTACGACGTCCGGCACTGAAACGGTCGTCTATCGATTCAAAGGCGGTACCGATGGGGCCGCGCCATCCGCGGCGTTAATCAACCTGGCAGGAACGCTCTACGGCACCACCCGGCGCGGCGGACAATATAACAACGGGACGGTCTTCAAGGTCAGCGCGGCGGGAAAAGAGTTCGTGCTTTACCGCTTCAAAGGCGGCACGGACGGTGCCGGGCCGCTTGGGATGACCGCGGTCAACGGCGCACTCTACGGTACGACGTCCGCCGGCGGTTCCAGTCACGACGGAACGATCTTCGAGGTCACGACGTCGGGTCGGGAAACCGTACTCCATACGTTCAAGGGCGACGGTAACGGCACGATGCCGCAGGCCGGATTGCGCGATGTGAACGGAACGCTCTACGGCACGACCGCCGCCGGCGGCGCGAGCAACGACGGAACGATCTTCAGCCTCAAACCGTAAACTATCGCCCGGTGTCCGGCCCTAGCACTTGCGCGTGAGGCTGTATCCATCGCCGTGCATGTGTTTTCCATCGGCGGAGAGCGTCAGCGTGTGGTTTCCGTAATAGGTAAGCGTCACCGTCGTACCTTTGAGACCCCAATTGCCCGAAACGCCTTCGCTGTCGGTAACGTTACCGGTGAGATCCATCGTAAACGTCAGGCCCGGCTTATCGTCGGATACCCACGTGCCCACAAGGCTATTCGTGGCGCAGCCGGTCGGCATCGGCGTCGGTGTAGGAATGGCCGCGAGAGCAGTAATTGCACCACCGTAGAACTTGTGCGCGACGTCCAAGCAGAGCGCGTCTGCGCCGTATGGATTGTCAGGAAGCTGCACGGCACAGGTGAAAGTTACGACGTAGCCTTTGCTTAGTGCGAGGCAGCGCACGACGGCCGTCGCGGTCGGGGTCCCCGCAACGCCGTTTGTCGAGTGAGCGATCCAATCGCCGCTGCCGGGACTCGTCTCGCTTGCCTCGACGAGGAACGCCTCAAGCGAGGCTTTTGCCTTTGCGCTGCAATCGGCCAAGGATCCGGTATCGCTGAGTTTCCGGATGCCAACGGAAAGATCGACCGAAGCGAGCGCTGCAGGAGCGTACCAAACGACGCCGGCCAGCAACGCTGCAGCGACGATCGCGACACGGCGTGTGCGCGGATTCAATGCTGGCCGCCAAAATTATCGGCGAGCTGCGAGCAGATCACGCTGGCGCTCTCAGGTGCCGGGGGTGCTTGCGCCGCGCAAGTAAACGTTACGACATAACCGGTGCCGTCGAGCGGATAGCAGTGCACCGCAGCGGCAGCGAAGGAGCTGCCCGCCGCATCAACCGCTCCCGCACCTTTCCATTCGTGAGTATCGCCGATCTCGGCCGCTCTGCCGAGCACCGAAATCAGCGCCCGGCTCGCTTTGCTGTCGCAGCTGCTCACGGGCTCACTTTGGACAACGTTGCGTGCGCCGACGACGACGTCCAATGCTGCCTGCGCAGACCTGCCGGCCAAGCCGAAAACAACCGCGAAGCCTACCGCCGCCACCGCAAGGCGAGTGCAAAACGTCCTAGCCATAAGCAACCTCCTAGGAATTCTGCCTTAGACGGCCATCTCGCGCTCCCCTATGAAGGCGCCGCTTGGCGCTGCCGGAAGTGAAACGTCATGAAACGTTCCGTCACATTTGGAGTGCTTTGTGCGTTGCTCTTGGCCACTGCGACGGCGGCGACGCCGCCGGCCGGGAGCGCTGTCGCCGGCGATCCGTATCTCTGGCTGGAGAACGTGCAGGGCGCACGCTCGATGGCGTGGGTTCGCGCCGAGAACGCCAAGACGCTGCGCGTGCTACAGAACGATCCGAACTTCGCCGGGCTCTACGCGAGCGCATTGAAGATCGCCGAGGCCACCGACCGTATTCCGGCTCCCGAGTTCGTGGCGCGCGATATCTACAACTTCTGGCAGGACGCCGACCACGTACGTGGGATTTGGCGACGCACGACGCCGGCTTCGTTTGCGAATGCCTCGCCCGCATGGACGACGGCGCTCGACTTGGACGCGCTTGCTAAATCTGAGAACGCGAATTGGGTCTGGAAAGGCAGCGACTGCCGCTGGCCGGACGAAACGCGGTGCCTGCTCTTTCTCTCCGACGGCGGCGAAGACGCGATAACCGTACGCGAGTTCGACCTTCGCGACAACGCATTCGTTCCAGGCGGTTTCGCGTTACCGCGTAGCAAACAGCGCGCCGCATGGGAAAGCCCTGACTCGGTCTTACTTGCCCGCGAATGGTCGCCGGGCGAGCTCACGGCATCGGGCTATCCGTTCGTCGTAAAGCGACTCGTGCGCGGTCAGCCGCTTGCGAGCGCGACGGAAGTTTTTCGCGGCTCCAAAAGCGATGGCGGCTACGGCGTCTCGCCGCTCGATCTGCACGACGGCGCCGGTCACACCGCGTTGCTGATTTCGCGGCCGCTCTCCACCTTCGAAGCAGCCTCTTACATCGTCACGGCACAAGGACCGCAACGTCTCGGGGTTCCCCTCGAGGCGCAACCTGCCGGACTCGTCGCCGGCCGGCTGCTCTTCATCATTCAAAAGGAGTGGAGCGTCGACGGATCGACCTTTCCGCAAGGTTCGCTCGTCGCGGTCGATCTGGCTGCAGCCACGGCCGATCCGGCGCATCTCAACCCGTCGCTCGTCTACGCTCCCGGCCCGCGCGAGACATTGGACGGAATCGCAACCACAAGCTCCCGGCTGCTGCTCGTCACCTACGAAAACGTCCGCGGCCGCGGCTGGATATATACGCCCTTGGGCGATGGCGGCTGGTCGAAACAACGACTCGACTTGCCCGACGATTCTTCCATTGCGGTCAACGATGCCGATCAACACGGTGAGAGCGCCTACGTGACGACCACGAGCTTTCTCGACCCGCCGACGCTCTGGCACGTCGACGCGAGCACCGGCACGGTCGCGGCGGTAAAGGTTTCCCCGGCACGCTTCGATGCGTCGAACGACGTCGTCGAGCAACGCGAAGCCATCTCGAGCGACGGCACGCGGATACCCTACTTCATCGTGCATCCGAAGAACATGAAGCTCGACGGCAAGAATCCGACGCTGCTCTATGCGTACGGTGGGTTCGACGTTTCGGAGACACCCAGCTACAACGCAATTCTCGGAAAGCTGTGGCTCGAGCGTGGCGGCGTCTACGTGCTGGCGAATATTCGAGGCGGCGGAGAGTTCGGTCCGGCCTGGCACGACGCGGGACTGACCACGCATCGCCAACGCATTTATGACGATTTTGCCGCGGTGGCGCACGATCTTATCGCGACGAAGGTCACGAGCCCGCGCCGCTTGGGAATCCAAGGCGGCTCGAACGGCGGCTTGCTCATGGGCGTCGAGTTCACGCAGCACCCGGAACTGTGGCATGCGGTCGACATACAGGTTCCCCTGCTCGATATGCTGCGATACGAACAGATTCAAGCCGGCGCATCCTGGACCGGCGAATACGGTAGCGTTGCCGACCCGGCGCAGCGCGCGTTTCTGGCTTCGATTTCGCCGTACAACAATCTCAAGGCCGGCGTCGCATACCCGGAGCCGCTGATTTGGACGACGACCAAAGACGATCGCGTTGGGCCGCAACACGCGCGCAAGTTCGCCGCGAAGATGGCGGCGTTGCACGATCCGTATCTCTTCTACGAGGTGACGGAGGGCGGCCACGGCGCGGGCGCAAATTTGCGCGAGCGCGCCTTTACCAGCGCGCTCGAGATGACGTACCTGATACGCAAACTGATGTACTAAGGAAGGTCTGATTTAGCCAATCAGCCCTTTCCGAGGCTGGCAAAGGCGCACTAGTCGCTGTCCGGAGGTACGTACGACGGACGTTCGTGCAGAAAACGGGATTCCGAATACGGCGCGGGTATCGGCGAAAATGCGCGCGGAGTTTGGGTAAAATCGAAGCTATCGAGGATGCTGGCGGCACGCGTGTCGGTAAAGCCCCGCGACCTGGGACCGATCGGCGGAAGGTTGAAAACCTCCTCGACGAATTTGAGAATGCTGCCGTATTCGTACGGTGTGTGAGAAACGTATCCGGCCTTTGCGTAGGGTGAAATAATGATGCACGGGACGCGGATGCCGAGGCCACGGAAATC
>Ga0070764_10000684_pt1 | contig 13794 bp, 13 predicted proteins | sample HubBroMetageWRM4_FD_67287 | JGI IMG/M metagenome (GOLD analysis project Ga0070764, IMG submission 67287) | Warmed soil microbial communities from the Hubbard Brook experimental Forest, New Hampshire - Hubbard Brook CCASE Soil Metagenome WRM 4 | ecosystem: Environmental > Terrestrial > Soil >... | reverse complement strand
CGATGGGAGTCTATTTGCGTCAGCCCTCGGCTTTTTCTTGCTCTTGCGTTTAACTGCGGCGCGAGGACCCGGGCCATTCGCAGTTTGCGAAGCCGCGCTCTGCAGCGGAAACAGCACATGGAGCCGCGTGCCCTCGCCCAATCTCAAAACGGCTTCGGCAACCTCGTCGACCGTATCTTTCTTGACCTCCTGCCCGCACTGCAGGCAGTATGTCCGGCCGACACGGGCGAAGAGCAGGCGTAAGTAGTCGTAGATTTCGGTTGCGGTGCCGACCGTAGAACGAGGATTTCTGGTGCTGTTCTTCTGCCGGATGGCAACGGCGGGCGCAATTCCGTCGATCACATCCGCGTCAGGCTTCTCAATCCGCTCCAGGAACTGACGAGCGTAGGCGGAAAGCGATTCCACATAGCGGCGCTGGCCCTCAGCATAGATCGTATCGAAGGCAAGAGAAGACTTGCCCGATCCCGACACCCCGGTGACGACAGTCAGAGAGTTGTGCGGAATCTCAAAATCTATGTTCTTGAGGTTATGGACTCGCGCCCCGCGAACGACAATGGTTTCCGTGGACATCAGTTATAAACGCACCCTAAGCCTGCCTCTTACAGCTAGATCGCCGCGCCACCAGCTCTCTGAGCGGTCTCGGAGGGGATGCGGAACCTTCTATTATAAAGCAGGGCTTCGCTGGACGCAGGAGAGTAACCCGATTACACGCTGACTTTCGACCGTTAAAGGGAGTAATATCATAGCTTTTCAGATGTAATTGGAGGCATTGCCAAACCAGCCATGGTATCGACGCTTACCACGACGCTCGCACGGGTTACGTCACGCAGTTGGCTGGGGCCGAGTCTGGTTGGCCTGCAATCGTCGCTGCTCTTCGTGTTTCAGTTTTCAAACGAGTTATCCAGCAAGAAGAGCAATGTCTACAACATTCTTTGGGTATTGGTTTTTGGCTTCGCCACGCTGAACATTCTTGGCTTGGTGGCAAGACGCTTCGAGCCCCGCCGCAGCAATTTGAATTTTGGCGAACTCCTGGCAATCACGGTTACCGTCGTTTCCGTGGTTCTGCTGGGTTGGGAAATGCTGACTATTTTCCACATTTTCCCCATCAAGATCCAGCCGCATTGAGTTTCTCGATCAAGGGCGCGTATTTGCGCTATCATTTGTTTATGGCGGAGAACACTTCGGCTTTTGACATCACCTGCCCGTGCTGCAGCGCGGTGCTGAAAGTGGACCCCACGGCCAAAGGAGTCATCGCCCACACACCCGCCGTCAAGCCCAAGATGTTCAACGATTTTGAGGCTGCGGCCAAAGCCATGAAAGAGCAGGACAGCCGCCGCGAATCGATCTTCCGCCAGTCGGTGGAGGCGCAGAAACATGCCGGAGATCTTCTGGAAAAGAAATTTCAGGAAGCGGTCAAGAAGGCCAAAGAGTCTCCCGACACGGGAAAACCCATCCGCGACTTCGACCTCGACTAACCTGTTTCGGGAAAAAATATAAACGTTTTACGAATTTTTCGCTGGCTTGATTTTTTCTGTGCGCATCACAGCAGGATGGAGCGTAAGATAGCGCGAGATGCCCGACCTTCCCCTCCTACTCGGTCATCGCGGCGCGCGCGCGTCCAAGTCAATACCAGAAAATACTTTTGCGTCTTTCGATCTCGCTCTCCAGCACGGGTGCGATGGATTTGAATTCGATGTGCGCTTGACCGGGTGCGGGCGCTCGGTGGTTTGTCATGACCCTACGATCGACGACGTCACCGTTTCCCGAGCGGACGCCAGTCAACTAACGCACCTCCCCCTCCTCGAACATGTGCTGCAGCGCTACGGTCAGAGGGCGTTTCTCGATATCGAACTCAAGGTTGCGGGTCTGGAGTCGAAAGTGCTTAACTCATTGCGCGAATTCCGGATGGAAGAGGACTATGTGGTTTCTTCCTTCTTGTCCGAAGTCGTGATGGAATTGAAAACTCGCAGCCAGAAAATTCAGGCGGGAATCATCTGTGACAAGGCTGGTCAGCTCGTCTGCTGGCGAGAGACTAACGCGGACTATGTAATTCCGCATTATTCCCTGGTTACGCCAAAATTGATAAAAGAGGTCCAGAGCGCAGGCCGGAAATTGCTTACCTGGACGGTAAATGATCGCAAAGCCATGCTGCGCCTTGCCGAGTGGGGAGTTGACGGCATCATCTCTGACGAAACGGAACTGTTGGTTGAAACCTTCACGTGAATCCCGCGAAACGGCGCCGGTCTGACGCCAAGATTCTGGCTGTGCAGCGACCTACTACCGCTGATCGTAGCGGCATAGCATAGACTGCGCGATCAGCGTACATCGGCCCGAGTAGCGCCGGCCCGCGACGCATTCCGCAAAAACGCATCTCTTTCTCTTTCGAATGCTTCCAACTCCACGACCGTGCGTTTTTCGTTCCATCCGATAGCGGCGCCGATGCGGGTTGAGGCTTCTCGGCTGCATGCGGCCGACCAGCACGCGCCGAGAGCCACGGGTACGCGCCGCAGCAGCACATCCGACAGCGTGACCGCACATTCGTTACTGAAGGCATACGCGGCCTCCGCAACGATATGGCTGGTGTGCGGACACAGTGGAGCACGCATATCGGCGCTGCAACGCGCCTTGCCAGCGACGGCCAGCGCGCGCCGTCCGTACCATTCGACGATACCGCGGGCCGCGTCGGCAGTGATCGCGCCAGCAGCAGCCACATCAACCACGTATTGCTCCAGGGTCGGATCAATGTCGCTATCGGAAGCAATGGCCAGCGTAGGCGGGGTAGTATTCATTCCAATCTTCGCCATGCACTCGCGTGCCAGACTCGCGGCCGTGGTCAACTTTCCTCCGATTACAGAGATCATTTGCGCAGCGCCGTCTGTAATGTGGTCATGAAGATAATGCTTTCGGCTTACTGCGGAGGGGTTTTTCTTGGGTGAGAAGGGAAGCGGACGCACCCCAGCAAAGGCGTAATGGATGTCGTCCTTCGATACGTTCACTCGCGGGAACAAATGCACGAAAGATCTAAGCAGATAGTCGATTTCATCCGCCGCCGGCTGCACCCGGCCGGGATCGTTGTCGTCCGGAACTTCCGTCGTGCCAACCAGCAGCTGTTCGTTCCACGGGATGACGAAAATCGGACGCCCATCGACCGCCTCGGTGTAAACGGCGGCTTGAGGCGCGCACGCGAACTTCGATAAAACAATATGCGATCCGCGCACGCCGCCGACCATGGGATGGCCGGTCTGAATGTTCGAAGTATGGCAAATGCCATCCGCCCACGGTCCGGTCGCGTTGATAATCCAGGTGGCCTCAACGCGCTCTTCCTTCCCGCTAAGCTGATCGCGGAGTGACACGCCGGTAGCGCGCCCGTTGCGAATCTGCACCGACACAACCTGAGTGTGATTGCGCGCCACTGCGCCGGCCTCAATCGCTTCGACCAACCATTCTGCAACCAAGCGTTCGGGAAATTCGCATTGCGCGTCGTCGAAACTGAAAACCGAAAAATGCCGATCCGCATCGAGCAGACGCTCAAAGCGGGCTTGCTCGGTAAGGGCTCCATCTGCGCCATGCTGATCGTTCCCCATTTTTCGATAAAGCCATAGTCCAGTGCGCACGGCGAGCGCGCTGCGGCGGCTGTTGCCATCCAACGCTAACAGGAATTGCAGGGGATGAACTAAATTTGGGTATCGCTGAAGCAACCACTGACGTTCGCGCAACGACTCGCGCACCTGTCCAATGTCGCCGTGCTCGAGGTAGCGTAGGCCTCCATGAATGATGCGTGTTGAGCGACTGGTTGTGCCGGCGGCAAAATCGTGCTGCTCAAGCAGCAGGGTGCGGCGACCGGCGCGCGCGCATTCGCGAGCGATCGCGACTCCATTGATTCCGCCGCCGATCACGATAACGTGGAAACGCTGGTTGTCGAGCGGCGGTCGCGGGTTCGGCTGCGTGCTCATGTCGGAAAGTTGCGGCTATCGCTTCCAGTCTCGCCGATTTTCTTCTTCGTTCAAAAGATAACGTTAGTTTCTGCCGATCACGATTACAATTTGGCTTTGTGGTTCAGCATCACCCAGCTTCGCGGCCCCGTGACGGGGCATTCCGCGCTTCGTGATCTACGTTGCTCCCGCGCACACACCTCATTTACAGTGATTGCTCCCTATGCCAACTACAGGAGAGCGTTTCGAACAAGCGGTTTCGATTATGGCCCGCCTGCGTGGTCCCGGAGGATGCCCGTGGGACCGCGAGCAGACCTTCGATTCCATCAAGCCTTACACGGTTGAAGAAACATATGAAGTCCTCGAAGCCATTGATAATCGCGATTGGGACGAACTGCCGTCTGAACTCGGCGACCTGTTGCTCCAGGTTCTGTTCTATGCGCAGATGGCGAAGGATCAAGGTACGTTTTCAATCGACGATGTTCTCGACCGGCTCTCCAATAAGCTTGTCGATCGCCATCCTCATGTTTTTGGAGACGTGAAAGCCGAGACCTCGTCCGAGGTGTTGCGTAATTGGGAGGCGCTTAAGGCAGAGGAAAAGAAAAAACGGCTCGGGGCTGACGGCGGGAAGCCTGACGAGAAGTCCGAGTCAGTCTTGGCTGGAGTTTCTGCTGCCATGCCGGCCTTGCTCGAGGCTCACAAACTCAGTTCGCGCGCGGCTCGGGTAGGATTCGACTGGCCGAATATTCAAGGGTTGTTCGAAAAACTTCGCGAGGAAACCGAAGAGTTGCTGGAGCAACTCAAAGAATTTCCTGCGCCTGGGCCCCGGCCGCACGGGCGAGGTGTCGCTGGCGCAGGCCGCCCGCAGGTCAGCGAGAACTTGCGCGAGCGACTGGAAGGCGAAGTTGGCGATCTTTTCTTTGTGCTGGTAAACATTGCGCGTTATCTTTCCCTTGATTCTGAGTCGGCTCTGAAGAAAACCAATCGTAAGTTCAAGCGCCGGTTTCAGTGGATGGAGGAGCAGTTGCGAGCGGCTGGGCGGTCTCCTCAAGACGCCTCGATGGAAGAACTGGAATCTTTGTGGCAAGAGGCGAAGGCACAGGAGCAGGATGCCGAGTGAGCGCGGATTCAATAGCCATTCGCAAATGCCACGAGCTTGACGAAATGCGAGCCTGCGTCGCCCTGCAACAGGAAGTCTGGAATTTTTCCGACGCCGACCTGGTGCCATTGCGCATGTTTGTCGTCGCAGAGAAAATCGGCGGTCAGGTGGTCGGGGCATTTACAGGCAACGAGTTGGTAGGCTTTGCCCTCTCAATACCCGGCTCTCGCGGCGGTCGTTTGTATCTTCATTCGCATATGCTGGCTGTACGTAAGCAGCATCAAAATGGCGGACTGGGCCGCCGCATAAAGATGTTCCAGCGCGACGACGCGCTTGGGCGCGGTATTGAGCTGATCGAGTGGACGTTCGATCCGCTCGAAATCAAGAACGCGTATCTGAATATCGAGAAGCTGGGTGCAATCGCGCGCCGCTACACTGTCAACCAGTACGGCATTACGTCTTCGCCTCTGCAGGGCGGCCTGCCCACCGATCGTTTGGTGGCGGAATGGTGGCTAAAGTCGAAGCGGGTTGAGAACTGGTTACAAGATGGAACCAAGCCACCCTTCCAAACCGTGACTACCATTTCTGTTCCGGCAGAGATTTATGATTGGAAGGCGTCGCCCGCAATGCGGAATCAGGCGAAAGAAGTGCAAAATCGCAAGCGTGAGCAATTTGTAAAAGCGTTTGCTGACGGATTGTCGGTTCTGGGCTATGAGCGCGACCAGCAGGGAAGCGGCAAGTTTCTGCTGGGCCGCTGGGACGAGAAGTGGATGTATTCGTCGAAATAATTGCGGTGAGTTCCTTCTGACACTATGAAAATTGAAGCAATCACGCTTCGCGAGATTCAAATGCCGCTCGTCCACTTTTTCGAGACGAGCTTCAAACGCACGGTTAGCCGCCGAATCCTTCTGCTGACCGTTCACTGCGACGGCATCAATGCATGGGGAGAGTGCGTGGCCGGCGAAGATCCGTTCTATAGCAGCGAGTGGACAGAAAGCGCGTGGCCCACGATCAAGCATTATCTTGCTCCAGCGGTTTTGGGCCGGACACTTACTTCAGCACGAGAGAGCGTGCCTTTAATGGCAAAAGTGCGTGGCCATGAAATGGCAAAGGCCGCCGTCGAGAACGCTTTATGGGACGCAGAGGCTCAAGAGAAGCGACTGCCTCTATGGAGACTGCTCGGAGGGTCGTTGCAAGAAATCTCCTGCGGCGTTTCGATCGGCATTCAGGATTCCATCGAACAGTTACTGGAAAAGATTCAAACCGAACTCGCCGCCGGATATCGCCGCATCAAGGTAAAAGTGAAGCCGGGCTGGGATATAAACGTGCTCGAGCGCATCCGCTCACGCTGGCCCGAGATCTTGCTTAGTTGTGATGCGAACTCGGCTTACACTCTGAATGAACTGGAGCACTTGCGCAAATTCGATCAGTTCAATCTGCTGATGATCGAGCAGCCGTTGTGGCACGACGACATCTTTTACCACTCCCGCCTGCAACAGGAGCTGCGCACCGCGATCTGCCTGGACGAATCGATTCGTCACGCCCGGGACGCGGCCAATGCACTCGATCTGGGCGCATGCCGCATCATCAACATCAAGGTTGGGCGAGTGGGCGGATTCACTGAGGCGCGCAGCGTGCATGAGGCCTGCGCTTCGTGCAATATCCCGGTGTGGTGTGGGGGTATGCTCGAGTCGGGAATAGGACGCGCTCACAACATTGCGCTTTCCACGCTGCACAACTTTCGCCTGCCCGGAGACGTTTCCGCTTCGAAGCGCTATTGGAAAGAAGACATCATCGAACCTGAAGTCGAAGTGACGGCACAGGGGACGATTTTAATTCGCGATGAACCGGGAAGCGGCTATCGTGTGCGTGAAGATTTAATCGAGAAGCTCACTGTAAGGAAAGAGACTATCCGGGCGGGAGCGTAGAGATGTTGCTGGCAACGTCTCTTTTGACAAGCCGTGTCATCCTGAGCGGAGTTGCCGTCGCGGAGCGACAGCAACGCGATCGAAGGACCCATAGCAGGCGAGTTGTGAGTGCAGCTGCAAGGAGTTTCCCCTAGCTAATCCGGAAAGATGGCGAGAATGCCTTTCAGCATTCCAGGTAAACCTGCGTCTCGGGGTCCTTCGACTGCGTGGGCTGCTGCGCTTCCCGCAGCAGCCGCGGCGCTCAGGATGACAAATTTGTGATGGCCAAAGGGCGGCTCAAGGTCTTTGCCGGTTTTCCGCCAATTCCGCTTCTTGTTTCTTCAACAGCTCCACTCCCTGGGCGAATGTCAGGTTCGAAGGCACCGACTGGAAATTGTTGAAGACTTCCTCCGATTTCACGTTAATGCTCTTGAACAGAAGCTCCTTGCCCGTAAGACTGAGGCTCATGCGCGTGACCTCCCAATCTCCCGGAACCACTTCGGCCTGCTCCACCAGGAAGTGTCCCCCGCGATCCAAGTGACCCAGTATTCCCCACCCGAAAGCAACTTCCTTGGTGAGTGTTCCATCGATTTTGGCGATGCGATGCTGGTTTGCGTCAATCAGAAGGTAGCCTTGCATTCCAACCAGGACCTGTTCCACGTGGCTGGGCGGATTATATTTCGGATTAGGCCTGAACTTGAGGCGAACCAACTGGTCGCCGGGCTTCCCGAGTTCCTGACTCCCAACTGCGGTTCCCTCGAGTTCGTAGAGGAATGCGTCGGGCAGCGCCTTCATAATTCGCGCGATATGTTCCTCGTCCTCTTTTTCTGCCCTCTGTTTCTTCTTAAGGCTCTCCGGATTGTTCACCAGTCCGTCCAATCGACCCTCCTCCTGCTGGCGCTGCGCCGCCGATAGGGGGTGATCGTTGATGGCGACTAACATTCCGGCCATGCCTTCACGAGTTTCGACGACCACTTTAGTCTCGGAACCCTGCGCGGTTCCCTTGTGATCCGTGAACATTGCTTTCGCGCCATTGTCCGTCGCGATCTCTCGCTGTACGGTGCGACGCACAAGTTCGATCGGAGATTCAGGGGATGGATCTGCGGGGAACGCAGAGATCGGGAGAACCACTGCCAGTGTTGCAATGCCGAACGCCCGTCTCGCGTTGAAGTGAATCCGCTTCATTGCACGCCACTTCGTTAGAGGGCAGCAACCCTACAGCCGTTGTATATCGTTATTCCGAGCCGTTACAAGCGAGAATTCCCAAGTAACCTGTTGCGGCTGTCTTCGGAGGGTCGACAAGCAAAGAACTTGAGCACGCAACCAGGGCCCTGTCGGCTGGTACAGGGCCCTCACTAATGTAAATACCGTACAGCACGAGTTATTTTCCCTTATAAGTGCGGGGAGAGCCGACCCCACCGCAGAAGTTCCAGCCAACCGTGCAACTGGAATCGCCCTCCGTGATGTCGTGGAAGTCGGCCTTGTACTCCTTCTTGTCGGTGTACTCCTTGTAGATGGCGGTGAGTTCGTCGTTGGTCGACTTCATCTTGCCACCCGCAGCGTTCACGATTCCGGCGAAGGTTGGTGAGGACCAACTGGTCCCACCTACTCCGCCCCACTGACCCTGAAGGTAAATTCCGGTGCAGCAGAAATCGGAAGACACATCAGGATTTCCACGCTTGTCCCCAACAATTTTCTTGATCACGCTCTGGTAGCTGGGGATGGGCTCGTATTCGCTTATGCCGCCGCCCCCGCCGCCATAGGTTTCGCTGACGAAATTCCCGTCGGAATCCCGGTTGAATTGCGTTCCGCCGACAGAAACCACGTTCTTCAAGGCCGCTGGATAGATGAGAGGGCCCAAGCCCCCATCGCCGCTAGCGGCAAAGTAGACAACTCCCGGAGTCGTGAAATACTTGTTAAAGTCGTTCTCGTTGGAGATCTCTCCGTCGCCCCAACTCATGCTGACCACCCCACCCCCATTTTGAGCGACCAACTTGCTCGCCACTGTCACCGCATACCAGTAGGGATCCGTGTTGCAACTGCCTGAGTCGCACAGTTTTGATTCCACGAGGAAAAGCTTGGCTTTCGGCGCCATGGCATGAGCCCATTCGATATCCAGCGCCTCCTCCACTAACCAGCCATCATAGACCGGGGGCTTGTGGCCGTCGGCGTAGACCACTTCGAAGTCGGCCTTAGGTATGCCGAAATACTTCGAAAACGCGTCCAGATCCGACTTTGCAGTGGGATAGTATCCGGCATCGATGATTGCGATCGCTCCCCACCCACCGGTTGGGACCTTCGTGCTAGTCGCGACCGGGCACCCTTTTGGCCCTTTGACCAATTGGTAGACGCAGGCCACGGACCCTGGCGTCTCGGTGCCAGGAGGAGGCCCGCCGGTAGTATTCGGAACGTCCGGGATGGCAAGAAAGTAGTTTGTATGTATGCGGCCGGGGCGCGGAATACTGGACTCCGGAACGACTATGTTGAATCCGTTAATTTTCTTTTGGTCGGTTGCGTGAACAGAACCAGGCAAAAGATACGCGCCAAGCGCTAAGGCAACGGCGACAACCAGGAAGACCGCGATCGAATGTTTCATTCTCACTCTTTCTTTGCAGCAGGGCTTGTGTTTTGAATTACAGACCGACCCGCATTGTACACCGGGCTAACCCGCCACCAGAAGGACAATCGCCCGATTTGTCGACGAAAACTTTGCCGACACTCTGCAAAGTTTTTCTCTGGAGATGGTTCCCGTCCCACAGGATTCGCCAAAATGGTTTAGAATCCGTTATTCCACTTTGTACCCCCAAGTGTGCGTTCCAAAGGAGAATGCAGTATGGACATGCCAAAGACCGGAGAATTTGCACATGTAGGTAAGTCGGTTGTGATTAAGGGCGAACTTTCCGGCAGCGAGGATTTGTATATCGATGGCACGGTCGAGGGCACGATCCAACTGCAGGGGCACAACCTTGTAATAGGACCGAATGGCCGCGTGCATGCCGATGTCAGCGCAAAGGGCGTCGTGGTCCAGGGCAGGCTGGAGGGGAACATCCGGGCAACCGACAGGGCCGAGTTGCAGAAGGCGGCCGTCGTGCTCGGGGATATTGTCACGCAGCGGGTTGCGATCGAGGATGGCGCTTACCTGAAAGGAAAAGTAGAAATCCAGAGAGAGGCTACCAAGTCCGACTCACCGTCCGCGACCAAGTCTGATTCACCGGTAGAGGCGAGAAGCGCGGCGGCAGGCAGCACGGCAGTAACCAAGCAGTAGAAATTTTCGCCGGTCCAACTGCAAACGCCACGATATATTTATATTGAGGGATTCTATTGGACCGGACGCCCGGGAATTTGCCATGGCATCCGTTACGCACAGCTTCATGAAACTTTTTCGTGGTTCCGCCACCATCCCCGGCGAGGGGACCAGATCCGTGTCGACGACGCAGCGGCTCACCCGCCGCTCCAGTGGGCTGGGTGCGGTGTCGCGCACGCTGCAGTCTGAAGAACCAATTTGCGTTCTGGATGTTGGTTCGACTTCCGCCGCCAATATCCGCTACCTAACCCAACGCGGACATAAGATATACAGCGAAGATTTGTTAGAGGCCTCGACCGATCCTTCTCTGATCACCAAGGACGAACAGGGGCAAATGATTCTGGACAGCCGGCGTTTTCTTGCCGACAACCTCGTCTACCCGGCTGCCCAATTCGATATCGTGTTGTGCTGGAATCTGGCCGATTACATGCATGAAAGTCTGGTGAAGCCGGTGGTCGCTCGCCTCTGGTCAACGATTAAACCTGGCGGAATGCTGCTGGCATTCTTTCATACTCACGAAGCTGGACCGGACGCGCCCTGCTACCGGTATCACATCGTAGACAACGACATTCTGGAGATGCAGCACGTGCAGGCGCGAAGAGATTTGCGTCGAGGTCCCACTGGCGTGCTTCACACTTCGATCGAAAAGAGTTTCCGCCTGCAGCGAGTTTTTAACAATCGTCACATCGAAAATCTGTTCCGCGATTTTGGTTCTATCAAGTTTTTCCTGACCCGCGATAATATTCGCGAAGTGCTGGTAGTTCGCTGACGATTTGTGGAGGACGGGCGTTCTCGCCCGTCAAGCGGAGCGAAGCTCCGCAGCCTACCTGGTTTTACTCACCAACAATTGCGTGATCGCTGGAGATTTTTCCAGTAAGGACAGAATCGGCGTTCGAATGATCCGCGGCAAACTCAGCATGCGTCGAAGTTTGGAAGACATTCGGAATACGGGCGCGAGCTGCCGTTCATAGGCGAAACGATAAGCACGCGCAGCTTCACCTAGGGAAACGGCGCCGGCAAAAAATGGAAGAAGTGACTCGCTAGCGAGCCTGCCACTGCGTAAAGCCAGAGAAATGCCGTCCCCAACAAAGGGATCCACGAAAGCGACGGCGTCGCCGACCATCAGAATGCCCTCCCGTTCAGGTTGAGGTTGAGAGAAGACCAGCGGCGAGGTAGCCACCGGATCACTAAGCGGCTTCCATTGGGCGGTGCGTTTCCGCAATGCGGCATGGCAGACGAATACTTCCGATAGAGTGCTTGCCACATCAGCCCGGACCATGGCGCAGGCATTTACGGATTGTTCCAGTCCGTCCCCGACGGTGACCGGTTGTACGCCGCAGTATCCGCCTTCAAAAAAATAAAGATCCACGGAAGGCGATTGGCAAGGCTCAGTGAAGTGTCCTTTGAGGCCGAGCCACTTCACGCCGCTGTCCTGCAAGTTCGCAGCATCGCGATTGAGATTCGACCAGCGGCCCGCGGCGTTGATCAAGGCACGGCTTCGAAATTCTCCGGCCGAACTTGCGACCACAAAAGGACCGGTTCCCGAAATACTCTGCACGACAACTTGCTGCCGGGCTTCGACTCCGCATCGTTCTGCCGAAGTCCACAGAGCGGCGTCGAGGCTCAGCCGCGGGATGCTCGCGGCAGAGGGATCGACCCGCGTCTCGATCAAGCGGCCGTCGAGAAAAATGCGAGCGCGAGAGATACGAATCGCATCGGCGAGCACCCGCTCGTCTCGGGGAGCGAGCAAGCCGGCAAGAAGGTCGAGGGATTCGGCTGAAACAAATTCTCCGCAAACCTTTTGCCGGGGAAACCGCCCGCGTTCGAGCAACAGCACGCGAGCGCCATTGCGCGCAAAAGCGATGGCCGCCGAAGTTCCCCCCGGCCCTCCGCCGATTACGATCAGGTCGTACATTGTTTTAGTTTTTCCACGCGATTGCGCCCATGCGAAAGAAAGTATGGCGCTCGATCTCCACCTTCGCGGCCCTAGTCCCTTGGAGCATTCGATGCATTTCCTCAATGGTGTAGGCGCGTCGCACCGAGGCCAGCGCGTCATGACGAGTCATGTAGCTGCGATGAAGCGGCAAGCTTGCATAAGCCAACGCGAGGTGAACCGGATCGCGGATGAGATCGTTAATCATCACTGCGATGCGGCACACGCGCAAACTCTCGTTCACGAAGCGTGCGACCTCCTGCGGTTCCAGATGATGGGCGAACAGGCAACAACTGACTAAGTCGAAACTTTCGTCCGCGAAAGGAAGCGCCAGCGCATCGCCGGCCACCGCCGAGGTTCCATTTCCCGAGCCGTTTGTCAGATGAGAATGGGCCCGATCGAGCAGCGTGACTCGAAGCGAAACTCCTAACTTCTGCAGGCGCGTGCTGGCGGCCTGAGGCACATATCCGGCGCCGGCGGCGACTTCCAACAGCGACAATGAATCAGCGCCCGTTTTCTGCGCCACTTTAGAAATCATCGACTGAGTCGCAGCAACGCCTCCGAACCACTGATTGATGCGACGCAGGTCTGCCAAGCCAATCGTAACCTCGGCAGGCGTGCCAGGATCGGTGTCGAGCAGTTCGTCAATGACCACGCGCTTCATAGAATTACGGTTTGTCATCCCGAGCGCAGCGAGGGATCTCGGTGTCCGCCAGTGGCAGCGATACCGGTCGTGCAGGCAAGAACCTAGATCCCTCGCTGCGCTCGGGATGACAATCTGGAGAGTCTCACACTTCTGCTAATTCTTCTTCGAGCAACTGCTTGTTATAGAGATCGGTATAGTAGCCGTCTTTGGCCACGAGTTCGTCGTGAGTACCCAGTTCCACGATTCGTCCGGCATGGAGAACGGCGATGCGGTCCGCGTTGCGCACGGTCGAAACCCGGTGAGAAATGAAAATCGTCGTACGCCCCCGCATGATTTCGCGCAGATGGTTAAGAATCTTGTCTTCGGTGTTCGTGTCCACGCTCGAGAGCGCATCGTCGAGAATCAAAATGCGAGGATTGCGAATGATGGCTCGTGCAATCGCAGTTCGCTGCTTCTGCCCACCTGACAATGTAATGCCGCGCTCGCCCACCAGGGTTTGATATTGCTCGGGGAAACCCTCGATCTCCTCGCCTATGCTGGCCGCCACCGCCGCCGAGCGGACTTCTTGATCTGTGGCGTCTTCTTTTCCGAAGGCAATATTCTCACGTACGGTTTCACTGAACAGAAAAGTTTCCTGCGGCACAAAGCCCAGATTGCTGCGCAAATCCGCGAGTGGATATTCGCGGACGGGAATGCCGTCGATGAGCACGGTGCCCGGCTCGGCATCGTAAATGCGAGGAATCAAGTCGACCAGCGTAGTTTTCCCGGAACCTGTCGGCCCTACAATCGCCAGGCTGCTACCTGCCGGAATGCGAAGATTGATGTCATGCAACACCGGAGTGGAATTGTAGGAGAAGTTCAAATGCCGGAACTCGATCTCGCCACGAATCTGTGTGGAAACCGACGACTCGGCCGTTCTGTTCTTGAGTTGGATTACTTCCGTGTCTTCAATCTCGGGTCGCTCACTCAAAAT
>Ga0070764_10000683_pt1 | contig 13794 bp, 15 predicted proteins | sample HubBroMetageWRM4_FD_67287 | JGI IMG/M metagenome (GOLD analysis project Ga0070764, IMG submission 67287) | Warmed soil microbial communities from the Hubbard Brook experimental Forest, New Hampshire - Hubbard Brook CCASE Soil Metagenome WRM 4 | ecosystem: Environmental > Terrestrial > Soil >... | reverse complement strand
CCCAACCCCCGCGCGTATCAGTAATTAGGACGCCTTTTCGCCCAGCTTACGTTCCGGCAACCAGCGCGTCCAAGGAATAAGGATGGTCCTCAGCGATCTTATTGGCGACGTGTTCCGAACCCTCTGGTCGCACAAGCTGCGCACATTCCTCACCATGTTCGGCATCGCATGGGGAATCGTCTCCATCGTTCTCATGGTCGCGGCCGGGGAAGGCTTGCGCAAGGGTCAGGAAGACCAAGCCAAAAACCTGGGCAAAGATGTGATGATTGTTTTTAACGGCCGGACTAGCTTGCAAGCCGGAGGAACGCGGGCCGGTCGAGTCGTGCACTGGGAGGATCCAGACGTCCCGGCTGTACAAGCCGAGGCGCCGGATTGCCAATACGCCATCCCAGAATTGGAGCAAGAGGACGTCCGCGCCCACAGCAACTTCAACAACGCCGCTTTCCTGGTCACCGGTTCCCAACCACCGTTTCAGGAGATTCGCAGCCTCACGGTCGGACAAGGCCGGTTTTACGACTGGGACGATAATCGCGAAGGCCGCCGGGTCGCATTCCTGGGCAGCGAGGCTTCAAAGCAATTGTTTCCCGGTCGCAATCCCGTGGGCGAGAACGTCTATTTGAACGATTTCCCGTACATCGTCATCGGAGTGATGGCTACCAAGAAACAGGATTCCAGCTACGACGGTTGGGACGTAAACAAGATCTTTATTCCCTTTGGCGCGATGCGGCGCGATTTTCCGGACAAACCTCCAGGAACTTCCACGACTTTTGACTATCTCCTGGTAACGCCGAAGTCCGTCGAACAACACGAGAGTTGCAAACACGAGCTGCGGGTGGCGCTGGCGCGCATGCACAATTTCGACCCCAGCGACAAAGAGGCTTGCCCCATCTGGGACACGGTGCAGGAGGCGCAAGCGTTCCGCCAGATGACGGATGGCATGAAGTATTTCCTTGGCGCAGTCGGCATAGTGACGCTATTTCTAGGCGGTTTGGGCGTGATGAACGTCATGATGGTGGCGGTCCGCGAGCGCACTCGCGAGATTGGTGTCCGCAAAGCTCTGGGCGCGCCGGCTCACACAATTCTGCGGCAGTTCTTTCTTGAGGCACTCCTGATCGCCGTTATTAGCGGCGGTATCGGGTTGGGCGTGGCCTACGGAATTTGCTTGCTCGTCGACTTGCTGCCCATGCCCGACTTCTTCGCAGGATTATTGCCAACCTGGAAGACGGGTTTGCTGGCTTGCGGATTGTTGGGAGGCATCGCCGTACTGTCTGCGTTGTATCCCGCGCGCAAAGCCGCCTCGGTCGACCCGATCGAAGCCTTAAGATTCGAAGCCGGAGGGTAGAAAGGCATGAACCACAAAGAACCTGCACAGATGAACTCCACTCCGTCACCTTTGTGGACCTTCGTGTCCTCTGTGGTTAATGCCTTCGCGTTTTGTTTCTGAACTGCTTGATTACCCGGAAGACCGGCGCAATCAGAATCTATGTTGATCGAAATCATCCGCGAAGCCTGGGTCGCACTTAAGCGCAACACCACGCGCAGCCTGCTCACCATGCTCGGTATCGTCTGGGGCATCACAACGGTCACGTTGCTCATCGCCTATGGCAGCAGCTTCCGAAAAATTCTTGCGGGCAGCTTCGACGCCTTCGGCAAGAGCGTGGTCATCTGCTGGCCCCAGCAAACCAGCGAACAGCCCGGCGGACAGCGAGCAGGCAAGAAAGTCGTTTTCGAGCAGGCCGATGTTGACATGGTCAAAGAGACCGCGCCTTTGGTCAAGCATGTTTGCCGCGAGACCCATTCCCGCCCCGGAATTGCATACGGTGACCGGTTGGTCGGGACCGCGGCCATCCGCGGCGTGTGTCCCGAATATGGCGAAATGCGCAATGAAGTCCCGGCGCAGGGACGCTGGATTAACGCCAGCGACGAACTGGAACGGAGGCGTGTTGCTTTTCTCGGTGGACGCGTTCGCGAGCAACTTTTCAGCGGGCGTCCCGCAGTCGGCGAAACGGTGACGATTGGCGGCGTGCGCTTCACTGTCATTGGCGTGATGGCGCGCAAGATTCAGCTCAGCAATTACTTCAGCAGCGACGACGATTCAGTCTGGATTCCCTATTCCACGGCGGGCGATCTCTGGAACACCCGATTCGCCGATGTCCTGATCTTTGCCCCCATTGCGCCGCAGTTCGAAAAGAAAGCCATGGCGCAAGTGCTGGCTGCGGTCGCAACTCGTCAGCAATTCTCGCCGACAGATCCCAAGGCGATTCAGATGTTCGGCCGCGATGAGTTCCGTCCGGTGATCGATGCCCTCACGATCGGGCTGCAGGTGCTGCTCATTTTTATTGGAACCCTGACTCTTGGCATCGGCGGAGTCGGCGTCATGAACATCATGCTGGTTTCCGTCGATGAGCGCATCCGCGAGATCGGCCTTCGCCGTGCCTTGGGCGCAAGGAAGCGTCACATCAAATTCCAGTTTCTCGCCGAGACTCTGCTGATCATGATGTTGGGCGGCGCAATCGGCGTTTTGCTGTCGTACGCCATCGCCGCTGCCGTAGGCACCTTGCCGCTGATGGGGCCACTCTTTGAGGATACTTCGGGCCAGGCTGATATCCATCTGAAAATATCGCTGATGACCGTAACCCTTTCCACGCTGGTGCTGCTGGTAGTGGGCGTCATCAGCGGTCTGGTGCCGGCGCTCCGCGCTTCAAAGCTGGATCCTGTAGAAGCACTGCGCTACGAATAAAGCCCGGCCCGGAATTACGCAAACCAAAAAAAAGAATTATCCGTGCCAATCGGTGCGAATCCGTGGCCGCCATTAAAATACATTTGACCCCAATTCCAGTTAGCGGTACCTTGCTGCCAGTTCTTCAGCACTCAGCGAGGTGCTTGCTTGCCGATTTCCGCGATCGACGCCGTTGGTCTTGCCCTCCAGCACACCAAAGAGCAACTCCTGCGCCCTTTCCGCATGGCCCAGTGGGTGAAGCTTGCGTTCGTCGGTTTTCTTGCCGGCGAACTCAGTTCCTGGGGATGCGGCGGCGGTAACTTTCAGCCACCCACACGTCCCCGTGCTGGCCAGCCGTTCCCATTTCCTCATGCCAATCTCCTGATGTACGCCTCGCTGATCGCCCTGCTCATCGTTCTTGCGATGATTTTGTGGATCGTGTTTCTCTACGTGAGCAGCGTCATGCGCTTCATCTTGTTCGACAGCATCATCGCGAAGCGCTGCGAAATTCGGCGCTACTGGTCCCAACGAAACCAGGCTGGCGTGCGCTACTTCGTATGGCAACTTCTTTTTATTCTCGCGATGACCGTCGGTATGACCGTGTTGATCGGAGTTCCCGCGGCCTTCGCCCTTGCCGCCGGCTGGCTCAAGGACCCTCGCCATCATTTCCTACCGCTCATCCTGGGCGGCATGTTCTTGTTCTTTGTCGTTGCGGGCTTCGTATTACTCTGTCTGGCGATCCACGTCCTTACCAAAGATTTCGTAGTCCCGGAAATGGCTCTGGAAAATATCAGCGCGTTCGAAGGCTGGCGCCGCCTTTTGCCCCGGATGCAATCAGAGAAGGGCAACTACGTCGGCTATATGGGATTAAAGATTGTGATGGCTTTCGGAGCCGCCGTGATCGTGGGGATTGCCACGTTTATCGTGATTCTAATTTTGCTGATCCCGGTCGGAGGCTTTGGCGTCGTCGCCGTAATGCTCGGAAAGGCCGCCGGTCTTACCTGGAACCTGTACACAATCACGCTGGCAGTCGTCGTGGGATGCCTCGTGCTCGCCGTACTTTTCTTTGTGATGTCTTTGATCTCAGTGCCGGCAATCGTGTTCTTCCCCGCGTACTCCATTTATTTCTTCGCCTCGCGCTACCCCCCGCTCGACGCGCTCCTGCATCCCGCTCCTCCGCCAATGGTTTCGCCGCCACCGGTGCCGCCTCAGTTCTTACCACCAGAGCCGATCGGCTAGCTTTGCGTGGCGCAGAGCTTACAGCGCTGCGCGTAACCGTCGGGGAATGAATAAAGGTTTTCAGCCCGAGTCAGAAAGAACTGCTCTCCTGTGGAACTTACCCGCCAACGCGGGTGTCAAATCTTCTCAGACACGCGTGCCCGAGAGGAGCAATTCCAATGGCGTTCTCGATGGCAGGCGGTGGTCCGTCCAATCCCCAAATCAACGTTACTCCGTTGATCGATGTGTTGCTGGTGTTGATCATTGTCTTCATGGTGGTGGTATCGATGTCGAAGACAAAAGGTCTGGACGCACAAATTCCCCAACCCACGCAGGATAATAAAAATCAGCCTGTCCCCGTCGACAGGACCATTGTCATTCAAGTGGTCTGGAGCACGCAGGGCCAACCGCCGGATCTCAAGATCAATCAGGAAGCGGTGAAATGGGACGATTTGCAAAGCCGGCTGCACGACATCTTCAAGATTCGCGCCGAGCGAATCGCGTTCGTACGCGGCGATGACGACGTGGATTTCGAGTATGTTGCCGATGTCATCGACATCGCTCGGGAAGCAGGCGTGGATCGGGTGGGATTGCTGACAAAGGCGCAATGATGAGTGGTACGCTTTCCAAGGCAGGTCAGCGCTGAGATTTTGGGGGAAAACTTGGATGCGTTTGAGAAAAAGGTACGGGACAATTTTGGTCGGCAGCTATTCATGTCGACGATCGGGGCGGAGATGATTTCGGCTGGCCGAGGAAGCGTGCAGATTCGATTTCCGTTCAACTCGAAATTAACTCAGCAAAACGGATTCGTGCACGCAGGCGCCATCACCAGCATTATGGATTCCGCCTGTGGCTATGCGGCTTTGAGCGTCGCCCCGCCAGAAGCCGACGTCCTCAGCGTGGAGTTCAAAGTGAACTTTCTTTCCCCTGCAATCGGAGAATCGTTCATCGCTCGCGCCTCGGTGAAGCGTGCCGGCAAAAGGCTGGCAGTTTGTTCCGCCGACGCATTTGCCGTGCGAGCCGGCGAAGAGAAACTGATTGCAACCATGCTGGCCACAATCATGAATATAGATTCGAAGCCGGCCTGAGGCTCGCTCGGTAGTCTAATCGCGTGCCCGGTTCTTAATCCAAATGGGCGAGCCCACGAACCCAAAAGCTTTTCGCAGTTGGTTCTCCAGGAATCGCTGGTAGGAAAAATGCAGCTTCACCTTCCGATTTGTGAACAGCACGAACGTCGGCGGAGATACTCCCGCTTGCGTCAAGTAATAAATCTTGACCTGCTGACGCGCAGGAACGGAGGCACGTTCGAAATCTATGTGCTTCAAGAAACGGTTCATCTCCGCGGTCGGAATACGCTTCCGTCGCTCGGACGCAACCTCTTCCAGCGTCGTCAGAATCTTCTCCACACCCTTGCCCGTCGCGGCGGAGACAAACAGCACGGGAGCATAGCTTAGGAATTTCAGATCGTAGCGAACTCTTTGTTCGTATTCGACGCGATCCGTCGGACTCTTGCTTTCGCGAATGCGCGTTGCTTTTGAATCGCGCCCGGCTTTCTTTTGGCCGCTCGTCACCAAATCCCATTTGTTTACAATGACAATGACCGATCGCCCACTTTCGTGCGCATAGCCGGCAATGGTCGCGTCGAGAGCACTCACGCCTTCAGTGGCATCAATGACCAACAGCGCGATGTCAGCCGCGTCAAGATGCTTGCGCGCCATCACCACGGAAAGCTTCTCCGCCATCAGGTGGGTTTTGCCCTTGCGCCGAATTCCGGCGGTATCGATAAAGCGAAAATCCTTGCCATGGATTTCGACCACTTCATCCACTGCGTCGCGAGTCGTCCCCGGAATCGGCGAAACGATGGCGCGAGAACTTCCGGTAAGCCGGTTCAGCAGCGTCGACTTCCCAACATTTGGATGCCCAATAATCGCAACTTTGACTTCCTTAGGTTCAGGAGCGATCCCGGCTTCAATCGCATCTTGATTTTCCTCGCCGGTTTCGATGATCTCCGGTTCAATAATTTCCGGTTCCGAAGATTCGGCGTCTGGAGTCTCAAGTTTCAAAGCTTCAAAGACCGCTTCAAGAACATCGTCCACGCCGCGCCCGTGTTCAGCCGAGACCGGAAATATCTTTCGAATGCCCAAGCGATGGAATTCGTCGGTGAGCGTTTGCTGTTTTTCGCTGTCGATCTTGTTGACCGCAAGAAACAGCGGCTTGCCGCCCCGCAGTAGCAAACGCGCCAAATCGAGATCAGGCGCCGTGAGTTCGCTGCGCCCATCCACGACCAGGATGATCGCGTCCGCCTCAGCTAATGCGACCTTGGCCTGGCGAAATATTTCGGCCGGAATCAAATCTTTTTCGTCAGGCTCGATCCCGCCGGTGTCCACTATGCGCAGCCGATGCCCGCGAAAATGAGCTTCTCCATAAAGCCGGTCGCGCGTGATCCCAGGCTCATCGCCGACAATGGCGCGGCGCGAACCAACAATGCGATTGAACAGCGTCGACTTCCCAACGTTGGGACGGCCGACGATGGCAATAGTCGGAACGCCAGCCGTAGCCGGAGCACTCATCGAGTTGGAATTAATTCGAGTCAACGGCTCCCAAGAATCACGCGGAAACAGCCACTCGTAGCTGTACAGCCGGGTCGAACACCCAGCAAGCGCCCAAGATCGCAGGCTGAGCGCAGCAAGCTATGTCTCTACGACGGCGCCAATGTAGAAACGTTGCTTGCAACGTCTCCACCACACACGCAGTGGCTTATTATAGAGACTCCGTGGCTCCAACCTCACAGCCCGCGTCGCCAACCGTCTCGGGCGCTAAAAAACACGACGTCTCGCTCTACCAATTCTTCGCTCCCGGAGGCGTGCTCTCGCGCACCCATCCCGCATACGAGTTTCGCCGCGGACAGCTTCAAATGGCGCAAGCGGTCGAGCAGGCCCTCGAAGAAAAACGTCATCTCATCGTCGAGGCAGGCACAGGCACCGGCAAGACTCTCGCATACCTCGTTCCCGTAATTCGTTCGGGCAAACGAGTGATTATTTCGACCGGCACCAAGAATTTGCAGGAACAACTCTTCCATAAGGATATTCCTTTTCTCGAGCAAGCGTTGTTTCCCGACGGCGCCAGCCGTTTAAACGTCTGCTACATGAAGGGCCGAAGTAATTATCTTTGCCGAAAAAAGCTTTACGACCTTACTGACCAGCCTGTGTTAAGTGGTCTAGAAGAGATCGAGCACTATCGCGCAATAGCCGCGTGGGAAAAGGCGACGCAGACCGGAGACCGCGCCGAACTCGCGGAACTCCCCGAAGCCAGCGCCCTTTGGCATAAGATCGACGCGCGCGCCGATGCTTGCATCGGTCAGAAATGCAGCTCCTGGGACAAATGTTTCATCACCGAAATGCATCGCCGGGCGATGGAAAGCGACATCATCATCGTCAACCACCATCTGTTCTTTGCCGATCTCTCCATCAAGCAGCAATCAGAGTACGCGCCCGATGCCGGCATTCTGCCGGAAGTCGGCGCAGTAATTTTCGATGAGGCCCACGAACTCGAAGATGTCGCCGGCAGCTACTTCGGCGTCTCGGTCAGCAATGGACGCGTGGAAGAATTATGTCGTGACGTCGAAGCGTCACTGCAGCGCAACCATATGCTGTCGGCGTCGATTTCTGGCGCAGTGAAAAGCCTGCGCGAGCGCTCCATGTTTTTCTTTGCTTTGCTGCCTCAGGGCGAAGGACGCTTTTCTTTCGAGAACCGCCGCGATTTCCTGGAAGAAAACGGCGAAGAATTCATGGCGCTGCAACAGTCATTGACCCGGCTCGGATCAGAACTGGAAAACCTCCCATCCAAGCCGGAAGAAGTTTTCAACTTTGCCAGACGAGCTCAGGAGCTGCAGGTACAACTTGGCTTCCTGATGGAATCAGAAGATCACAATACCGTCTTCTGGATCGAGCGCCGCCGCGGAGGACGCGACAAGTTCAACGTTTATTTGCAAGCCACTCCAATCGATGTGGCGCCCATTCTTAAGACTTGCCTGTTCGACAAGCTGGAATGCGCCGTGCTGACATCGGCCACACTCGCCGTAGGTGGCGGCTTCGAGTACATGCGCCGCAGGCTTGGGCTTGAGCACACACGAGAATCCGTCCTGCCCTCGCATTTCGATTATGAAAATCAGGCGTTGCTCTATGTGCCCCCCGATCTTCCCGATCCACGCACACCACAGTTCGCGGCGAAAGCGGCGGATCGCATTCGGCGTTTGCTCGAGATCACGCGCGGCCGCGCGTTCGTGTTGTTCACCAGCTATGCCCAGATGAACGACGTTTACCAGCGGCTGCTGGGGGACCTCGATTTCCCCATGCTGCTGCAAGGCGACGCCCCGAAAAACGCGTTGCTCGACGAATTCCGCCTGACCCCGAACGCAGTGCTGTTCGCGACTTCATCGTTCTGGCAGGGCGTCGACGTACAGGGAGAACAACTCAGTTGCGTGATCATCGATCGCCTCCCGTTCGCCGTGCCCAGTGATCCGGTTGTGGCCGCACGCGTGAAATCGATCGACGCCGAAGGCGGCAACGCTTTCTTTCAATATCAGGTACCGGCAGCGGTAATCACCTTGAAACAAGGCTTCGGACGCCTGATTCGCTCGCTGGACGACCGTGGTTTATTGGTCCTGCTGGATAATCGCATCTTAAAAAAAGCCTACGGCAAGGTGTTTGTCGAGAGCCTGCCAAATTACCAGAAGACAACAGAGTTGCGTGCCGTTGAGAGGTGGTTCGGCGCCGCGCAGCAAGAACAAGATCTCTAGCGGAACCTTGGCTTACGGTAGCCAGGCATACCCCGCCGGGGCATAGCGCCGAAATCAACGGATGAGTTTCATGTCCGCGCCGTTAGCCGCGTTCCGATCAAAAGTCACAGTGTACCGGCATTCCGCCGCGTGGCCGCTGCGCTCAATCAGGCAATCCGCAAAGTCCGCCTGGCCCGCACTAAACTTGCGCAACCCCTGCCAGACGATTTCTGCCCGCTCAATAACCAGCTCCTTACTTCGCAGTAAGGTGTCGAGGATACGTTCAATTTCGCTCCTTTTGAAACCATAGCATGCCTGAAGCACCCAAACCAGTTCGGCGATGACGATCAGGGAAAGAAAGCCGGGCGAATCAGAGGACAGCGAGTCCATCACTCTCACCGCCGCTGCGGTTTGGGCGGCATGGTCGTGCGTGAGGTAGCGGACGATTACATTTGTGTCGAGGCCTATCATCGCCCCTTCGATCAACCCGACCTGGAGGCGCGCTTCGCAATAGCAGCGTTCATCTCTTCAATCGATACCGGCTTGCTCCGCTTCCCTTCAAACAGGCCTTTCAATTCCTGTACCGAGCGAGTTGCCGCCACGATCGCGAATTGACCGTTGCCCTGCTCGACGAATTCCACCCGATCTCCCACCGCCAACCCGAGTGCGTTGCGCACCTGAGAGGGAATTGTAATTTGTCCTTTGGAGGTGACGGTTGCGGTTGCCATTGTATTTATTTTTGCACTCCTTACATTATAGTAAGGAAAACGGCAAATGTCAAAATGCAATCCTAAAGACTTTTGCGACAGGTAATACACAAACGGCGTATGTCGGAGCTTACTTCCCCGACCGGAGCCAAACAACGGTTTCTTCACGATACAATTACAGATTCAAACAAAGCGTCGACACAACAAGCGGGCCAGACTGCTCCAGCGGCTTGGCGCGGGCAGCAGGGACGATATTTCAAGAGGAAACCGAATGCTTAGAAAATCATGGATTGTGGTTGCGGCATTATTTCTATTTACATCGCTGGCGCTAAGCCAGGACGACGGTCGTTTCGACGCCAGTTTGAACGGGGGACCCGTTCTCACCAAGTCAACCAGCGGAAACGGTATTCAACAAAGCGCAACCATCGGCTCAAACTTTTTCGGCACTTTTCGCTTCAAGTTCAGGCCCAGAACCTCGATCGAGTTCAACTTTGGCTCCGCCAAGAATTCTCAAATCTACCAAAGCAACGTTGACTTCCACACCCTGGACTCGATCCGGGAACTCAGCGGCACCTTCGCCTACGACCTATACGACAAGGGCAAATTCCAGACCTTCGTGCTGGCGGGTGCCGGAGCGCTCAGGTTCGCGCCCAAAACCACATGGCTGATTCTTCCGGATTTTCTCCTCGACGTTCCCAATCGCGTCCTGACGCCGCTCAATACGACTAACGAGACTGGGGTCACGTACATCTTCGGCGCTGGAGTGGATTACCAGCTCCCGTGGAGATTCGCTCTCCGGCTGCAATATCGTGGGCTTGTCTACAATGCCCCGGATTTTAACGTGACCGCTGTTTCAGGAAGCTCCGTGAGTCTGGCGACGGGAACCAAGGCATTCATGTCAGAGCCTTCAGTCGGCATCGTGTTCAAGTTCTAACTTTCGGGCGGATAAGAAAATCGACATCCACACGGATATTTAATCCGTGGAAATTCCCCAAATCCGTGGCCGCCCTCAGGAGTTCAGCGCAGCTTTCCGCAGCTTCCGGCTCTCTGCCAGTAGTGCCATCGAGTGCATCAGGTTCTGCAGAGTGACAATGCCAATCAGTCGTTCGTCCTCGACCACGGGGATAATGCTGAGATTACGCGCAGTCAGCTTACGAAACGCCGAGGCCAGTGATTCCTTCTTCTGCGCCACTTCGAAGATACGGTTCATCACCGCTTGCACGTATCCATTTCCTTCAGCACGCAGAGCCGCCAGAATTTTCTGTTTCGAGATCACACCCACCATGTCGCTCCCACGAATGACCGGGAAATCGTCTTGCAGCGAATGCACGGCTTTATCCAATGCGTCTTCCAAAGTATCTGCGGGAGACAGCGTGGCAAAATCGGTCAGCATAATGTCTTCCAGGCGAACTGTTTCGAGCACCGACTGAAATACGGCGGATCGTTCTTCCAATTGCGCCGCAATAAAAAGAAAAAAACCAATCATGGTGAGCCAGATATTCCACAGCATGCCCACCAGCATGAATAGCGTAGCGAAGGCCTGGCCAATCGAAACCGCGCGACGCGTGGCCCGCACCGGATCCATAGTGCGGCTGAACCAGGCTCGCAGCACGCGGCCCCCGTCCATCGGATATGCCGGCAGCAAATTAAATAACGCCAACCCGAGGTTTGCCCAGACCAAGCTGCGCGGCAGATTTCCCGAATAAACGTAGGGCTTCGTCCAGAGATGAACCTGAGGCGCCACAGCGAGCAACACGCCGGCTGCGACTGCGGCTATCAGAAGATTTACCAAAGGCCCGGCAATCGCGATTCGAACATCTCGCTTCCACGTCAACATGCCCGGTTCGAGGGGGTGCTGGGTTTCATCCAGCAGCGTCACTCCCCCGATGGGCAAAAGAATAATCGCCTTGGCCGGGATTCCCGCGCGCATGCTAACCAGCGCGTGCCCCAGCTCGTGCATCACAACGCTGCCGAAAATAATTCCCACCAGGGCCAGCCCGCGACCAGCATTGGCGGTGCCATGTGCCGTGGACTCGGTCAGCCACACGAAGATCAGCAGAAAAAAGAATGTCAAATGGACACGGAGTTCGACTCCGAAAATCCGCCCTGCCGGAATGGACCAATTTCTCATTAGAAAACTCGCAACCTTCTACCAGCTCTATTCTATATAGTTTAGACGCCGCAAAACGGCTTTGAGATGCGCCCACAACAATCGAAGGTGCCGAGGCCGTCGGAATTGCGTGGGGGCAGCCTCCTCCGGCTGTCGCGCCGAGTAAAGTTCAGCAGGATGTTCAATGTTGTTTCCCGGGCCTGAGACAACTTAGGTGATGAATGATGAGAGTAATTGCAGGAAAATATCGGAGCCGGCAACTAAGGTCGCTGCCCGGCCTGGACCTTCGTCCCACCGCAGATCGCCTGCGCGAGACCCTGTTCAACGTCCTAACAGCGGGGAACCCATCGGCTCTCGAAGGAACAGTTTGGCTCGATCTATACGCTGGGACCGGAGCCGTGGGTATCGAGGCGCTGAGCCGCGGCGCCAGTACGGTTCACTTTGTGGAATCCTCTCCCCGCGCAGCCGAACTCATAAAACAAAACCTTTCCTCACTCGAAACAGAAAGTGGATTTCAGATCCTGAAGCAGGATTCGACTCGCGCTCTGCGCGCCTTGGAATCGAGTGGCGCGGTCGCAGATTTTGTTTTCCTCGACCCTCCCTACGATATGGAAGCAGCCTACCAGCAAACTCTGGGAGCGCTCTCTAGTTCGCGGCTACTGAAGCCCAAGAGCGTCGTAATCGCAGAACACCAGAAAAACTTTGATCCGGGAGAATCGTTTGAATCACTTCGTAGATACAGAAAGCTGCAGCAAGGGGATGCAGCACTGAGCTTCTATCGGCTGGAATAGAAAATCCACTGACGGTGGTTACGAATTAAATAGTTGATCTAGGTTTTCGTCCTACATCAAAAGTTCGTTCGTCCGCCGAACGATCGGATGTTGCATCTCCTGCAGATCGTTCTTAACCTGATTAAGCCCATAAACACACTGCTCGAAATGGCTCGACAGGCTGGCAAATAACGGCGCAACTTTCGTGTACTCGAAATGTTCAAACTTCGAGACGATGTAATAGCTCTCCTTGCCCGCCTTGATCCAATCTACAAAATTTTCCGTCCGGTCGCGGCGCAGCCGAAAGTGATTGATGCTTTCCGGGAACATGCCGGCAAAGAAGAGTGTGTAATCCCCAATATGCTTACGAACCTGGCGCTCGCGATCGAAAGAAGGCGCGGGACCATAAACAGGATTGGATTCAATCAGCATCTCGCCAACATCAGTGATCGGCCGGTCGGCAGCATTCCGTATTTTGAACAACTGCTCGACTTCGCAGAACTCAGCCATGAGATGCGCAACATAGTTCACGATCTGCGGGTCGCGAATCCCAATCTCCTCGGCGTAGTGTCGGCCAATCAGCTCAACAAACAACTGTTGCAGCGGATGCGATTCCGGAATCATTCTTCAGGGCCCCCGAACTCCGCCTCCAAAGCGGCGTTCCTATGTGTTGCGTGCTGTTTTATCGCGATCGAGCCGCGAAAGCAAGTGACTTTTGTAAGTCACAACTATCTACTTTTCTTATGGTGCGAAAATGCCGCGAAAGGTTTCTTAGCGATTATTAGCAGCCGTGGACGTTGACTGCTGATCGCCCACCTCAGCATCAAGTTACAATCACCGACAGAAGGGAATTTCGCTTTTTATGGGACGACAAAACATTTCGAGCGGCACGCCTTGGGAACCGATCGTAGGTTACTCTCGTGCGGTCAAGGTGGGCTCTTACGTCCACGTGGCCGGAACCACCGCCACCGGCGCATACGGCAAAATAGTCGGATTGGGCGATCCCTACGCCCAGACCGTGCAGGTCCTGAAAAATATCGAATCGGCTCTAAAGCAGGCGGGAGCTACATTAAAAGATGTAGTGCGAACCCGCATGTACGTGATCAATATCGGCGATTGGGAAAAGATCGGCAAGGCGCACGGCGAGTTCTTCCGTGACATTCGCCCCGCCACATCGATGATTCAGGTAAGCGCGCTGATCTCTCCCGAGATGCTGATCGAAATCGAAGCCGACGCCGTGATCGTTCTGGCTAAGTAATCCACCCGCGCCGGACGCCTCCGGGGCTGTCAGCGAATATCGCTGCAATAAATGTTCTCGAATCTCAGCGACCTCTGCGGCCGTCCTCAGCGAACTCCGCGATTTAAGATGTGTGGGACCGGCTTTCGACTCGGTCAGGCCGAGCCAAGGTCGCCAGCCCAGCAACGACGATGCGGGTCCCGGTCAAAGCCCTTGGCTGTGGTTCCCGGGCATCGCGACGGACTTCCAACAATTC
>Ga0070764_10000679_pt1 | contig 13804 bp, 10 predicted proteins | sample HubBroMetageWRM4_FD_67287 | JGI IMG/M metagenome (GOLD analysis project Ga0070764, IMG submission 67287) | Warmed soil microbial communities from the Hubbard Brook experimental Forest, New Hampshire - Hubbard Brook CCASE Soil Metagenome WRM 4 | ecosystem: Environmental > Terrestrial > Soil >... | reverse complement strand
CGCTCAGCGGCTGCATAGTCACGTTTGTTGAACAGCGTGTCAAAAGCCTCGAGAACGAGTGCCTTGTTCTCTTCCTGTTTAGTCCGGCTCATTGAATCGTTCCTCCTAGGTAAAACCATACCCGTCGTTTTCTCAGAGCCTTGATCCGCCGTCCACCGCGCGCATATCGTCTGCTGGAATTAGTGAGCCAACTTTCCTCCATCCACCGGGATAGATGAGCCAGTCATGTACGACGCCTTTGCCGAACCCACAAAAGCGATCACCTGAGCGATCTCCTCCGGTGTTGCCAGACGCTTGAGCGGCACGGTCGTCACGAGCGCCGCCTTATTCTCATCTGTGCTGGTGAATCGTGTGAGCATGCCCGTATCCGTAGCGCCCACGGCGATTACGTTTACCCGAACTCCAGTCCCCGCGACTTCCAGTGCAGCAGATTTTGTCAGTCCCTCCACCGCGTGTTTGCTGGCCACATAAACGGACGCGCCCGCAGCGCCGACATGTCCATAGCTCGACGAGATGTTGACGATGCTTCCGCTCCCCTGCGGCAGCATTGCCCGCAATTCGTGCTTCATGCTTAACAGCACACCGAGTACGTTGGTATCAAACGTAGCCGCGTAGCTCTCCGCAGTTTGTTCAGTTACCAGACCCCGCAATCCTTCCGTCCCGGCATTATTGACTGCAATATCCAGGCGACCAAAACGCGCAACCGTCTTGTCGATGAGTGCCCGGACATCATCGTCGTGCCGAACGTCGGTCTTTACGAATTCGGCTTCTGCACCAAGTTCGCGTAGTTCCTTCTCGAGCTTTTTGCCTTCCTGCTCACGACGGCCGGAGACAACGACCCGCGCGCCCTCTCTGGCGAACGCGAACGCGGTGGCCCGACCAATACCTGTCAGCGCTCCGGTAATCAAAACGACTGGTGAACTCATGACATTCCCTCCGTTGATCCCGATCCATGCAGGTTGAGCATGACTGAGAAGTCCGCTAAACCAGCGGCGGGTAGCTGGGATCACTTCGTTAGATGGGGAAAGCTTTTTGAGGTCGCGCGCTTCGACCATACTTTGTTAAGCTGGCATCCATGCCTCATAAGCATGGGAGTGAAAATGGAACTGAGACACTTCCGCTATTTTGTCGCGGTTGCCGAGGCAGGAAGCGTGACAGTCGCGGCAGCGCGAGAGCTGCACACGTCACAACCATCGTTGAGTCGGCAGATTCGCGATCTTGAACGCGAGGTGGGCGCGCGACTCCTGACACGCCGCGCGCGCGGCATCGAATTGACACCGGCAGGTCGAGCCTTTCTCGATCATGCCCGCTCGGTGCTATCGCAGGTGGAAGCGGCAACTGAAGCTGCGCGCCGGGCCGCTCGTCCCGCCAAGCCATGCTTCGCGATGGGCTTTCTGACCGGCCATGAACTGACGTGGATGCCCGAAGCATTGCGGATCTTGCGCGCCGAACTGCCCAATATCGACGTGATGATATCGAGTCAATATTCGCCTCTGCTTGCGGACGGCCTTTCGAACGGAAAAATCGATGCAGCTTTTCTTCGGCGGGAGAAAGGCGTGCCAGGTTTGGCGTTCCGTCTTCTCGTGAAGGAAGCTTTGACGGTCATTTTACCTAATGACCACCGCCTCGCTGCGCTGAAAGCCATCAATCCTCAGGATCTGGTAGGCGAGACATTTGTGACCGTGTCGCACACGGCTCCTGTGCTGCGTGGGGTAATCGACAATTATCTGAAGCAGTGCGGAATCAAGATCACGCCCGCGCACGAGGCCGACCATGTCACCATGGGAATGTCCTTAATAGCTTCGACGCGCGGCGTAGGGTTGTTACCCGCCTACGCACAAAACTTTCTCCCTCCCTCTATCACCAGTCGCCCTCTCCAGGGCGATGCGCCAACTGTCGAGCTGGTCCTCGGCTACAAAAAGTCGAACCAGTCTCCGATCCTGAAACTTTTGCTTTCGAGGTTGGACGAGTTGGTCGCTCGTGTCTCGAAGAAGGCGCATTAATGCCTTGGTAAGCGGCACTGTCAGATTGCAGGTGTCGCAAACAGTACCCTTGTGTCGCATCGCTAGGAGAATTCAAGCATCCAATCAGGGTAACCCTTTGATACCCGTTTCGATTCCATGCGGGGAATGAGGAATCCATGTCAGATCGTCCGCATCTCAGCAATACTCCGCTTTCTATTTTGGACTTGGCGCACCTACGACAGGGAGCGACGGCTGAGGAAGCCTTCCATAACGCTCGCGCACTGGCCCAGCACGCAGAATCCCTGGGCTACAAGCGATTCTGGCTGGCGGAACACCACAATATCGGTGGCGTCGCCTGCTCGGCGACCTCGGTTTTGATCAGTTACGTTGCGAATGCAACCTCGACAATCCGCGTGGGTTCTGGGGGCATCATGCTTCCGAATCATGCGCCGCTGGCTATTGCAGAACAGTTCGGCACGCTCGAATCGCTTTTTCCCGGCCGGATCGACTTGGGCCTCGGTCGCGCTCCCGGAGGTGATTGGGATGCGGCGCGGGCTCTCCGCGGTTCCGTGCCCGGCGCGGGTGAGGATTTCCCGGCGCTTCTGGACGAATTGCGCCGGTATCTTGGCGCGCCACAACCTTCGCAGCGCGTGCATGCCTATCCTGGGGAAGGCACGAACGTTCCCATCTGGCTGCTGGGCTCGAGTGATTTTAGCGCGCGACTGGCCGGAAAACTCGGCTTGCCGTTTGCGTTCGCCGCTCATTTTCAGCCGGGACCTCTGATGCCGGCGCTGCACATGTATCGTTCTTCGTTTCGTCCCTCTCAAGTTCTTGACCGGCCGCACGTGATGGTGGGAATCCCGGTCCTGGTGGCAGACTCAGACGAGCACGCTCAGTTTCTAGCTACAACTCCAATCCAGATGTTCCTGAATTTGATCCGTGGCGTTCCCGGGCCGCTGCCGCCTCCTACCAAGAGCCTCGAGTGGACGCTGGAAGAGCGGCAGATGGTGGCCGCAAAATTTGGAGCAGCGATTTTCGGCGCTCCCGAATCTGTTGCCGCGCGGCTGAATGCGTTTCTCGAGCAGACGCAGGCGGATGAGTTGATTGTGGTGACGAACACTTACAATTTCGAAGACCGGCTACGCTCCTATGAACTTCTCGCCGACCTCGCCAAGCAGGGACGAGAAGAACCACAGATCGCCAGGACGGCTTAAGCGCAAGAAATTGCGTGGATCGAGATAGGAGGAATCGCGGATTGAGGAATCGATGAGACGAAAACGTTTAATTAATTTCATTCTAGTGATTCAGTCCCTGCTATGTTTGCTACATCTTTTCCTCTATGAGACGTGGACTTTTTCGCCCGCTGGCGGCGGCACGCCCGGGGCGTTCTGGATCAAACTGGTGCTTGGCTTTTTGTCGGTGAGTTTTGTTGCCGCCTCGTTACTCGCATATCGCTATACCAACGCTCCTCTACGCGCGTTTTATCGGGCAGCCGCGGTTTGGACGGGCATACTGACCTTCCTGTTTTTCGCCGCCGTTTTCTCGTGGATTATTTTTGCAGGCGCGCGATTGGTGGGGCACGACGTAAACTTCCATCGGACCGTGGAATTGCTGTTCGCTGTTGCGGTAGTGGCGGGACTTTACGGAGTTATCAATGCAAGCTGGACGCGCATCACGCGCACGACGGTGCGGCTCGCGAATCTTCCGGCAGCATGGCGCGGCAGAACAGCGGCACTGATCAGTGACGTGCACCTTGGGCACGTTCGAAACGGCAATTTCTTGCGGCGTATGGTCGCGAAGATTTTGCAGGAAGCGCCGGATGCGATTTTCATCGCTGGAGATTTGTACGACGGCACGGCCATCGACGCACGGCGAGCAGCGGAGCCACTGAGCAAGCTGGTGGCGCCACACGGTGTGTATTTCGTCGCGGGAAATCATGAGCAATTTCGGGGCGACAGTAAATATCTGGACGCGATTACGGCGGCGGGAGTCCGCGTGCTCAGCAACGAAAAGGTGGAAGCAGACGGTTTGCAGATTGCGGGCGTGCCATATCTAAGCGCGACCCATGGTGAGCACTTTGCGTCGGTGCTACGCGGCATCCGCTTGGATCATGATCGCGCGAGCATTCTGTTGACGCATGCGCCCGACCATCCAGAGGTCGCGGAAGCCGCCGGCGTATCCCTGCAGCTATCCGGGCACACGCACCTCGGCCAGTTCGTACCCTGGAGTTGGATGGCGCGCCGGGTGTACCGGCAATTTGTGTATGGCTTAAGCCGAATCGGGAAAATGCAGGTTTTCACGTCGAGCGGCGCGGGAACGTGGGGACCGCCGCTGCGGCTGGGATCGAATCCCGAAATTGTGGTGCTGGAGTTCGAGTAAAACTACTCGCCGTTGGCTGAATTAATATGAAAGTGAAGAACAATCGCGAAATGGGCCGCCTTCGTACAACGGCTTAGTGAGCCGCGGTGGCACTCCGCTCGCGGAGCGTTAATTTCGCGGCGGACAATTCGGCTCGATGGATGTGCGACACAAGTCCGAACTGCTTCAGAATCCAAATCGCGTACCAATTGAAATCAATTTCATACCAACGCAGGCCGTGCCGGGCCGAAACCGGGTAGGCGTGATGGTTGTTATGCCACCCGTCTCCGAAACTCACCAGCGCCACCCACCAATTGTTGGTCGAGGTATCGCGAGTCTGGAAGCGGCGCGATCCCCAAATATGCGCGGCGGAGTTGACGATCCACGTCGCGTGCAGCCCCACAACGGTGCGAAAGAAAACGCCCCACAGCACCAAGCGAAAGCCACCGATAGCGAACAGCGCCACTCCGAGGATTGCCATCGGCAGAAGATGGTACTTCGTGAGCCAGACATGAAATTTGTCCTCGGCCAGATCGGGGACGTAGCGTTTGAGTGTGGGAACGTCCTGACGCAAGGCATTGCCAGTCAGGATCCAACCCGCATGAGCCCACCACTTGCCGTCGCGCGGAGAATGCGGATCACCTTCCTTGTCCGCATATTGATGATGCTTACGATGGATGGCCACCCACAGCAGAGGGCCTCCTTCCAAAGCCGTCGCGCCGCAAATGGTGAGAAAGTACTCAAACCACTTGGGTGTTGCGTAGGAGCGATGAGTGAGCAGCCGGTGATAGCACATGCCGAGTCCGAGGCCGCCCGTCACCCAATATAAAAGCAGCGCGACGAACAGGCCACTCCATGTGAAGAAGAAAAGTGCGGCCAATGCGCCAACGTGAAACAAGATCAGCACAGGCGCGATCCGCCAGTTGAACCGATTCTCGACAGACGGATTGTTCCGCGAACCAATGGTGGGCGACGCGAGTGTAGATGTCATAACGTCCTTATCGATCGCAGGCGTGGGCTCTGGAGCAGTTTGTGCTGAAGCGCCACGCACGCCATTTTTGAGTAACCGTTACACGGGAAAAACCTGTGCAGGTGCGAACTCCGATAAATTCGCTCTTATTTCACAGCGGACGAGAATAGCCTCCGAGCCGGGCCGCCAACTCAGGCAGACAACGAGACGGCAGTAGCAGTCCCGAAGTGCAATTGTCATAGATGACAAGCAGTTGGGCTTGCGCGAAAGCGAAACGGGCCCTGAATCTTTTGCGGGTACGCGGCAATAGTCTCACTATCGGGAGGCTGACGCCAGCTAAGATGGAAATCTCGACAGGAGCGGGGGGCGTAGGGGGAATCAGTTACGGGGGCGATTCGTCTCCCCGGCGGCGAACCGCTGTTCGTGCTTAAATCGAGGCTCCCGACCCAGCAAGGTCGGGAGCCTCATCATTATTCGACACCCGCCCATGCGCCTTGGACGCGATGACTCGGGGCCGTTTTTTCATACCTGCAGTTTGCTGAAGTTACTTGCGTGCTGGTGAAGCGTTAGTGAGCACGTCATCCAAAGACTTGGCGGCCGGCGGAGCGGCTTGGCCACCTTCGATGATGTCCTTGGCGCTGAGTGGTTTGCCGTAAAGAGCTTTGTTGGCATCATCGTCGCTGTCCATTGATGCCCCTTCCAGCGAGACGCCGGCAAAAAGTCCACTGCTTCGCGAATACGTCAGAACGTCCACGTGCATCGCGGCGGCGTTGTAACCCGTCGCTTGAGCGCCCGTAGGACCGGCGGCCGCCGCGGCATTCGCTCCAAGCTTTGTTTTCCCGTTCAGGATTTGCTCTGCGCCGGTGTGGTTCATGACCACCAGCACAAAGTCAGTTGCCGTAGAGCCAAGCTGCACGCCGATGCTGGCTTGATCGAGCTTGTACATAGCCGGCGTGCCCCAGGGACCATTCATGTCCGCGCCCTGACGGCAAACCAGCGCTCCTCGGCCGTAACTGCCGCCGATTCCGATGGCTACTTTCTTGACGCTGGGAAATATCACAACACAGCTGGCCTGGTCGAGGATGTTTGTGGGCAAAGGGCCGGCGAGAATCGCGCGGAAAACCGTGGCCGAATTCGATAGACGCTCTTCTTCCTTCTTTTGGGCGAACAGGGGAGAAGCTATCGCTAAACAAAGTGCACATACGATCATTCTTTTTTTCACGGTCTTGTCCTTTCCTGCAGAGTTGTTGACACGCTACTCGTATTGCGGACGAATTGTTAAGTGTTGTTTAAGTGGACGGGTTGCCCATCGATGGCAACCCAATTCTACTAGTACCCGGCTCGTGATGGTAGTGCCAGCCACCACGCGCCGCCAGCCCGCAATTATAGCGCAACTGCGGGTTTGAATTTCCTCCTAGCTACGACAACGGATATCATCCGACTTACCCGCGCCGGCAAAAAGCCTGTCGGCTTTGGAGCCGCCTGTCGGGTATATTGGATACCGGTTACCGCCCAGCCTCTACATCAGGTAGGCCGGCTCGCCGTTTGCTTATCGGAGATAGTGCGCGCCGAACCTCAGTGTCGTGAAAAAGCGATTTGTGACATCCTGCAATTTCGAATGGCCGAGTCATCCAACATTATTCAGGCATCAAAACTGGGACCGAACATGGCGAAACCAATTTTGCTAAGTGTTGACGACGACCCCGATGTGCTGCGCGCCATTGAGCGCGACCTGCGTACGAAATATGGCGCCGAATTCCGCGTGATTGGCAGCGATTCTCCTGAGGCGGCGCTCGCACTTTTGAAGCAGTTAAAACTGCGCAATGACAGCGTGGCCCTGCTCCTTGCCGACCAACGCATGCCGCACATGGACGGCGTGGCTTTTCTGCAGGAGGCGATGCACATTTTCCCGGAAGCCAAACGAGCGCTGCTCACCGCCTACGCCGACACCAACGCAGCGATCGGTGCCATCAACGAAGCCAGCATCAATTACTTCTTCCTGAAGCCGTGGGATCCGCCCACAGAACACCTCTACCCGCAATTGGACGATTTGCTTGACGATTGGCGCGCTTCGTACCGGCCCAAATTTGAAGGTATCCGCGTGCTGGGGACGCGCTGGTCTCCCAAATCGTACGAGCTGCGGGATTTTCTGGCGCGCAATCGAGTGCCCTATCAGTGGATTGATGTCGAACTTTCCGCCAGCGATCCGGAAACGAAGCGATTGCTGGAAGTGCTGGGCCCGGAAGCCTCCAGTCTTCCTGTTGTGCTTTTTCCGGATGGTTCGAAACTTCTGGACAGTGTGCCATCGCAAGTCGCGCAAAAAGTGGGATTGCAAACGCGCGCGCAAACGAGTTTTTATGATTTGGCAATTGTCGGTGGAGGTCCCGCGGGCCTTGCCGCCGCCGTGTACGGCGCGTCCGAAGGTCTGCACACCGTGATGATCGAACGCGAAGCTCCCGGTGGTCAGGCCGGCATGAGTTCGCGTATCGAAAATTATCTGGGATTTCCGATGGGGCTTAGTGGCGGCGACCTCGCGCGTCGCGCCGTGGTGCAAGCGCAGCGGTTTGGCGTGGAAATTCTGTCGCCGCAGGAAGCGCTCGGCATACGCGTCGAAGGCCCGTATCGCATGATTAAAACGGCCGATGGCAACGAAATTTCGTGCCACGCGCTGATGATTGCCACCGGCGTTCAGTGGCGTCGCCTGGAAGCTCCCGGGATCGATCGCCTGCAAGGCGCGGGCGTGTATTACGGCGGTGGCTCCACGGAAGCCTTGTCCTGCAAGGGCGAAATCGTTTACGTGATTGGCGGCGCCAATTCAGCCGGGCAAGCAGCGATGAACTTCGCCAAGTACGCTGAACGCGTCGTGATCGTCGTGCGCGGCAAATCTCTTTCCAGCACCATGTCGCAATACCTGATCGACCAAATCAAGGAGCGGCCCAACGTGCAGTTATGGGCCAACGCCAGCGTTGCTGAAGTGCACGGCGAGACTCATCTCGAAGAAATTTCATTTCTTTGTTCGGACACTAACCAGGTTGACCGCGTTCCGGCCAGCGCGATGTTCATTTTCATCGGCGCGCAGCCGCGAACGGATTGGCTCGCCGATCTCGTTGAGCGTGACGAGCACGGATTCATTTTGACGGGTCCCGACTTGATTCGCGACGGGGATCGCCCAAAGGGCTGGGGCCTCGACAGAGATCCTTTCTTGCTAGAGACAAACGTTCCCGGCCTTTTTGCCGTCGGCGATGTGCGCCACGGCTCGGTGAAGAGAGTGGCTTCCGGTGTCGGCGAAGGATCGGTTGCCGTGCAATTCATCCATCAATATTTGAGCAAGGTCTAAATGGTCGAAAAATCGGAACTGCTGAAAGTGCCGGCGTTTTCAGATTTGCCCGATGATCAGATCGCCTGGTTCATCAGCCAGGCGCAGGAAATGAACCTCAAGGCGGGCGAGACCGCTTTCCGCGCGGACGATCCCGCGGACGCGATGTTCGTTTTTCTCGAGGGGCAGTTGCAGGTGCGCGGCGAATTGGCTGGCGAAACCGTGGTGATTCCAGTGAAGCCGGGCGACGTGACCGGAGTGCTGCCTTTTTCGCGGATGAAACAATTTACTGTGGGCGCGAAAGCGATCACTGATTCACGAGTATTGCGCTATCCGGCATCGCAGTTTCCAGAACTTGTTCACAAAATGCCGGAACTGACCCAGCGCCTCGTGGGCATGATGTCGGACCGGATCCGCGAAACCACACGGCGTGAACAGCAGCGCGACCGGCTGGCTTCTTTGGGGAAACTCTCAGCGGGCCTCGCGCATGAACTCAACAATCCCGCTTCTGCCGCGAAACGCGCCGCCAGCCAGTTGCGCGACGTCCTGACGAAAATTCGCGACGCCAGCCACGAGCTGGGAAGCCGTGATCTCACGACGGCGCAGAAAGCAGAAATCGAAAAGCTGGAAACTGCGTTCGTGCAAAGCGATGCCGTTCCGCCGGATCCCCTGGCCATGAGCGATCTGGAAGAGCAGATCGATTCGTTGTTGCGCAGTCACGGCCAGAACGACCTGTGGCAAATGGCCGCGGACCTGGCGCGCCGCAACGTCAAACCGGAAGCGCTGGAATCCTTGTTTGCGATTCTGGACGCGGGCTCAGCCCGGGCCGCTCTGGTGCGGATCGCCGCGTCTGTGGAAGTCGCAACTCTGCTGAACGAAATTGAGAGCGGCACATCGCGTATTTCAGACCTGGTCCGTGCCATTAAAGAATACACATACATGGATCAGACGCCGCTGCAGAACGTGGACATCGTGAAAAGCCTGGAAACCACTCTTACCATCTTGAATCACAAACTTAAGCGTGGCGTCGTGGTTGAGCGCGACTACCAGAAAATTCCGCTGCTCGTGAATTCGTTTGGCAGCGAGTTAAATCAGGTTTGGACGAACATCATTGATAATGCGATTGACGCCATGGGCGGCGAGGGCAAGCTTAAAGTGCGAACGTTTCGCGACGACAATTCCGTCGTCGTGGAGATTACCGACAATGGCCCGGGAATTTCGCGCGAAGTGCAGGCGCATATGTTCGAGCCTTTCTTCACCACCAAGGGCGTGGGCCAAGGCACCGGGCTTGGCCTGGACACGGTGCAGCGAATCGTGAAAAAACATCAGGGCGATATTCAAGTCAGCTCGAAACCCGGCGAAACTCGCTTTCAGGTGTGGTTGCCGCTTGCAGAAGCCGCCACCTAGCACCGCTCCCGTCATTCCGCTAATCGATTCCCAGCCGGTGTTGCATTTCCTCGAGCGTGAATCCCTTGGTCTCCGGATAGAAGAACATGACGATGAAAAATTGCAAGACCATCATTGCTGCAAAAAATACAAAGGGGTATGCGCCCGAGGTTTTGGCGACCACGGGAAACAGGGCGGATATAATGGCGTTCATGATCCAGTGCGAAGAGCTTCCCAGGCCCTGACCCTTGGAGCGCACGGTATTCGGAAAGATCTCGCCGATATAAACCCATATGACCGCCCCGAGCGGTGCGAAAAAGAAAATGTAGCCCACCAAAATCCACACCAGCCAGTTTTGATCGCGCTGCGTGAAAAAAATCATGGCCACGCCCGCCAGGCAGAGCGCCGTTCCTGCCGAACCGATCAGCAGCAGAGTTTTCCGGCCGAGTTTATCAATCAAAGTCATGGCCAGCAGCGTGGCACAAAGATTCATCGCGCCAATCGCGACGGCCTGCAAATCGCCGGACAATTTGCTGAAACCCGCCGCCATGAAAATGGATGGCAAGTAATAAAGGATCGCATTAATTCCCGCCAGCTGGTTGAACACTCCGGTAGTGATCGCCACAAAAATGGGATAGCGAAACTTGCGCTGGAAAAGCGGCTCGGAGCCTTGGGATCTCTCCAGGTGAATCGAGTCCACGATTTCTTTAAGCTCCGTTTCGTCGTTCGACGAGCGCAAGAGCGTCAGCACCTTGCGCGCGTCTTCGATGCGATGCTGCGTGGCCAGCCAGCGCGGACTTTGCGGAATCCCGAAAAGCATGACGAGAAAAAGAAGGGCAGGCGCGGCGGCGACACCCAATTGCCAGCGCCATTCGAGCGCGCCCATTCCAAGCCTGGCGATGCAATAGTTCGAAAAATACGCCAGCAGAATTCCCAGGACTACGTTGATCTGAAACATTCCCACCAGTCGTCCACGCAAGCTTGCGGGCGCTAGCTCCGCGATGTACACCGGAGCCAGCACGGAGGAACCGCCGATGCCGAGACCTCCAACGAACCGGAAGACCAGCAGCGCGGACCAACTCCAACCGAACGCGCAACCGAGCGATGAAACGATATAGAGTACCGCCATTATTCGAAGAGCGTTGCGCCCTCCCAGTCGTTGACCCACAACGCCGGCGCTGAGTGCACCAACAACCGTTCCCCATAAAGCAATGGCGACGGTAAACCCCTCAGCGCGCGGCGAGAGTTCGAAGACTTGGCGAAGTGAGTTCAGTGTTCCGGAAATCACGGCGGTGTCGAACCCAAACAGTAATCCGCCGAGCGCGCCGACGATGCTGGCCTTGAGTAGGTACGAGTTCAGTCTCATAGAGTTTCCTGGCAGCAAGCGCTCACCGCGCGTGGCGCGTGCGCCGCGATGAATGGAATGCCCAGGTTATGCGCCATTCGGAGAAACCGTGAACGGCAGTAGGCACGCGCCGAGGAGTCCTGCCTCAGGGCCCAACTCCGTGAGCGTGACGTATGTTTTGGCCTTGGTCCCGCGCGTAGCGTCGGACTTGTCGGGATCCGTCATGCGGAACACGTAGCTGCGGTAGCGCAATTCCTCGAACAGCGCCCGCGAAAATAAATTCCACGAACTGGACAAGCCGCCGCCCACAACATACAGCGGCAGGTTCAGCGTGTTGACGAGCGCCGCCAACCCCCTGCCCAGCGCAAGCCCCACTTCGTCGAAAATTTTCTGTGCGTCGCGGTCACCCGTGCTGGCGAGCCCTGCAACATCGCGCGGCGTGAATTCCGGATTGCCTTTTTCCAAGGCTGCCAATGCCGGCGATTTTCCCGCCGCGATCATTTCCTTGGCTCTGCGCCGCACTCCAGTGGCTGATGCCAACGGTTCCAGGCAGCCGCGCGCCCCGCATCCGCACGCCGCGCCGTCCGGCCATATATTAATGTGGCCCACTTCGCCGGCCATACCATTCAACCCGTCCCAGATCTTTCCGTGGAAAATTATTCCGCCGCCGACTCCTGTGCCCAGCGTCAAAAAGCATAAGGAATCAATTCCGAGCGTTTTGCCCTTGCCCGCAACGCACTCCGCCAGAGCCGCGACGTTCGCGTCATTTTCCACCACGACATGCACGCCAACGCTTTGCTCCACAGCCGCGCGCAATTCCAATCCGTCGAAGCCGGGAAGATTGGGCAAGTTTCGCAGCCGGCCTTCGGGCAACTCGATTGGTCCCGGTGAGCCGATGGCGATGCCTTGCAGCGCCAGTTTCGCGGAGTAGCGATCGAGAAGTTTGCGAATTCCCGCGCACATATCCTCGACCACGGCATCTCGACCGGCTTGCAGCCGCGTGGGCATCTGGATCGTTTCCAGAAATCCAGCCGCGGGAGTGTAGGCCGCCAGCCGCAGATTCGTGCCTCCGAAATCAATCCCGATCGAGAACGAATCTGAGATCATGTCTGTGCAGCCTGCTCCGGACTTCGCGAATCGCTAGATTCAGGCGCCGCGCGTTATGCGCCGTGCGGCAGGATTTGGGGCAATCCGGATGCCGCGCGACGGCAAGCAATGTACACGAATTGCGATGCAAGGAAATAGCAATTCCGGCGGAAATGCGCCCGAGCCGGAAAAGCCTCGCTCCCCCGCGCGGATTGCGGTCAGGAATGCGCAGGCGCTGTGCTGTGCGGCTTATTACTTTTGAATGCGAACGACGCTATATATAGGTAGCACAGCGCGGGCAGGATGAACGCATGATGGATGCCGATGTGGTCCGCCAGCACGCCCTGCAGCTCCGGAATGATCGCGCCTCCTACGATGGCGCAGATCAACACAGCCGAGCCTTTGCCTGTCAACGGCCCGAGGCCCTCGATCGAGAGAGTGAAAATACTGGGAAACATCGTCGAATTGAAGAATCCAACCAACAAGATGCTCCACATCGCCACGTGGCCAAAGCTTAGCATCGAAACGGCGACCATCAAAAATGCCGTGAGCGCCGAAAAGCCGAGCACGGTGCCGGTGCGCACTTTCTGCAGCACGGCAGAGCCGATAAACCTCCCAAGCATCGCACCACCCCAATAAAGGGAAACAAATTTGGCTGCGAGCTGGATCGAAATGTTTCCAACATTCGGTTGGCTCATGTAGTTGACCAGCATGCTGCCAATCGCCACTTCCGCGCCCACATAAACGAAAATTCCGATCGCGCCCATCACCAGACGTGGATATTTCCAGATCGAGTCGTGAACTTTTCCGTGCGGTTCGACGGAGGCGATGACTGGCAGTTTAAAGAATGCAATCACCAAGCCGAGTACAAACAGCGCAATCGCCAGGCCGAGATAGGGCAGCTTCACCGAAGAAGCTTGCTGCAGACGATAGGCTTGCAGTTGATCGGTAGACATCCCACGAATCACATCCATCGCCACGGGCGCTCCGCTCAGAATCAGCATGCTGCCAAACCACGGTGCCACCGTCGTGCCCAGCGAGTTGAACGCCTGCGTCAAATTCAAACGGCTCGACGCGGTTTTCTCCGGCCCCAGGACAGCCACGTACGGATTCGCGGAAACCTGCAATATCGTGATGCCTGCCGCCAGAATAATTAGCGCGGTGAGAAACAGCGGAAAGGAAGGCGCGCTCGCCGCCGGCACAAACAGCAGCGCTCCCACGCCCATCGTGAAGAGGCCGCCCACCATCGCCTTCTTGTAACCAATCCACTCGATCAATTTTCCAGAAGGCAACGCAAAAACAAAATAAGCTCCGAAAAAGCTGAACTGGATGAGCATCGCCTTCGCGTAGGTCAAATCGAAGATGGACTTCAAGTGAGG
>Ga0070764_10000678_pt1 | contig 13808 bp, 12 predicted proteins | sample HubBroMetageWRM4_FD_67287 | JGI IMG/M metagenome (GOLD analysis project Ga0070764, IMG submission 67287) | Warmed soil microbial communities from the Hubbard Brook experimental Forest, New Hampshire - Hubbard Brook CCASE Soil Metagenome WRM 4 | ecosystem: Environmental > Terrestrial > Soil >... | reverse complement strand
CGTATCGTGCGGCTTCAGGAGTCGGCTTCGCAACCACCGGCGCGGCGCGAGAGATGGCATTGTGCAGGTAAGGCACATTCCACCCCGGGGGTCCGGGACGGACCTTGCCGTCGGCAAGCACGACTCGAAAAGCGGGCGTGGTGGCCCGGTTCATGGCTAGTTTTATCGAGGGGAGCCCCCAGAGGAGCACAAAAAGCGACAGAATCGCGAATGGCATCCACGCCTTCAAAACCTGTCCTGTGGTGTAGGTTCGCGCCTTGGCAAATCCATCGAATTTATCTGCCGGCCATTCGCCGCCAACCTGGTCGGCGATTTCCGCTGTCGGTGGACGAAGACCCGGGCCCTTGTCGTCATAGTCGAAGCGCCAAATCTTCTTCGGCTTCCAGAATCGCAGGAAAATCAGAACCGCCACGATCGATACCACGCCACCCATAATGTCAACCAGATTGCTATCTACGTAGTTTGACCAGAAGAACTGGGTGAGAGCGAATGAAATGCCAACCACCAGGATGGCTGGAAACACTTCGAAGGTCTCCTGCCAACTCACCATGGTTTTCACCAACCAAAAGGGGACGATGACCGCAGTGAAGGGAAGAACTCGGCCGATCATGGCGTTGAGATCAGATTCCGGCAGGGCCGTTACCGCTGCCAGGGTATGGACTGGCGTACCGATGGCTCCCCAAGCCACCGGCGCAGTGTTGGCGATCAGATTCAACGCAGCGGCATGAAAAGGCTTAAAGCCCAGTCCGATCATGAAGGCGCCAGCGATCGCCACCGGCGCGCCGAACCCCGCCGCACCTTCAATGAATGCTCCAAAACAAAAAGCAACCAGCAGGACTTGCAGCCGGCGGTCCGGAGTAATTCCGGCTACCGACTCTTTCATGATCTCAAATTGCCCGGTCTCGACCGAGATGTCATAGAGGTATACCGCCGCCAGAACAATCCAGGCTATTTTCAATACGCCGAAGGCAACCCCATATCCAAAGCTGATTGCAGCCAGAGCGGGAGGCATCTTGAAAAAAATGATCGCAACGGCTACGGCCGTGGCGGCGCCGGCGATGGCGCACCAATGAGGCTTAACTCTGAGTCCGGCCAGCAGCCCGAAGAGAACGACGATGGGAAGAGCCGCAACCACTGTGGACAGCCACCAATGACCGAGTGGATCGTAGATCTGGGTCCACTGCATGACAACCTCCGCATGCTGAGGCAGGATTTTCCCTGGGAGTACTGTACCGAGTGCACATCTCCCGGAACGCGGATCGCTTCAAGATCTCACGCTATAGCGACCATTCATCTCGGGGATAATACCCTTCCCAGTGCCGAGCCGCAACTCGCAATTCTGCGCCAGAACTGTTCTGACTCTGTGGTGAAACTCGGCGTCCACAGTCTTTTCCCATTGACAGATGCGAGTGCCTGCGTGAGACTGATCGGGTTAGCGCGCGCCGTCGAATCTCCAGGCGCGTTTCCCCGGGGCAATCCAATTTTCGAAAATCTTTAGGAGGAACTATGCGCTTTTCCAGCTTCCAATCTCCTGTACGTTTCACGATTCTCGCGATGCTAGTGCTTGCCGCCCCTGCGTTTGCCACAACTGTCGAAGTGGGCACCTGCATTACAGGGTTAGTCCAGTTTCCGACAATTCAGAACGCGGTTACCCAATCTCCAGCCGGAACGATTATTGAGGTCTGCCCGGGCTCTTATCCGGAGCAGGTTTCAATCAACAAGAACCTTACTCTGAAAGGCGTTGCGGATCCCAATTCCAACCAGGATGCCGCAGTCATCGTATCGCCCTCTGGCGGTGTAGTCGCAAACGCTAATAGCCTGACCTCCGGGCAGCCGATTGCAGCCCAGATCCTGGTGGTCAGTCCTGCCACGTCGGTGACGATCAGCAGCCTAACCGTCGACGGGACAGGGAATAATCTCGTCGACTGCAGCATCAACCTGATCGGGGTCTATTTTCAGAACGCCTCTGGTTCGGTCAGCACCTCAGTCTTACGCAATCAGGCCCTGGCGCCGAGTCTCAGCGGCTGCCAGGACGGGTTGGGCGCGTTTGTGCAAAGTGGCGGAGGGGGCACTTCGACGGTGACAATACAGACGACTTCCGTCCACAACTATGACAAAAACGGCATTACCGGAAACGAGTCTGGAACGACCTTGAACGCGATCAGCGATGTGGTGCAGGGCGCAGGCGTGGTTCAGCCTCCCGGCTCCGCGCAGAACGGCATTCAACTCGGCTTCGGCGCCAAGGGTAGAGTGACGGATAGCACCGTCCTCGATCAGATATACGGCGACATCACTTCTGCCATCTCCGTAGGCATCCTCCTCTACGACGCGGCGGAAGACGGCAACATTAACGTTTCCTCGAACAACGTCGACAATACTCAGACGGCGGTCGGCATTTACACCGACAGCACCGACCCCACCGAGTATGGCGACGGTGTGACCGTGCAGTCCAATACCATTTTCGAGACTCTGAATTATGACGCGATTGACGTGTGCACCAACGGCAACACCATCAAGAGCAATACCATCGCCAACAGCGCTGAATCTGGCATCCATCTCGATGCCAGCTGCTCCGGCGGTACCAATAACACCGGCAACAGCAATATAGTCAATGGAAACATCATGCTGGAGAGTGCCTGCGCTGGAGTGCTCGAGGATACCGGTACCACTAACATAGTGGGCGGCGGAGTCTTTATTGATATTCCGTCCACCATCCTCAACGGGGCCTGTCCCGTCGCTCCCGGGGTACGACCGGGCAAGGGATCGGCGAAAGGTTCACGCTTTAAACCCGTACGCTAGCAAACCGTTCAAGAGCGAATTGTGGCAGAGACCACGTCTCTGCCACTGGCGCTCTAACAGAGTCCATCGGAGACGGAAGCGAAAAGAATACGGGGGCAGCACGAGGCTCACGAGAAGATCATGGTGCGCCCGGACGGACTCGAACCGCCAACCCTCAGCTTCGTAGGCTGATGCTCTATCCAATTGAGCTACGGGCGCATAGTGGGATACTGCGCAGTGCGTCCGATTATAACGGAAACCCGAACGCCGATGAAAATCGCCCCGGCGTGAAGTCGCGGCCTAGGAGGGATCCCGAGCGGTAAATCTTTCCGGCCCCTAGAAATTCCTACCCGGTAACCGGCGTAACCCGACGCCTTATTTTCAGCAGCTTATGATTGGCACACGGGATGCAACTGGAGGCAATAGACGAAGTGGCGCGCAACGGGGCGTTCTTGAGAATAACTTCGGCCAGAGGTTTTCTTGAACGCCCCTTGCTTTTTCAGATCAAACCTAGTGAAATAGGCTCTTCGAGTTTGGTTGGCCGAAGGTAGCCCTCCCCCGGACACTCTAGGCCAGGATCAGCTTGGCCCCGATATCTACTCCCGCCCCGCGCAGCAATCCCGCAATCACTGGTTCCTTCATTCGAGACGCGTCGAACTCCACTCGAACAATGCGATCCTTCTCGTGGAAAGTGATGCGGCGGATGCCGTAGACTTCGCGCATGCCAGCCAGGGCGCGCATAGTTTTCTCCCCCGGAGTTTCGTCATAGTGGTAAGCCACTTCCAATTGAGTCATAGCCCGTTTTCCTCTCGCTTTACCATACAACAATCGAATTCCCGGGCGGAGTAATCTATAAGGGCCTATGGCCCAATCGATGGCGGTCGGAACCCAGGACAAAGATCCGGTCTGTGGGATGACTGTTAACCCGGCGACCGCCAAGCACCGGCGGGACTATCACGGCAAAACCTACTTCTTCTGCTGCCAGGGCTGCGCGGAGAAGTTCCAGAGCGATCCTGAGAAGTACCTGGCTTCTCCGCCCTCGCCTGCCATGATCCAAATTGCGCCGGCCAGGCAACAGCCGGTTGGGAACTACATCTGCCCCATGTGCCCTAAGGTCCGGCAGAGCGGGCCGGGCCCATGCCCCAGTTGTGGCATGGCGCTCGAGCCAGAAATGCCCGCCGCCAGCTTTCGCACCGACTACACCTGCCCCATGCATCCCGTTATCGTACGGCCGGGGCCTGGAACCTGCCCGATCTGCGGCATGGCGCTGGAGCCGCGCACCGTCACTACGCAGGATCAAGATAATCCCGAGCTGCGCGACATGAGCCGCCGCTTCTGGGTAAGCGTGGCTTTGACCCTTCCGCTGCTGGCGATTGCCATGGCCGACATGCTCCCCATTATGCCCGTACGGTACTCTCATCCAGATGGCTGGCTGCTGTGGCTCGAGTTGCTGCTGGCCAGCCCCGTGGTTCTTTGGGGCGGATGGCCGTTCTTCCAGCGAGGCTGGGCGTCGGTAGTAAATCGCTCCACCAATATGTTCACCCTGATTGCTATGGGCACTGGGGTGGCGTACGGGTACAGCCTGGTGGCGACATTTGTGCCAGGATTGTTCCCCGCCGTTTCTAGCATGACGGGCGGACCACCGGTGTATTTCGAAGCTGCGGCGGCCATCGTCACCTTGGTGCTGCTGGGGCAGGTGCTGGAGTTGCGTGCCCGCAGCCACACCGGAGCTGCCATCCGCGCCTTGCTCGACTTGAGTCCGAAGACGGCACGAATCGTGCGGAACGGCAGGGAAGAAGATATCCCGCTTGCCCTCGTTAAAGTCGGCGACCAGTTGCGGGTGCGTCCGGGCGAGAAGATTCCCGTGGATGGCGTCGTCCTCGAAGGTAGCAGTTCGGTGGATGAATCCATGATCACCGGCGAGCCGATTCCGGTGGAGAAGCCACCCGGCAGCCGCGTGGTGGGCGCGACCGTCAACGGTACGGGATCGTTTGTGATGCGCGCGGAACGTGTGGGCAGTGAAACCTTGCTGGCGCGAATTGTCCAGATGGTGGGTCAGGCACAGCGCAGCCGCGCCCCCATCCAACGACTGGCGGATCGTGTGGCCGGATGGTTCGTGCCCGCGGTCATCGGCATCGCGGTCGTCACGTTCATCATTTGGAGTTTCGTCGGTCCGCAGCCGCGGTTGGCGCACGCGCTGGTCAATGCGGTTGCTGTGCTGATCATCGCCTGTCCCTGCGCCTTAGGACTGGCTACTCCCATGGCCATTATGGTCGGCACCGGCCGCGGCGCACAGGCCGGAGTGTTGATCCGCAATGCAGAAGCGCTCGAAACGCTGGAGAAGGTCGACGTCCTGATCGTCGATAAGACCGGAACCCTGACGGCAGGCAAGCCGACTGTGGAAGCCGTGGTGGCGAGCGCGGGTTTTGACGAGTCGGAAGTCGTCCGCCTGGCTGCCACTCTCGAGCAGGGAAGTGAGCACCCGCTAGCAGCCGCGCTGGTGACCGCCGCGACCGCCAACAATATTGTTCTGGCAAGTGCCTCTGAGTTTCAATCGAAAACTGGCGGCGGCGTAACCGGCAGAGTGGCTGGAAAATCGGTGGCCGTGGGCAACGAAAAGTTTCTCAGCGAGTTGGGAATCGGCGTGTCGGCCCTGGCCTCGCGGGGGGAAGAACTCCGCCGCCAGGGACAGACCGCAATCTTTGTGGCAGTGGATCGCCGCACCGTCGGATTGATCGGCATTGCCGATCCGGTAAAGCCTTCTACTCCACAGGCTCTCCGTGATCTTCGTGACGCCGGACTGCGCGTCGTCATGCTCACCGGGGACAGTGCAAGCACTGCGGAAGCCACCGCTCGAGCGCTGGGCATCGCCGAATTTCAGGCCGGAGTCCAGCCGCAGCAGAAGGCGGAAGTGGTCACGCGTCTGCAAAAAGAGGGTCGCATCGTCGCCATGGCGGGAGATGGCATTAATGACGCGCCTGCACTGGCTCAGGCGGACGTGGGTATCGCCATGGGTACCGGAACCGACGTGGCCATGGAGAGCGGTGGCGTCATTCTGGTCAAGGGTGACCTTGCGGGTATTGCGCGCGCGCGAAAGTTGAGCCAGGCAACCATGCGCAACATCCGCCAGAATCTTTTCTTTGCCTTCGTCTACAACTCACTGGGCGTTCCTATCGCGGCAGGGGTGCTGTATCCATTCTTCGGATGGCTGCTGAGCCCGATTCTGGCGGCGGCAGCCATGAGCTTCAGTTCAGTGTCAGTGATCGTGAATTCGCTGCGGCTGAGGAAGGTTGAGCTTTAGACTTTCGGCGTCGAAACGTCGCGGTCAAGGATGTCCCGCATGCGTCTGCCCAAAATTGGCCAACTCGAGACCGCCAGGCTGCATCCACTTAGAAACTAAAGCATTTGACACTCGCGCCCTGCTGCTCAACAATGTAGGACAACTAAAAACCGTCTAACCAGGAGAATAACTTTATGCCGGATGAGGGCCAACCCGTAGCTGAAATCCCCGCGGAGTCCGGGGGCAATGCCGGAAAGTGGATTCTGCTGTTGCTGGCGATACTTTATGTTGCGGGCTCGGTTTATTTCGCTTACGCACTACGTGGACGCCTTGACGATCTGTCGAAAGGGCAGAGTGCCAGCAACGCCCAGATCGCCGAACTCACGAAGCGCATGCAGTCCGCCGAGGCCGATTCCGAAGCTCTAGCCAAACAGCTGGGCATGACTAAGAAAGAGTTGGCGGACCGCTCATCCGAATTGCAGCGCGAACAGCACGCCGCGGAGCAGCGCCTCGCCGAAGAGCAGAAGAAGGAGGCCAGCCGCATCAGCCAGGTCAGCGGCGATGTGAGCACGGTGAAGACCGATGTCGGGGGCGTGAAGACCGACGTTGCCTCCACCAAGGCCGACCTTGCCGCCACCATCGCCAAGCTCCAAAGCACCATCGGCGACCTGGGCGTACAGAGCGGTCTGATCGCCAATACCCGCTCGGATCTCGAGGTCCTCAAGCACAAGGGCGATCGCAATTATTACGAATTCACTCTGGTCAAGGGCGCCAGCCCCCAACCGGTTGGTACGGTCAGCCTGCAACTGAAGAAAACTGACCCCAAGAAGGGCAAGTTCACCATCAACGTGAGCGCCGACGACCGCACCATTGAAAAGAAAGATCGCAACATCAGTGAACCCATCCAGTTCTATACCGGACGCGACCATATGCTCTATGAACTGGTGGTGTGGTCGGTCGATAAGAAACAGGCGACCGGCTATCTCAGTACACCCAAGAATGCTCCTACTCCCGTGACCACCGGCGAATAGCCTGCATGTTTCATGGGTTCCATGTTCTTGGCGAAATCGCGTTACGGACAGGGGTGATTTACCTCGTGGTCCTGGTTGGCGTTCGCCTCAGCGGCAAAAGAGAAGTGGGCCAGATGACTCCCTTCGACCTCACGCTGCTGCTGCTGATCAGTAACTCCGTGCAGAACGCCATGACCGGGCCCGACACGTCGCTCATGGGAGGCGTGGTGGCTGCGGCCACCTTGTTGCTGGTGAATTACCTGGTGGGGGAGCTTTCCGGCGTCAATCGCCGCTTCCGCAAACTTGTCGAGGGTCAGCCCAGCCTGTTGGTGCACGACGGCGAGGCAATCACCTCCCACATGGCCAAGGAACATGTCAGCATGGATGAACTTCAAAGAGCCATGCGTGAACATGGCATCGCCCAACTCAAGGACGTGGCCCTGGCCGTGCTGGAAGTGGATGGCTCAATCAGCTTTCTGAAATACGACGACATCAAACCCACCGCCAGCACCCACCTGGTGCGCCGAAGGTTCCTGCAGAAGCATTAGCGATAGGTTCTAGAAAGATGAGAAGCCAGGACTTTGATCGCGACCGTGCGATCCAGACAAGTATCGCGCGCACAGCGGGGACTGCTCAGCACGTGGTTTCTCCGCGCACTCTGCGACCGTTCTCAGCGGTCTCTGCGTTGTAAGGTTTCGCAAGATATAAAAAGCAAAGTCCTAAATCGCGGAGGTCGCAGAGAACTGCGACGGAGAACGCGGAGCACACGGCTCTTCCGCGGATTATTTGGTCAGAACCAACGGCATCGGCTGATCGTAGGGCTGGATGGTGACCCGCAGCATCTTCCGAGCGGCAAAAGCCTCTGGGGTAACCGGAAAGCTCACGACGATAGTTCCCTTAGCTTGACTCCCAACATCGACTTTGCTTTCACGCTGCAGGGGAGTCCCAGCGTACTGCTTCAAGGGCGGAAACGCCTGGTAATACCGGTCCAGATCAACAGCAGATGCCGCGTCAGCAGAATAGTCATTGTCGGTTGTCTGAAGGTCTGCTTTGATGGTCTGAATCCAGAAGGGCTTCGCCCCATTATTCTGGAAAGCCACGTTGATCGCCACCATCACGGCGTGTTGATTGGGAATCTCCACCGCAACCACTTCGTCGATCGTGCCGGTGGCCGTCGGCCGCGGCCGTTGCAGAAAGGCCGCGATCGCCCAGACCACCACGATGATCGCAACACCGATTCCGATAATCTTCAGTGGCGGCAGGTTTTTCTTCGCGGTGCCGAACTCCTCGCCGATGCGAAAATCGGTACGAGGTTCATTCGAAGCCACCGCTGGCGGAGGAAGCGGCGATGCGGTTTCGTCAGTCATGGGATGTTTGTCATTCTAGTCGCTTCGTCATCATGCGGCCGTGAGTTAATGGCTAAGCGCTGAAATCTGAGTGCTGAAAGCTTCCCTTACCACTCATGCTTCATTGCCTTGGCGAATTTCTCCACCGGAAGCGTATTCAGCACATCTTCTTTCGTAAGCCAGGCCCGCCGGGCCTGCAGAATCCCGAAGCGAATCTTGTCCAGGTGAGAAGTATGATGCGAGTCTGTGTTGATCACGATCTTCACTCCATGTTGTTTTGCCAAACGCAAATGCCGGTCGCACAAGTCTAAGCGCTCGGGAAACGAATTCAGTTCCATGGCAACTTTGCGCTGCGCCGCCGATTTCATCACCGCATCAACGTCAAACGGATAGGCATCGCGCCGCAGCAACTGGCGGCCTGTGGGATGACCGAGGATCGAAGTGTTCGGATTCTCCACCGCCTTCAACAGACGGTCCGTCATCTCCGCCGCGCTCTGATTGAAATGAGAATGTACGCTGGCGATAACCAAGTCCATTTCTTCCAGCACAGAATCCGACAGGTCGAGTGTGCCATCTGCGAGGATGTCCACTTCGATTCCGGCAAAGATCCGAATGCCCTCGATGACGTCATTAGCGGCTCTAATACGTTTGACGTGCTCGACCGCGCGCTTGTCGTCGAGTCCGTTGGCAAACGCCAGATTCTTGGAGTGGTCGGTAATGGCCATGTACTTGTAGCCGTGCGCGCGGGAGGCTTCGGCCATTTCCTCAATCGTATTCCGGCCGTCGGTTTCCATCGTGTGCATATGTACGTCGCCTTGCATGTCAGCTTGCGTAATCAACTCCGGCAGCGCGTGCTTTTCGGCGGCATCAATTTCGCCAAGATTCTCCCGCAGTTCAGGTGGGATGTAGTCCAGCTTCAGCTTGGCATAGATATCTTCCTCACTCTTGCCCGCGACCACCTTTTCGTTGTCCAGCCGCGCCAGACTGTATTCGCTCAGGGTGTAGCCCATCTTGAGCGCGCGCTGGCGCAGGGCCACGTTGTGTGCCTTACTGCCGGTGAAATATTGCAGGGCGGCGCCAAAGGACTCAGGCGCCAGAAAGCGAACGTCCACCTGCATGCCGCCCCTCATGCGGAAGCTGACTTTGTTCTCACCCCTGGCGATGATGTCCATGAGGCCGGGTAACTTGATAATGTGATCAATGAGCTTCTGACGTTCCGCATCGTTGCAACACGCTTTTCCGGTGACCAGAAGATCGAGGTCGCCGACGGTTTCGCGTCCGCGCCGCAGCGAGCCGGCAGGAGTAACTTTCTCAACTCCGGGGAAATCTCGAAGATGCTCGATGATCTTGTCCGCTTGCGTTTCCGCGGCGTCCAAAAGAAAGCGTCCGGCGATGCGGCGATAGTCTTCAATCGCCTTTAGCAGCTTGGCTTCCTGCTTTTCGCCCATTCGCGGCAGCTCGCGAATCTTGCCTTCTCGCGCCAGTTTCTCCACGCCTTCCAGATCGCTGACCTGGTAAGCGCTCCATATGAGGGCGATGGTCTTCGGGCCCAGTCCCTGGATCTTCAGCAGATCCAGCATTGAAGGCCGGTATTTTTTCAGCAAATCAGCGTGGACCGAAAGCCGTCCCTCTTTGAATATCTCCTGTAGATTTAGCAGCATTCCCTTACCGATGCCCTGGATCTCCAGCACCTTCTTGGGTTCGCTGATCAGGTCGGCAATCTGTTGCGGCAGGGCTTCAATCGCCTGCGCGGCGTTGCGATAGGAACGAATGCGGAACGAGTCTGCGGCGTCGATCTCCAGCAGGTCGGCGGTCTCGTACAAGATGCCGGCGATAGCCTTGTTGTCCATGCGCTATCCAGAGTAAACAAGATCGCGCCGGAGAGAAAGAGAGGCCAGCTTTTGTCCGGACACACTACTCCCACCGCCGGACAAAGTGTGAAACTCCCACCACGCGCTGGAGGGGAAAGCTTTCGCGTGCTGGTGAAGCGACTGGTACGGACCCCGCGCGGCCTAATGGTTTACTTTAAGAAGCTTTGTTAACATTAGCCGCTTGCGGACCCTTAGGGCCCTGGGTTATCTCAAACTCAACCTGGTCCCCTTCTTGCAGGCTCTTGTACCCTTCGCTCGTGATGGCGCTGTAGTGGACAAACACGTCCGCTCCGTCGTCACGTCCGATGAATCCATAGCCTTTGGCATTGTTGAACCACTTAACGGTACCTTTCAAACGATCCACGTACGCCCCCTCAGGCATGACCCCAAACGGTGAGGGATCACGCGTTCCGATTTGCTGTCATTTTGCGGCTACAGGCGGTCACTGTCAAGGGAAGAGGTCGCGCAAAAGGCCGGGGGTATTCTGGCAAGGGTTCTTTCGGGAACTACTTCGCGTGGGCCGTCACGCGGGCCCGCTACTGGTTGAGCCAAGAATAGTTCAGCCAAAGAATGCCGGAAATAGTCTTGGCATCGCGAATGGTGTTCCGCATAACCATTTTCACTGCCGCTGAAAGCGGAAAGAATCGAGTTTCGATGACCTCATCTTCTTCGGGCTGCGCTTCTCCCGCGCGGAGACCGCGTGCCAGGTAGATCGCCATGGTTTCCGCCACAAAACCGGGGCTGGCGTAAAAGCGAAAAATGCGCTTCCAATGGCCGGCAGTGTAGCCTGTCTCTTCCAGCAGTTCACGCTTGGCGGCTGGCAGCGGGCTTTCGCCGGCATCAATGCGGCCTGCGCATAGCTCCCACAAATATTGCTGGGCGGCGTGGCGATATTGCCGCAGCAGCAGAACCTTTGGCTCCTCGCCAGTATCGTCGATGGCGAGCACCACGACAGATCCGGTGTGATGCACGATGTCCCGCCGCGCTCGCACTCCGCTGGGTTCCAACACTTGATCGGTGCTGACCCAGAACGCGGGCCCGCGGTAGGCCACTCGCGAGGAAAGCACGCGCGCTTTTTTCTTTTTCGCCATTCCAACAATATAAAGCCTGCGCGTGTTTCCGGCGCGACCCACTTCGTTTTCATGAGTGGGGATCAGCGCCCACATTTCTTGGGGATCGCTCGGTACCGCTTTTGCGGCCTACAAAACAGCCTGCTATGCTGCCTGCAATGCCCGCGAAACCCACTGTCGCGATTGTCGGGCCAGGAAGGCTGGGCACCGCGCTGGCATTGCAACTGATCAGCGCCGGATACCGCATCTCGGAAATCGTTTCTCGGTCTCCTGCTTCCCAACGGCAAGTCCGTGCCCTTGCACAAACCCTGAACGCGCGCTCATCCCATTACCACGATCTGCGTCTGGACGCTGGCCTCATCTGGCTTTGCGTGCCCGATCGGGAGATTGCACCAGTTGCCGCAAACCTTGCTGTATCGGGGATATGGATACGGAAAACGGTCTTTCACTCCAGTGGCGCTCTCGATAGCGACACGCTTAACGCGCTTCGCGAACGCGGCGCCAAAGTGGCTTCGGTCCATCCCATGATGACGTTCGTGCGAGATGCGGTTCCGGCCATGCAAGGCATCACCTTTGCTCTCGAGGGCGATGCAGCCGCTGTGCGCCTGGCGCGACGCGTAGCGCGGGATTTCAAAGCGCGTACATTCCTCATCCGCAAGGAGCACAAGGCCGCCTACCACGCCTGGGGAGCGTTCGCGTCTCCTCTGCTGGTGGCAGCTCTGGTCACTGCGGAGCAGGTGGCGCAGTTGGTGGGATTGAAGAAATCTGAAGCTCGCCGAACTATGCTGCCTATCATCTGCCAGACACTTGTGAACTATGCTGCTTTGGGTCCGGCCGGAGCATTCAGCGGCCCGCTGGTGCGCGGCGACGCGGACATTGTGCGCAGGCACCTGCAAGCACTGAAGAAGGTTCCGCAAGCGCGAGCTGTATATGTCGCACTTGCCCGCTCCGCCCTACATTACTTGCCGGTGAAAAATCGCAGGCAACTGGAAAAAGCGTTGAAGGGTTGACCTCGCTATTTTGGTTTCCACAACCCGATGGTATTGCCTTCCGGATCCGCGAACCAGGCGAACGTTCCAGTAGGAATCTCCACGGGCGGCACCAGCATCTTCCCCCCAAGCTTCTGCGCCTTGTCGAGGTAGGCCGGTACGTCGTCCACTTGGATGTAGATGGTCACGTAATGGTACGGCTCGTGTCCGAGCGCCGTGATATGGCCATTGATTCCGCCCCCGCCAGTATCGATCATGGTTGCCGGTCCTGCCTCTTGCGTTTTCCAGCCGCACAACTGAGAGAAAAATGCGGCAGTCTTGACGCGATCACGACACCCTATCTCGAAATGTACGACTGGTTGACCCATATGTTCTCCGTTCAACTCATCATGACCCGCCGAATGGTTCTCGCCCGGCCTGTAGTCTCGTCGCAATCGACCACCACGGAGCACAGACGAACGTCCCCGGTTGCGGCTTCGAACCGCGTTGGCATGTTCTTCAGGAACTTGTCCACGATCAATTCCTTTTTTACCCCAATCACGCTGTCGTACGGGCCAGTCATGCCGACGTCCGTGATGTAGGCGGTTCCATGCGGTAGGACACGTTCATCCGCCGTCGGAACATGCGTATGCGTTCCCACCACCACCGTCACTCTGCCGTCGAGGTACCACCCCATCGCCATCTTCTCCGAAGTCGCTTCGGCGTGAATGTCCACCAGGATTATCTTCGCAGTAACCTCTTTTAGCAGTTGGTCGGCGACGCGAAACGGATCGTCGTTCGACGCCATAAATACACGCCCCTGCAGATTGAGCACCGCATAAGCAATGTCGCCCTTACGCCCCTGATACATGCCCGCTCCCGGCATTCCCGGCGTATAGTTTGCCGGCCTGAGCAAACGCCGGGCCGGACTGTGCGGATTCCCATCCGCCGACTCAAAATAATCCACGATCTCGCGCTTGTCCCAGACGTGATTGCCGGTGGTGATGACGTCGATGCCCAGCTCAAAAAGATCTTCCGCCAGCGGCGGCGTAATCCCGAATCCAGCGGCGGCGTTCTCTCCATTGGCTATTACCACGTCGATAGCATGGTCTTTGACCAAACCTGGCAGGCGTTCTTTGACGATCGTCCGTCCCGGCTTGCCAAAAATGTCGCCAATAAAAAGAATGCGCATGAAAGCGATGGTACCACGCGGATTCATGAGCCCACTGAGAAGCGAGAACTGGGAACTGAGAACTGGTTTCCCTATTACATGCGAGCTCACTTCTCCAATTCCGCCGTCTTTAAGAAGTCGTAGTTTCCTGAGGGATCCAGGGTCAGGTTGCGTACCCGCGTCGAATGCACCATCACGTTGTCCTGGTACCATAGCTCCAGGTAGGGCTGATCCACGACCAGTATCTGTTGGATTTCCACGTAGATCCGTTTACGGCGCTCCTGGTCGAGTTCGCTTCGCGCCTGATCGATCAA
>Ga0070764_10000677_pt1 | contig 13818 bp, 12 predicted proteins | sample HubBroMetageWRM4_FD_67287 | JGI IMG/M metagenome (GOLD analysis project Ga0070764, IMG submission 67287) | Warmed soil microbial communities from the Hubbard Brook experimental Forest, New Hampshire - Hubbard Brook CCASE Soil Metagenome WRM 4 | ecosystem: Environmental > Terrestrial > Soil >... | reverse complement strand
CGCCACGGCGGCTGGCCCGGCCGGCCTGCGTCGGCTGCTAGTCGCCAGCAGCGGTGACAAGGCTGGCCCGGTAGACGTTCACGGTCTCGCCGCCGGGGGACCAGACCCGGATCTCCAGCCGCTGTCCCGCGGGCGGAGGCAGGAAGTCGGCCCGGAACGGCCCCCAGCCCGCGTACAGACCGGGCAGGTAGGCGGTCGTCGCCGCCACCGGGAGCCGGACCGTAATCGTCCCCGCGGTCGCCGAAACGCCGCGCCGGCTCAGCAGCACATCGCCGGTGTCGTTCCAGACTTCGACGTTGACCGGTCCGGTCGAGGACAGCTCAACCGATGCGCGGTAATTCCCTGCCGGTTTCAGCCACTCCAGGCCGTCGCTCACATATCCGCGCTGACCGGACGCAGCCACGTGCCAGGCCGGCTCCTGACCGGTCATAACCGGCCGGCCCGCCGCGCCGGGGGATGCCCAGACCGGCAGGCTGACGGGATCAGCGGGCACGGCGACGGTGTGCGCGCCAGCAGGCGGCACCCACCGGAATGCCCACACACCGCTGGCGTGCGTGAGCAGCGTGGCATGCAGCGGTCCCGCTAGCTCCGCGATGAAGGCCATGGAACTGGCCAGGGACTGGACTTCTATGCCGACCTGCGGTGCCACCACGAACCAGGTTGGTCCGCGGACGGTCACCGACGGCGGCTCCAGCGCACCCACCTGAGCCCGGCTGGAGAAGCGGCCGACCACGCCCTCGGAGGTGACGACCGTGGCCGACGGCGGGATGCGGGCGCTGATGCCAGCAAGGGTCGCGGCCGCAGCAGGGGACACCTTGAGCCATCGGCCCGGCGTCTGCGGGGCCCAGGTCGCCGTCCAGCCAATCGCCTGGGCGACGAGCAGCGACGTGAGCGCGAGCGCCATCCGCCGATGACGGGCGGCTAGGTGGGCCAGGGCCCAGATTGTTCCTACCGGTACGAGCACATACAGGGCGAGGCTCTGGAACGACGGCATCGCGAACAGCAGCCCGGCACCGAGCTCGTTCTCCAGCAGCACCACCAGGGTGATCGGCAGGACCCAGACGAAGCCGATTCCCAGTGCGCCGGAGGGTGCGATGTTCGCCCATAGGTCGGCCCGCCGCGACCACAGCTCGCGCAGCACTCCGAGCGGATGAGTCACGACGCCTCTGGCCAGTGCGGGCGTGGTCAGGGATGCAGTGGCCGCCGGGCCGGCCAGGTAGGCGTAGCTGTGCATCGCGCCGGCCGAGCCCAGATTCCCGTGGGTCAGCGTGATGACGCCGACGGCCGCGATCGCGACGCCCAGGAGTATCGCGCCGCGCAGCCGGGCACCTCGGGCGGCGATCATGATCGCCAGTCCCAGCCCCGCGAGATAGGTGTCGGCCACGTCGCCGCAGGCAAGCAAGGGCACCAGCCACAGCCAGGCCCGGCGGCGGTGATTGGCGAAGTCCCTGGCCATGAGCACGGTGAACGCGACCGCCAGTGCCTCGGTGTGGAAATCGAAGGAGACAGACCACCAGATCCACGGGTTAGCGGCAAGCAGTATCAGTCCGGCCGCGGACAGTACGACCGCGTCGCGATCGGGCAGGCGGTGGCGCGCTAGCTCGCACAGCCAGGTGAAGGCCGCGAACTCGGCCACCGCTACGGCGAGATCCTGGATCCAGAGCAGCGTTACCTGATGCGGCCAGGCCCAGTAGAGAAGGGCCAGCGGCCACATGATGAACTCGCTGTGGTTCTGCCAGAACGCGCCGGCTCCGACCGAGTTGACCGGGTCGAGAACGCCGTGCGCGATCAGGTACCAGGCATGCTGATACTCCGCGAAGTCGATCGTCAGCGCGTACCGGTCGCAGAGGATCACGCTCCAGGCCAGGAAGCCGGCCACCTGGAGGCCGAGCACGAGGTAGCCAAGGCGGCGGACGCGCAGCAGCACGCCCGCTGGCTGGTCCAGCGTCCGGGCTGGCGCGGCCCTGGGCTTGCGATGGCCGCGGGCGGCACTGACCGCGGTCACGAGCCGAACCTGACCGCGAGGATCGGGGAGTACCCGTACGGATAGCCGGAGGAAGGCTGCACCAGGTTCGCCTCGAAGTAGTCCGGGTTGCTGCCGCCGACCGGCGAGCTGATGCTGAAGGTCGCGACGCCGTTGACGTTGGTTCTGGCCGCCACCGGGGTCTGGCCTTCCTGGCTGCCGTTGATGATGGCCTCGCTGAACTGGAGACCGCGCTGGGCGTAGATCACCTGGCCCAGGTAGACAGGCAGGTGGGCAATCCGCATGGGCTGATCGAGCCGGTTGACGATCTCCGCGCGCACGGTGATGCGCTGGCCAGCCCGCACAGGCGCGCCGAGCGCCGCGGGCCGCAGTACTACCCGCCACAGGCTGGCGACATAGGCACCGGTCCTGCTCACCGAGGCAGGCCCGTCGCTGAAGGCGAGGACCTGGAAGCCGCTGCTGATGGACGGCATGGCGAAGTAACTGGGTGCCTCGATGGTGTAGCGGGCGGTGTGATGCGCGGGCAGCGTCTGCGGGCCGGCGACCCGCCGCCAGAAGGCCGTCATGGTCGTGCCCTCTTCGATCGTGAAACTCGGCTGGATCGCCCGGCCGGCGTGATTGGTGACGAGCACCGTCAGCTGCGCCACGGTGGCGAGCTGTCCGGTCGTGCTGACCGAGACCACCGACATCGCCAGCGGGCTGGCGGCCGTCAGCGCCGCGGCGATCGCCGCCGCGCACAGGGCGGTCCCGCTGATCGCCACGGCCTTCCACCAGCGCCAGCAGCCAGCCAGCGGCAGCGTATGGGTGGTGGCGGCGGCCGCGACCGCGGCGGGGATCAGCATCACCAGGTAGCTGCCGAACGACCGGGTAGCGAAGAACAGCACGACCGACGGCAGCAGGAACGCCGCGGGCTTGAGCACCGGATAGGCAGCGGCGAAGCAGGCAATCGCCACGATCATTACGACGGCGGCGGCTATCGAGTAGGCGCGCAGCGAACCGCCGCCGAAGGCCAGCGACAGGCTGAGGCTGATCAGCCCCTGCCCGGCCGGCACCACGGTGGCGGCGATCGGCGTGGTGACCCCGCGCAGCCAGGCGCCGGGGGCATCCAGCAGGTACGGCAGGTTCGGGGCCAGGAAGGCCGCGAGCATGATGCCCGCGTACCGTGCACCGCAGGCCAGCGCGCGGGCCGGGCGGCCGTACCGCCTGGCCTCCAGCACGATGCCGGCAATGACGAAGGGCGCGACCAGCCAGGGTGTCTGCTTGACTGCCATCGCCAGGCCCAGCAGCACCGGTCCGCGCCAGGCGGCGCGACCTCGCTGCGACGGGAACTGGTCCCACGACACGGCCGCCCCGATCAGCAGCGGCACATACAGGGCGTCGGTGACACCGCCGACGGCGTAGCCGACGTAGACGTCCAGGCTGGCGATACTGGCGGCGAGCGGGCTCAGCCGCTTCGGCAGCACTACGAACAAGACGATCGCGCCAAGCGCCCAGGCGCCGACGTTCATCCAGGTCGCTGCCTGCGTGGTCAGGCCCATCGCGAGCATCGGCAGGTAGGCCTCGAATGCCAGCGCCGGATAGGACAGCGAGGTGACCGGCTGGCCAGTGAGCCGGAACGTGTAGCCGTTCGGCGACACGTGGAAGAGCGGGAACGCGGCCGCCATGGAATGCAGGTAGGGGTTGACGCCCTGGAGCGCCAGCTGCGCCGCGTACTGATCGAAGGCGATCTCGTCGGTGCCGTAGTCCGGCGCGACGTAGACCTGGAAGTAGCTCCAGAGCGCGAGCCCGGCCAGCACGGTGATCAGCACGATCCAGTCTGCCTGGCGCCGCCGGCGCGCGCTGACAGTGCCGTCCGGGAGCCAGGCCATGATGATGGCGAGTAGCCCGGTGAGGCCGAGTCCGGCCACGATCACTGCCAGCCAGGGGCTGAAGGTCAGGTACCCGGACAGCCGGAACGACCAGGTCACCACCATGAGGCCCGCCAGCGTCCGGAGTGCCCGCCCGGTCCAGCTGCTGTCGTCACCGCCGGGCCGCACACGGGCGGCAGGCACCCGCTGGCGTGCTATCGGTCCGCGGTGCCTGCCACGAGTTCGCAGCTCCCCGGCCGGGGAAAGGCTAGAACCCAAAGACCTGGATGTTCCCGTAGTCGGGTGATCCGACGACCTCGTACAGCTGCTGGCCGCTCGGCGAGACCAGCAGCTCGACGCAGTTGCTGGGCGCGGGCAGCACCCGCGCGATGCTCTCGGTGGCCACGTCGACGACTGCGATATTCGATACGGTGCTGGTCCCCTTGAGCACGTACAGCCGCGAGCCGTCCGGGCTCAGCGCGATCGACTCGCCAGGGCCGTCGACGGCGAAGCTGGACTGGATGCCGCCATTGGCCAGCCCGATCTCGTCGACGATCCCGTTGCCCTGCAGGACGTACAGGAGCCGCTGCCGGGGATCAGCGGCCAGGGCTACCGCATCCTTCGGCGCCGGGACGGTGCCGACGATCCGGCCGCGATCCGTCACGATCGTCACGCTGGCCGAGTTCGGCCAGGCGGTCAGCACGTAGAAGTCGCTCCCGGTACTGGCGGTGACGACCTGCAGGGCCGGTGCGGGCAGGCTGACTGTCTTCCTGGCCTTCTTGTCCGTGCTGCCCATGAGCTCGAGTGCGCCGGAGGCGGCGCCGCCCAGCGCGACGGCCACCGTGCCGGCTGAGGTCTCGGCTACCGACCTGGCCCCCCGGCTGACCGAGGCGCTGGCCAGCTCATGGCCGCTGGCGGAGTCGAACTCATACAGCCCGACGCTCGAACTGCCGGCGACGGCCCAGATGGTGCCGTCTGCCTGCGGCCCGGCCGCAGCCAGCAGGGAACGCGGTGCGGCAATGATCCGCTCGGGCAGGATCCTGGTGGCCGCTGGGTGCGCGGCCGGGGAGCGGCCGCAGGCGGCCAGGCCGAGACCGGACGCTAGCAGCACTCCGAGTGCCACCACTGCGATCAGGTACGCCCGCCGCGGTCCTGGGCCCGCGTGCCGGGGCCGGCCGGAACTCATCTGGCATCAGCCTGACCGCCAGTGGTGATGCCATGCCCGTTGCCGTCCAGCGCGAGGACGCCCAGACCGGGCAGCCGTGTCCCAGCCGGACAGAGCGCTGCCGTCAGTGTCATCGGTTCGATGACCGTCCGATGCCGGCCGGCTGAGACTGCGTGGCGGCGGGGCCGGCGCGGCAGCTTCCTGTTATTGACCAGGACGGCGAAGCCGGTTGAGGTATCAGCATCAACGGTCCACGGCTGGCGGGCGCGACGTCCGCTTACCTTGATAAGGCTACGGCCGCCCAGTGTCGTGATGTCCAGGGTCGAGAAGCCGTTTATCCCGACATCCCTGATCGTGATCGGAATTGGCTTCGGGAACCGGCCGAATGGCGCACTTGCGAGGTCCACGAGAATGCCGACGCCGCCAATCACGTGGAATCCTCGTATGTGCGGTTCTGGACCGCCCTGGCATGCCCCGGTCGCGGAGAACGGCTCGGTAATCGTCACCTGGACCGGGTCAGGGAAGGTGTAGGCGCGAATCCGCACGGTTACCCGCAACGCGCCCACCCGCAGCGGCCCGATCGTCACCGTTGCGTATGGGTCCACGGTGCGGCTGGTGATCACGCAGTTGAAGCCGCCCGGGCCAGGACCGCCAGGCGGCCCGGGCGGGCCGTGCGGGCCGTAGCCCGCCATCGCGGGTCCGGCGCCAGAGGAAATGGCGGCGAGAGCGACTAAGACGCACGGAATCAGTCGCCGTATCAACTTGCCCTGCATTGCCAGAGGCATTACAAAAATCCCAGTCTCGAGCCGAGCGGAACTGCGCTGCGCACTTGCGGAAGGTGTCCAAGCTAACAGTCACTCAGCCTTTAGTGACGCAGAAGGATCTCGCCGTATCGCGGCGGAGCGTAGTTTCGACCCGGTTCGTTAACGGACGCGAGGAAGATTAATCCGCCAAACTCACCATGGAATTGCATATGCAATTGAGCCTCGCTCAGCTCGCGCCGCGGTGCGCCAGGGCTGGCGCGGGTGCGGCAGCGGTTAGCCCGACCGGCGTCGTCAAGCGGACGGCCGGGCCCAGTGACGGCCTGAGGGAGGCCGTTGCCGGGCGGCGACTGCCGCCTTGGAAGCTTCCAGCTTCTGCAGCAGCGAGGTCAGCATCCGGACCTCCTCTGGCTCCCAGTCCGCCACGAACCGGCCGAACCGGTTGAGGCCTTCTTCGGTCAGCGCTTCCAGCTCCCCGGAGCCGGCCGGAGTGAGCGTCACCCGGCAGGAACGCCCGTCTGCCGCATCGGCCGTGATCTGCACCAGCCCCAGGTGCTCAAGCTCGCGGACCTGCCGGGTGACCTGAGAGGGATGGACATCCTGGGCAGTGGCGATTTCCGAGGGGCGGATCCCCCGGGTCGCGGCGACGACTTGCAGGAGGCTGAGGGTGCTCGCCCCCTTCTTCTGGCGTCTGGCCCGGTCGAGCGCCGCGTTCGTCACGAACAGCGCGGTGACCATCGCGCGGACTTCGTCTCGGCTCGCGTTCACAGTAGCCATGCTACATTAGTTGATAGACGCAATCATCATTGCGCAGAACTGGAGCCCGTCGTGAACCCCATCGAGCAGGTCATGGTCAGCAGAAGCTCACATCTCAAGCTGGCCCTGGCCGTGGCGGCGCTAGTGCTGGTCCTGTGGGTCACGGGCTCCTCGATCCAGTCGCTGTGGATCACCCCGGTCATCATCGTCGTCGCATGGATCGCCATCCAGCTCGGACTGCGATACCGCCACCGGCATCACGCCGCGTAAAGCTACTGCCGGAAGGCCGCGCTGCCCGCGCCGCCGCGCGCGAGCCCGGCGTTCCTCGCCGAGCGCAGCCGCGTCCTGGACCGGCACTGCTCGGACCCTCGGCCGGGATCCGGCCAGCGTCACCCGGTCAGCGCATTTGCTGATCACCACGGCTGACCCAGCGGCCGTCCGCGCCACGGTGCTCGCCGCCGTCGGCGCGGGCTTCGGCCACATCGTCCTGGCGGTCCGGTCGCCGTGGCCCGGCAGCCTCGCGCGCTGGCTCGCCAGCGAGATCATCACTCCGGTCCGGGACCACCTGGAGCCGACCTGCTCCCGGTAGCCGCGGCCGCATATCGGTTGCTGCCGCCAAGTTCCGGCTGGAATCATCGCTGGCATGCCACTTCGTCTCGTCCGGGCCGCAGGCCTGTTCCCCGACACCGGCTACGCTTACGCCGCCGTGGCATCGCCCGGCAGCCTGGTATTCGCGGCGGGCGCCTGTCCCATCGACGAGCAGGGCGAGGTAGTGGGCGGTGCTGACTACGCGCTGCAGGCGCGCCAGATGATGGCCAATCTGGCCGTGGCGCTGGCTGCCGCCGGCGCGGGCCTGGCCGATGTGCTGCAGACCACGGTCTACGTCTCCTCGGCCAACCAAGACGACCTGGTCACGGTCTGGAACGTCGTGCACGAGGAGTTCGGCGGGCATGAGCCGCCGAGCACGCTGCTCGGGGTCAGTGTGCTCGGGTACACCGGTCAGCTCACCGAGATCGAGGCCGTCGCGCTCGGCCCGCAGGCACAGGGCGGCTAGGTGCCAGAGTGGATCCGCCGGCTGCCCAGTTCGGCATCATTCCGCCTGCGTCCTCAGGAGGAAACAACTCGCTGCCCGGCGGCTGCGACGAGCAACTCAGCCTGCCGCACGCACATCTTGGCGTCGCTGGCAGAGGCGTTGCGCGATTCGCAGGCCGCCTGATGCTTGCGGTCTAGCGCACGCTTTAACGCGCTCGACCGGCCGCGAACCAGCGCTCTGGACGTGGGCTGTGGCCGGCGGTCTCGGCCAGATCAGCCGGATTGCCGGCGGACCGGGGGTTATCCCCCGCCCGGGCCGCGGGCTAATCGGGGGACCAGGATGCCAGCTGACCACATGTCCCTGACGCCACGAGCTTTCTAGCGTGGATGGCACCGGGCACGCAACGGGCGGGCCCGGCCAGGGAGGCGTCATGATCGAGGCCAGCGGCCTCAGCAAGAGGTACGGCCCGGTGCGCGCCGTCGATAACCTCAGCTTCACCGTAGAGCCAGGCTCGGTGACCGGGTTCCTCGGGCCGAACGGCTCGGGCAAATCCACGACGATGCGGATGATCCTGGGGCTGGACCGCCCGGACGCCGGCCGGGCCACGATCGGCGGGCGGGCCTACCACGATCTCGGCTGGCCGCTGCGGGAGGTGGGCGCGCAACTCGAGGCCCGCGCGTTTCATCCGGCTCGGTCGGCGCGGTCGCATCTGCGGGTGCTCGCGGCGGCGGGGAATATCCCGGACGCGCGGGTCGACGAGGTCCTGGGCGCGGTGGGCCTGTCCGAGGCGGCACGCGTTCGTGCGGGCAAGCTCTCGCTCGGAATGTCCCAGCGACTGGGCATCGCCTCGGCGCTGCTCGGCGACCCTGGGGTGCTGATCCTGGATGAGCCGGTGAACGGCCTGGACCCGCAGGGCGTCCGCTGGATCCGCACCCTGCTGCGCAATCTGGCCGCGGAGGGCAGAACCGTGCTGGTGTCCAGCCACCTGATCAGCGAGATCGCGCTGGTGGCCGACCACCTGATCGTCATCGGCGGCGGCCGCCTGCTCGCCGACACGACAGTCACCGGCCTCTCGGCCGGCTCGGTATCACTCGAGGATGCTTTCCTCACGCTGACCTCCGGAGGCGCACTATGACCGCCATCTCGCGCCCGGCCAGCCGTCCGGCTACCCGCGGATCCGCCGTCGGGTTCCGGCAGGCCGCGCGGATGGAGCGGATCAAGCTCCGTACGCTGCGCTCACCCTGGGTGACGCTGATCGTCACCGTCGCGGGCGTGGTCGGACTGGCAACCGCGGTCGGCCTCAACTCCAAGGACCCCCGTGGCGACCTCACCAGCAATGTCCTTGCTGGCGTCGCACCCGGCCTGCTCGCATTCGGCGTCCTCGGCGTGCTGGTGATGACGAATGAGTATTCCTCCGGTCTGATCAGGGCGACCCTTGCCGCGGTGCCGCACCGGGGGACGCTGCTGGCCGCGAAGACGGCGGTGTTCGGTGCCGTTGCCCTCGCTGTTGGCGAGATCGCCTCGTTCGGGGCGTTCTTCGCCGGGACCGCGGCCCTGCCGGCGGCGTTCCGCGCACCATCGCTGAGCGACCCGACAGTGCTGCGGGCGGTGCTGATGGTCGGCGCGGCTTACCCGCTCATCGGGCTACTTGGCCTGGGAATCGGCGCGATCGTGCGGCACGGGGCTGCGGCCACCGGGGTGGTCATAGGCGCCGTGTTCGTCGGCGCGCAGGCTCTGGGGGCGCTGGCTCACTCACTCGGCGCCTACGCGCCGATCACCATCGTCTCGGACTCGCTGTCGGCCACCATGGCGGGGCATGCTCCGGGCTACCCGGCGCTCGGGCCCTGGGCAGGCCTGGGCATGCTGGCGCTCTACGCTGCGGTGGCGGTGGCAGCCGGCGCGGTGCTGCTCGCACGGCGCGACGCCTAGCAGGGACACTGGATTCATGAGCAGCACGGCGGGGCCGCGGGACAGCGAGGCTGGCTCGCGGCCATCCGCCGGGGGCTGGTCGCGCCCCGCCGCCGGCCTGCGCACCTTGCTCGGCGCGCCGTTCAGCCGGCGGGCCTGGCGGGAGCTGCTGTACGCAGTGGCCGGAATCCCGCTGGGCGTGGCCGGGTTCGCGCTCACCGCTGCTTTCCTCGGGGCGGCGACCGTGCTGACGATCTCCCTCGTGGGCACCGTCCTCGGCCTCGTGCTGCTCATGACCGGGCTGCGGGTTGCGCGTCTGGTGAGCGCGGTGCAGCGGGTGCTGGCCAGCGGATTGCTGGGAGCGCGGCTGCCGCAGCTGCCGCCGCACCGGTCGGCGCGCGGCGCGCTCCGCCGTGTCGATGCGCGGCTGCGGGACGGCCCTGGATGGCGGGCGGTGGCCGCCGCCATCCTGGGCCTGCCGGCCGCGGTCGCCAAGTGCATCGCTGTCCTCTGGTGGGCCTACGGGGTGTTCAGCGTGACCTCGCCGGTGTGGTGGCTGATGTTCCGCAACCATCCGGCCGGCACGCACCTGAGCCCGGTCCACTTCGGCGGCCTTGCGGTCGAGACCTGGCCGGGGACGTGGCTGGCGGCTGTTGCCGGGACCGCGATACTGCTGGTGGCGCCGTGGCTGGTGCACGGAATCGTTGTGGCGGAACTGTGGCTGATGGCCCGGATCCTCGGGCCGGGCGAACTGGCGGCGCGTGTCGCCACGCTCGAGCGGTCCCGTTCGGAGGTAGTCAACGAGGCCGCAGCGCTTGTGCGGCAGATAGAACGGAACCTGCACGACGGCGCTCAGACCCGGCTGGCGACCCTCGCACTGCACCTGGGGATGGCGCGGGACAAGCTGGCCGCAGGGGGTCCGGCCGAGGTAGCGGCGGCGCGAGACCTCGTGGATGCTGCGCACGCCGGGGCAAAGGAGGCGCTCGTGGAGCTGCGGGACCTCTCCAGCGGCATCCATCCGCCTGTGCTCGACAACGGCCTCGGGCCAGCACTGGAGAACCTCGGCGCCGGCAGCGCGATCCCGGTCCGGGTGACAGCGGACCTGCCGGAACGGCCCTCGCCTGCGATCGAGACGATCGCATACTTCAGCGCCGCCGAGCTCCTGGCGAACGCCGTCAAGCACAGCAGCGCCAACCTGATCCAGGTGGCTGCCACGTCACCCGTGGGCGGGCCATTCGTGCTGACCGTCAGGGACGACGGCCGCGGCGGCGCCGACGAGGCCGCGGGCTCGGGGCTTTCCGGCCTGCGCCACCGGGCGCGCACCGTTGATGGCACCCTTACTGTCACCAGCCCGCCCGGCGGACCGACCACGGTCCGCGTGGAGCTTCCGCTGCACCCCTGACGCGACGCTGGCTATCCTCTGGCTCGCCCGTGTGCCGCTCACCTGGCGGCGCCGCGGCCGCCGCTGGCCGTGGGACCATGGCGGGCATGCGGGTGGTAATCGCGGAGGACTCCGCGCTGCTGCGGGAAGGCCTCGTGCGGCTGCTTGAGGACCGCGGGCACGAGGTGGCCGCGGCGGTCGGGGACGCCGGCGCGCTGCTGACTGCGGTCGCTGAGCACCATCCGGACGTGGTGGTGACCGACATCCGGATGCCGCCCACGCACACCGACGAGGGCCTGCGGGCCGCGGTGGAGCTGCGCAGGCATCACCCGGCGGTCGGGGTCCTCGTGCTGTCCCAGTACATCGAGACCACCTATGCGACCGCGCTGCTGGCCGCGAACGCCGGGGGCGTCGGCTACCTGCTGAAGGACCGGGTCGCGGACGCGGCGGAGTTCGCTGGCGCACTCGAGCGGGTCGCGGCCGGGGGGACCGCGCTCGACCCCGAGGTGGTCACGAAACTGATGCGGGCCAGCCGGCAGACTGGCGGACTCGGCGGCCTCACTCCGCGTGAGCGTGAGGTCCTGGAGCTCATGGCCGAGGGCCGCTCCAACGCAGCGATCGCCGAGGCAATGGTGATCTCATCCGGAGCCGTCGAGAAACATGTCGCGTCCGTCTTCAGCAAACTGCGGCTGCCGTCGTCGGAAGCCGACAACCGGCGGGTGCTAGCCGTGCTGCAGTACCTGCGAGCCTGACTCGTCCCTCTCAGTCGGAGAGCAGGTCGACCAGCTCGTGACCGCGGGCACTGCGGCTGACCCATACCGTTGGCCCGGACTTCTCGCGGCTGATCAGGCCGGCCGCGGCCAGCTGGTTCAGGTGGTAGGTGGCTGTCGTGGGCGCGCAGTACACGGCGGCGGCCAGCTCGCCGACGGTCAGCGGCTGGCGAAGAGCCTGCAGCATGGCGGCGCGGATCGGGCCGAGGATCGTAGCGAGCGCGCTGTCGGCCGTGGCCGGCGCGCCCGGGTGGTGCGGGCGGAGCGGGTAGCCGATGTAGCAGACGTCGGGGAGATCGAAGCTGAAAACCGACGCGCAAAGGCCGGCGATCATCGGCACCAGCACCAGGCGGCGAGAGCCGACAGAGCCGAGCGCGGGCGCCGGGTCGCAGCCTGACGCGAACACGAACGTCCCGTCGCGGTAACTGAGGTCCGGCCGCAGGTTGTTCAGCAGTGCCGTCATCCCGCCGCGTACCGCCGCCGTTCCGACCCGTCGGATCTCCCGGTCCAGCAGCGGACCCGCCGCCCGCCACCGCGGCTCGATGACGGCCCAGACGTCCGTCGACGCGTCCGCCATGGAGTGGAGCCAGCGGCGGGGCTGGTCAGCCGCGGCTCGCCACTCTGGCGGCAGGTGCTGGCCGCCGTAGATCGCCTGCAGCTCGCCGGTAAGCGCGGCGGCAGGCATGTCCCGCATCCTGGCAACCTGGTGACTGACGGACCCATCGGTCATGGGCGTCGCCATGCAGGAGTCAGGGATCATCTGCCAGCGGGGTGCGGCGAACGACCGCGCGGCGAACCGCGCCTGCGGGCGCAGCGCGTCCAGGACCGCGCCGAGCAGGCCGGCCGGCACGCCCAGCGGCCACCCCGACGAGGCCTGAAGCAGCAGCGGGACCACCGAGTACTGCGGGTACAGAACGACCGAGACCGCCGGAGGGCCGGACCCGCGCGCCGCCGGCCCGCCGTTGCCGGACTTCGGAGCTGATGCGACCTCGACGACTCCGCTTTCGCCCATGTAGATACAGTGCGCCCGGCGAGCCCGCACTGGCCAGCCCGTTATCGGGGCTGGTCCCGTCGGCGGCCGTCAGCGTTCAGGTGTCAGTACCGACACCGTGGTGCACGAAGAACAGGCCGTCCGGATCGTAGCGTTTCTTCACCTGCAGGAGGCGGGCGTAGTGCTCGCCCCAGAACGCCGTCTGCCAGTCGTCCTGGAAGTAGTCGGTCTCGTTGAAGTAGGAGGCAGGCTCGTCGCGCAGCGCTGTGAGCGGCGCAATGGCCGCGGCGGCGAGCGTCGCCTGCTGTCGTCCCTGCGCGACATCGGGCTCGTGCCCGGGGATGCCGGGATAGACCACCCCGTTCTGCTGGGCCGTGACGAGCGCCAGCGCGAAGGAGTCAAGGACCGCCGGGTTCATCGAGGTATCCGCCGTCCGGCGCATGGCGGCCGGGGCACCCCCGGCAAGGCCCTTGTTGCAGGCCAGCTGCACCGACCAGAGCTGGCTGGCACGCACGAGCGCATCGACCAGGGCCGCCTGGTTCTCCGGTTCGAGAAGCCGCTGCGACAGCCAGGTCGACTGGAAAGCGTCCAGGAACCATCCCACTTCGGCGGCGTTAACCCCCCAGTAGAAATAGTCCGCCGGCGCGCCAGGGAGAGGGTCGGGCACGACCAGTTCGGAAATCAGCGTGGGGAAGAATTGCTCGTACCACGCCGCATTCCAGAAATCCCGGGCTGGGACTGCGAGGAACCCCGGCGGCGCGAGCTGATAGTCGGCCGGCCTGGCCGCGACCCAGTCGAAGAACGGGGCCCAGGCCTGCTCGGCCTGGGCCAGGGTGAGTCCCTGCCACAGCATCAAGATGGTGATCTGGGATCCGGGTCCGAAGTCGATTTGCTCGCCCCAGTGCGAGTTGAACAGGCTCTCGCGGTAGAACGAGATCATCTGCGCTACCAGTGCCCGATAGGCGGGGGCAGACGTGGCGCTGATCGTTGCGGACACCAGGCCGAAATAGTCCGGCAGCGGATGAGTGCGCAGCGTGAACCGGGTGACGACGCCGAAGGTCCCGCCGCCACCGCCCTTGAGCGCCCAGAACAGGTCCGGTTCCTGGAACGCGCTGACGACCCGCACGGTCCCGTCCGCGGTCACCACCTCCGCCTCCAGCAGATTCGCCGCGGCGGTGCCGAAGGTCTTCGACCAGCTGCCGAAGCCGCCGCCCTGCGTCAG
>Ga0070764_10000674_pt1 | contig 13834 bp, 11 predicted proteins | sample HubBroMetageWRM4_FD_67287 | JGI IMG/M metagenome (GOLD analysis project Ga0070764, IMG submission 67287) | Warmed soil microbial communities from the Hubbard Brook experimental Forest, New Hampshire - Hubbard Brook CCASE Soil Metagenome WRM 4 | ecosystem: Environmental > Terrestrial > Soil >... | reverse complement strand
TCGACCTGGCCCTGGCGCACAAGCTCGTCGCCGGGCGCAAGCCGGTGGTCACTAACGACTTCCGCCTGGCAGACCCAGAGCGGATCTTCGTCGTCACCGGGCCCAACCAGGGCGGGAAGACCACCTTCGCCCGGACCTTCGGCCAGCTCCACCACCTGGCCTGCGTCGGCTGTCCCGTACCGGGCAGCGCAGCTCGGCTGTTCCTGTTCGACCGCCTCTTCACCCATTTCGCAACGGAGGAGGACATCACCAAGATGAGCGGGAAGCTGGAGGACGACCTCGTCAGGATCGGGAAGATCCTGCGGGCGGCCACCGGTCGCAGCATCGTGATCCTGAACGAGATCTTCGCCTCCACTACCCTGCACGATGCCCGCTTCCTTGGCACAAAGCTGCTGACGAAGGTCATGCGGCTGGATGCCTTGTGCGTCTACGTCACCTTCGTGGATGAGCTGGCCTCGCTCGGCGAGCAGGTCGTCAGCATGATGAGCACGATCGTCCCGGACAACCCTGCCGAGCGCACCTACAAGGTGGTCAGGAAGCCAGCCGATGGCCTGGCTTATGCGCTGGCCCTGGCCGAGAAGCACGACGTCACCTACGAGCAGCTGGGGGAGCGACTCGGGCGATGAAGGTCTACCTCCTGCATCAGGACCGGGACTTCGACTTCGGGGCCGGCCTGCCTGTCGGCCATAAGGACCTGATCCAGGACCTTGAACTGAACACGCTGCTGCAGGCGATGGCCGCCGGTGACAAGTTCCTGTCCGGGGTGGCCGCGAAGGTGCTGCTCGCCAGCCTGCACGACCCGGAATCCATCCGCTACCGCCAGCGGGTCCTGGCCGACTGCCTCGACCAGCCCGAGGTCATCCGGGAGATGTACGCTGTCGCAGTCGGGGCGCTAGAAGACAAGCGGCGCCTGTGGGGTTACGGCGGCTCGTACCAGACTCCCTCGTCAAACCTCTCGGGCGCGGTCGCCTATCTCGAGGCCTACGTGGCCCGCCTCAGGCAACTGCGGAAGATCGCCGACGACCATGCCGGGAAATTCCGCTCCGACGGGCTGCGGGCACTGTTCGCCACGCTGCAGCGCGAACTGGACGACGAGTACTTCGAGGAGATCAGCGACCACCTGAAGCAGCTGCGCTTCCGCGCCGGCGTGCTGATCAGCGCCGAACTCGACCGGGATAACAGCGCGATCGGCTTCGTCCTGCGCGCCCCCGGTGACGCCCGCCGACGGTGGACCGAGCGGCTGGGGATCGGGCCGCGCACCACCTACTCCTTCACTCTCGCGCCCCGCGACGAGGCCGGAGCCCAGATCCTGGCGGACCTCACCAGCCGGGGAATCAACCTGGTCGCCAACGCGGCCGCCCAGTCGGCAGATCACATCGGCAGCTACTTCACCATGCTGCGGGCCGAGCTGGGCTTCTACGTGAGCTGCCTCAACCTCTCCGCCCGGCTCGCGGCCAAAGGTGTCCCGACCACCGTCCCCGAGCCGGCCCAGCAGTCAACGCCCGCGTTCTCGTGCACGGACCTCCGCGATGCCTGCCTGGAGCTGCAGTCCCAGGACCCGGTGGTGGGCAACGACGTGCAAGCCGACGGCAGGTCGCTGGTGATCATCACCGGCGCCAACTCGGGAGGGAAATCCACCTTCCTGCGCAGCGTCGGCGTGGCCCAGCTCATGATGCAGTGCGGGTTGTTCGTGACGGCCGGGTCCTACCGGGCTGATCCGGTCCGCGGGATCTTCACCCACTTCATCCGGGAAGAAGATGCCGACATGACCAGCGGGCGGCTGGACGACGAACTGCGGCGCATGAGCGCCATCGCCGACCATATCGGGCCGCACTGCCTCATGCTGTTCAACGAGTCCTTCGCCGGGACCAACGAGCGCGAAGGATCCGAGATCGGCCACCAGGTCGTCCGCGCCTTGCTCGACGCCCAGATCAAGGTGCTCTTCGTCACCCACCGGTTCGACTTCGCCGACCGCTTCTACCGCCAGAACGCACGCTCCACCCTGTTCCTGCGAGCCGAGCGCGGGCCCGACGGGCGCCGCAACTACAAGCTCGCGGTAAAAGAACCTCTCCCGACCAGCTTCGGAGAAGACCTCTACTACCAGCTCGGCGCCTGGCTGGACGAGGATAGAGCCGTTACCCCGGCTGCCGCGGGAACATCGCCCGACGGCGAAGCGGACCCGGCCAGCGGCCTGGGTCCGCCGCCCTTCTCCGTCAGCGGTGGTGCAGCTTGACCGCGGCGGGCTGGTAGGTGGGCGTCACGTCCACGCCGTCGTCGGGCGCCGGGTTCGGCAGCAGCACCCTGAACCCGCACTCTCCGGTCGCGTCGCCACCCACCTGGTCGGGCGAGCCGTTACCGTCGCCGAGTTCGACAGCGGGGGAGTTGTCCCAGCAGGACAGGTTGCCGTAGATGACGCTGGTGTCCACCTCCATGCAATCCTTGCCGCATACGTTGTCATCGACGGTCATGCTGCCGTGCACCGTGTTGCGGTGGGTACCGAACCAGCAGGTGTCGAGCCCGACGAGGGCCACGTTCCCGTCGATCGTGTTGTCCTCGTAGTCGCTGTACTCGGGGTAGTGGAGGTACTGCTTGAAGATTCCCGCCGGGACGCATCCCAGCCCGGCTCCGCCCTTCTTCTCGATCACGTCACCGCGCACCAGCGTGTGGTGCAGCACCACGCCCAGCGGGTCGGCCGCGATAAGGCTGCCGTCGATCACATCGTGCGAGCTCAGCGTGGGCGCGGTCTGATCGGGGTCATCGAGGCAGGGGAACGACGAGTGGCTTTCCAGCGCGGTCTCGCCCCAGGTGGTGATGATGGTCGAATCGCAGCCGAGGAGGAGGCTGGCGCCGGAGTCCACGATGAGGTTGCCGTGTACGGTCAGGTCGGAGTTGCCGCTGCCGGTCTGGTCGTCAAGCCCGAAAATGGCCGTCAGCCCGCCGCCTGCGGCGATGGTGAGGTTGCCGGTCACGTCCGCAGGACCCGCGTCCACGACGCAGTCGCCCGCCACGACGACGTTGGCGTACACACCGACCAGGACTCCGGGCGCGGTCACCGTGCCGGTGCAGGTCTGGGTGCCGAAGTGAGCGGGATGCGCCGCGGCCGCGGCTGCAATTCCCGGGCTGGATGCCAGCGTGCCGATCACGATACCGCCTATTCCCAACATGGAATACAAACGCATATTCGGGCGCACTGGCATTGCCTCTCTCTTAGTCCGACATCCGGGTGGCCTTCACGGCAACAGACCCAGGTTTTAGCAGCCCACGAAAATCTCGTCAAGATTGCCCGCAATTAACACCAGATGTTCTGGTGACCCGGCGCGGACTAGAACACGACGCCCGAACCACGGCGCGCCACCGGCGGCTGTGGCTGAGCTGCGCGATTCAGCCGGCGCCGTAGCCGGGGAAAGTCAATAGCATTTGGCCGAACGAGCAGTGGTTCTCCGTCACACGATGCGGTGCCGTCCCGCCTGGTACGGGGATGGCCGGAGATACGAGCGTGACAGTGACCAGACCAGATTTCGAAAAGATACTGCCGCCCTCACGGCGCCGCGCGAGGATCCCGGGATGGATAAGGCCGCCCCCCGTACGCGGACTGCCCCGCCAGGGCCGAGTGGGTGGTTGCCTCCAAGTGCGGGCCCAGAGTGTTCCAGCCGCACCGTGACCTGGCCAGCCACTGGCCAGGTCATCCTGACGTGCGGCGCCTGGAGTTGGACGTCGCGCGCCGGCCTGCCCGCGTAACCAGCAATCAAGGCAGCCCAGAAATGGGCCTGGGGGGCATGTCAGGGAGATTGAGTACGGATTCGTATGCAGATTCTCCGCGATCTACATTTACCCGGATAATGCGGGCACCCGGACGGAGGTTGACGTCGCCGTTCCCATGAACGCCGATGCCAGGCCCGGCTAAAATGGCGGAGCCGTATTACGCTATTCGCAAGGAAGCGCAACAAAATGGGGGAGACAATGAAAAGAGCAATTATCGCGGGGGTCGTCACCGCCGCCGTCGCGCTGGCGGGGGCGGGCGCGACGGTGGCCATGGCCCAGGTGGTGCCCCAGGTCCAGCCGATCCAGCCCGCGGTGACGGGGGCCTGGACGCACTTCACGCTGCACCTTCCTGGCAAGAAGCAAAACGGCACAATCGACGCATGGGGCGCGCTCCTGTCGGGCGCGGGGACCTTTGTCCCGACCCAGACCCCCGGCTCGGGTGAACCGGTGCTTGACGTCAACATTCTGGGGTGCACTTTCACTATCGTCGTGTCCGGCGCCCAGCATAATAATCACGGCAGCTACATCCTTTTCGCGGGCGATGAGCCCGGCAATGCCTGCGCGGGCCTGAACGGCTCGGGCGACTGGAGCATCAATGCCGCCGGGACCATCGTCACGGCCCGGGGGCCGGCGTCCATCTTCCGCCCGGAGTCTGCGCCGAGCGAAACCACAACGCAGACCCCGTCGCCCACTCCCACTACCGAGCCGCCGGCTTAGAGTCCCCAGCGGGATTCCTGCCGTGCCACCGGACACGCCGCGTACGTGACGCCGCCGCCCGCCAGATGTAAGGTGTAACCGATCACGCGATGAGGCTCGCGTACCGCCGGGCCGGCTGAGCCGGCTGGCTGATGGCCTCTACCACCTGCAGGACGATCGACGTCGTGAAGGCAGGGGAGGTTGCGTGATCCCTGTACTCATCCAGGTGCTGCAGAGCCTGGTGGTGCTGTTGTTCGCCCCGCTGTACGCGGGCTGCCTCGGCAGGGCCGAGGCGGTGGTCGCGTCCAAGCGCGGGCCCAGTGTGTTCCAGCCGTACCGTGACCTGGCCAAACTGCTCCGCAAGGGGAGCGCGATCAGCGACCAGGCCTCCTGGGTCTTCCGCGGCGCCCCGTTCGTCGCCTTCGCCTGCTACCTGACCGTCTCGGTGATCGTCCCGATCATCACCAACGAGCCGCTGCCGCTCGCGTTCCTCGCCGACCTGATCGGCGGCGCGTTCGTGCTCGGCCTGGCCGGCTTCGTGATCTCGCTGGCCGGCCTGGACACCGCGAGCCCGTACGGCGGACTCGGGGCGAGCCGGGCAAGCTGGATCGGCAGCATGGCCGAACCCGCCCTGATCCTCGTCTTCTTCACCGTCGGCGCGGTGTCTGCCTCCGACAACCCGTACCTGATGAACCACGCCGTCGCGTCCTCGCCGTACGTGGTGGTGCTGCCGACGCACCTGCTGGGGCTCGTCGCGTTCTTCATGATCGTGCTGGTGGAGAACGGCCGGATACCGATCGACACGCCAGGCGGCTCGACCGAGATCTCGATGATCGAGGAAAGCCGGGTGCTGGAGTACTCGGGCCGCGAGTACGCGCTGGTCAAGTGGGGGAGCTGGATGAAGCTCTTCCTGCTGTCCTCGATCTTCATGAACGTGTTCGTGATCCCCTGGGGACTCGGCAACGCGGCCAGCCTGCCCGGCGCGCTGCTTGCGGTCCCGGTGCTGCTCGGCAAGCTCGCGCTGTGCGGGCTGGCGATCGTCGTCATCGACACCTCGTTCGCGAAGCTGCGGTTCTTCCGGATCGCCGAGTTCCTCGGCGCCGCGTTCATGCTCGCCCTGGTCGGCGTGGCCACCTCCTACGTGATCGGAGCCTGAGCCCGTGCAGAGCCTGTCCGCGACCAGCCCCGCCGGCGTCCTGCTCGACCTGTCCGGGGTGCTGATCCTGCTGCTGGCGTTCGCCTGCCTGGCGTCCAAGCTGTTCAACAGGTACGTGGTCTACTACGGCGCACAGTCGGTTGTGCTCGCGTTCGCGGCCGGGACCTCCGCGGTCGCCTTCCACAGCGCCGAGCTGTGGATCCTCGCCGCGCTCACGCTGGCGGTCAAGGGGATCGCGATCCCGGTGGCGGCCCGCAGGCTGCTGGTGACCCGGCTGGCGCTCAAACGCGACGCCGCGATGTCCACCGGCCTGTCCACCTCCCTGATCGCAGGCGGCGCGCTGACCGCGTTCGCCTACCTGGTGACCAAGCCGGCGCTGCTGCCGCACGGCACGGTCGCGTCCGCGGTGGTCCCGCTGTCCACCGCGGTGATCCTGCTCGGCTCGCTGTCGATGGTGGTGCGCCGGCACACGGTGGCGCAGCTCATCGGCTGGCTGATCGTGGAGAACGGGGTCTTCCTCGGCGCGATCACCCTGGTCGCGACGTTCCCGTTCATCGTCGAGGCCGGGATCTTCCTGGACATCGTCGCGGGGGTGCTGATCATGGTCGTGTTCGTGTCCGGGCTCACCCGCCAACTGGCCCAGGCCAGCGCCGCCGAGCTGAGGGAGTTGCGCGGATGACCGCCCTGGCCATCCTCGTCGCGCTGAGCCCGCTGGCCGGGTCGGCCGCAGCGCTCGCGGGCGCCCGGGCCCGCGGGGCGGGCCTGGCCCAGGCGGCCGGAGCCGCGATCGCGCTCGGCTGCGCGGTCGCGCTGCTCGTGACGCTGGACGGCCACCCGCCGCTGGCCGGCTGGGACGGCTTCCTGTACGTGGACCCGCTCGGCGGCTTCTTCCTGATGACCGTGGCCGCGGTGACCCTGCTCGCCGCGCTCGGCTCGATCGGCTACATCTGCGCCCAGGAGGACTCCGACGAGCTCAGCGCCTTCCAGATCCGGCTCTACTTCACCTTCTTCGGCCTGTTCGCCTCGCTGATGCTCGCGGCGCTCGAGACCGGCAACCTCGGGCTGCTGTTCGTCCTCGTCGAGGCCAGCACGCTGGCCAGCGCCGCCCTCGTCGGCCTGGAGGGACACCCGCGGTCGCTCGAGGCGGCGTGGAAGTACATCATCATCAGCTCCCTCGGCGTCACGATCGCGCTGGCAGGCACGCTGTTCCTGTTTTACTCGGGCAGCGCCCTTCATCTCGGCTCCAACCTGGGCCTGACCTGGCCGTTCCTGCTAGCGCACGCGCACGCGCTGGCGCCGCAGAGCCTGCGGCTGGCGTTCCTGCTCGCCGTGGTGGGCTACGGCACCAAGGTCGGGCTGGCGCCGATGCACACCTGGCTGCCCGACGCGCACGCCGAGGCACCAAGCCCGGCCAGCGCGATGCTGTCCGCCGCGCTGCTCAATACCGGTATGTACGCCATCATCAGGTTCCTCGCGATCGCGCACGCGCGGCTCGGCGGCACCTACCCGCGGGCGGTGCTGCTGGCCTTCGGGTTCGCCTCGATCGTGATCGGCGCGCTGTTCATGGTGCGGAAGGGGAACTTCAAGCGGCTGTTCGCCTATTCGAGCGTGGAGCACATGGGCATCATCGCGGTCGCCCTCGGCTTCGGCGGCACGCTCGGGCTTTACGGCGCGCTATTGCAGATGCTGAACCATGCGCTGGCCAAGGCGGTGCTGTTCCTGTCCAGCGGCGACGTGGCGCTCCGCTACCGGACCAAGGAGGCCGGGCAGGTCAGCGGGCTCCTCGCGGCGGTGCCCGTCACCGGCGGCGCGCTGCTGCTCGCCTCGTTCGCGGTCCTCGGCTCACCGCCGTTCGGCCTGTTCCTTTCCGAGCTGACCATCGTGCGGGCCGGCTTCGCGCACGGCAGCCCGGCGTTCCCCCTGCTGCTGCTCGCCCTGCTCGGCCTGGCGTTCATTGCCTTCGCCCGGACCACGGCCGGGATGGTGACCGGCCCGCCGCCCGACCCTGCCCTCGTCAGCCCGTACCGGGACCGAACGATGGTGGCGGTCACCGCCGCGCCGCTGATCCTGGGCCTCGCGGCGCTGCTGGTCCTTGGCCTGTGGATCCCCGTCGGCCTGGATGCGGTCCTCCGGCATTCGATAGCGGTCATCGGATGACCACCATCGAGCCGCGGGCGGCCCAGGCAATGGAACTGACCGTGCGCCAGCTCACCGGGCTTGGCGGGCTGGAGGTCATCGGCGGCGGCGCGACCAGAGGAGCGGCCACCGTCCGCCTGCTGCCCGAGACCCTGGAGGCCGCCACCCACGTCCTGGCCAGCACACCCGGCATCCGCCTGGCCGACATGTTCGCCGATGACGGGGGCGACGCCCCGACCTTGCGCCTGGTCTGGGCGCGCGGGCCTGGGTACCTGGTCACAGAGACCGAGATCGAGACCGAGCAGTACCCGCCGCTATCCGATATCGCGCCGGCCGCGTTCGTCGAGGAATGCGAGATCTACGAGCAGTTCGGCATCCGGCCGGCCACCGGCAAGCCGCTCAACCGGCTCATGCTCCCGCCGCACGCCGGACCCGACTTCCCCCGGCTCGGGCACCGGCCGGCCCGGCCGCCCGACGAGGCGCACGCCCGGCACACTGTCGCCGGGGAGGCGTTCGAGTTCCCGTTCGGGCCGGTCCGCCAGGTCGGTGTGGAGAGCCTGTACTACGGCCTCGTGACCAGCGGCGAGGAAGTCGTCGACCTGTACCTGCTCAGCTGGCACAAGCATCGCGGCGTGGAATGGCGGCTGCGCGGCAAAACCCCGCGCGAGGCCGCCTTCCTGGCCGAGCGCGTCGAGGGCCTCAGCGCCGCCGCGCTCGGCTGGGCGTTCGCCGCGGCGACGGAGGCGGCCCTCGGCATCACGCCGCCGCCGGCCGCGGCAAGGACCAGGGCGGTCGCGCTCGAACTGGAACGCCTGTACAACCACGCGGCGGCAACGGCGGCGCTTTGCCAGGCCACCGGACTGACGGTGGGCCAGTCCGCCGCCGAGATCGCGCTGGAACGGCTGCTCCGGGTCAACGCGGCCGCCTTCGGCCACCGGTACCTGTTCGGCGTCGTCACCCCCGGCGGAGTCAGCCGCGCCCCGGACACCGCCGCGCTCCGCCGCGACCTGCCCGGCGCCTACGGCGAACTGCGCCGGACCGCCGACGCCCTGCTGACCACGAACTCCTTCGTCGACCGGCTGGAGTCCACCGGCATCCTCACCACCGAGCAGGCCCGCCGCCTCGGCCTGGTCGGACCTGTCGCGCGGGCCACCGGGCTAGCCACCGACGCCCGTGCCGCCGGCGCCCGTGCCGCCGGCACTCCTGCCGCCGGCGCCCGCGGCGGCACGGCAGCCGGGCCCTACGCCGAGCACCCGGTCACCGTTATCACCGCCGAGGCCGGCGACGTGCTCGCCCGCTTCCAGGTGATGCTCGGCGAGGCGGCGGAGTCGGTCCGGCTCATCGGCGAGTTCCTCGACGCGGGCACCACGGCGGACTGCGTCGAGATTCCGAACGCCGGCGGCACCGGTCTCGGCTGGGCCGAATCACCCCGGGGCGAGGCCCTGGCCTGGGTCGCACTAGACGAGACCGGGCGGATCAGCCGTGCGCGGCTGCGCCCGGGATCGGCGCGCAACTGGCGCGGGTTCGACGACGCCTGCCGGTCCCAGAACGTGTTCACCGACATCCCGATCATCGAGGCCAGCTTCTGGCTGACCGCGGCCGGCCTGGCCCGGTGAGAACCCCCGCCGAAGGAGGTGAGCCGCGGTGCCGCTGTGGTTCCTCAGGGGCCTGAGCCGCGGGGTGGTGACCACGCGCTACCCGGCAAGGCCGGACGCCTCGGCCGCTACGCTGCCGACCCCGCCGGCGTTCCGGCCCCGGCTGCTGACCCGTCAGGTCGCCGACCGTCTCGTCGCGGTCTGCCCGAGTAACGCGCTGAGCAGGCAGGACGACGTCCTGGTCTTCGACATCGGCGCCTGCACCTGCTGCGGCAGGTGCGCCCAGACCGCAGCCGAGGCGGCAGCCGGGCCGGCATCGGGCGCGATCACAAGCAGCGGCCAGTTCGAGCTAGCCGCCACGTCCCGCGAAACCCTCCTCAAGCAGATCCCGATCCTCGGAGACGCACGATGAACCCGGGCACGCGGGAGGCGGCTGCCGCGAGCCGGCTGAAAGACACGATCGCGGCACAGTTCGGCCGCAGCCTGCACATCCGCACGCTGGACACCGGCTCGTGCGCGGTATGCGAGCAGGAGATCCGGCTGCTTACCGCGCCCCACTACGACCTGAACAGGCTCGGCTTCTTCTTCACCCCCGCGCCAAGGCACGCGGACCTGCTGCTCGTCACCGGGCCGATGGTGCGGGCGTTCGACGCGGCGGCGTGCAAGACCTACGAGGCGATGCCCGGGCCCAAGATCGTGGTCGCGACCGGCGCGTGCGCGCTCGGCGGCGTGTACCGCAAGGACCCGTTCGTGCACGGCGAGGTGGCCGAGGTCCTCCCGGTCGACGTGTGGATCCCCGGCTGCCCGCCGAGCCCGCTGGCCCTGCTGCACGGCCTCGGCGTGGCGGTCGGCCGGCTGGCGGAGAAGACACCTGGCCTGACCTTCGTAGCCAAGGAAGCCGCCGACCCCGAAACCGGAGGCGAGCCGTGAACCCGCTGGACATCCTCTACGGCGCGGGCGGCGCATGGCTGGTCGCCGCCGTCACCGGGTTGCTTGCCGGATCCCGGCGGCCGGGGATCCTCGCCTGCTGCGCCGTTTCCGGCCTGGCCGGCGCCGCCGCGGCGGCGGCAGGCGGCTGGTCGCTGATCTACGGCAACACCAAGGTGGTAACCCCAGGCGGCGGTCAAACCATCGTGGGCGGACCCCTGCAGCTGCAGATGACCAGCCTGGCCGGGGTGTTCGTGGCACTGCTCGGCATCGTCGCGGTGGCGATCGCGCTGTACGCGCCCCGCTATCACCGGCCCTCCCGCGGCACGGCCGTCTACCTGGCGGCCTACAACCTGGCCCTGCTTGCATGCCTGGCCGTGCTGGCCGCGGGCGGCATGGTGACGTTCCTCATCGCATGGGAAACGATGAGCCTGGCCTGCTACCTGCTCATCCTGCGGCACCCGCGCACGGAGGAGTCGGCTCGCGGCGCGTTCTGGTTCCTCGCCCTGTCCGAGGTCGGCTTCCTGCTGATCGTGGCCGCGTTCGTGATCCTCGCCGCCAAGACGAACGCCACCCAGCTGAACCTGATGGCCGCCCGGGGCCACCTGGTACCCGGCGGCTGGCGGGCCGCCGCCTACGTGCTCGCGCTGACCGGGTTCGGCTTCAAGGCCGGGCTGGTCCCGCTGCACGTCTGGCTGCCCGAGGCGCATCCGGTCGCCCCCGCGGACGGCTCCGCGTTCCTGTCCGGGGTCGTGGTCAAGCTCGGCTGCTACGGCATCGCGCTGTTCGCGTTCCGGCTGGTACCGGTCGGCGGCGCGTGGCCAGGACTCCTCACCATGGCCGCCGGCGCGCTGACCGCCGCCATCGGCATCCTGTACGCGCTGCGGGAACGCGACATCAAGCGGTTCCTCGCCTTCTCCACGATCGAGAACACCGGGATCATCGTGACCGCGTTCGGCGCCGCGATGATCTTCCACGCCTACCGCCAGAACCCGCTGGCCGCGTTCCTGCTCATCGCCGGCCTCTACCACGTCGCCAACCACGGCTGCTACAAGACGCTGCTGTTCCTCGAGGCCGGGGTGGTCGAGCACGCGACGGGCACCAGGGACATGGACCGGCTCGGCGGCCTGGTCCGCACGCTTCCGCGCAGCGCGGTGATCGCGTTCGCGGGGACCCTCGGCATCGCGGCGCTGCCGCCGCTGAACGGCTTCGTCAGCGAGTGGATGATCTTCCAGGGCCTGTTCCAGGGGTTCCGCACCGGCAGCCACCTGATCGCCATCCTCATCGTGCTCGCGGCCGCCACCCTCGGGCTCACCGGGGGCCTGGCCATCTACGCGTTCGTCCGCGGCTTCGGCATCCCGTACCTGGGCATGCCAAGGACCCGGCAGGCCGCCGCCGCGCGGGAGAAAGGCCAGCCGGTGGCCGGCCCGGCGCTGCTGGCCGTGGCCTGCGTGGCGCTGGCCGTCGGTGCCCCGGTCGTGCTCGCCGCGCTGTCCCGCACCGCGCACACGGTCACCGGGACCAGCCTCGGGCCGCTGCTGCTGCCCGGCAACCTCACCGTCATCCCGGCGCACACGGACTTCGCCGCGTTCTCGCCTACCTACCTGGCCGTGTTCCTGGCCGCCGGATGCGCCGTCCCGCTGCTGATCTTCCTGGCCGGCCGGCCCCGGGCCGCCAGCGTCACCGTCCCCGTCTGGGACGGCGGCATAGTCAGCTTCCGGCCGCGAATGCAGTACTCCGCCATGACGTTCTCCGCGCCGACCCGGGTCACCTTCGACGCCCTGTACCGGCCGTCCGTCTCGGTCCGCCGCGCCAGCGACGACGACCCGGCCGGCCGCTCCGGCCCGGTGCACTACGAGGCCCGGGTGACTCCCGTCTTCGAGCGCTACCTGTACCGCCCCATCGTGCGCGCCGTCGAATGGCTCGCCGACGCGATCCGCCCGCTGCAATCCGGCGACGTGAACCTGTACCTGCTCTACGTCTTCGTGGTCATCCTCCTGGCCTATCTGCTCGGCGCGGTGTAAGGCCTACGCTGGGACGTATTCGCACCGGGCTGGAGGAGCCGTGACCGATGTGGGCCAAACAGCCGAAGTGACGCAGGTAGTAAGCGCACCCACCGGGTCGATCGCCGACACCGCGCGGCTGGCCGAGCGGATCCTCGCCGAGGTCGAGCGGGTCATCGTCGGCAAGCCGGACACGGTGCGGATGGTCCTGCTCGGCGTGCTCGCCTCCGGGCACATCCTGATCGAGGACCTGCCCGGCCTGGGAAAGACGCTGCTGGCCCGCACGTTCGCGACGGTGCTCGGCCTGGAGTTCACCCGGGTCCAGTTCACTCCCGACATGCTGCCCGCCGACCTGACCGGCGCCACGGTCCTCGACCTGCGCACGGGGGATCCGGTCTTCCGCCCCGGCCCGGTGTTCACCGGCCTGCTGCTCGCCGACGAGATCAACAGAACCCCGCCGAAGACCCAGGCCGCGCTGCTCGAGGCGATGGCCGAGGGCCAGGTCAGCTCCGACGGCGTGACAAGGCCGCTGCCGCAGCCCTTCGTCGTGCTTGCGACCGACAACCCGATCGAGTACGAGGGCACCTACCCGCTGCCCGAGGCGCAGCTCGACCGGTTCATCGCCCGGGTAAGGCTCGGCTACCTGGACGCCGAGGGCGAGGCGGAGATGGTCCGCCGCCGCCTGGCCCGAGGCTCCACCCCGCCGAACCCCCCTCAGGTCACCAACGCGACCGGCCTTCTAGCCATGCGCGAGTCCCTCGAGGACGTCCAGCTGCACCCGGACCTGCTCGCCTACGTGGTCGCGCTCACCGCCGCGACCCGGACCCACCCGCAGGTCACCGTCGGCGCCTCCCCGCGCGGCACGCTGGCCGTGATCCAGCTGGCCCGCGGCCACGCCGCCCTGGCCGGCCGCGCCTACGTGACCCCGGAGGACATCAAGGCCGTCGCCGTCCCCGCCCTGGCCCACCGCCTAGTCCTCCGCCCCGAGATGTGGGTCCGCCAGGTAACCGGCGAAGACGTGGCCACCGAAGTCCTGGCCACCGTCCCCGTGCCAAGAAGCACCAAATGAAAAACCCATTTTTGGGCCGAACGAGCAGTGGCTCCCCTCCAGGCCCCTCGCCTCCCCCCAGTGGTTCCCCCGCCAGCGGCTCCCCTCCCGCGCCGCTCACCTCTGACACCTCACCCGCACCACATACCCCTGATGCCCCACCCACATCATCGATCCCTGGCGTCTCGCCCGTCCCGTCGGACCCCGGCGTCTGGCATACCGTTCGCTGGCACCCGTCCGCGCGTCTGAGCAGCCTGGCCACGGCCGCCCTGGCGGGCCTGATCGCCGCGGTCATCACCGGTCACGCCGCCGTGATCCTGCTGGCCGCCCCCGCGCTCGGCGCGCTGGCCCTGATGCCACGCCGCCGCCCGCCGAGCGAGCTGATCGTCCACGTCACCCAATCCGGATCGCGCTGTTTCGAGGCCGAGGACGTGACGGTCGCGGTCACTGTCCGCGTGCCCGCAGGCCCCCCGCTCGACCTGATCACCCTGACCCTGGACGCCGCCCCCCA
>Ga0070764_10000671_pt1 | contig 13841 bp, 13 predicted proteins | sample HubBroMetageWRM4_FD_67287 | JGI IMG/M metagenome (GOLD analysis project Ga0070764, IMG submission 67287) | Warmed soil microbial communities from the Hubbard Brook experimental Forest, New Hampshire - Hubbard Brook CCASE Soil Metagenome WRM 4 | ecosystem: Environmental > Terrestrial > Soil >... | reverse complement strand
CTCTTTTCGCCCCCATGGGAGCCTTGAATGGCCGTCGATATCGCGCAACTTCTTGCGTTCGCCGTCAAGAACAACGCATCGGACCTGCACCTGTCCTCGGGCGTTCCGCCGATGATCCGTGTCGACGGTGACATGAAGCGCATCAACATGCCGCCTCTGTCGCACAAGGAAGTGCACAGCATGGTGTACGACATCATGAACGACAAGCAACGCAAGGCGTACGAGGAGTTCTTCGAGACCGACTTCTCTTTCGAGATTCCCAAGCTGGCCCGTTTCCGTGTCAACGCGTTCAACCAGAACCGCGGCGCGGGCGCTGTGTTCCGCAATATTCCCTCGGTCATTCTCTCGCTCGATGACCTCGGTGCGCCCAAGATTTTCCGCGACTTGTGCATGCTTCCGCGCGGCCTCGTGCTCGTCACGGGCCCGACGGGCTCCGGCAAGTCCACCACGCTGGCCGGCATGGTGAACCACTGTAACGACAACCGTCCCGACCACATCATCACGATCGAGGATCCGATCGAGTTTGTGCACGAGTCGAAGCGTTGCCTGGTGAACCAGCGCGAGGTTCATCGCGACACACTCGGTTTCACTGAAGCGCTGCGCTCGGCGCTGCGCGAAGACCCTGACGTCGTGCTCGTGGGCGAAATGCGCGATCTGGAAACGATCCGGCTCGCACTCACCGCCGCCGAGACGGGTCACCTCGTGTTCGGCACATTGCACACGAGCTCTGCCGCTAAAACCATCGACCGCATCGTCGACGTGTTCCCGGCGGCTGAAAAGGACATGGTGCGCTCCATGTTGTCCGAGTCGCTGCGCGCCGTAATCTCGCAAACGTTGTTGAAGCGCAACGGTGGTGGTCGCGCCGCCGCACATGAAATCATGATTGGCACCCCCGCAATCCGTAACCTCATCCGTGAGGGCAAGATTGCGCAGATGTATTCATCGATCCAGACGGGCCAGGCGGCGGGCATGCAGACGCTCGACCAGTGCCTGACGGAGCTCGTTGCGAAAGGCGTCGTCAGCAAGGAAGAAGCGCGCTATAAGGCGGCTAACAAGGACGCCATTTAATTTGCTCGGCCCGTTTGACGGGCCGCGGGTGGGAGCTGCTCTATGGATCGCGATCAAGCTATCAAGCTGATGCAGGACCTGCTGCGGCGGGTGACCGAGAAGAAAGCCTCGGATCTGTTCATTACCGCTGGCTTTCCGCCTGCCATCAAGATCGACGGCGAAATCCGCCCGCAGAGCGAGCGCGCCCTGACACCGGAGCAGTCCGCGACCCTGGTGCGCGCGATCATGAATGATCGCCAGACGAAAGAATTCGACGCCTCGAAGGAATGTAACTTCGCGATCGCGCCCCCGGGAATCGGTCGCTTCCGCGTGAGCGCGTTCGTACAGCAGGGTGCTGTCGGCTGCGTCATCCGCCTCATCAATGCCAAGATCCCGACCTTCGAAGAGCTCGACCTGCCGCCGATTCTCAAGGAGGTCGTGCTCACCAAACGCGGACTCGTCCTCATCGTCGGCGGCACCGGATCCGGTAAGTCCACCTCGCTCGCCGCGATGATCGGCTATCGCAACGAGAAGACTCGTGGTCACATCGTGACCATCGAGGACCCGGTCGAGTATGTCCACCAACATAAGGGCTGTGTGATCACACACCGCGAAGTCGGCGTCGACACCGACTCGTGGCAGGCGGCACTCAAGAACACCCTGCGCCAGGCACCCGACGTCATCCTCATCGGTGAGGTCCGTGACCGCGAGACGATGGAGTACGGCATCCAGTTCTCCGAGACGGGCCATCTCGTGTTGGCCACGTTGCACGCCAACAGCGCGAACCAGGCGTTGGACCGTATCATCAACTTCTTTCCCGACGAGCGTCGCGAGCAGCTCCTCATGGACCTGTCGCTGAACGTCCGGGCGCTCGTCTCGCAGCGGCTCATTCCGCGCGAATCCGGCTCAGGCCGCATCGCGTCCATGGAAATCATGCTCAATTCGCCGCTCATCCAGGACCTCATCTTCAAGGGCGAGGTGGCCAAGATCAAGGAAGTCATGTCGCGCTCGACGCGGCTCGGCATGAAGACCTTCGACCAGTCGCTGTTCGAGCTGTACGAGACCGGTTTCATTTCTTACGAGGACGCCTTGCGTAATGCGGACTCGAAGAACGAGTTGCGTTTGCGCATCAAGCTCGAGAGCAAGCGAGAAGCGAAGAACATCGATGACGGTGGCTCCCTGCACATCGTCGAAGAAGAAGAGGGACGCGGCATCTGATGAGTGCACTAAAAGAAACGGCGGACGCCGCCCTGTCGGCCACGGGTCCGCAAGCCGCCCTTGCGGGCGCGGGTGCCGAGGCCATCGCCGGCGGTCTGACACTCAACACCAAGCCGCTCTTCAAGCTGATGGTGGAGAAAAAGGCCTCCGACCTGTTCTTTACCTCCAACGCCCCGATCAAGATCAAGATCGAAGGCCAGATCCTGGCGGTGAACAAACAGGTGCTCACCCCGGAAACGGTGAAGCAGACTGCTTACGCGCTCATGTCTACTCCGCAGCGCGAGCATTTCATTAACGAGTGGGAACTCGATTTTGCGATCTCCGAGCCAGGGCTCGGTCGCTTTCGCGTTAACGTCTTTATGCAACGTGGCTATCCGGCGATGGTTCTGCGGTACATCACCGCGGATATGCCGCGTATGGATAACCTCGGTCTTCCTGATGTCCTCACTGACCTCATCATGTTGAAGCGCGGCATGGTGCTCATGGTGGGCGCCACCGGCTCGGGCAAGTCGACCACGCTGGCAGCGATGATCAACTACCGGAACGAGAACGCGTCCGATCACATCGTCACCATCGAGGATCCGATCGAGTTCCTGCACACCAACAAGCGCTCGATCGTGAATCAGCGCGAGGTCGGTCTCGATACGAAGACTTACGCTCGCGCCCTGCGCGGCGTGGTGCGCGCGGCGCCCGACGTGATTCTGATCGGCGAGATCCGCGATCGCGAAAGTATGGAAGCGGCGATTCATCTCGCCGGCACCGGTCACCTCGTGCTCGCGACCATGCACGCGAACAACAGCGCCGAGTCGCTCGATCGCATCATCAACATGTTCCCGCGCGAGCAGCACACGCAGATCTTCCTCGATCTGTCGCAGTACCTGCGCGCGATCCTCGCGCAGCGTCTCATCATGGGTAAGGACAACCACCGCTGCGCGGCAGTGGAAGTCATGCTCAACACGCCGCACATCCAGGAGCTGGTGAAGAAGGGCGACGTCGTCGGGATCAAGGAAGCTATTGCCTTGAGCGGCGAGCGCGGCATTCAAAGTTTCGACACCGCCCTGCGGGAGCTCTACAAATCCAACCGCATCAACCTGGAAGAGGCGCTGGTCAATGCCGATTCGCGGGCGAATCTCGAGGCGAAGATTAACTTCGGTTAGCCAGCGGCACGTTGTGGCGACGTGCGAGGATTGCGGTTGCTTCCAACACAGAAGTGGGGCCGCAGGCGAGAATCTCGACTTCCGCGAGGTCGGTGGGCGAGAGTGAGCTGAGCCAGGCGTCGGCGAGATCTGTTACCAAACCTTCGAAGCACCCAGGTAGATCGGCCGTGCTGGCGAGACGGCTGGCGATGCCCCATTCTTCGAGAAGGGGCATGCAGGCGATGACGCCTGTTGGAATGCCTGGCACGACGATGACGGAAGGGCGGGGGCGGAATGGGAAGGGAGTATCCGAGCCCAGCAGCACGAGTGGCTTCCCGTCCTTCCCACGCATCTGCTCCGCCAAAAACAACGTGGGGCCGATGCCGACCCCCTCGCCAATCAACAGCCGGCGCGGCCTGTTAGCCACGCGACCCTATGACGTCTGCGAGCACTGCCATCCGGACGGCTACCCCATTACGCACCTGATCGCGAATGACCGACTGCTTGCCGTCCGCGACGTCGGATGCGATCTCGATTCCGCGATTCATCGGCTGCGGATGCATCACGATGGCATCAGGGCGTGCGAGCTCGAGCCGCTCCGGTGTTAGGCCATACATGGCGAAATAGCGATCGGCGTCCGGCAGATCGACCTGGCCCATGCGCTCCTTCTGAATGCGCAACATCATGACCACATCGACACCCTTGATTCCGGATTCGAGCGTCGTGTGCCGGCTGCAGCCTGCGAACTCTTCGGGCGCGGGCATCAGAGCCTCGGGCGCCACGATGCGCAAATCTGGGACACCCAGCGCTCCAAACACGTGGTAGGCCGAGCGTGCCACCCGCGAGTGCCGGATGTCGCCTACGATGGCGATCCCGAGCTTATCGAAGCGCTTTTTGTGCTGACGAACCGTGAGCGCATCCAACAGCCCCTGAGTGGGATGTGACACGTGGGCCTCACCCGCGGACAGGACGCTCACGTGCGGCGCTACGTTGGTCGCCACGAGATCGGGCACCCCGGCTTCGGGATCGCGAATCACCATGACATCGACGTGGAGCGACTGAAGCGTAAATACGGTATCCAACATGCTCTCGCCCTTTACCCGCGACGAAAGCTGCACCTCGAGATTTACGACGTCGGCGCCGAGGCGCTTTGCTGCCAGCTCGAACGACACGCGCGTTCGCGTGGACGGCTCGGTGAAGAGGTTGGCGACGGTAACGCCGCTGAGTGCCGTGCTGATCGGTGGCTTCTCGCCCAGCGGACGAACGAAACTTTGAGCCCGTTCGAGCAACCGCTCGACATCAGCACGTGGCAACCCATCGAGAGTCAACAGATGCCGCAACGACCCATTCGCCCGATGTTGCCCCGTCACGCCACTAGTCATACTTGAATTCCTCCGATGCACATCTCACCGCCCCTCACCCGAAAGCCACCGCCTCAGAATCACCGCCGCCGCCGCGCTATCGATGTCTTCCTTCCGGACACGTCGCTTGCGCTCGCCACTCGCGCGCTGCGCTTTGAGCGCCGCGCTCGCCTCGAGAGACGACCAGCGCTCATCGACCATGTTCACGGGAAGACCAAAGCGGCTCTCGAGCTCAGCCGCGAAGCGACGCGCAGCCGGCGCGAGCGCTCCCGGACTACCGTCCGCATTATACGGCGCTCCGACCACTAGCAAGCCCGGACTCAACATCCGCACTTCGCGCGTGATGGCGTCCCAGTCCGGCCCGTGCTGATGAACCGCGGCCGCGGGACGCGGCGCGGCCGTCCTCGTGAGCGTGTCTCCCGAGGCGATGCCAATACGTTTGAATCCGAAATCGAAAGCGAGGACGGTTTGGACCTGGCTCACTTCAAGCGTGGCCCGCCACGGGGCTCATGCTCTCCGGCTGAATGCCGAGCAGTCGCCACGCTCCGGCCCAACGTTCTTCGAAAGGAAGGTCGAACACGAGGCGTGCATCGACGGGCACCGTGAGCCACGCGTTCTCACGCATCTCACGCTCGAGTTGCCCGCCCTCCCAGTTCGCGTAGCCGAGGGCGATGAAGGCATCCGATGGACCTTCGCCGCGCGCCATTGCTGCCAGCACGTCGCGGGACGTGGTGACCTGGATCGTGTCCGACACCTTGTGGGTGTGATCCCATTTCCCACCCGGACGATGCAGCACGAAGCCACGGTCGGTATGCACGGGACCGCCTCGTAGCACCGGCTGCGCGGCGATGTACTCCGTCTGGGGCTCGAGCTTCATCTGCGAAAGGACGTCGGAGAGCTTCATCTGCAGCGGCTTGTTGAGCACGATCCCCAATGCGCCCTTTTCGGTGTGCTCGCAGATCAATGCCACCGTCTGCGAAAAGTTGGGATCCGTCAGCGACGGCATCGCGATGAGCAGATGATTCGTCAGGCTGTTCTGCGCGCTTTCCGCGAATGGCGAGCCGCCGATGCCCGGAACGCCAGTGACTGTGATGCTTTTGCCGCCCATGCCGCAAGTATGGGGATGACCCGCGATGGGCTCAAGGAATGGCTGTAACGCCGCCGCGCCGCGTCCACTGCCACTCGTAGACAAAACGCAACACCCGGTGCTGGCGTGCCAGGTCGGGTGGGAACGGATCGAAGGGAGCCGCGAGCTTCAGTGTCTGAAGCGCTGCATTATCGAGCTCGTCCGAGCCACTGCTGCGGCGGATTTCGGCCTTGTCGAGCGAGCCGTCGGCGAGGATGCCGACTTCGATGACAGGGTTGGACTTTGGGCCGGCTGAGCGGGCCGCGGCCGGGAAGTGAATCGTGCCGATGTGCTCGACTTTATGGCGCCAGGAGTCGAGGTAGGGCGCGAGCTCGGCGGCCTTCGTATCCGGCGTCGTCCACAGCTCATCCCGTTTTGGACCCCGTAATTCCGCCGGTCCCTGGTCGTCTTCGGGGCCTGGCTGCGGGGAGACCTCCTGGTCCAGGAGGAGCGGCCGATCGTTCGAATGTCCGGTGCTGCCCTCGTCCGCGAGATACTGCACATGAGAGCTCCAACCTGTTGTGGTCAGGACACGCTCTTCATCCAATCCGGCAACATCCCCTTTCGGAGCTAGCGCATTTCCATCTGTGACACCGTCTTGCTGCGGTATCGGGACCGACGAAGCTCGATTGCGGGGCGCCACCGCTTCCTGCGTGTTGCCGGAGCCGAGCTGCGTGCGCTGCGCGAGATAAGTCGCGGTATCGTTTCGGTCTGCTTCCGGAACCTCGTCCGAAACGAGTAGTACCTCCAGCCCTGGCGCGCCGCCTTTATCGCCGAGCGACGAATTGAAGGTGAGGCCGAGGATGACCAACCCGTGTGCCAACGCCGCGAGAAATAGCATGACGAACAGCCGGTCACGAACCGGCGCCTTGCCTTCACGCAGTCTCAGAGCTCTCGATGCCATCCGTGAATCTTACCTGCGCGTCTCTCAAGAGGCTCGTGGTGACGCCGCAAGGCGACGCTCTACGGCCTGAATGAAGAGATCGCCGATATTGATGCCGAACTGCTTGTCGAGCTCACGGATGCCTGTGGGGCTCGTTACATTGATTTCCGTGACAAACCCGCCGATGACATCGAGTCCCACGAACAGCATTCCCTTGGCCGCGAGAGCGGGCCCGATCTGCCCCACGAGCCAGCGGTCACGATCGTTGAGCGGTCGTCCGACGCCTTGCGCGCCGGCGGCGAGGTTGCCGCGATTGTCGTTCGCGGAAGGGATGCGAGCCAACGCGTAGGGGACAGGCTCCCCGTCGATCACGAGCACCCGCGAGTCCCCGGTATCGACAATGTCGGGAATGTAACGCTGCACGATCGCGAAGCGCTGACCATATTGTGTGAGCGTCTCGAACACGACATTGACGTTTTTGTCATTGCGCTCGAGCACAAAAATGGAGCGTCCCCCCATTCCGTCGAGCGGCTTGCAGACGATCCGCCCGTGCTCGCGCAGAAAAGCGCCCATTTCACCCATATCGCGCGTAATCAGAGTAGGCGCACAGCATTGCGGAAACCAGGCCGTATAAACTTTTTCGTTCATGTCCCGCAGTCCCTGCGGCCGGTTTACCACGAGTGCGCCTTGCTCGGCGGCGCGCTCGAGAATGTAGGTGGAGTAGATGTATTCCGTGTCGAACGGCGGATCCTTACGCATCAGTATGCAGTCGAGCTCGCCGAGGGGCTCCATGCGGGGCTCACCCAGGGTGAACCAGCTCTTCGCATCGGCCGCCACAGTCAGGGGGCGGACGCGCCCGAATGCCACCCCGTCCCGGAGTAACAGATCGTGCATCTCCAGGTAGGCCAACTCGAAACCGCGCGCCTGGGCGGCGAGCAGCATGGCGAGGGTGGAGTCCTTCGCGTACTTGATGGCGCCAATGGGATCCATCACGACGCCGAGACGAGGACGGTCGGTCATAGTGCTCCAATCTGGTCCGAAAGTCGGGTCAGGTCGCCCGCCGGCAGGAAGCGTGATTTTTGCCGGTTGCGTCAGCGCGATTATGCTCGTCCGGCGCGAATATGTCCGACAGCGCCTCCACATGGAGGGTTCAATCGCGCCGATCGCAAAAAACGTGACGCGCGTTGCATAGCGAGGGGTCTACCGATATGTTAAAACCCGCGCTGCATTTGCTCCTCGTAACGCCACCGTACGCGTGTGGCCCGTTCAAGGCCGTTAAGGAAGGAGTTGCCTGACCGTGACCGGCAGCAACACGAAACTCCAGGGTCTCAAGGTTCTGGTCATCGACGACAGCAAGACGATCCGTCGCACGGCGGAAACTCTCCTCGCAAAGGAGGGTTGTGAAGTCTTCACGGCGATTGACGGATTCGACGCGCTGGCGAAGATCGCTGATCACCAGCCTGACATTGTGTTCGTCGACATCATGATGCCGCGGCTGGACGGCTATCAGACCTGTTCCCTCATCAAGCACAACAAGGTATTCCGTTCCATTCCCGTGATCATGCTGTCCTCCAAGGACGGCCTGTTCGATCGCGCACGGGGTCGCATCGTCGGCTCGGAGCACTACCTGACCAAGCCGTTTACGAAGGACGAGCTCCTGAGCGCGATCGAGACGCATATCGGGAGATAAGGGAATGGCACTGATACTGATCGTCGACGACTCGCCCACGGAAGTGCACGTGATGCAGAAGGCTCTCGAGAAGCACGGGTACCGCACGGCGGCCGCGGCCGACGGGGCCGAAGGCGTGCGTCTTGCCCGGGAGATGAGCCCCGATCTGATTTTCATGGACATCGTCATGCCCGGGATGAACGGCTACCAGGCGACGCGCGCGCTGGCGAATGACCCGAAGACCCGCACCATCCCGATCATCATGGTGACGTCCAAGGGACAGGAAACCGACCGTATCTGGGGCCTGCGCCAGGGTGCGGTGGACTACATGGTGAAGCCTGTCTCGCCCGACCAGCTCGTGGCGAAGGCCCAGGCGACGTTGTCTGCATGATGGGCCGCATGAGTAACGACCTATGCACAGACAGTACGCATCTATGGATAGAGGCTGATCATGGCTGACGAGGTCCCTCTGAAGACATTGCGCGATCGGCCGTTCGAGCTGCTGGCTGAGCTCGAGCGTCGCGGACGCGCCGTTTCCGCCCAGGTGAACCAGGAAGGCACGACTGGCCGTGAATGGGTCGGGGTGGCCCTGCGTATGGCCGGCGACCTGTACCTGGTGGCACGCGAAGAGACACGTGAAGTCCTTGGTCTGCCACCGACGCTCACGCGTGTCCCAGGCGCGAAGCAGTGGATAAAAGGTTTGGCAAACGTCCGTGGTCAGCTTCTCCCGGTCATAGACCTGCGGCTGTTTCTGGGCAGCGGCACAACTCCGATTTCCCGTAACACCCGCGTCGTGGTGGTGAACCATCGCGAAATCCCCGCGGGGCTCCTGGTCGATGAAGTCCTCGGCTTCCGGCGGTTCGCCGAAGGCGAGTTCTCCGGCGACGCGCCGCCCACTGTGGCCCGCTGCGAGCGCTACCTGGCGGGCGCATTTCGCCGCGCCAATGAGCAGTGGCCCGTGCTGAGTTTGAGGTCCGTGCTGGAAAGCTCGGCGTTCTCCGAGGCAGCAGCCTAATGAAGCGCACAAGTCCGAAGGCCTTAACACTATGAGCGGTTCGGCATCCTCGACACGCGCGGGCGGCGGACTGGCCGTGTTGCTAGCGATAGCGACACTGCTGCTGGCGGCCGCGGCCGTTTTATACTTCACCCAGGAAGGCCAGTCGGCTTCCTCGTCTGCCCCCGCCGCGCCTGTCGATGCGCTGTACGGGCTGGCAGTAGACGCTGAAGGGGCGGTCGCGGGTAACGAAGCGGCCGTCGCCAGCTTCCAAGGGCAGCTCCAGCAGCTCAAAGACACTGCGGCAGCGTATCCGAGCGCGCCGTTCGTGAAAGACCCGCGCTTCGCACGACTTATGAGCAATGCCTCGGCAGTGAGCGAGGCCAAAGGCGCGCTGATCGACGCGGGTAACGCCGCTCGCGAGACTCGCGACCTGGTTCCGCGGCTCATCACGGAGATGGGCGCGATCGTCGGCAACCTGACCGGCCCGAATCAAGAGATCGGCACTCGCGCGCTGGAACGCTTCGATCTGCGAGCCCAACGTCTGCAAATCGACGTGGTGGCCCTGGCATCTGGCGGTGCTACGAATCAAGCGGCGCAGCGTCTCGCCGAAAGCAACGACTACCTCGGTCAGGTCATCCAGGGTTTGCAGGGCGCCAACACCGGCTTCGCGCTCCCGAAAGTGCCCCCCGGGGCGGACAGCGATAAGCGCCTGAAGGCGCTCGATACGCTCTACACCGATCTAAACAGTGCGGTTCGCCGCGCCGTCACGGCCGCTCCGGCTCTGCCTGCCGCGCAGACGGCGGCGCGTGATATCACCGCTGACGCCCGCGCTATTGCAACTGCTGCAAAAGCTGCGGAACCCACACCGACAGTTAGCAAGATTCCGAACTGGCTGCCGGGCGGGCTCCTGACGGGTGCACTGATCATCCTCATCCTTGGCGTGATCTCGTCCTTGCGTGTGCGCAAGACCGTCGAGACGCAGCGCCTCACCGTCGATACGCAGCGGAAGGAAAACGACCGCAACCAGCAGGCCATTCTGCGGCTCCTCGACGAGCTGTCGAGCCTCGCCGACGGCGACCTCACGGTCCAGGCGACCGTCACCGAGGACATCACCGGCGCCATCGCCGACTCGATCAACTACGCGGTGGATGCCTTGCGCGGCCTCGTCACCACCATCAACCAGTCGGCCATCCAGCTCGACAGCGCCACCCGCCAGACCCAGGCGCTCTCCCAACACCTGGCGAAGGCCAGCGGCGCGCAGTCGAAGCAGATCTCGTCCGCGACCGAGTCGGCTGGCAGCATGGCCTCGTCGGTGGAGGAAGTCTCCGGCAACGCCGAGCGCGCTGCCGACGTCGCACGCCATTCGGTCGAAGTCGCGCACAAGGGCGGCGACGCCGTACGACGCACGATCGACGGCATGAACACCATCCGCGAGACGATCCAGGAGACCTCGAAACGCATCAAGCGTCTCGGCGAAAGCTCCCAGGAGATCGGCAACATCGTGGAACTGATCAACGACATCGCCGAGCAGACCAACATTCTCGCCTTGAACGCCTCGATCCAGGCTTCGATGGCGGGGGACGCGGGCCGGGGCTTCGCAGTCGTCGCCGACGAGGTGCAGAGACTCGCCGAGCGCGCGGCGAATGCTACGAAGCAGATCGAGGTCCTGGTACGCACCATTCAGACCGACACGAACGAGGCGGTCGTCTCGATGGAGCGCAGTACGACGGACGTGGTCGGCGGGGCCCTCCTGGCGGAGAATGCGGGTGCCGCCCTGGAGGAAATCGAACAGGTTTCCAACCAGATCGCCAGCCTCGTGCAAAATATCTCGGGTAGCTCACGCCAGCAGACGGGAGCTGCGCAGAACATTGCGCGTAACATGCAAGTCCTCAAGGAGATCAGCGTCCAGACCGCGGAATCGACCAACGCCACCTCCGCCGCTATCGCGAAGTTGGCCGAGCTGTCCGCCGGGTTACGTAAAGCCGCCGCCGGGTTCCGTCTCCCGGGGACGAGTACCGAGCCGATCGGGTCCACGGGCGCGTTTAAACGCCTCGACGACAACGCCAAGGCTGCCGCGACCGCGCCTCCGCAGGGGCGGCCCCTATCCGCTTTCGGCGGCACCTGAGCCCCTTCTTCTAAGAGCTTTTCATGCCGGAAGTCGCTTCCCAGACGCTGGATTTTGTCGGCCGCGAGCTGAACCTGACGCTCGCCGAGGCCCGCACCGCGCTCGAGAATTATGTCGAGCAGCCGGACAACGTCTCTCTTCTCGAGCGTTGCACCCAGGAACTGCACCAGGTGCAGGGTGTCCTGCGCGTGCTGGAGATTTACGGCGCGGCGTTGCTTGCGGAGGAAATGGAACAGGTTGCGAGCTACCTGCTTGCGACCGCGACGGAGCGCAAGAGCCAGGCTGAGAGTCTGGATGCGCTCATGCGCGCCATGGTGCAGTTGCCGAGCTACCTCGAGCGCGTGCTCGCCGGTGGCCGCGACCTGGCGCTCGTCTTACTACCCCTGTTGAATGACCTGCGCGCGGTGCGCGGCAGCGCGTTGCTGTCCGAAGGCACACTGCTGCTGCTGAACCTGAAGTCCGACAAACAGGCACAGCCCATCGCCGCGGCTCCCGGCGAGCCGCCGCTGACTGTGGAGCAGTGGGCCCGCCGTCTGCGCGCCCGTTTCCAGGTCGGACTCATCGGCTGGATCCGCGGTGAGCGCACCGAACAGAACCTCGACATCCTGGCCGCCGTAGCCCAGAAGCTCGAGCAGATCGCCACTCGTCAGCCAGTGTTCCAACTCTGGTGGGTCATTGGCGCGATCATCGAGGCCTTGCAGGAGAACGGCATCGAGGGCGGCGTGTCGGTGAAGCGCCTTCTCGGCCTCGGCGACCGTGAAATCCGACGCCTCTACGAGCAGGGCGAGCCGCGCTATTCGCAGTCGCCCGCTGTCGAGCTACTCAACAACCTTTTGTATTACGTCGGCCGCGCCGAGTCCTCCGGCCCGCGGGTTACGGCGGTGCGTGCGTCCTTCCGCCTCTCCGAGCTCCTCCCGGTCGACGAGAGCATCGAGCAGGAGCGTGAGAATCTCTCCGCCCCGAGCGTGAAGTTGATGCAGACGGTCGCCGCGGCGATCCGCGAAGACCTGTCCAAGGTTAAGGACGTGTTGGACATCTTTGTCCGGCGCGGCGCGGGCCAGCCTAAAGAGCTGGCGCCGCAGGTCGAGCTGTTGCGCAAGATTGGCGACACCCTCGGTGTGCTCGGCCTGGGCGAGCTGCGCGGGAAGATACAGGGCGAAACCGAGCGTCTGGGTAAGATCGTTTCCGGCGAGCTCAAGGCGGACGAGTCCACGCTCGTGGAGATCGCCGCGACTCTCATCGGTGTGGAAGATCGGCTGGATGACGGTCTCGTCGGCATGATTCGACCGAAGACCGACGACTTGTCGGAGCCCGACGAGGATATTGAGTTCCAACAGGTCCAGGCGGCCGTACTGCGCGAGTGCATTCTCAATCTCGCCCGCATCAAGGAAGCCATCACACAGAATGTGGGTGGCACGTTGGACGCGGCGGGCCTCGATAGTTGGCCGGACCTGATGCGCGGTATGAAGGCCGGCCTGTTGATGCTCGGCAAGACACGCGCCGTCGAAGTCATCGAAGCCGTCACCACGCAGTTGAAGCGTGTGATGCAACCGGGCGGACGTGCGCTGCCGGTTGGTTTCATGGATCGTCTCGCCGACGCCATCGTGAGCGTCGAATACTACATGGAAACGCTGCAGGCGGGCCGCAGCGATCCCTGGTACATGCTGGACAACGCGCAGGCGTGTGTTCAGGCGCTCGAGCAACAACAAACACCGAATGTGCCGACGGTCCCGGCGATGGATCCGTCCGCGTTCGCGAAGACTGTGCAGATTTCCACTGTCGGCGGCACGATCATCGACGTGGGCGATCCGGGCGCGACCATGGTTGGAGGCACGGGAACGTCGGCGATTCCGTCGGTTATTCCGCCCTCACGGACGTCTGTGGTCCGCGCGCTGCAAGAGAACGCCGATCCCGAGCTCGTGAAGCTTTTCATCGAGGAAGCGCACGAAGAGCTCGTCAAAATCCAGCGGCATTTCCCGGCCTGGGATCAGAATCCGATGGATCGCGAGTCGCTGGTCACCGTGCGCCGCTCGTTCCATACCCTGAAGGGTAGCGGTCGAATGGTGGGTGCGCGCGAGCTTGGCGAGTTCGCGTGGTCGATCGAGAACCTGTTGAATCGCGTGCTAGATAATACCCTCACGCGCACACCCGCGATCCTTACTGTCTTACGCGAGTCTGTTGCCGCGTTGCCCGAGCTGATTGAAGAGCTCGAGACGGGGCGCAAGCCGCGGGCTGACATGACGGAAATTGCGTCGCGGGCGCATGCTCTTGCCGCTGGC
>Ga0070764_10000670_pt1 | contig 13844 bp, 12 predicted proteins | sample HubBroMetageWRM4_FD_67287 | JGI IMG/M metagenome (GOLD analysis project Ga0070764, IMG submission 67287) | Warmed soil microbial communities from the Hubbard Brook experimental Forest, New Hampshire - Hubbard Brook CCASE Soil Metagenome WRM 4 | ecosystem: Environmental > Terrestrial > Soil >... | reverse complement strand
CATCGACCTGGAAGGGTATGACGTGGAACCGTGTAGTGGGTGATTGGCTTTTCCTTGAACTGGCTTTCGCTTCCCTATTTTCATCTATTACGCCGCTCCGCGGCTAAAACCCACACTCAACAGCCGGGTCGACTCAAAATTCGCCCTCTAAACTTATGTCACTTTTCGCGAGTGGCGCCAATGAGTCACACTGGAGTGGACACTTCGGCTGTCTTGCATGGGTACCCACTCGAACCCGGCGATGAACCCGCGACCCCGAATCGACGGTGAACATTTTGATGTCGCCGTAATCGGCGGCGGGGTGAATGGTGTCGCCATCGCACGGGAATGCGCGGGCGCGGGACGGCGAACCTTGTTGGTGGAGCAGAACGATTTTGCCGCAGGGACAACCAGCCGATCGACGCGAATCATTCATGGCGGGCTGCGTTATCTCGAACACGGCGACCTGGCACAGGTGAGAGAGTCGCTGCGGGAACGGGAATATCTTCTGCGTCGTTATCCCTGCCTGGTGCACCCTCTGGAGTTCCTGTTGGCGTTGCCGGAAAGGAGCCGCCGTAGCGCACTGGCGGTGCGCGCGGGCTTATGGCTGTACCGGCGAATGGGCGGGCAAGGCGTGGCGAACGGAGCGAGCCAGTTGCATTGCCTGGAAGAGACGCTGGACAGCGGCGGACATTTCTCGGTCTTCAGTTTTGAAGATGCACAATGCGAATTCCCCGAACGGCTGGTAGCGGAGTGGATGGTGGAGGCCGCGGGCGCGGGCTGCGTGGTTCGCAACCACACACGGGTGCTCACAGTCGAGGCTGGACTGGGACGGATCACAGGACTGAGGTTGCGCGATGAAATAATCGGGGCCGAAGAGACGGTCGGGGCGAAGTGGATTATCAATGCCGCGGGACCATGGGCTGACCATATCTGTCAGCAATCGAACATCCGAACCGAGCATCCGATGGTGGGCGGGGTTCGCGGATCTCACGTTGTGTTGCCGAAATTTCCCGGCGCGCCGGAAGCGGCTGTTTATAGCGAGGCGGTGGATGGCCGGCCATTCTTTGTCATTCCCTGGAACGAGCAGCTTCTGGTGGGAACGACTGAGGTCGGCGACACGGGTGATCCGGGGAAGGCTGAGCCCTCTGCCGCTGAAGTCGAATACCTGCTGTGTTCGGTACAGGGTCTGTATCCGCGGGCGCGGGTTTCAGTAGGCGATGTGCGCTACGCGTTTGCTGGAGTCCGTCCACTTCCCTACGCGCCGGGAGCGAATCTGGCGGGCCTCAGCCGACGCCATTCTCTGCACGATCATTCTGCCGAAGGGGCTGCCGGGATGATTTCGGTGATTGGGGGCAAGCTGACGACGGCGGCCAGCCTGGCGCGGGAATGCGCGGCCAAGATCGGCACGAAAGTTCCATCGCTACAAATTGCGGTTGCAGACGGAAATCGAGTTGATGAGTTATTGGAACGAAAAATCGCGGAGGTTGCCGAAGCGGGCGGGTTGGGGCAGGAGTCAACGCGTGGCCTGGTGGAGTGGTTCGGAGAGTCGTCGATGGCGATCGCGAGTGCGGCGCGAAACCGACCAGAGTTGCGTGTGCCTTTGTGTCCACATACGAATCACGTGGTTGCCGAGGCGGTACACGCCATGGCCAACGAATATGCCGTCACTTTAGGCGATGTGCTGTTGCGACGGGTACCAGTCGCGCTGGGAGCGTGTTGGGCGCCGGAGTGTGACCGGGTAGCCAGCCAGGGTATAGCGGCTGCGTTGGGATGGGATGAACATCAAAGCGCGTCCGCACGCGAAGAATTCGCAGCAGAACGCGAAGCCTTCTTGCGTAAACCAGTCACCGTATCCGGGAAAACCCTGACCAGCAGTTGAGGGTCGTCCGAGATAATCCCATCGACTCCCCAGTCCGCCAGCTTTTGCATCACCTTCTTGTCGTTGACCGTCCAGGTGAGCACGGACTTGCCTGCGCTCTGAACGTCTTGCACCAGACGGGATGTAATCAGTGTCTGTTTCGGGATCACGTATTCCACGGGCAAGTCCCGCCAACGCTCGATCTTCTTCTTGTGATCGCTTATGAAACCAAGAGTGACGTCGGCGCTGCGCGCCCTCAGGTCAAGCAGGACTTCCGGCAGGAAAGACGAGACCACATAACCGCGTTCCGGCGGATGCTCGCGCAATGCCACGATCACATCCGACTCCAAGCCTGGCACTTTCAGTTCGATGTCCAGGAAAGCGCGACCAGCATAGAGCGCCAGAACATCGGCGAGGCGAGGTAATGACTGTAGTTGACCGCACGCGGCCCGGGCCACGTTGACGCCTTCCACTTTTTCGTCGTGGCAAATGACGGCGTGGCCGCAAGCAGTACGGCGTACATCGAACTCGAAGCCATCACAACCGAGTTGTAAGGCCTGATCAAAAGCGGCGCGGGTATTTTCCGCAGCCGTGTCAGAGACACGGGTACCACGATGACCGAGACGAAGGGGGTGGTCGGACATCGCGAGTGATTGTAAATGCGGAATCACGTCTGTGAACGGCCAAGAAATGCACAGACGTTGGAAAACTCGCCGTTTAACTACTATCGACAATAGTTAGTCGAGGTCGAAGTCGCGGATGGGCCTGCCGGTATCGGGTGACTCTTTGGCCTTCTTCACTGCTTCTTGAAACTTCTTCTCCAGCAAATCTGAGGCGTGTTTCTGGTTTTCGACGGATTGGCGGAAGATGGAGTCGCGGCGGCTGTCCTGTTCCTTCATGGCCCGGGCGGCTTCTTCGATGTCATTGAACATCTTGGGCTTAACCGCGGCGGTATGGGCAATCACAGCCTGGGACTCGGAATCAACCTTCAATACCGCACTGCAACATGGGCAGGTTACTTCGAACGCTGGAGAAGGCCGCGCCATATCCAGAATGATACCGCAAAAACCGGGTTCAGCGAGGCTCCAGCTTAATGGGGAAGAAGTGGAACAGATTGAGCATCTCCAACCCCAGGAGCAGCAGGGAAAGAAAGACGACGGTAATGGCGAGGATCTCGCCAAAGTTGAGGCCGCCGCGACGGGGCTCAAAGCGCCGGAGAACCAAGCCCAGAATATTCAAAGTGGCAAAGCCGAACACCAGCACCCACAAAACGTTGTAGACGCTGGTCTTCTTTTGGGCATAGATATCGGAGAGTTCTGAAACCTGAAAGATGAGCAGCAGGGACGCCTGTGCGGCAAGCGCGTTATATGCGGAACCGAGACGGGAGGTGGCGCTCAAAATGGTCTTGGTCAGGGATAGGTGCATGAGCCCGGTTCGGAGATACGATATTACCTCTTTTCGGAAGCCAGCGTTAGGACAGAAGCAAGCCAACTCGTGAAGGTCGCAGCCTCCGGCGTGTGATTTATAATAGAAAGATTCCCTACCCCTTTCCGGGCAGTCTGTGTCCCCAGCCACGTGGAAACCACTGGAGATTGAGACCGGAAAGCGGCCATGGATAACTGACTGATGTCGACGGAAACCATTGCTGTTCGCGGGGCGCGCGTCCACAACCTCAAGAATATTGACGTTGATATTCCGCATAATTCCCTGACCGTGGTGACCGGGGTGTCAGGGTCGGGGAAATCGTCGTTGGCGTTCGATACGATCTACGCGGAGGGCCAGCGGCGGTATGTGGAATCGCTTTCCGCGTATGCGCGGCAGTTCCTGGAACGAATCGAAAAGCCGGACGTCGATGTAATTGACGGCATTGCTCCGGCGGTTGCGATCCGGCAGAAGAGCACAACCCGCAACCCGCGCTCAACGGTGGGAACCGCAACCGAGATCTATGACTATCTGCGGCTGTTGATTGCCCGGGTGGGACGCACCTATTGCCTGCAATGCGGCCGGGAAGTCAAGAAGGACACGGTCGACGAGGTTGCGGATGCTGTAATGGCCCTGGCGGAAGGAACGCGGCTAAACGTGCTTTTTCCGCTGCAAACGCCGGTGGCGACTCCCGTAACCGAGAAGCAGGCCAAGGCGCGCGCGAAGCGCAAAGCGAAGGCAGCCGAAGCGGCGATCTCGGAGCAGTTGAAAGCGCGACTGCTTGATTTGCGAACGCGGGGATTCAATCGGCTCTATCAGAAGGGCCATATCTTCGAGTTTTCCACTCCGGAATCGTTGCTTGATGTTGACTTCACGGAACCGGTCTTTCTGCTGGTGGACCGCCTTGTGGTTTCGACGGAGGCGCGAGCGCGTATTGTGGATGCGGTGGAGATCGGCTATCGCGAATCGGGCGAAGTTATCTTTGAGACTTCGCCGGGCGATGAGCGAGCGGCGCAACGTCTGCGCTTTTCGCAGCGTTTTGAATGTAAAGTTTGCAACCTCCGTTACGAGGAACCTGAGCCTCGGCTGTTTTCGTTCAACAATCCTTACGGTGCATGTCCGCGCTGCCAGGGCTTTGGGAACACCATCGACTTCGACCTTGGCCTGGTAATTCCAGATCCATCGAAGACAATAAACGACGGCGCCATCGAGCCCTGGACCAAACCCAAGTACCGTACCCTGGGCACCGACCTGAAACGCTTCGCGCGGCAATTGCAAATTCCGCTGGATGTTCCGTGGGGGGAGTTGGATCCCGAGCAGAAGCGCCTGGTGATTGAAGGCGAGGGGAAGTTCCCCGGAGTACGCGGGTTCTTCAATTATCTGGAGCGCAAGAAGTACAAACTTCACGTCCGGGTATTTCTGAGCCGGTATCGCGGTTACTCGCTGTGCTCCACGTGCAACGGGGCCCGGTTGCGGATGGAAGCGCAGCAGGTCAAGATCAACGGAAAGAACATTTGCGACGTCTGTCGCATGACGGTGGAGAACGCAGTGAAGTTCTTCCAGGAAGTCCAATTAAGCGAACAGGAAGCGGGAATTGCGGACCGGCTGCTGCAAGAGATCCGGGAGCGGCTGACGTTCTTGAATGAGGTCGGATTGGAGTATCTGACGCTGGACCGCTTGTCTTCGACACTATCGGGCGGCGAGGCGCAACGCATTCAGCTGGCGACGTCGCTGGGATCGCGGCTGGTGGGCACGTTGTATGTGCTGGATGAGCCTTCGATCGGACTGCATAGCCGCGATACGCAAAAGCTGATCAAAATCCTGCACGGGTTACGCGATCTGGGAAATACCATTCTGGTGGTGGAGCACGATCCCGACGTGATGCGGGCTTCCGATGCCATTCTCGATCTTGGCCCCGGAGCGGGCGAACATGGCGGCAAGGTGATGGCGTCAGGAAATTACGAACAGATCAAGCGCTCGCCGGCTTCGCTGACCGGCCGCTATCTGGCCAACGAGTTGCGCATCCAGATACCGGGCACGCGCCGCAAACCGGGAAGTCAGCACATCAAGATTTTCGGGGCGCGGGCGCACAATCTGAAGAACATCGATCTGGTAGTGCCGCTGCGAATGCTGGTGGCAATCACCGGAGTTTCAGGTTCGGGGAAATCGACGCTGCTGCACGACGTTCTGTCGCGCGCTCTGGCCCAAGCCAGACAAGCCAGCGACGGTGCTGCACCGGTGGCTACGGGATGGAACCGGGTGGAAGGAGCGGAGTTCATCGACGAAGTTGTGCTGGTCGATCAGTCTCCGATTGGCCGCACGCCACGTTCGAATCCAGTGACCTACATCAAAGCGTTCGATGGGATCCGCGACTTGTTTGCATCGCTGCCCGAAGCCCACAAGCGCGGACTCAGCGCGGGACACTTTTCCTTCAATGTGCCTGGCGGGCGTTGCGAAACCTGCCAGGGTGACGGCACGGTGACCGTCGAAATGCAGTTTTTGGCGGACGTGGAATTGATTTGCGAAGAATGCAAGGGGATGCGCTACAAACCGCAGGTACTGGACGTGCGGTACCGTGGCAAGAACATCCACGAAGTATTGAACCTTACGGTGCAGGAAGCGCTGCGCTTTTTTGCCAACGTTCCGAAGATCGTAAACAAACTGCGGGTGCTGGAGGAGGTTGGGTTGGGATATCTGCGGCTGGGCCAGTCGGCAACGACGTTGTCCGGAGGCGAAGCGCAGCGCATGAAGTTGGCAGCGCACCTGCAACCGACGGCCCGGGCGGAGGTCAAGCGGCGATTCCTATACATTTTTGACGAGCCTACCACCGGTCTTCATTTTGATGACATCAGTAAACTACTGGCGGCCTTCCGCCGTCTAATTGAGGCAGGGGGATCGATTCTGGTGATCGAACACAATCTGGAGGTCATTAAGACTGCGGACTGGGTGATCGATCTGGGGCCGGAAGGCGGCGAGCGCGGCGGATATTTGGTGGGCGCGGGGACACCCGAAACGATCGCCAGATTGCCGCAGTCGCATACGGGACAGTTTCTTGCCAAAGTCTTGAATGGAAGCGGATCGTCGGAGAATGGAAACAAATAGGCGAATACGGGCGGCACTGCTGCTGGCGACGGTGCTCGGAGTTGGCGGAGCGACCGGGCAGACTGTGCGCCATCATAAGATCGCAGAATCTGATCCGTCGTTTCCCCCTGAACTTGTTCAGGCCGAGAGTGCCATCGAGAAGAAAGATTATGCCGCTGCGGAGCCGCTGCTTCAGAAGGTTGTGGCCGCTGATCCCAAAAACTTTCAAGCCTGGTTCGACCTGGGATTTGTTTACAGCGCGCAGGGGGATTTAACCCAGTCGATTACCTCATATCGCAAGTCGGTGGCTGCCAAGCCGGATGTTTTCGAGTCGAACCTGAATCTGGGCATCAGCCTGGCGAAAGCCGGCCAAGCCGATGCCGAGCAGTATTTGCGCGCGGCGACAACCCTCAAACCGACCGCCGAGGTGGATGAGGGACGCGCGCGGGCGTGGCTGTCGCTGGCGGATGTACTGGAGAAGGGCAAGCCTGACGAGGCGATTGCTGCTTATCAGCAGGCCGCTGCGCTGATGCCGAAGGATCCCGAACCGCATCTCGCCGCCGGGGCGCTGCTGGAAAAGGGCAACCACTTCGCCGATGCTGAACAGGAGTATAAGCGAGCCCTGGCGATTGATCCGGCGTGCAGCGAGGCGCTGATCGGCCTGGCGAACATTTACACGCGCGGCAATCGCTTTCTGGACGCGCAGCAAGTACTGGAAAAAATCGTCGCCCAACATCCGTCGGACGTTCAGGCCCGGCTGCAACTGGGTCGAGTGCTTGTCCTGATGGGAAAAAACGACGAGGCGGCCGCTAGTGTACAAGCGGCAAACAAGCTGGCCCCGGGGAATCCGAAGGTGCAACGCGAACTGGCCGATCTTTACATGGGCGCTAAGAAATACGATCAGGCGGAGGCGGTCTATCGTTCGCTGCTGGCGGCGAAGCCCGATGACCCCGCGGACTTGCATCACCTGCTAGGAGTGGCGCTGCTCAAACAGAGAAAGTTTCCTGAGGCCGAAAAGGAATGTCTGGCCGCAGTGAAGCTGAAGCCGGCCCTGGGCGAAGCTTATGGCGATTTATCGGTGGCCGCGGTTGAAAACAAGGATTACCAATTGGCGATCAAAGCGGCGGATGCGCGGGCCAAGTTTCTTCCAGAGATTCCCATCGGGTATTTTCTGCGGGCGAGTGCTTATGACCACTTGCGCGAGTTCAAGCCGGCGGCGGAGAATTACCACAAGTTTCTGGAAGTGGCGAACGGGCAGTACCCGGACCAGGAGTGGCAGGCCCGTCACCGTCTGATTGCGATTGAGCCCAACAAGAAGTGAAGCTATGCGCCGGTTGCCGACAATTGCCGTCATGGTGCTGCTTACGGGGCTGAACTGCGTAGCCGCCAAGGAAACAGTGCAAGATCTGGCGGCGCGCGCGGACGCGGCGCGGCCGGAAGACCGTCCGGGGCTGTACATTGAGATTGCCGAACGCCAACTAAAGGCGGTGACCGAACTCTTTGGCGCGGGCAAAGATGAGGACGCATTAGCCGCGGTCAAAGATGTGGTGAGCTATTCGGAAAAAGCCCACGATGCCGCGATTGCCGCCCGCAACAAACTCAAGAACACGGAGATCGCTCTGCGAAAAATGGCGGCCAAGCTGCGCGATATAAAGCGCACGTTGACTTTCGAAGACCAAGCTCCGGTGCAGGCCGCCTCGGACCGCCTGGAAGCTCTGCGCACCGACTTATTGGCCAAGATGTTCGGCAAGGGAAAATGAGGTATAGCCGCGTTACGATCGCGCTGGTGGTGTTGGGGTGTCTGCTAGCGCCGGCGCAGCTGCGCCATCGCGAGCCACTGACCCAGGAAGAGATCGACCAACTGCGCGACGCAGCCATGGATCCCTATGCGCGCCTTAAGCTGTTCACCCACTTTGCTCGCGTCCGCCTGGTGTCCGTGGAAGAGATGCGTAACGATCCTAAGATCACCGACCGGAGCGAGCGAACTCATGACCGCTTGCAGGAATTTGTGGATATCTATGACGAATTGAATGAAAACATCGACAACTTTATCGAGCGAAAAGAGGACATGCGCCGCCCGCTGAAGGCGGTGATTGAGGCGGACAGCGATTTTCACAGGAAGTTGCTGGCGTTGAAGGACGCAGCCGCGGCCGGGCCGAAAGACGCGGAACCATACCGCTTCCTTCTGGATAATGCGCTGGGGGCGGTGGAAACCGGCGTCGAGGACCATAAGCAATTACTGGCGGAACAAGAGACCAAGCACAATCGAAAGAGCAAGTAGCAGCCTTCGGCGCCGACATCGGCACTGTAATTAGAAAGGCCAGCCTGTTAATCTGTCGGGAACGTGAACCCTAAGCTGCTGGTAATTTTCGAAGAGAGCTACCGGGCGCTGCGTCCGCGAGCCCCGATGCCGCATCTGACGGTGGAATTCTATCCTTTCGCCAACATCAACAACAATATCCGCATGCGCGAGGGCAAGCTGTTGGTGCGCCTCTCCGATGTACTGGAAGGAGCGCCCGACAACGTGCTCCAGGCAATTGCACACATCCTGCTCGCCAAGATGTACCGCAAGCCGATCGAGCGGGAGCATGCTACCCGCTTTCGCCGCTACATCTCCAGCCGCAGCATGCGGGATAAGGCGTCTCTGGTGCGCCAGATCAGAGGCCGGAAGCGCATCGAAATCGCCCAGGGCTGCGCTTACGATCTGGAGGCAATCTTTGACGAACTCAACACACGATTCTTCCATGGATTGCTGGCAAGGCCGCGCATGACCTGGAGCCGCGTCCACGCGCGCAATCGCCTGGGGCATTACGATCCTGCACACAACACCATTGTGGTGAGCCGGGTGTTCGATGACTTTCGCGTGCCGCGCCATGCGGTGGAATACATCGTGTATCACGAGATGCTGCACCTGAAGCATCCGGTGAAGTTGCGTGGCAGCCGGCGATGCGTACATTCCGGCGAGTTTCAGGCAGAGGAAAAACTGTTCCCGCGCCTGGAAGAGGCCAAGGCGATGTTGAGGAGGCTTTAGCCAATGGCTGTGTCCATCCTGCCCGCATGCCTTCGAGTGTGATTTCCATCACCGATCCGCGTGATCTTCAGCGTTGACGCCTTTATTTGCGAAAGGCTATCCTATACAAAGTGAAATTGAAATTCATTTTCAATATCGATGAGGTCCGTCTCTGATGTTGCAAGCGTTCATCGTGACCTTGCGTGAGGGTGTGGAAGCCGCACTTATTGTGGGGATTACGCTGGCTTACCTCGGAAAGATCGGGCGCCCGGAACTGAAAAAGCCGGTTTTCGCCGCGCTGGTGTCGGCTTTTCTGGGTAGCATTGGCGTGGCCGTGGTCATGGCGCGCACGCAATGGAACCAGGACATTTTTGAAGGCTGGATCATGCTGGCGGCCGCGTTTTTTGTGGTCACCATGATCGTCTTCATGATGAAAACCGGCCGCAAGCTCAAAGGAGAAATTGAGGGTAAAGTGAGTTTGCTGGCGGGAAAGAATGCCTGGTTTGGGCTTTTTCTTTTTGTGTTTCTGATGGTGTTGCGGGAGGGCGTGGAAACTGTACTGATTCTGTCCGCAGTTTCCCTGAACTCGACTGAACTGATGAGTTTTATGGGGACGCTGCTGGGTGTAATCGCGGCCGTCTTGTTCGGTGTGATGTTTGTGAAAGGCAGCGTCCGCATTAATCTGCAGAAGTTCTTCAAGATCACGACTGTGATTCTGTTCTTTGTGGCAGCGCAATTGATTATCTCAGGGCTGCACGAGCTTTCCGAGAACGGAGTGCTTCCCTCTTCCCGGCGGGAGATGGCGATCATTGGACCGATCGTGCGCAACGATTTCTTCTTCTTCGTGACTATAGTCGCGCTGGCGGCGTTGATGGTGCTGTTCGAGGTGAAGCGACGCGAACCCACGCTGGTGGCTGACTCCGCGGCGGCACGCCGCAAAGCTGCATGGAGCGCGCGGCGAGAACGGCTGTGGATGGCCTCGGTATACGCCAGTTCCTTCGTGTTCATTGTGCTGGTTACGGCCGAGTTCATCTATGCCAAGAGTGTCAGCGCGTTGTCGCCCTCGACTGAGGTCACGTTCGTGAACGGCCAGGTTTCAATCCCCTTGCAGACGCTTTACGACGGCGATCTGCATCGTTATCAGGCCAATGAGAACGGAGTGGAGGTCCGGTTCTGGCTGTATCAGAAACCGGACGGGAAAATTGCGACGGTGCTGGACGCCTGCGAGATTTGCGGTGCTTTGGGGTTCTATAAGCGGCAGAACAGCGTGATCTGCAAGAACTGCGCCGGACCCATTCTTCCGCAGTCCGTCGGCATGCCGGGCGGATGCAACCCCATTCCTTTGCAGGCTCAGGTCACGGCGGACGCAGTCATTGTCCGGGAGGCGGATATCGCGGCGCACAGCCGGATGTTCCAGTAGCAATCCATGTTCCTACGCCTGGTCTACGAATCGTTCCGGCGGCAGAAGCGGCGCAAATTGCTGGCGGGCGTGGCGATTACGCTGGGCGTGGGAGTGGCGACGGCCATGATTGCCGTGGCCACCGACATCGGCGATAAAGTCAGCCGGGAACTTCGCGCCTTCGGCGCCAACCTGATAGTGACTCCGCAGGAAGACACCCTCGATCTTCAAATTGCTGGCGTGGATCTCAAACCAGCGAACGATGGCGCTTATCTCAATGAAACTGACTTGCCCAAGATTCGCGGCATGTTCTGGCACAACAACATCGTCGGATTTGCTCCGGTGCTGCCGGTTACTGTGAACCTAGGCGAGGCGAAGATCGTCACGCTGGTGGGCACATATTTCTCCAGGCCGATGACCTTTGGCAAAGAACAGTTCCAGACCGGGGTGCGGGTAATTTATCCCTGGTGGAAAGTTCGCGGCGAGTGGCCTGAGGACAAATCAGAGGACGTGCTGTTGGGGGAAAGACTGGCGGCGAGCCTGGGACGCAAAGCGGGAGACAATATCGAACTTGCCGGTCAAGTGCATCGCGTTGCAGGCGTGCTCTCAACCGGCGGAGCAGAAGACGATCAAATAATCGCACCGCTGGCAGTAGCGCAAGGCATCCTGGATAGGCCCGGGGTTGTTCGGCGTTTATACGTGAGCGCATTGACTAAGCCGGAAGATGGGTTCGCACGCCGTGATCCGAAGACGTTGCACGGAGCGGAATTTGATCGGTGGTACTGCTCCGCCTACGTGCAGTCGATTGCCTACCAACTACAGGAAGTAATTCCACATTCGCACGCCGAGCAGATTCGACAAGTGGCGCAGAACGAGGGTACGGTGCTCGAGCGGATCAAAGGGCTCATGCTGCTGATCACCCTGGCAGCATTGGTGGCTGCGGCTTTGGCGGTTTCGGCAGCCATGGCCACGGCGATCTTCGAGCGCAGGAGTGAAGTTGGATTGATGAAGGCGTTGGGCGCGAGCAGCGTTGCTGTAGCTGCGGTGTTCTTCGCGGAAGCCTTGCTGTTGGCTGTGCTCGGTGGCAGCGTGGGGTTTGTGGGCGGAGCGATGCTGGCGCGCGCGATTGGAAAATCAATATTTGACTCTCAAATAGCGATCGACGCAGTCCTGTTTCCCATCATTCTTGCCATCGCGGTGCTGGTGACCTTTGCAGGCAGTGCGCTGGCCATTCGGCGGGCGATGAAGTTCGATCCGGTGCTGGCGTTGCGAGGTGAAGCATGAGTGCGAGCGCCAGGTCCGATGTACGCGTTCGAAGAGCGCAGGCTCCGCGCCGGTCGATGTTCGTGCGCATGCTGGTGCGCGCGGCAATGCTACGCCGGGGGAGGGCCATGGCGGCTTTATCTGCGATGGTAGTTGCGGCGGCAGTAACCACCGCCGTGCTAAATCTTTATGTCGATGTGCAAGCCAAGTTGCACGCCGAGTTTCGCAACTACGGTGCGAATGTGGTGGTCGTGGCCAAGGACGGCCAATCGCTTCCGGGTGATGCGTTGCAGAAGATCGAATCGGTGTTGGGTGAGCGGAACATGGCGGTGCCCTTCGCCTATGTGGTCGCGCGCACTGGAAACGGACAGCCGGTAGTAGTTTCTGGAACTGATCTGGATGAGGTTCGAAAGCTGAATCGCTGGTGGTCGGTCACCGCGTGGCCTAGCCGTGAGCAAGACGCTTTGCTGGGTATACGAGCAGCGGATTTGGTGGCTCCGCAAGGTCAGGCCTTCGACCTGAGTTTTCATGGGAAAACAATCCGCTTACATCCGGCTGGCAGGGTGCGAACCGGCTCCTCTGAAGACAGCCGCATTTATCTTTCGCTGAAGGAGTTCGAAGACTGGACGGGGGTGCAACCGTCAACGGTCGAGATCGCGGCTGCGGGAACACCAGAAGAAATCGACACAACCATCCGGAGGCTGGGGTCGGCAATGCCTGAAGTCGATATCCGCCCCGTTCGCCAGATTATGGAGGGCGAAGCTCGAGTGTTGGGCAAAATGCGGGCCACACTTCTGTTTTGCGCAGTTCTGATTATCTTAACGGCTGCGGTGTGCGTGCTCTCAACGCTGATGGGGTGGGTATTCGACCGCCGTCGCGACTTTGCCATCATGAAGGCGCTGGGTGCGTCCGAACGGCTGATTGGCGGTTTCTTTGTCACGGAGGCCGCGGTTTTGGGCGCGGTGGGAGCAGTGCTCGGCTTCGGAATTGGAGTCGGAATCGCGGCCTGGATTGGGCGGGTGAACTTCCATACCGCGGTGGCCCCACGCTTCGCCGTGTTGCCCGAGGTGCTGGCTGGCAGCGTGGCAGTCGCCCTGATCTCGGCCCTGTTGCCGATGTCGCTGCTGCGTCGGGTGCAACCTGCTACGATCTTGAGCGGAGAATGAAGTGATCAGGTTAAACCATGTGAGCCGTGTCTATCCCGCCAATGCCGGCGCGGGCGGCGGCACCATTCGCGCACTGGATGATTTCTGTCTGACCGTTGACCCGGGGGAGTGGATTGCGATCATGGGACCGTCGGGTTCGGGAAAGTCCACGCTGGTGAACCTGGTCGGCTGCCTGGACCGGCCCACCTCTGGCGAGATCTGGCTGGATGGCGAGAATGTGGCCAATCTGTCGAGCATGGAATTGAACCGGGTGCGGGCAGAGAAAATCGGTTTTGTGTTTCAGCAATTTCATCTGATTCCCTATCTGACCGCAGTTGAAAATGTGATGCTGGCGCAATACTTCCACAGCATGACTGACGAACACGAGGCACTGGAGGCGCTTGCGCATGTGGGTTTGAAAGATCGCGCGCAGCACCTTCCCTCCCAACTTTCCGGGGGCGAACAGCAGCGGGTGTGCATTGCGCGAGCCTTGATTAACGATCCGAAGATTGTGCTGGCGGACGAGCCCACGGGAAACCTGGATGCGGTGAATGAAGAGATCGTTCTGCGGTTGCTGCGCGAACTTCATCGGCAGGGGCGAACCATCGTCATGGTGACGCACGATCCTGTAGTCGCCCGGTTGGCCGACAGAAGGATCGAATTGCATCACGGCAAGATCGCCGC
>Ga0070764_10000669_pt1 | contig 13859 bp, 10 predicted proteins | sample HubBroMetageWRM4_FD_67287 | JGI IMG/M metagenome (GOLD analysis project Ga0070764, IMG submission 67287) | Warmed soil microbial communities from the Hubbard Brook experimental Forest, New Hampshire - Hubbard Brook CCASE Soil Metagenome WRM 4 | ecosystem: Environmental > Terrestrial > Soil >... | reverse complement strand
ACTCGCAAATTCAGATCGCGCAAATCCATTTCCGCGCGCTCGCGCACATTCTGCGAATAAACCTGCACGCGCGAATCTTTCCGCGCGGCCGCCGCCACCCACGTATACAAATCCATCGCCACGGGCATCACGAATCCTTCGTTGTAATCCGTGTGCTCGCCAATCAAATTCACGCGCCCTGGCGCGCGAAATACCCGCGCCTCCTCCCCATACAATTTCTGAAATTGCTCGCGCAATCCCTGCGCTTCCCGCCGCACCAAGCTCGCCGACGACACGTCATTCCCCGCTAGTTTTTCCCTCATGGTGTGAAATGAAAGGCTGCGTTCGTTCCGCTATGACCTGATCGTCGGAAGGCGCCGGTCACCAAGCAAAACGGAGGAGGCACGGCCCCATTATATGCAATGCAGCAGCTGAAACATCCGGAACTTTTCGAAGTTCGCCGCGAATTTGCGCCAAAAAACGCCTGCTGCTACTGTTGCTCACGTGAGTCTCCCGGCACAATCCGCATCCACAAACGCACCGGCGCGCCCGCACCTCACGCTGCGCCACAATTATTTATCTTTTATCGAAGACACTGCGCTCACGCTCGGCGTGATGGCGCCCACCGGTACGTGCGGCATTGTTCTCCCGCTGCTCATCGCCAAAGGCGGCAACGCCACCTGGCTCATCTTCCTTCTCACTCTCGTCGCTTTTTCGCTGATTACTTACAGCGTGCATCGTTTCTCCGCGCAGTGCGCTTCCGCAGGCTCGCTCGCAGATTTTGCCGCTGCCGGACTCGGCCGCAGCGCCTGCCTGGTCACTGGATGGGCTTACGTCGCCGCCATGGCCTTCGGCGCGGCCGGCACCGCGCCTTCTTCCGCGTACTACGCCGATCTTTTTTTCCGCCAAGTTACCGGCGCTCCGGCGTCTTTTCTTCGCGCCGCGGCTTTCACCGCGATCGTGGTGATCGTCGCGTGGATCATCGCGTACCGCGACATCAAGCTCTCCACCGAAGTGATGCTCGCCATCGAACTCGGCTCCGTCGCCGTCATCATCGTGATCATCGCGCTGGCCATGCGCCACGATTCCGCATGGCTTGACCGTCCGCAGCTGCACTTGGAAGGCGCAAAATTATCCGGCTTTCAATTCGCCATGGTCTTCGGTTTCATGACCCTCGCCGGATTCGAAAGCGTCACCACTCTGGGCGAAGAAGCTTCGCACGCGCGCCGCACCATTCCCCGCGTCATCGTCAGCTGCCTGATTCCCGTCGGCATCCTTTATCTTGTAATGATTTATTGCCTCACCGCGCTCGCCCGAAAAAATGGCCTGGCGCTCGATCAGCTCAACGCTCCCTTTGACTCCATCGCGCGCTCCATGAATCTGGCCGGACTTGGCTACGTCAGTTCCATCGGCATTGCGCTCAGTTATTTTGCCTGCACCCTGGGCTCGCTCAACGCCGGCGCGCGTATCCTTTACTATTTAGCGCAGAATCACCTGTTCGCTCCCAGCTTCGGCTCGGCGCATCCTGTCAACAAAACTCCTCACCGCGCCATCGCACTGATCGCCGTAATCGCCATCGCCTGTCCCGCGGCCCTGCTGCTCGCAAAAGTTCTGCTCCCCGATTGCATCAACTATCTCACTCAACTCGCTTCCTACGGTTTCATCGGCGCCTATTTCCTGGTATGCCTCGCCATGCCGTTTTTTCTCCTCCGCCGCAAAATCCTTCGCCGTCTGGACGTCGCCGTCAGCGCCTTCTCTCTCCTGATCCTCGCCTCAGTCCTCGCCCTAAGCGTCTTCCCTGTCCCCGCCGCGCCCTGGCGCTACCTGCCGTATCTGTTCTTAGCCGCGCTCCTAGCGGGCATCGCCGTCTCGCTCTGGTACGCGCGCAACACCAAACCCAACGCCGAGCTCCCGTAAGGGCGCTTCCTTTTGAGCGCCGTAACCTTCCCCTTGCTTACCGAGGGCAACAGCGCTATACTTCGCTCGGTTACCGAGGCAAGCGCATGAGCAAGCCCTCTGATCTCGTGCAAGGCACTCTCGACCTGCTGCTGCTGAAAATCCTCGCGCTGCAGCCGCTCAACGGCTTCGCCATCAGCTTGCGCCTGAAGCAAGTCTCCGGCGACGTTCTGCAGGTCAGCGACGGCTCGCTCTATCCCGCACTGCACAAGCTCGAACAAGAAGGCTGGATTTCCGCCGAGTGGAAAATCACCGAGAACAATCGCCGCGCGAAGTTCTATTCGCTCACGCGTCCCGGCCGTAAACATCTGGAAAAGGAAGCAGACAACTGGGGCCGGCTCGCGGCCGCAATCTCACACGTGGTAAAGCTGAAGGAAACCTGAGCTAAGCAAGGAGGCCGCGCGCGCCAATCGCCCATTGGGCGCCCGCGAAAACAAACGATGCGACCGGAACGCTGGATTTATAAGATGCCGCTCCGCCTGCGCTCACTTTTCGACCGCCAGAATGCGGACCAGGAACTGGACGAAGAGCTCCGCGATCACCTCCAACTGAAAACGCAGCAATACATCTCGCAGGGCATGACCGCGCAAGAAGCCCGCCGCGCGGCCGTGCTCGAAATGGGCGGCATAGAAAAACGCAAAGAAGAATGTCGCGACGCGCGTGGCGTCCACTTCCTCGAAACTTTCGTCCAGGATCTGCGCTACGGTTTCCGCATGCTCCGAAAATCTCCGGGCTTCGCCGCGATCGCCATCGTCACCCTCGCTCTCGGCATCGGAGCGAACACCGCCATTTTCAGTTACGTAAATGCGTGGCTCATCAAGCCGCTGCCGTTTCCACAAGCTGATCGCCTGATGGTTCTGCTCTCACACGACACAAAAAAGGGCTGGACCAGCAATGGCGTCACCTCCAGCGCCGATTACTTCGACTACGAAAAACAAAACTCTTCCTTCGAACAACTGGTTCCGTGGACCAGTTGGTATTTCAATCTCACCAGCGACGGGCCCCCGGACCGCGTCCTGGGCGGCCTGGTGGGATGGAATTTCTTCCAGACGCTCGGCGCGCAGCCACTTCTTGGCCGAACTTTCTTGCCGCAGGAATCCCAGCCGGCCTCGAGCCACGTGGCCATCATCAGTCGCGGCCTGTGGGAAGGCCGTTTTGCTGCCGATCCGCGTATCATCGGCCGCGTTGTCACGGTGCAGGGCGAGACCTACACCATCGTCGGCGTGATGCCCGCCAATTTTCAGTTTTCGCTGATGGGAATTTCCAACATGTGGGCGCCGCTCGCCATGGACGACAAGCAGCGCAACGATCGCGGCGCTTCGTGGTTTTCAGCCTTCGGCCGGCTGAGGCCCGGCGTCACGCAGCAACAAGCCGGTGCGGACCTGGCAGCAATCTCCTCACGCCTGGAAAAGCTCTACCCGCAAACCAACACCAACGCAACCACGCTGCTCAGCTCCGTGCTTTTTGAAATCGGCAAGAACGAAGGCACGCAGCAGATCATGATTTGTTTCTGCCTCGTCGGCTTTGTGCTGCTGATCGCCTGCGCCAACGTCGCCAACCTGATGCTTGCGCGCGCCAGCCGTCGCACCAAAGAATTCGCCGTGCGCGGAGCACTGGGCGCTGGGCGCTGGCGACTCGCGCGACAATTGCTCACTGAATCGCTGCTGCTGTTTACGTTTGGTGGCGCAGCCGGCGCGCTTTTCGGAATTTGGGGCGTGCACTGGATTGAGAACGCCGTTCCCGATCGCATTCGCGGCTACATCGTCAACTACGGGCGTGGAACCCTCGACGCGCAGACCTTTGCCTACACCTTCAGCGTCGCGATCCTGTGCGGCGTCGTCTTCGGACTCGCGCCCGCTTTCGGAAGTTCCGGCCTCGATGTAAGTCGTTCACTCAAGGAATCGGCCGGACAAATCTCGGGCAGCCGCGTGACTCGCCGTTTGCGCAATGTGTTCGTAGCCGGTGAAATTTCGCTCGCCGTAGTCGTGCTGGTCTGCACCCTACTGCTGGTACAAGATTTCGCGCATATGGTTTATGGTGATATCGGATTCCAGTCGCGCAACCTGATGGTCACGCAACTGGTGCTGCCACCGGCGAAATATAAAACGGACGCGCAGGTTCGCGGCTTCTACGATCAAGTCCTCGCTCGCGTGCGCGCTCTTCCCGAAATCGTCTCGGCCGACGCCAGCGAGTACATACCCTTCAGCGATTCGAACCAGGTAAAGATGATTCACATCGTCGGACGTCCGCCTGCGGAACCGGGCGAGGTCCTCGGCGCCGAATATTCCGCAATCACTCCTGGATATTTTCAAACAATGCAGATGGTGCTGCTTCGTGGGCGCACGCTAGAACCGGGCGATGGCCCGGACGCCCGCAAAGTTGTCGTCATCAACGAAACACTGTCGCGTCAGCAATTTTCAAACGTAGATCCCATCGGCCAGCAGCTGGAAGTCGGCGATACGCTTGACGTCTGCACGATCGTCGGCGTCGTACGCGACACCAAGTTGTTTACTCTCACCGACCGGCCCGTGCGCCAGATCTACGTCCCGGCCGCGCAATTCCCGAGCGCGTACATGTCCATCGCCACGCGCACTGCGCGCCCCACCACAAAGGCAGCCTCCGCCATTCGCAGCGCGGTGTGGTCCGTGGACGCCGACCAGCCCGTCTCCACGGTTCGCACCATGGACGACCTAATCACCGAGCGCAACACGCCCAACCGCATTCTCACTCAGCTGCTCACTTTCTTCGGCGTTCTCGCGCTGCTGCTCGGCGCCATCGGAATTTACGGAGTGACCGCGCAATCCGTCCAGCAGCGGGTTCACGAAATCGGCATCCGCATGGCACTCGGCGCAAGTTCGTCCGATGTCATCCGGATGATTCTCGCGCAAGGATTGAAGCTAGCGTTGACGGGCATCGCCTGCGGCTTACTCGCCGCCGCAGCAGTGACCCGCGGCATGGCCGCAATCCTCAGCACCGTAAAATCAAATGATCCGCTGACGTACGCAGCGGTTGCCGCATTCTTCGCGCTGGTAGCCGTAGCCGCGTGCTACATCCCCGCGCGCCGCGGCGCCCGTGTGGATCCCATCGCCGCCCTGCGCTGCGATTAGATATCCGGAGCGCAGTAACCGCTCCCGTCGAGGACCGTCGAGCGCCGCAAGCGCTCACGTGAACAAACAATGCGACCGGAACACTGGATGTACACGCTGCCGCTGCGACTGCGCTCACTCTTGCGCCGCGCGGCCGCCGACCATGAGCTAGACGAAGAACTCCGCTATCACCTCGAGCAAAAATCCCAGCAATTTATCACGCAGGGAATGCCGCTGGCAGAAGCCCGCCGCGCAGCCTTGCTAGAAATGGGCGGCCTGGAAAAACGCAAAGAGGAATGCCGCGACGCCCGCCAAGTGCATCGGCTGGAAACTTTCGCCCGTGATATTCGCTTCGGCTTTCGCATGTTGCGCAAATCGCCCGGCGTAACCGTGGTAGTCGTGATCGCCCTCGCACTCGGCGTTGGAGCGAACACAGCCATCTTCAGCGTAGTGAATGGGTTCATACTGCGCCCATTGCCGGTCCCCTCGCCCGAGCAAATCACGGTGCTCGCCATTCAACAGAAAGACGCGCCCGTCGGCTCCTCGGGATTTTCTTATCCCGAATTCGTTGATTTCCGCAAACAAGCCGGCACAGTTTCCAATATATTCGGAATGGTCCTCGGCACCGTACAGTTCACCGCAAACGATCAGTCGGAGGCATGTTCCGCAAACTACGTCTCCGGAAATTTTTTCTCGGCACTGGGTCTGCAACCCGCTGCGGGCCGTCTCTATCGCCCCAGTGAAGCCGAAACGCCCGGCGAACCACTCCTCGTAATTCTCGGCTACGGTTACTGGCAGAAAATATTCCATGGCGATCCGCGCGCCGTTGGAAAACAAATCGTCATCAACGGAAAATCCGCCACCATCATCGGCGTGGCGCCGCGCGAATTCCAGGGCATGTATTCCATCTTCGAAACGCACGTCTATCTCCCCATGAGCGCGATGATTCAAGAAGAATCCGCAAGCCTTTTTTGGGACAATCGCGATCGCCGCAGAATCCTGGCCTTCGGCCGCCTCCGACCCGGAATCACCGTCAGCGAAGCGCAAAGTTCCCTCGACGTAATCATGGCGCGCCTCGCCCGCCAATATCCCGCGACGGACAAATGGTTCACCGTCCGCGCTATCCCGGAAAAATCCGCGCGTCCCATCGCCTATGCCAACAATTTCTTCGTGGCGGTTTCGGGCCTGTTCCTGGTTCTCGCCGCCTTCGTCCTGCTGCTCGCTTGCATGAACGTGGAAAATATCCTGCTCGCGCGCGGCTCGGCACGCCAACGCGAAATGGCTATTCGCGCCGCTCTGGGTGCAGGACGCGCGCGGCTCATCCGCCAGATGCTCACCGAAAGTATCCTGCTCGCAATTCTCGGCGGCGCCGCTGGAATGCTCCTCGGAATGTGGGCCAGCCGCCTGACCAGCTCGATTCATCTGCAAAGCCTCCCAATGCATGTGGACGCTTCTTTCGATTGGCGCGTCTTCGCTTTCGCCGCCGCATCCGCTCTGCTCGCAGGTTTCGTTGTCGGCTTGCTCCCTGCGTTTCGCGCTTCTGCTGCAGACGTGAATTCCGTCCTGCACGAAGGCGGCCAACGCGATTCTTTCGGTATCCCTCATCCTGGCTTTCGCAATTTCCTCGTCGTCGCGCAAGTGGCGGGCTCATTCACGCTGCTGGTCGTTGCCGGGCTTTTCGTCCGCAGCGTGCAAAAAGTTCAAGCTTTCGATCTCGGGTTCGATCCGAGCCATGTGCTCAACGTAGTGATGGACCCCCACCAGGCCGGCTACGACGAGCCGCGCGCCGCTGCTTTCTATCGCGAGCTCGAGTCTCGTGTGCGCTCTCTCCCCGGCGTGCAATTCGTCAGCCTTGCTTCTTACGTGCCAATGGGCGGCTGGCCTGATGGCAGGCCGGTTTCGTTCGAGGGCCATCCCACGCCTCCCGGCCGTCAAGCCCCGAGCGTCCTTTCCAACTCTGTTGATCCGCCGTACTTCGAAACCATGCGCATCACCCTTCTCCGCGGCCGCATCTTCACGGACTCGGACAACGAAACAGCGCCGCGCGTCGCCATCATTAATCAAACAATGGGCGCCCGCTTCTGGCCGCGCGAAGACCCCATCGGCAAACGCTTCAGCATGGATGGTGATACAGCCCCGTTCATGGAAGTCGTCGGCGTCACCGCTAACGGCAAATACAAAACCGTCGGCGAAGATGCCGAACCATTCTTCTACGTTCCGCTCGCGCAGAATTTCGCGTCGAAGCTCGCTCTGCAAATTCGCACCCTCGGCCCGCCCGAGCAACTCGCCGCGCCAGTAAAAGCGCAAATCACCCAACTGGCGCCAGACCTCGCGATCGTGGATATCGAATCCATGAATCAATTGCTCGCAGGCGCCTTCGGTTTCTTCGCGTTCCGCCTCGCCGCCACTCTCGCTGTCGCGCTCGGAGTCATCGGGCTAATTCTCGCGATCGTCGGCGTTTACGGCGTCGTATCGTTCGCCGCAAGCCAGCGCACCCGCGAGATGGGCATCCGTATTGCCCTTGGGGCCAGCGCACGCGATATCCTCAATCTCGTTTGGCTGCAAGGCGTGCGCCTGGTAATCGCCGGTATCGCCATCGGCACGGCCGCAGCGTGGACGCTCACTCGCGCGATCGCGCACTTGCTCACCGAAGTCAGCGCCAGCGATCCCGTAACCTATATAGGTGTCGCAATTCTGCTCGCAGCCGTAGCGCTCCTCGCGTGCTACATCCCCGCCCTCCGTGCCATGCGTGTGGATCCCATGGTCGCCCTGCGCTACGAATAAGGAGGCGAGCGCGGCGAGCGCTCAGGAGAACAAACGATGCCGCCAGAACGTTGGATTTACAAGCTGCCGCTGCGACTGCGCTCGCTCTTCCGCCGCGAAGCCGCGGACCACGAACTCGACGAAGAACTCCGCGAGCATGTCGAGCAAAAAACCCAGCAATTCATTGTTCAAGGCCGAGCCCCGCTAGAAGCTCGGCGCGCAGCGTTACTCGAAATGGGCGGCCTAGAAAAACGCAAAGAAGAATGCCGCGACGCCCGCCAAATCAACTGGCTGCAAGATCTCCTGCAAGACATTCACTACGGCCTTCGCATCCTGCGCAAATCTCCCGGCTTCACCACCGTCGCCGTCCTCACCCTCGCCCTCGGCATCGGCGCCAATACTGCCATCTTCAGTGTCGTGCAAGGCGTCCTCCTGGCTCCGTTGCCATACAGCGAGCCCGAACGCTTGGTCGTGGTGTGGCAGTACAATCAGACGCTGAAGCACCCGATCTCCGTCTCATACCCTGACTTTCTTGACTGGCAACGTGATGCTCGCTTATTCGAGCAAATGGCGGCGTTCGATTGGCAGGACCGTGACCTGACCAGTCCCGGGAGGCCCGAACATTTGGCCGGCAAGGAGATCTCCTCGGGCTTTCTCAGCACCCTTGGCGTAAAACCAATCCTCGGCCGAGAATTTTCTCCCGAGGAAGACAAGCACGGTGGCCCGCCGGTCGTCATTATTAGCAGTCGTCTATGGAGAAATCGTTTCGCCGCTAGCACGGCGGCCTTGGGCAAGTCCGTAACTTTGGACGGTGTGGACTACACAGTTGTCGGAGTCCTTCCCGAAGACTTTCGTATTGTCGGAGAGGTAGCGGATGTGTACGTCCCGCCCGGACAGGGTGATCCGCTGATCTTCGGCGATCGGACAATTCATCCGATCCTCTGTGTTGCTCGCCTTAAACCTGGAATTACAATCGCGCAATCAGAAGAGGAGATGGGCGCGATTCAGGAGCACTTGGATCGGCTCTATCCTTCCGCCGATCAAGGCCTGGGAGCGAACGTCAAGCCTCTTAAACACGAATTCGTTGCAGATGTGAGCGGAACACTCCTGATGCTGCTAGGGGCTGTGGGGATTGTCCTGCTGATCGCCTGCGCAAACGTCGCGAACCTCTTACTTGTGCGATCGGCGGCGCGCACCCGCGAGTTTGCCATTCGCTCGGCGCTGGGAGCCAGTGGCGCGCGGATCGTGCGGCAGTTGGTTACGGAAAGCGTGCTGCTTTCGCTCGCGGGCGGAACGCTGGGCCTCGCGCTGGCAAAATGGGGAGTCCGTCCGGTGCTCGCGACGCTGCCGGTTAGTCTGCCTCGTAGTGAGAACATTGGCGTCAATGTCTCCGTGCTTTTATTCGCGCTGCTCTTAAGTGTCGCCGTTGGGATTCTGTTTGGTCTCGCGCCCGCGTTGCAGAGTTCGCGGACAGACCTGCAAGCCTCCCTGAAAGCAGGAGGCCGCGGCTCCGCCAGCCGGCATTATCTCGCGCAAAGCAGCCTGGTAATCATCCAGATGGCGCTAACCTTGGTCTTATTGGTTGGCGCGGGCCTGCTGTTCCGCACTATCCGCCAATTATGGGAAGTCAATCCGGGCTTCGACGCACGGCACGTAATCGCTTTCAACGTGGGGCTTTCACCTTCGGCAACCAAAACTACTTCAGGCATGCGCGTTGCTTACCAGCAGTTGATCGAACGCATTCGCAGTATTCCCGGCGTAGACGCTGCGGAGCTCACCGTCCTGTCTCCGCTGAGTGAGCACCAAAATATCGGGCCCTTTTGGGTCAGTTCGCAAGAACCCGCGTCCAGTGCGCAGGCGCCACGGGCGCTTTTCTATTGGACGGGGCCGGACTACCTCCGCACAATGGAAATACCGCTCCTGCAAGGCCGCTATTTCACGGCGGCAGACACCGCGAGTTCCCAGCCAGTCATCTTGATTGATAGCGTTCTGGCGCGCGCCTACTTCCCAGGCAGAGACGCTGTTGGCCAAGCGATGACCATTCCGCATTGGGGACCCGTCCGGATAATCGGCGTGGTCGGCCACGTCAGACATTGGGGACTGGATGAACGCGACGCGTACACGCAAAATCAGATCTACGCTTCTATAAATCAATTTCCGGACGACTGGGCGCCGATCTTCTATCGAAGACTGACAGTAGTTGTTAGCACGCCGCTCGACGCAGCAGCCGCGATGCCCGCAATCAAGGCCGCCGTTTACGGCGCCAGTGACGACCAGACTGTTTTTGGAGTCCAGGTCATGCAGCAGGCTCTTTCGCAGTCTCTGTCATCGCAACGATTTCCCATGATCCTATTGGGCGTCTTCGCGGGCCTGGCATTGCTCCTGGCGTCCATCGGAACCTACGGCGTGATTTCCTATTCAGTCGTCCGGCGTGTGCATGAGATTGGGATTCGCATGGCGCTGGGCGCAGAGAAGCGCGACGTTTTTCGCGCGGTGATCGGACAGGGCCTCCGGCTGGCTCTGGCTGGAGTCGGGATCGGCGCCGCGACCGCCCTCATTCTCGCGCGGCTGCTTTCGAGTTTCTCGCACCTGCTCTACGGCGTTGGCGCAAGCGATCCGGTGACGTTCTTCGTCGTCTCGCTGGTCCTGACTGGCGTGTCTATCCTCGCGTGCTACATCCCCGCGCGCCGCGCCATGCACGTTGATCCCATGGTCGCGCTGCGCTACGAATGAGAGATCTTTTTGCTGAATAATCGCCGCTCCATGTCGCGGTGGATTCGACCACGCAAAAAAATGAGCGGCCCGTGTTGCGCCACGAACCGCTCACGAGGATGAGGCTCTTGGTACTGCGGGACCTTTACGGCTTAGCAGGCATGGCTTATTTTGGTTTCTCTTCGGCCGGGCGCGCCGCTTGGGCCTTCGGAGCCGCTTCCTGCTTGGGCGCAGCTTGATGTTGTTGCGGCGCTGGTTGATGCTGTTGCGGAGCGGCCTGTTTCGGCGCACTCTCTGTGCGCGCAGGAGCAGGCTGACGCTCTGGCCTTGCAGCCGGAGCTGGTTTGGCAGCAGGCGCGGGTTTGGCCTCCGTGCGAGGCGACGCGGATTTCGCGGCAGGTTGTGCGGGACGTGTCGCATTATGCGTCGCTGGCGTGGCATCCACACGTTCGGGCTTGGCCGCCGGTTTTGCAGCTGCGCGATTTTCCGCAGCCTTGTTTTCGTTGGATCGCGCCGCTGCGGCGTTGTTTTCCCTGGTTTTACTCGCCGCCGCGCGGCTCGCAGCAGCCTTGTTTTCTGCGGTTTTGTTCTCAGCCGCCTTGCTCTCGGCGGCTCTGTTCTCAGTGGCCTTCGTCTCGGCTGCCTTGTTCGCTTCTGCCTTGTTCGCGTTCGCTTTGTTCTCAGCCGTTCGATTCTCAGCAGCTTTATTCTCAGCGGTTCTGTTCTCGGTCGCCTTCGTCTCGGTCGCCTTGTTCGCTTCAGCTTTGTTCTCGGTCGCCTTAGACTCAACCGTTCGATTCTCAGCGGCTCTATTCTCAGCGGCCTTGTTCTCAGTCGCCTTCGTCTCGGCTGTCTTATTCGCTTCGGCCTTATTCTCGTTGGCCTTCGTCTCGCTCGCGCGACTCGCCGCCGGAGCTCCGCGCGCCGCTACCACGTCCTTGCCGGAAAACTCTCCCGGCTTTCCTGTTGCCGCCACTGCCGGACGCCCGTGATTCACCGACGCGAGCATTTCATGATTTCCACCCGCCGCCTGTTGGTGGCTTGTTTGCGCTGCAGTCGCCCGAGTGTGTTCCGCGTGAGCAAATGTTTCTTGCGCGCGTGTGGGCCGCACGCTGATTCCGCCATGTCCGCCGTTATAGCTGACGTGGCTGGAGGTGCTGACGCTCACTCTCTTGTTATAAGTGTTGGTGAAATTCCTGCCGCCGAAATTGTTTACCGACCGGTTGTAGCTGAAGCGATTGTTGCGCCAGTAGCCGCCTTGATATCCAGAGCCGCCGTAGCCGTATCCATAGTTGACGCCGCCGTAGAATCCCACTTCATTGCCCCAATAACCGCCGTTCCAGGCGTACAAACCGTTGTTCCATCCCCAATATCCCGGAGTCCACAGCAATCCTTCGCTGGGCGGCTCAACCCAGGTGCCCGGCACCCAGAAATAGCCCTCATCGCCATACGCCCAGTAGCCAGGCGTCCACAGATAGCCTTCTTGCGGGCAGATCGGTTGCGAGTAAACGACCAGTGCGGGCGGTGCGATGGTGATGGACGCGCTGAACTGCGCGCGGGACGTCACCGGCACTGCCAAAATTACCAGCGCGAGCAAAAAATATTGTATCGAGCGGAGCGTACGCATTTTTCGTTGCCTTTCCTGATCATCCTTCGATTGCCCGGTCTGGCTTGGCTGCTGCGGGTTGCGCGGATGGAGGCACTGCTTGACTCGCGAATAATGACTCAAGCGCTTTTTCAAATCTGTTCAATATGAGTCACTTTTCGCACGTCGCCCAAAACGCCCCTAGCCACGCAGACAGCGAACGAGGTTGCAGGGATGCGCCAATACGGATGTGCCAACGCAGAACGGCCTCGCGCCGGCTCACCCGCCTTGTAATTCTCACGGTATCTCTACTTCAACAATAATTGAGTCGGTAAGGCAAGATATTGTAAGCTCTCGCCATGGTCATCAGCGAAAGGCTTAGGCGGCTTCGCGAAGCGCAAAACCTCTCGCAAGGCGACATCCAGGAGCGCACCGGCCTGTTTCGCTGTTACCTTTCGCGCCTCGAAAATGGCCGCACCGTTCCTTCTATCGAAACGCTGGAAAAACTCGCGCGCGCCCTGGACGTTCCTCTCCACCAACTTTTCACCGACGATGAAGCTCCCGTCAAAAAGCTGCGCGTCCCCAAACAGCAACCCGACTCCATCTGGGGCCTCGACAAGAAAACCACCCGCCAGCTCCGCCTCTTCGCCAAGCAATTCGCCCGCATGGACGGCAAACAGCGCTGGCTGATCCTCCGCGCCGCCGCCAAAATCAACAAGCACGGCCACAACTGATCGCAGGCCTGCACCGCGCGACGTTGACGTAGCCGCAGGTTCTATTTCTTCAGCCGGATGATGACCCAATACGCAATCGTCTTTCCTCCGTGAATGTGATTCGTGTCGCATTTGCGCAAGGCGATGCGGCAGGTTCGTTCCTTCTCGGCGATTTTCTTGAGCATGGCAGTCACACCTCTGGCAGGAATGTCATTGGCTGAAAAAAGGAACCCCATAGGGCAGATCGGTCCGATCCTGCGGCGAAGATAGTCGAAACATATCGGCCGCAAACACCAGGCTCATCCGAACCGCGATTCGCGAAGGTATCCGTCCGCTTATATCAACTCAACTTGCGCCCCGCTACCGGTTCTGGCCAGCGCGCGGTCTCGCGTAATAAGCGGAGCATCCAGCGCTTCAGCAAGAGCCAGGTAGGTGGCGTCGTAAGCCGTCACATTGTGCCGCATTTGCCAGACGCGTGTGAGCAGAGCGAAATGCGGATAGCGGGTGAGCGGAAGATCGAGGAAATCGCTGAGAGCTTCGGCGCCCCGATCAGCGGAGATGCTCGCTGAGCGCACATAGCGCCGCAAAACCTGCGCGATCTCCAGATCAATGAGATCAGGAGCATGCAGCGTCTGGCTGGCGGCAAACAGGACGCGGCTCACACGCTGAGCCGCAGGCGTCTGGAGCAGAACCTCCAGAATCGCGGAAGCATCTACAACGATCAGCGGCTATTCCTCTCGGCACGCACTGCGGCTGCCGGCGCGGGATGCGGCTGCACGGGCTGGCGGCGCGAAAGCCGTTTGCGAATTTCAGCGAGAGTAGGGCGGTCGAGCACGTGGCGCAGCTCGCGGAGCAGGTAATCCGAAAGAGACATGCCTTCCAGCGCTGCACGCGCCTTCAGCTCCCGATGCAAGTCGGAAGGTACATTGCGGATCTGAACCATGACAGACATGCGATCAGCATACTTGCATGTGCAACACATGTCAAAGGTACCACCGAGCGGCTCGTGGCTATGCAAGCACGCAATTCGCGCTTTTCAGAGCGGCGCCGCAACGAGTATAAGAT
>Ga0070764_10000665_pt1 | contig 13894 bp, 7 predicted proteins | sample HubBroMetageWRM4_FD_67287 | JGI IMG/M metagenome (GOLD analysis project Ga0070764, IMG submission 67287) | Warmed soil microbial communities from the Hubbard Brook experimental Forest, New Hampshire - Hubbard Brook CCASE Soil Metagenome WRM 4 | ecosystem: Environmental > Terrestrial > Soil >... | reverse complement strand
CGGATCCGGTCCGCGCGGGCTGCCAGCTCGGCAACGAAGCTGTCGTGCAGGGCGTCCTGCACGATCAGCCGGGCCCCGGCCGAGCACACCTGCCCGGAATGCAGGAACGCGGCGGTGAGCGCGTTGTCCACCACGGTGTCGAAGTCGGTATCGGCGAAGACGATGTTCGGGTTCTTCCCGCCCAGCTCGAGCGCGACCCGGCGGACGCCGTGCGCCGCCGCGGCCATGATCTTCTCGCCGGTGGCCAGCCCGCCAGTGAACGAGATCAGGTCTACGGAAGGGTGCGCCACCAGCGCCTGGCCCACCGTGCCGCCCTGGCCGAGCAGCAGGTTCACCACGCCCGGCGGGACGTCCGCCTCCTCGCAAAGGCCCATCAGAGCCACCGTGGACAACGGCGTCAGCTCGCTGGGCTTGATCACCGCGGTGTTGCCGGCCGCCAGCGCCGGCGCGAGCTTCCATGAGATCTGCAGCAGCGGGTAGTTCCACGGCGTGATCAGCGCGCAGACGCCGACCGGCTCGTGCGTGATCCGGCTGGTCACGTTCGGCCGGCCGGGATCGACCACCCGCCCGGCGTGTGAGCCGGCGATCCCCGCGTAGTAGCGGAACACGGCGGTGGCGTCGTCCACGTCGGCCCGCGCCTCGTTCAGCGTCTTGCCCGTGTCCAGGCTCTCGGTGCGCGCCAGCTCCTCGCGGTCCTGCTGGAGCAGGTCCGCGATCTTGCCCAGCCGCGCGGCGCGTTCGGTGACCGTGGTCCGGCGCCACGGGCCCGCATCGAACGCCTCGCGGGCGGCGGCGACCGCCGCCTCCACGTCCGCCGCGGTCGCCTCGGCCACGGTTTCCAGCGGGCTAGCGTCGAACGGGTTGATGGCCTGCGAGGTGCCGTCGTCCGCGGCCGCGGTCCATTTTCCCGCAATGTACAGATACTTCATGCCTTGCTCCCATATCTCCGCGCCGTGGCGCTGGAATCCTACCGCTCGGCGCCCCGGGAGCTCAGCTGGCGGGCGGCCCGCCCTGGCCGGGCACGGGGACCAGTGCCTGCCCGGTCACCGGCCAGCCGTCGATCCAGGCCAGCGGCCGGACCTGGACCCACGCGTCGCCCTGGTCGAACGCGTCGTAGTAGTGGTACACGAGGTAGCTGGCGCCGGCGTCGGCGAAAACGAACGGCGAGCCGGGCCCGATCATTCCCGCGTCGGTGCCCTGCACGTCCATCCCGCCGCCGTTCAGCATGGCGGTGCCGGCCGCGTCGAGATAGGGGCCGGTGATGCTGGCCGAGCGCCCGGCCTGGATGTGGTAAGTGCTGCTGATACCGCGGCAGCAATAGCCGACCGCGACGAACAGGTAGTAGTAGCCGTCGTGGTAGGTGATGCCGGCGCCTTCCTCCGGGTCGGGGGACGCCTTGGCGGCCAGCGAGTAGACCGTGGGGGAGGCGGCCGGCTTGCCGGTGGCGGCGTCCAGCTGGATGAGCTTGATCCCGCTCCAGAACGACCCGAATACCAGCCACTTCCCGCCGTCGGCGGCGTTGACAAGGGACGGGTCGATCGCGTTGTAGTCGTCCGCGGACGTCGACCCGAAGACCTGGCCGTCGTCTGTCCAGTGATACGCGGGACTGCGCGGATCCAGGGTGGGCGTGGTGGCCAGGCCGATCACCGAGTTGTTGGACCCGAAGCTGGAGCCCGCGTAGTACAGGTGCCACAGGCCGCCGAAGTAGGAGATGTCCGGGGCCCACAGGTTGGGGATGGAGCCGAGTGCGCTGGTGATCCAGGCCGGCTTGGTGGCGAACACGGTGCCCTCGTAGCTCCAGTTGCGCAGGTCGGTCGAGGTCCGGATCTGGATGTTGCCGTTCCCGATGACGCCTGCCGGATCGCCGGTCGAGAACAGGTAGTACGTCCCGCCTTCCCTGGCCATGGTCGGGTCGTGCACGAAGATGTACGGTGCCGTGGACTGCGCTGCCCGAACGTTCGCCCCTACGGCGGCCCGGGCGGCGGTCCCGCCCGTGGTGGCGACCGCGGCCAGCGTGCCGCCGAGCAGCACAGCGACCGAGAGGGCGACGATCAGGACGAGCCGCGTCTTGGCGGTGACAGCGGGAAATCGCATGGTGTTGCCGGGGAGTCGCATGGTCTTCCTCACGGTGACGTCATCGGTCCGGGCTAGCCAGCGCGCCGCCGGGCGGAGCGGCGTCTCAAGCTCTGGGCGAACGTTCGCTCACGCTTATCATAAAATCTGCTGATATCCGGTGACAAGCCGAACGCCTCAAGTAGCGCAGTCACCAGCCCGGTCATCCGTCCGCGGCCATGCGGCGACATCGCGTGTTCACCCGGCGAGGCGGCGGGGGCGCCGATCGATTAGGTTTGCCGGTGTGAGTGGTTCCCGGACCACGCTGGCCGGGCGGCTGGCGCGGATGGGGTTCGCGGATGCCGCGCGAGCCGAGCGGCTGCTGTTCGGCGACCTGGGCATCGCTGCGGATGAGCTCGCCACCGACGTGCTGGTGACCGCGCTGGCCGCGGCAGCCGACCCCGATCTGGCGCTGACCGGGCTGGCCCGGGTGGCCGGCGCCGCCAGGGACCCAGCGGCGCTGCGGGCGGCACTGCGCGACGAGCCGGACTTCCGCGACCGGCTGACCGCCGTGCTCGGCGTCAGCGCAGGCCTGGCCGACCACCTGACCCGCCATCCGGAGGACTGCGACGTGCTGCGCGGAGTGGTCGGCCGCCCGGATCCTGCCGACCTGCGCGAGGAGATGCTGCGCGCGGCCGGCCCGGGCGCTGAACCGGTGGCCGCGCTGGCCGCCGCCTACCGGCGCAGGCTGCTGCACCTGGCCGCCCGTGACCTGACCGGAGCCGCGACGATCGACGAGGTGGCCGAGGAACTGGCGGACATCGCCGCCGCAGTGCTGGACGCCGCCCTTGCCGTGGCCAGGGCCGAGCTGCCCGCGTCCGCGCCGTGCCGGCTCGCGGTGGTGGCCATGGGCAAATGCGGCGGCCGCGAGCTGAACTACGCCAGCGACGTCGACGTGATCTTCGTGGCCGAGGCCGCCGCCAGTCCGGGAGCCAGTCCGGGCGCCAGTCCGGGAGCCGGACCGGGCGCCAGTCCGGGAGCCGGACCGGGCGCCGAGCCCACCGACGAGACCGCCGCGCTGGCCACCGCGAGCAGGCTCGCCGCCGGGGTGATCGGCGTCTGCGCGCGGTCCACCCCGGAGGGCAGCATCTTCCCCGTCGACCCGAACCTCCGGCCCGAAGGCCGCCAGGGCCCGCTGGTCCGCACCCTGGCCAGCCACCGCGCGTACTACGAGCGCTGGGCCAAGACCTGGGAGTTCCAGGCGCTGCTGAAGGCGCGGCCGGTCGCGGGCGACCTGGCGCTCGGCCAGGCGTACACGGACGCGCTCGGCCCGCTGGTCTGGCAGGCCTCCCGCCGCGAGCACTTCGTCGAGGACGTCCAGGCGATGCGCCGCCGGGTCGAGCAGTCGCTGCCCGCGCGGCAAGCCGGCCGCGAGCTCAAGCTCGGCCCCGGCGGCCTGCGGGACATCGAGTTCGCCGTCCAGCTGCTGCAGCTCGTGCACGGCCGCACCGACGAGGCGCTGCGCGTGCCCGCCACCCTGCCCGCGCTGGCCGCGCTGGCCGCCGGCGGCTACGTCGGCCGCGCGGACGCCGAGGAACTCGCCGCCGCCTACAGATTCCTGCGCCGGACCGAGCATCTGCTGCAGCTGCACAGGCTCAGCCGCACTCACACCCTGCCCGAGGATCCCGCCGTACTTCGCCGGCTGGGCAGGGCGATGAGAATAAATTTTGGGCCGAACGAGCAGTGGCTCAACTCCGCGGTCCCGGCCAATCGCGCCGACCCGGCGGCCGAATTCGATGCGCTATGGCGCCGCCACGCGATGCAGGTCCGCAGGCTGCACGAGAAGCTGTTCTACCGGCCGCTGCTCGACGCGGTGGCGCGGCTGCCCGCGGACGCGGCCCGGCTGACCCAGGCGGAGGCCCGGGCCAGGCTGGAGGCGCTCGGCTACCTTGACCCGGCCGGGGCGCTGCGCCACATCGACGCGCTGACCTCGGGCGTCTCGCGCCGCGCGGCGATCCAGCGCACGCTGCTGCCGGTGCTGCTCGGCTGGTTCGCGGACGCTGCCGAACCCGACGCGGGACTGCTTGCGTTCCGGCAGGTCAGCGAGGCACTGGGGAATTCCCCCTGGTATCTGAGGCTGCTCAGGGACGAGACCAAGGCGGCCGAGCGGACCGCCCGCGTGCTCGCGTCCAGCCGTTACGCGGCGGGCCTGCTGCTGCGCGCGCCGGAGGCGGTCGCGATGTTCGGCGACGACGCGGAGCTCGCGCCGCGGAACGTGGACGCGCTGCGCGCGGAAATGCTGGCCGCCGCGCAGCGGTACGGCGACGACGGCGAGGCCGCGGTCGCCGCGGTCCGCTCGGTCCGCCGCCGCGAGCTGCTGCGGACGTCGGCCGCCGACCTGCTGGGCACGATAGTCCTCGCGGAGACCGGGGAGGCGCTGACCGGCGTCACCCGGGCCTCGGTCGAGGCCGCGCTCGGGGCGGCAGAACGCAAGGTGGCGGCCGAGCTGCGCGGCCCGCTGCCGACCAGATTCGCCCTGATCGCGATGGGCCGCTTCGGCGGCCACGAGTGCGGCTACGGCAGCGACGCGGACGTCCTGTTCGTGCACGACCCGCTGCCCGGCTACCCGGAGAAAGAGGCCTCCGACGCCGCTCACGCCGTGGCCGCCGAACTCCGCCGCCTGCTCACCCTCCCGGTCCCCGATCCTGCCCTCATCGTCGACGCCGACCTGCGTCCCGAGGGCCGCCAGGGCCCGCTGGTCCGGACCCTTGCCGCCTACCGGGCCTACTACGGCCGCTGGTCGGCCCCGTGGGAGGCGCAGGCCCTGCTCCGCGCAGAGTTCGCGGCAGGCGATGAAGGCCTCGGCGGGGAGTTCATCGCGATGATCGCCGAGTTCCGCTACCCGAAGGGCGGCATCCCGCCGGCTGCCGTGCGCGAGATCCGCCGGATCAAGGCGAGAGTGGAAGCAGAGCGGATCCCGCGCGGCGCCGACCGCGCGCTGCACCTCAAGCTCGGCCCCGGCGGCCTGTCCGACGTGGAGTGGACGGTCCAGCTCCTGCAGCTCCAGCATGCGTCCGAAGTTCCGGGCCTGCGCACCACCCGCACCGGCGAGGCGATGGCCGCCGCGGTCGAGGCCGGCCTGCTGTCCGCGGAAGACGCCGCCGAGCTGGCCTCGTCGTGGGAGCTGGCCGCCCGCATCAGAAACGCCATCGTCCTGGTCGGCGGCCGCCCCGCCGACAGCCTGCCCACCCGCCACGGCGAGCTCACCGCCGTCGCCCGCCTCCTCGGCTACCCTCCAGGCGACGCCGCCCAGGCCCTGGAACAGTCCTACCGCCGGGCCGCCCGCCGCGCCCGGACCGTCATGGAGCCCCTGTTTTACGGCTGAGCTCTACGGCTGAGGGTCTACGGCTGACCGGCGACCCTGCTCAGGCCGAGACGACGGTGATGACGGTGCGCCCGATCCTGACCTTGTCGCCCTTCTTCAGCCGCTGAGCGTTGTAGATGCGGCGGTTGTTGAGCCATGTGCCGTTGGTTGAGCCGAGGTCTTCGACGTACCAGAGGCCATGGGCGAACTGGAAGACCGCGTGGTGGCCGGAGGCGTGCTCGTCGTTGACGGGCAGCGTGCCCTGGCGGCCTGCGGTGAACTCGGCACGGAAGGCACGGATCTCATCTCCGGCCTGGATGACGAGCGACTGGGCGGGCACCCCGTCGGCGAGGGTGGCGTCCCCCGGCCCGGTGACGGCGGAGACCGCGGCCACCCAGGCCTGCTGCTCCTGCTCGGTGGCATCCTCCCACGAGGGCTGGTATCCGGGATGAGCCCCGCGATGGGCTTCGTAGGCGGACCGTGCCAGGCGCTCTAGGTCAGCGTTGCTCACTCCATCGATAATGCCAGAGGGACGCGGCGATGACCCCCCGGAAAGCCTTCATCACGGCCAGTCCCGTGACCCCTGCGACCCCTGCGGCTGCTGTGGCTACAGGCGGCCGTTGGCGCGCAGGACGTGGAGGGCGTCGACGGTCAGGAAGCCGCGCCACTCGCGTTCGGCGGCCGGCGACCAGGCAAGCCAGTTGAAGGTCCATCCGCCGTCGTCGCGCTGGCCGTGTGCGAGGTGGTCCAGGTGGGCCTTGATCGTCGCGTCGTCGAACAGGCTGCGAGCCAGCGAATCGGGCTCGGGAGCGAAGTCCAGCGGGCTGTGCGACTCGCCGGGCGCCTCAGGATCCAGGCTCGCCAGGCCCCGGTCGATGATCAGCGGTCCGACCCGGCCGAACGCCTCGCGGGCCCGATCCCGGTCGGGCACGTGCTGCAGGAACCTGAGCACGCCGAACATCTCGTAGCCGCCCGGCTCGGTCAGCGTGCCGATCCTGGCCCACATCACCTCGGTGGCGCGGTCGAGCCACGGGTGGCTGAAGCCGCGGGCGTACAGGGTGCCCGTGATCAGGCCGGTGGCGATGAGCGAGGCGGGGTGGCCTTCCTCCGGGACCCACCACGGCGCGTGCGGCCAGCCGGCCAGGGTCGCCTCGACGAAGGCCGCGCCCCCCTCGGCGGGGGCGACGGCCGCGAGCCAGTCGCAGGCCCCGCGGACCAGGGCCTCGTCCCATGCGCCGGCCTCGTCCATGATGCGCAGCGCCATCTCGACGGCTGCGGGCTGGCTGCCGGGGGCGCGGCAGTCCGGTTCGAGGGCGTAGCCGAAACCGCCGTCGTCGTTGCGGTAGGCGGCCACCGCGTCCCGGACCGGGGCGGCCGGGCCGTCGCCGAACATCCGCTGGAACCTGCGCCGATCTACCACCCTCGCGTCGGCGGCGATGAAGGCGGCGGCCTTATCGAAGTCTGGAGCGTTCATCCGTTCATGAGATCACGCCCGTGCCGCCCTCGTATTGAACGAAACGGCCATCGCCATGGCATTCTGGCAGCGTGGACTCAGCGGGGCGCAAGGCTGCGGGACCGTCTGCGCATGGGCCCGCGGGTCCGTCCGCGCGCGGAACTGCGGGTCGGTCTGCGCGCGGAACTGCGGGTCGGTCTGCGCGTGTGCCCGCGGGTCCGTCCGCGCGCGGAACTGCGGGTCCGTCTGCGCGCGGGGCCGCGGGTCCGTCAGCGCGCCGGGTGGCAGAGCTGCCGCCCGGCTACTGGGAATGGCAGGCGCCTGCCGAGCTGCGGCATGTCGTCTCGTGCCTGTGGGCGCAGGTCACCACGGATGCCGGTGACCGCGAGGGCCTGGTGCTGCCGGACGCGTGCAGCGACCTGATCTGGGAGCGGGGCAAGGGCGCCTACGTAGCCGGCCCGGACACAGGCCCGGTACCGACCCGGATGCCGGCGGGCACGCTCATCCTCGGCGTCCGCTTCAGGCCCTCGGCGGGCGGTCCGGTGCTCGGCGTGCCGCTGAGCGAACTGCGCGACCAGCGCGTCGACCTCACCGAGCTGCGGCCCGCCGGCGCGATGCGGCTGCCGGGAACGCTCGACCTCGACACCGCCATGGCCCGCGTCCTCGACGTCGCCGGAGCCCTGGTCGCGGACGCCAGCCCGGATCCGGCCGCGATCCACGCCGCGCGGCTGCTGCGCGACCCTAAGGCGCGGATCCAGGACGTCGCCGCGGAGGTCGGGCTCAGCCTGCGCCAGTTGCGCCGTCGCTGCCACGCTACGGCCGGCTACGGCCCGAAGACCCTGCAGCGGGTCCTGCGTTTCCGCCGGTTCGTGGCCTGGATCGACGCCCGTCCTGCGGATGGCATCCCGGCCGACCTGGCGGCCATCGCGGCCGAAGTCGGCTACGCCGACCAGGCCCACCTCACCAGGGAGTGCCGCCAGCTGGCCGGCCTGACACCGGCCGCCCTGGCCAGGCAGCGAGTGCTCTAGTGACTCGAGTCACTCGCCTCAGGGCCTGCCAGATGTGCCCGGAATCCATCTAGCGCTTAAGGTCAGAGAAAGTCATCCTGGTAATGACGAGAAACCGAGATCGTTTTGTGACCTTAAAGCTGGTATTCCAAGAGCAGCGAGATATGTCAAACGGTGTGCAGGCTCAGCGGTGGTCCTGAGCCGTTTCTGACGAGGCGTTGGGGGTACAGGCGGTGGCCCAACCAGGACACGCATTCGGTCATGACTTGAGGCCGGGAGCACAGTTCTGCACGGTCTGCGGACGTCCCGCGGCTGACCACGTCGATGTCGATTCGTCGGCCCAGCCGCAATCGCCGCAACCTGGCGTGTTCGCTCCTACTATCGGATCAAGCCAGTATCAGGGTCCTACCGGGGATCAGGGATTGCCGGGGTCGGTCGGGCCTACGGGCCCCAACCCTTCGACGCCCCAGGCGCCCGACCAGCCATGGTGGCGCTACGACAATCCAGAGCAGCCTGCCGGGGCTAACTTCCAGGGGCCTCCCGCCGGGGCTAACTTCCAGGGGCCTCCCGCCGGGGCTAACTACCAGGGGCCTCCCGCCGGGGCTAACTACCAGGGGCCTCCCGTTTACCCCGGCCCGTATCAAGCGCAGCCAGGTCCCACTCTGCCCGGGCCGCAGCCGCCCGGTCCGCCTAGTTCCCGCAAGCCGCTGATCTACGGGCTCGTGGCCGGCCTGGTTGCGGCCGTGGTCGCGGCCGCCGTGCTCGTCCTGTCCCATCACCCCGGGCCGACGACACCCCTGGGCGGGCCGACAACATCGCCCTCGGTGCAGCTATCGTCGACCCCGGCCACCACGCAGTCGCCCACGCAGTCGCCCACGCAAGGGAACACGATCTCCCCCCAGGAGCAGGCGGCGGAGAACCTGTCCGCGCTCCTCACGCAGAGCGTCACGGATCGCAGTTCCATCGACGCCGCGACCACCGACGCCCAGAATTGCGGGCCGATGCTGGCCCAGGATCCGCAGACGCTCGAGAATGCCGCGACGAACCGCCAGAACCTGCTGACGGAGCTCGGGAACCTTTCCGGCACGTCCAACTTGCCGCCGAACCTGATCGCCGATCTGACCGGCGCCTGGCAGAGCTCGATGAAGGCGGACCAGGCATACGCCCAGTACGCTCAGGACCAGATCTCGAACGGCTGTGTCAAGAACGACACGTCCGACCCCGGCTACCAGGCCGCCATCGGCCCGGACGGGCACGCCACCACCTACAAGCAGGACTTCGTCGCCATCTGGAACCCGTTGGCCACGCAGTACGGGCTGCCCACCTACCAGTGGTACGAGCTCTGAGCTGAGCCCAGGGGATCGCTCAGCGCAAGCCGTTCCAGACGATGGCGGCTAGCTGGTCGATGGTGTCGATGCCGTACTGCTCGCTGGGGTCGCCTGTGCTGAGCACGGCCATCAGGTAGTTCCTGCCCTGGCCGGAGATCCACCCCACGCTGTTGATCTGCCAGTCGGTATCCGCGCTGTCCAGCGGCAGCCAGCCGTTCTTAAGCGCCACCGTGACCTGGGCAGGAACGCCGCCCGAGACGCCCCATCGCTGCGATGCCGTCACGTTCTCCATCAGCGACAGGGCATACGAGCGTTCGGCCTTGGTCAGCGGACCCGGCCCGATCAGCGCCTTGAGCAGGGCGAGCTGGTCGGTGGGCACCGTCGTGGTGAGACCCCAGCCCGGCCACGGAAAGCCCGGGCAGTTCACGCAGAGCGACGGCGAGGTATCCGCAAGCCTGGCCGAGTCGTTGAACGCGCGGATCCCGGTCGCGCCGCCGACCTCGTCCCACAGGCTCGTCGCGGAGTCGTTGTCGCTGTCCTCGATCATCGACTGCGCGAGCGCCTGATCGCTTGCCGACAGCCCGCTGGCGCCTCGCTGGGCCAGCAGCGTCTCGAGCACGTCGAGCTTGACCACGCTCGCCTCGTCCTGCGGCTTACCCTGGCCGAGGCTCCAGGTCTGGCCGGTGCTGACGTCGTAGACGGCGGCAAGGACGGTGCCGGTCCGGGTGGAGAGGTAGGAGGCCGCGGTTGTCCCGAACGGATCCCCCTGCCCGCCGGGCTTCGCGGACGCCGACGGGGACGGGGACACCGGCGCGGACACCGACGGAGTCGGCGTTGCCGCGGCGAGCGGGTCGCCCGACGCGCTGGCGGGCAGGGAGGCGCCCGGCACGTACCCAGTGTGGCCTCGGTTCACCAGGCCCACCACGATGCCCACCAGCAGGCAGACGCCAAGAACCGCCAGCACCGCCCTGATGTGCCTGACGGATCTGATCTTCCTGGTACCCCTGGCGGATCCCGCCGAGTGTCTTCCGCTCACCTCGGTGTCAAACGTCCTGCTCTTCGTCTGGTCACAAGCCGCGTCATAACCGACCAATCGCGATTGGACCCAGGCTAACCCGCCGGGCAAACCTGCTGGAATGGCTCTGTCCCAGCGTAGCCCGCCCACTGCTGACGGGTGAGGGACTGACCTGCGATGGCACATGCCGCCGGAAGAAGTTTAGCCGGGAAGCTCACGTCCCAGAGCCGCGCCACGCCGTCCCCTCCGGCGGTGGCGAGCGTGCTGCCGTCCCGGCCGAAGGCCAGGGCGTAGATGGGCTGGGTGTCCGCGGTCATGGGCGAGCCGATTTCCTGCCGGGTGGCCACGTCCCAGAGCCGGGTAGTCCCGTCCCCGCTTGCGGTGGCGAGGATGGTCCCGTCCGGGCTGAAGGCCAGGGCGTAGATGGGCTGGGTGTCCGCGGTCATGGGCGAGCCGGTCTCGTGCCTGGTGGCCACGTCCCAGAGCCGGGTGGTGCCTTCTCCGCTTGCGGTGGCCAGGGTACGGCCGTCCGGGCTGAAGGCCACCGCGGCCGGGCCGGGCCCCGAGCCCGCCGTCATCGGCGCGCCGATCGGCCGCTGGGTGGCCACGCTCCACAGCCTGGCCCTGCCGTCCGCGCCGACCGTGGCGAGAGTCGTGCCGCCGGGGCCGAACGCCAGCGCCCCCGAGGTGCCTGACCCGCCGACGGCCATGGGCGCGCCGACCTGCTGCCGGGTGGCCGCGTTCCACAGCCGGGCCTGGCCGCCGGCGCCGATGGAGGCCAGCAGCGTGCCGTTGGGACTGAAGGCCGCGCTCCCGGCGGCATCGGAGGCGGGCAGCGGCCTGCCGATCGGCTGGCCGGTGGCGGTGGCCCATAGCTGCAGGCCGTCGGCTACAACGGCAAGCGTCTTGCCGTCCGGGCTGAGGGCCAGCCCGGTCACGGCGTGGTTGCTGCTGATCGGCCCGCCGACCGGTCGCCTGGTGCGGACGTTCCACAGCCGGACCACTCCCTGGCCCTCGTTGACGGCGAGGATGCCGCCGCCGGCGGCCAGTACGGCCGACGCGCCCCCGGCCGCGGCCGCGCGCGGCGGCTCCGGCGTGCCGATCGCCAGCGCACCGGTCGCCTGATGAAACTCGGCGGGGTCCCACAGCTGGATGGTCCCGGTGCCGCTGCCGGTGGCGAGGCCGCCCGCGGCCGGACTGAACGCCAGCGAACTCACCGCCCCTGCGCCCTGGGCGGCGAGGGAGGCGCCGGCCTGGCTCTGGGTGGCGACGTCCCACAGGTCGGTGGAGCCGTCGGTCTCCGCGGTCGCGAGCATGGTCCCGCCGGCGTCGAACGCGAGGGCCTCTACCGGGTCCCCGGTGGGCATGCCCGCGCCGATCTCCTGCTCGGTGGCCGTGTCCCACAGCCGTGCCGTGCCGTCTTCGCCGCCGGTGGCCAGGACGTTGCCGTCCGGGCTGAACGCGAGCGCCTTGACCGCGGCCGAGCCGGCCAGCATGGCCGTCCCGACCTCCTGCTGGGTGCCCGCGTCCCACAGCTGGACGTTCCCGTCGCTGCTTGCCGCGGCCACCGTCGTGCCGTCGGGGCTGAACGCGACGGCATCCACCGGCTGGAGGTCTGAGCTCATCGGCGCGCCGATCTCCTGCAGGCTGGCCGCGTTCCACAGCCGGACGTTCCCGTCGCCGCCGCCGGTAGCGATGGTAGCGCCGTCCGGACTGAAGGCGACGGCACCGCCTGCTATCTGGCCGGCCAGCTGCCGGGTGGCGATCTTGGCCCCGCCGGTCAGGTTCCACACGCCGATCGCATCCGGGTCGGCGACCTCCAGGGTCTTGCCGCCGCCGGTGAACGCCAGGGCAAGGGCGGCGGCACCCCAGGTGGTCGTGCTGATCAGCCGGTGCGAGGAGACATCCCAGAGCCGGATCGTGCCGTCGGAGTATCCAGCCGCCAGGGTGCCGCCGTGCGGGGCGTAAGCCAGCGCCGTCACCACGCCCGACTGGGCGGTCAGCACGCCGCGCACCGGCTGGGCAAGCGATTCAAGCAGGCTGTAGCGCGCCTGCGCGGTCGGCGCGATCTGCCAGGCGGCCCCGGCGAGGAGCGCGGCGGTGATCGGATCCTGGGCGTCCAGGGCCGTGCTTTGCGCGGCCAGGCGTCCCGATACGTCCGTGGCGCGCTGCTGGCCCGCGGTCGTCCTTGCCGACCTGACCGCCACGACGGCTCCGGCCAGCACGGCGATGACCACCACGACGGCGAGCCCGGCCAGGGCCTGGCGCCGCCGCTTGCCCCGGTTCGCCGCCCGCCCGCTGGCCCGGAGGAAGTCAGCCTCGCGGGGCGACAGCGCCGGGTACCTGCCGGGGTCCGTTTCCCAGACGCGGGCCGCCTGCCTGGCCGCGACGAGCTGGGCCTCCCGGTACAGGTACGCGGAGTCCTTGCCCTTCTCCCGCCACCGTGCCGTGTCCTCGGCGAGCCGGCCGCGCAGGATCATGCTGCCCTGGTCCTGTTCCAGCCAGCCGCGCAGCCGCGGCCACGCCTGCAGCACCATGTCGTGGACGATCTCGGCGCGGCCGTCGCCGAGCACAAGCAGGCGCCGGCCGGCGAACGCCTCGAGCACCGCGTCGACCGCAGGCCACTCACTCCTGGGGTGCTCCGCGCGCAGGTCGCCGAGGGTCACCGGACGCCTGATGGGCCTGCGGTCATCGCTTAGCGCGGTCATCTGCCGCAGGATGTCCCGCGCGATCGGCTTCTGGTCGTCCGCCAGCCCGTCGTAGACGGCGTCGGCACTGACCTCGACGGCACGCACGATCCCTCCGTCAAGGCCAGCGCTGCGGCAGCTCTGCCTGGTCAGCCGGTCGCCTTCGCGTTTCTCCCAGATGAGCATCATGGCCTGGGAGAGCAACGGGAGCACGTGCGTGGCTTCCGCGTCGCCCGCCAGGCCGTCCAGCACGGCATCGGTGAGCGCGGGCTCCACGCTCAGGCCGCTCGCCTCGGCCGGCCCGGTGATCGCGCGGCTCAGCCCGGCCTCGCTCATCGGGCCAACGACCAGCTGATCGTCCTGCATGGCCCGCACGAGCTGGGGGTAAGCGGTGCACCGGTCCCAGTAATCCCCGTCCACCGCGATGACCACCAGGGCCGGTGGTTCCTCTCGCCACCCGGCGGGCCTGGTCGCCGCCGTGCAGACCGCCTCGATGAACGCCGTCCGCTCCCGCGCCTCGTCCTCGCCGGCGGCCGCGAAGACCTGCTCGAACTGGTCGATGATCAGGACCAGCCTGGCGGCATCCTCGGTTACCGCGCCGGGTGCGGTACCGGCGGCGGTCCTGGCGATCTGGCCGATCAGCAGGTGGGCCTCTGCGGGAGCATCGAGCAGGCTCTGCCGGATCGCGGCCGGATCCTGGCCGTTCAGCGAGGCTAGCTGCCGCGCGAGTTCGGTGAGCGGACGGGGGCCCGGCAACATGCTCAGGCATGACCAGGCCGCGGATCCCGGCACCTGCACGCCCCTTGCCAGCGCTGGCCGCAGGCCGGCCTGCAGCAGCGAGGTCTTGCCCGCTCCCGAAGCCCCGGTCACCATGACGATTCCGGTCTGGGCGAGCTTGCCCGCCAGCTCCGCGGTGAGCCGTTCCCTGCCGAAGAACACCGGCTCGTGGGCCTCGTCGTAGGGCAGCAGCCCGAGGTACGGGCAGCCG